>Ga0207683_10004513_pt1 | contig 12013 bp, 17 predicted proteins | sample KBSM73metaG_FD_184333 | JGI IMG/M metagenome (GOLD analysis project Ga0207683, IMG submission 184333) | Miscanthus rhizosphere microbial communities from Kellogg Biological Station, Michigan, USA - KBS M7-3 metaG (SPAdes) (version 2) | ecosystem: Host-associated > Plants > Roots > Rhizosphere >...
GGGAACCTTGGGAAATGCCGGCGGCTGCGCCGCTTCTTTCCAATTCGCCCCGAAGTCAGTCGAGCGAAACACGGTCGGTCCGAGGTGCCCGGTGCGCGCAGCGACGAGCATCGTTCGCCCATCGCGCGGGTCGAGCATCATGTGATGCACGACATGTCCGAAAAACATCGGCCCCGTGGTTTCCCACTTACGCCGACTGCCGTCGGCTTTGAGTATGAAGGCGCCTTTGCGCGTAGCCACGAGCAGAGCAAGCTTGTCTGTCGCTGCGGTCCGCATCGCCGATTTCTGTTTTGAGATCGTTGCCATGATTCTGACTCCCTATAACTTGTACTGACGTACGGCGAAATTCATTTTTCGACGGCCGCCTTGAGATTTAGCAGGCCGGCCTCGAAGTCGTCGCCGATCATCTTGTCGATATTCATGAATATGTGCATGACTTTTGCGAGCAGCGGCGAAGGGCCGTGCATTGCCCACGTGACATTCGTAACATCGCCTTGCGGCTCGAGCGCGAACTCCGCAATGTTATGACCTTCGAACGGCGCAATGAAATCAAGTTTAATGATGACTTTGGAGGGCGCAGAAGCATCGGTTATTTCCATGCGTCCCCTGCCGACATCCTTGTTGCCATCCCACTCGTAGACTGCGCCCTTACCCATGGACGAACCGCTATACGTTCGCTGCATGCCCGGATCTTTCTTTTCGTACGGCGACCATAACCGCCAACTTCGCAGCTCATTGATGAGCGGGAAGATCTTCTCAGGCGGTGCTTTCATGCTCAATGAGCGCTCGACGCGGAATGTATCCGGCTTCGTCGCCGCGAACATCAGCAGCGCGCCGGCGAGAACGGCTACAACTATCGCAACAACTGACACAACCTTGACCATGCTTACCCGCTCAAGAATTTATCGACAGCGCCGTTACTGCTCAGGGCATGACAACGACCATCCATGAAACGCCGAACCGGTCGGCAACTATTCCGAAGCGTGATGAGAAGAACGTCTTGGTCAGCGGCATCTGTTCTTGCCCGCCTGTGCCGAGCGCCGTAAAGAATCGCTCCGCTTCGCCATCGTCCTTGGCCGTAACCGACAACGAGATGCCCTGGAAGCTCGGCTTGCCCTCGCAGCGACCGTCGGACGCCATCAGAGTCGTATCACCGACGCGGAAGCTTGCATGCATGATCTTGTCTTCAGACCCTGGCTTGCACATGCCCGGCTGCCGAGGCTCGGGGCTGTCTTTGAAGCGCATCATGACTTCGACTTTCGCGCCAAGCGCACTCTTGTAGAAATCGAGTGCCTCTTCGCAGCGGCCGTAAAAAAACAGGTACGGTTGCACTTGCATCTGAAGCTCCTTTCTAAGTGATTGCTCTGTGATGATCGACTTACGGGTTCTTGCCGGCCGCGAGCTGCGAGGATCGCGCGCGCAATTCGGCCTCTTTACGAATGATGTCTTCGTTCTGCGTCAGATCCGGCGCCTCGAACACCTGACGAATCTCGATCTCCGTGTCGCCTTCAACCGGATTCGGGCAGCGCTTGACCCATTCAATCGCCTCTTCCTTCGACTTTACGTTGAACATCCAGAAGCCCGCGATTAACTCTTTGGTCTCGGTGAATGGGCCATCAATAACCGTGCGCTTGGCACCCGAGAATCTAACTCGCGCGCCCTTGGAGCTTGGCTGCAGTCCTTCCCCCGCGAGCAGGACCCCCGCCTTTACCAGCTCCTCGTTGTACTTCATCATGTCCTTCAGCAGCGTCTCGCTGGGCATGACGCCGGCTTCGGTGTTCTTGTCGGCCTTCACGAGAATCATAAATCGCATCGCACTCTCCTCGGTTAGATCGGTCGGGAATGGGAAAGCATCCACTGTCATCCCTCTGCACAGTAATCGAATGGGCCGGACTGAAATCGACACGTCAGACCAACTTTTTTATTATTGTTGCGACCGCGGATTCGATCGGTCTTGATAGAGCCCGGTTCGAGACCCGCCGCTTAGGGTTGACCGTCTATCTGCCTGAGCGCGGAAGCGATGTCGCTCGCGTCACGTGGTCGCACGAGCCGGGCGACTTCCTTACCATCGCTGAGAAAAATGAGCGTCGGCCACAGCTTCACCGTGAACGAGCGTCCGAGGCGGCGTCCACTGCCGTCTTCAATCTTGATATGCCGCACTCGCGGATGGTTGGCGAGCGCCGATGCGATGACCGGTTGCGCGGCGCGGCAATGGCCGCACCACGAAGTTCCAAATTCGACGACGGCCGGCCCTTTCAGGGCATCGACGTCAGCTCGGGTGATGGACTCGTCAGCCATGTAACGTCAGTTGTCTCGCCGTTCAACTGCCTGGGCGCGATCACGGCGTCGCGCCCGCTTGCATGTAGACCAGCTCCCAGATGTGGCCGTCCGGATCCTGGAATCCATGACCATACATGAAGCCGTGGTCTTGCGCCTCTTTGTATATGCGGCCGCCGGCCGCGACAGCCGTGCGTACAGTTTCGTCGATTTTCTCGCGGCTCTCTGCCGACAGGCACACGATGACTTCGGTGCTCTTTGTAGCGTCACAAATTGCATTCGGCGTAAAGGTCTTGAAGAATTTTTCGACCAGCAGCATGACGAAGATATTCTCGCCTACGATCATGCATGTCGCATTTGCATTGGTGAACTGTGGATTGAACGTATAGCCAAGCTTCGTAAAAAAGGCGACGGAACGGTCGAGGTCCTTGACCGGCAGATTGACGTAGATCTGACTTGCCATTTTATTTCCTTTGGGGACCGTATGGGTAGGTCACGCGTTTGGATTGAGTGCCCGGACCGGCCGCACTTCGATACTGCCAACGCGAGCGGGCGGAATTTTGGACGCGACCTGGATCGCTTCGTTCAGGTCTCGCGCATCCACCAGATAAAAGCCCGCGAGCTGCTCTTTGGTTTCCGCAAACGGACCATCCGTAATCGATACCTTGCCGTTGCGCACGCGAACCGTGGTGGCAGAGGCAACCGGCTCAAGCGGTTCGGCAGCAACCAGTTTTCCGCTTTCGCGCAGCGCCGTCCCGCAAGCGAGACATTCCTTGTCGGGTACCGCGTGCAGCTTTTCTTCTTCGAGGTAAACAAGGCACAGATATTTCATGCGGCTACTCCTTCGTGCGCTTGCTGCAAAGCTTTGATGTCGATTTTCGTCATCTGCATCATCGCCTGCATTACGCGCTTGGCTTTGGCAGCATCCTTGTCGTGCAGGAGCGTTCCCAGCGCGGAGGGAATGATCTGCCACGACAACCCGTATTTGTCTTTGAGCCAGCCGCATCGCGATTTTTCTCCGCCTGCGGAAAGCTTCTCCCATAGCTCATCGACTTCTGACTGCGTCTCGCAGTTGACGAACATGGATATCGCGGGCGAAAAAGTGAAATGCGGGCCGCCGTTCATCGCCATGAATGGCTGACCATCGAGCTCGAACGTTACGGACATCACCTTGCCGCTGCCCCCGGCGCTATCACCGTTCCGATAAATATTTCCGGCCTTCGAATTCTTGAAAATGGCGAGATAAAAATTCATTGCCTCCTCGGCCTTGTCGTCAAACCATAAAAACGGCGTAATCTTCTGCATGCTATCTACCCCATTTCTTCTAGCAATCTATCTGGCAACGGCACATGATCACGATTGCGCAGCGGCCAGTCCGAGCGCCTCGAGCGTTTCTATATCCTCCGCAACCGGACGAATTTCGACACACCCGAATCTTGCTCCGGGGATTCCCGATCCAATTCGAATTGCGTCGTCCTGATCGCGTGCCTCGATCAGATAGTAGCCGCCCAGCTGTTCCTTGGTCTCGGCGAAAGGGCCATCGGTTGTCGAGACGTTACCGTTGCGAACCCGCACGGTGATCGCGCTGGCGGGCGGCAGCAGTCTATTGCAGGCAAGGTACTGGCCGTTTTTGCGGATCGTCTCAGTGAATTGCCGGTACTCGTTAAAGTGCTTTTCACTGTCGGCCGGTGACATGAATTCCATCATCGCAGATGGGTCGGCGCAGATCAGGCACAGATACTTCATGGCGGTCTCCTTGACTAGCGTGGAATGCCGTTACAACTCTGGTCGAACGGCGCATGCGTGATTCGACAAGCAGCGGCAAAAAGATTTCTGGGGCTTACTTCGGCAGCTCGGCCAGCCGCCGTTCAATGAAGCGGCGCTCAGTTTCCTGGCGCGTCAGGCCGAGCGCCTGCTGAAAGGACGCGCGGGCATCCGCATTTCTGCCGAGACGGCGGCACAGCTCGGCGCGCGCTGCATGAGCGAGGCGGTAGTCCGCGAGATCGCCGCGATCGAGAATCGCGTCAATCAGCACGATGCCCGCGGAAGGTCCGTCTCGCATTGCGACCGCAACAGCGCGGTTCAATTCAATCACCGGTGAAGGGTCTGTGCGCATGAGAACGTCGTACAGGCCGACGATTTCTGTCCAGTCGGTCTCTGCGGCCTGCCGCGCGTTCGCATGCACGGCCGAGATGGCTGCCTGAATCGAATACGGTCCAGCCAGACCAGACGACAATGCGCGTTCGACCAGCGCCGTGCCCTCGCTGATTTGATCGCGGTTCCACCTGGATCGATCCTGATCGTCAAGCAGTATTACCTCCCCAGCCGGCGACGTTCGCGCCGCGCGCCGGGACTCGTGGAGCAGCATGAGCGCGAGTAGCCCAATGACTTCCGGCTCGGGCAACAGCTCCATCAGCAGGCGACCGAGCCGGATCGCTTCTGCCGAGAGGTCGTGGCGCGTCAGGGAAGTGCCTGCCGATGCTGAATAGCCCTCGTTGAACACGAGGTAAATCACTCGCAGTACGCTGTCGAGCCGGTCGGGGAGCTCGGCGCGCGACGGCACTTGATACGGAATACGAGCATCCCGGATCTTTGCTTTCGCGCGCACGATGCGCTGAGCGATCGTCGTCGGCGCAATAAGGAATGCATGCGCGATTTCCTCGGTAGTCAAGCCGCAAATCTCGCGCAGCGTCAGCGCGACTTGGGCGTCAGGAGCGAGGGCAGGGTGACAGCACGTGAAGATAAGACGCAGCTGGTCGTCTTCGACGTTCTCAGTGTCCAGCGCTATGCCGTCCTCCGTCGAGGGATCCGTCTGCTCGGGCACATCGTCCAGAGCATCAAAGCGTGCATTGCGGCGAATAGCGTCGATAGCCTTGAATCGTCCGGCGGAGACGAGCCACGCCCGCGGATTATCAGGCACGCCGTCGCGCGGCCACTGCTCGAGCGCGGCTCTGAAGGCGTCGTGCAGCGCTTCTTCAGCGATGTCGAAGTCACCGAGCAGGCGAATGAGGGTAGCGAGAACGCGGCGCGATTCGGTGCGGTAGACAGCATCGATGATCTCGCCCCAGTTTTGGCCGGTTTTTTCAATCATGGGGGCGGCATAGACTACTTCAAAATAAAGTCAGCGTGTAGCGCTCGCACGCGCCCGCGAATTCGCTCGACGGTTTCATAGTCAGGTGGGCGTGTATGACGAAGGTTACCCGTCCGCCCGGTTGCAGCTTGCTGTTGGCCGCGCGTTTCATGCGATTGCTGCCTATTACAATGCGCATCGCAGGCCACACTGCCGATACAATCGAAGCTGCGAGGAGGACAACATGAAAAGACGAGGTTGGGCTCTTGTCTTGGGTGTGCCTGCGTTTGCCGCGGCGCCAGGCGCGCATGCGCAAATCGACTATCCGAATCGAACCATACGTATCATCGTGCCTACCGCGCCTGCGGGCGGCAACGATACGGTGGGACGCGTCATCGCCCAGGGATTATCCGAGCGCTGGAGTAAGCAGGTGGTCGTAGATAATCGTGCCGGCGCGAGCACGATGATTGGCGGCGATATGGTCGCCAAGGCGCTGCCCGATGGCTACACACTATTGATGGGGGTGAGCACGCTCGCAATAAATCCCGCCACGTTCAAAAAGGTTCCGTATGAAGCGATGCGCGACTTCGCACCCATCACGCAGGCTGTTTTCGTGCCCAACTTGATGATGGTGCATCCGTCGGTGCCGGCGAAAACCGTACGTGAAATGATTGCATTTGCACAGGCGCGCCCCGGCCAGGTTCTGTTCGGCTCGGCAGGCTACGGTACCAATCCGCATCTGTCGATGGAGCTCTTTGCCACGATGGGCCGCATCCGCATGATTCATGTGCCGTATAAAAGTTCGACGCCCGGGATCGTCGATTTGATTGCGGGCCACATCGCCATCATGTCGCCGAACATGCTGCAATCAATCCCGCACGTGCGCGCGGGTCGTCTGCGCGCGCTCGGTGTCACAAGCGCTATGCGCGCGGCGAGCGCGCCGGACATTCCGACGGTAGCAGAAGGCGGACTGCCGGGTTATGAGGCGGTGCAATGGTACGGTTTGCTCGCGCCGGCAGGCACGCCGCCGGAGATCATCAACAAGTTGCACAGCGAAACCGTTGCCGTACTGCGCACGCCGGAAAGTTCCAGGCGCCTCGCTGGTGACGGCGCTGAAGTCATTGCAAGTTCGCCCGCCGAGTTTTCGGCTTTCATCAAGACCGAAACGGTGAAATGGGCCAACGTCGTAAAGGCCGCGGGAATACAACCGGAATGATGGCGTCTATGTAGCAATGCCGGCGCTGCGCCGGCATTGCTGCAGATTGAAGCGGGTGATCGATTACGTGCCGCGGCCCCATAGTCCGCAATAGCGGCGGGCGACGAACGGCATGCCGGCAGCATAGCCGGGCCAGCTTTCATACTTGGACAGTTTGAATTCTTTCTCCGCCGGCTCCCAGCATTTTCCGTCCTGCGCGAGCTTCTTCATCTCAGCCGATGCGTCCTGCAGAAATTCGAGCTGGTCCTGCGCGTCTTTCTTAGTACCCAAACGGTCGTTGGGTCCCGGGTGTCCGGGGATTAGGCGATCCCAGTCCAGCGCAATCACCTGCTTGATAAAGCCCTCGGCTTGCAGCGGATAGAAGTCGATCATGCCGCGTCCGGGCACTTGTCCGACCGGCAGCGTGTCGACGACGAAGATTATTTTTTCTTTTGGCAGGCGCATCACGAGCATGCTGTCCGAGTGGTTGAGCCCTAGATACTTCAGTTCGAGTGACGTCCCGCCAAGCTGAATGACACGGCCGGCGTCGGTCACGGTTTCATCGGGCAGAACGGTGTGCGGATCTTTGAGCACAGCCAGCTGCTGCTTCGCTTTCTCATGCGCGACGAATGTCGCGCCGGCATCCTTGAACGCCTTGCCGCCGGCGGCATGGTCAAAATGGTGATGGCTGTATATGACGTACTTGACGGGCTTGTCGGTGACTTTACGAATCTCGTCGAGGTACGTCTGTCCACCGGTGGGCCGTCCATAGCCGATCGGGTCGGTCGCGATCACGCCGTCGTTCGTGACCACGAACATCGACTGGTGATTACCGTTCCGAAATATATATACGTTGTCCGTGCCTTCGACTTTGGTAGTCGCGACCTGCGGACGCGCGGGGGCTTGTGCGTGTGCAGCGAGCGACATTGCCAGCAGTGCGGCTAGTGCGGAGTGCAAAGCGGTGCGGTGCATGTCATCCTCCTTGAGTTCGAGCCATGTCGACGGCTCGGTACGGCCAGTCTACTGGAGCGTATGAGCAGCCGACAAGCACGGGCGCTAACGGGCGACAGTCTGCAGAGCCGGGACCTCCGCATCCTGCGGTGGCACTGCGTTTGCAGTGAGCAGTAACATTGCCACCAGGTCGTAGTAGCCCATGAGCCCTATGAGCTCGACGATGCCGCGCTCGCCGAACTTCGCCAGCGCGGCGGCATAAGCCGCATCGGTTACCACCTTGTTGCGATAGATCTGGGTTGCGAGTTCATACAGAACCGCTTCGTCGTCCTGCATGCCTGCGGGATGCAAACCCGCGGCAAGATCAGCGCCGATCTTCGGTTCGAGGCCGCCTTTCATTGCGAGCTTGTAGTGTCCTCGCCAGATCCAGTGCGAATTCCAATTGCGAGCGGTGATCAGAATGGCAAACTCTGTGAGTCGCGCCGGAAGCTCGGTATTCCACCGCAGATAATCCGACATCGCCGTGATGCGCGCCGCGAGTTCGGGGCTGCGCATATAGATGCGATACGGAGGCAGCTTGAAGTTTGCGTTGCGCGGGGGTGCGGCCACACCATCGACCCATTGTCGCTGTTGCGGTGTCAGTTGCTCGAGGCTTAGTTCAGGAAAACGCGCGGTGTTTTGAGCATGCACGCTGTTCGAAACTAGAATCACCAACACGGACGCAATGCTCAACAGACGTTTCATTGTTCTCTCCGGAAGTGCTGACAGGTCACGCGATCGATGATACCAACGGCCACAGAACTAGAGTCATGCATGAGCAGCGCGGTCGAGAAGGAAGGTGATGAGTGTCGCTGTGCTCAATCCATCTTACGCCGGCTGCATTGCTACCGGTTCTGCGGACGCGAGCGCGTCTATATTCGAGCTGCAGCGATGCTTGGCGCTGGGCTCAACGTGGCCTACCAGGATATAACGGTTGACGAACATGCGGCATTGTTCGTGTGCGGTCTATGGCAACATGACGACCTTTTATCGCGAAGTGTGCGACGTGACGAATAGACTCAAGATCGCGGTCCTCGATGACTACCTGCGTCTCTCGCAGCAATCGGCTGACTGGTCAACCATCGCACGGACCTGCGACATCACCGTTTTTGAACGGCCGCTTTCTGTTCCGGACGAAGCTGCGGACACGCTCGTGCCTTTCGATATCATCTCGCTGATTCGAGAGCGGATGCCGATGCCGGCCGCGCTGATCGAGCGTCTGTCCAACCTGAAGATGATCGCAGTCACGGGACTCTACAACCGCACGCTGGACGTTGAGACCGCGCGCAAGCGCGGTATCGTGATGTCATACACTGAGCTGCGCGGGCCGTATCGCAAGGCAACGTGCGAGCTGACATGGGGGCTCGTGCTCTCGCTGGCGCGCAATATCCCGCTGGAAGCGGCCAATATGCGCAGCGGCGGCTGGCAGCAGACGGCCGGGTTTGCCCTCGCCGGCAAAACGATTGGACTCCTCGGCCTCGGCCGACAAGGGCGCCACATGGTGCCGGTCGCCAAGGCGTTTGGCATGCATGTAACTGCATGGAGCCCGAACCTCACGGTTGAAGCCGCAGCCGAGGTTGGCGTGCGCCGCGTTGAAAAGGATGAGCTATTCAGCACGAGCGATGTGCTCACGATACATCTTGTTCTCAGCGAGCGTTCGCGCGGAATCGTCGGTGCACGCGAGCTTGCGTTGATGAAACCCACTGCCATTCTCGTGAATCCCGCGCGTGGACCGCTCGTCGATGAGACTGCGCTGATTGCAGCACTCTCGGACCGACGCATCGCGGGCGCAGGCCTTGACGTGTATGCGCAGGAGCCGCTGCCCGCAGATCATCCACTGCGCGGCCTGCCGAATGTGGTACTGACGCCGCATCTCGGTTTCGGCGTCCGCGAATTCTACGAAAGCGCCTACACCGATACCGTCGAAAACATCGAAGCGTTTCTCGCCGGCAAGCCGATACGCATACTCACGCCTGAGCGCAATCGAAGCGCCGCACACGATTCCCCTGTATTCCTGGCATCGAGTGGCTAATCGTAGCCTCTGCCATGACGCCAGGTATGAGAATGTGCACGTTCTGCATCGCTGCATATGCTGCTTGCGGTTTGGCCGCCGATAACTATCCTGCCAAACCGATTCGCCTTCTCGTCGGGTTCGTAGCCGGCGGCAGCGCGGACGGATCCGCGCGCGTGGTCGCTGCGCGCATGGGCCAGATACTCGGTACCAATTTTGTGATCGAGAATCGCGGCGGCGCGGCCGGTGTCGTTGCAGCGCAGGTCGTCTCGCGCGCGCCGGCGGACGGGTATACGCTCCTGTGGTCAAGCCCGGGCGCTTTGACCATCAGCCAGATTCTCGAAAAAAATCTGCCTTACGATACGCAGACGGCGTTTGCGCCGATCGGCCTCGCCCTCACATACTGTAACGCGCTGGTGTCGCGGCCGGACTTCGCCGCATCTTCAGTGCCGCAATTGCTCGCTCTCGCGAAAGAAAAACCCGGCTACATCAGCTATGGGACTCAGGGCGTCGGCTCGGCCGGGCATCTCTCCGCCGAAATGCTGACGCGTATGACTGGCGTTAAGCTAACGCATGTCCCGTACAAAGGTGGTCCGGAAATAATTACGGCATTGCTTGGCAACGAGGTCCAGCTCGCGTTCATGAGCTCGACCACAGCACAAAGCATGCGAAGCCGGCTGCGCGTGATTGCCGTTACCAGTCTGAACCGAGATCCCGCGCTCGCGGACGTTCCGTCTATGCACGAAGCCGGTGTGAAAGGCTACGACGCGTCATTCTGGTTCGGCCTGCTTGCGCCCGTCGGCACGCCGGCCGTCATCGTCAATCGCCTCAACCGGGCGTTGCGCGAGACGCTTTCGGATTCGAAGGTAATGCAGCCGGTGCAAAGCCAGGGTCTGAATCCGCAGCCACCGACACCTCAGGAATACGCCGCGCGCATCAGCGCCGACTATGCAAAATGGAAAAGCGTGCTGGCGGAACAGAGATAGAAAGCACCCATCCAACCATCAACGCGCTGTGCAATTGGCATGTTGTCTGCCGCTAAAAGTGCTACGCTGATACGTATAAGAAGAGGGGATCACACCCGACGAGGTGCAATCGAGGCAACGAGGAGGAGACGATGGCAGGCAATCGATCAATCTCTCATGGAACGCCGCCGGTCGTAGTTGCAGCGAACGGACTGCTTGACCGCCGTGCTTTCCTGCGCGGTGGTGCCGCGATGGCCGCAGCAATGACCGGCTACACGGTCATCAAACCAGCTGCAGGCGAGGCGCTCAAAGAAGACCCCTGGAGTCTCGCGCCGGGCGCAACGTCTCCACCTGTTGAGCAGCGCTCGCGATTTGAACAGAAGGTCGTGCGCACGCTCAGCAATCCCAACGGCGAGCCGCGCAATACGCATGCTCGCACGCCGCACCATCTGCTCAACGGAACCATTACGCCCAACAGCCTGCACTTCACCATACTGCATGGCGGCACGCCTGATATCGACCCGGACCGTCACCGACTGGTGATACACGGTTTGGTGAAGCGACCGCTCATCTTTACGCTCGATACGCTTGCACGCTATCCGATGGTATCGCGCATGACGTTCGTCGAATGCGGCGGCAACAGCGCGCCACTATTTTCCCCGCAGCCGATGCAGGCGAGCGTGCAGGCGCTGCATGGCCTGGCGTCGTGCGCCGAATGGACCGGCGTGCAACTGTCGACCTTGCTCGAAGAAACCGGTATCGATGCGAAAGCGAAATGGCTTGTTGCCGAAGGTGCAGATTCGCCCGCGGTGAGCCGCAGCTTTCCGCTTCTCAAGGCGCAGGACGATGCCATGATTGCGCTGTACCAGAACGGCGAGCGGCTGATGCCCGGCAATGGCTACCCGATGCGCCTGCTGTTGCCCGGATGGGAAGGCAACATGAATGTCAAATTCCTGCGCAGCCTCAAGCTGACTGATCAGCCGGCGATGAGCTATTACGAATCGAAGATCTATTCGCAGATGCTGCCGAACGGCAAGTCATATCAGTTCTATTTCCTGCAGGAGGTTAAATCATTCATCACGCATCCGTCGCACGGAATGGCGATGCAGGGGCCGGGATTTTATGAAATCTCGGGCATTGCGTATTCCGGCGATAGCCGCATCTCGAAAGTGATGGTTTCGGCCGATGGCGGCAAGACGTGGGCGAAAGCGGCGTTGCAGGAACCCGTGCTGAGTAAATCATTTACCCGCTTCCGCGTGCCATGGCAGTGGGACGGCGGACCCGCGGTTTTACAGAGCCGCGCGTGGGACGAAGCCGGCAACGTGCAGCCGACGCGTGCCCAGTTCATTGCGCACCGCGGTGAGCTCGACGCAGCACCCCCCATCCTCGCGTTCCCGAACCAGCATTACAACAGCATCACGAGTTGGGCAGTGGACCGCAAAGGGGAGGTCAAACATGTTTACGCGTAAGCATGCAGGCGGCGCGGTCGTCATCGCGATCGCGAT
>Ga0207683_10004514_pt1 | contig 12010 bp, 9 predicted proteins | sample KBSM73metaG_FD_184333 | JGI IMG/M metagenome (GOLD analysis project Ga0207683, IMG submission 184333) | Miscanthus rhizosphere microbial communities from Kellogg Biological Station, Michigan, USA - KBS M7-3 metaG (SPAdes) (version 2) | ecosystem: Host-associated > Plants > Roots > Rhizosphere >...
GCCGTGATCTTCGGCGACGGCGCCGGGGCCTTCGTGCTCGAGGCGAACGAGTCCGGCGACGGCCGGGGGTTCCTCGGCTTCATCATGCACACCGACGGGAGCCACTGGGACAAGCTCTACGTTCCCGGCGGCGGCTCGGCCAGCTTTCCGTATTTCTCGCCGGAGATGTTCGAGGAGCAGCGCACGGTCCCTGTGGTCGAGGGCCGCCAGGTCTTTCGGCTCGCGACGACGGCGCTCCCGCAGATCGTGCGCGAGATCCTCGAGCTCCACGCCTTGAACCTCGACTCGCTGTCCCTGCTCCTGATGCACCAGGCCAATCTGCGCATCAACGAGTCCGTCCAGAAGCAGCTCGGCCTCCCCGACGACCGCGTCTACAACAACATCCAGCGCTACGGGAACACGACGGCCGCCACTCTGCCGCTCGTCTTCCACGAGGCGAAGGCCGAGGGACGGGTCAGGCCGGGCGATCTCGTCGCGTTCGCGGCGCTCGGCGCGGGCCTGCACTGGGGCGCCGCGCTCCTGCGGGCCTGACCACTCGATGCTCCACCTCGACGTCGCCGTTGCCGCCGCCGAGCCCGCGGGGTCCGGCGCCTCCGCCGTCGGACCGGTCGCGCTGCTGGCTGCGGCCGCGATCGGAGCCGTGCTCGCGGCGGTCGGCGTCGCGTGGCTCACCGCGCTCCGGCGCCGGACGGATCGCGAGAGCTCCGCCCACCAGGCGCGCTATCGCGAGCTCCTGGCGGAGGCGCAGGAGGCGGTCGTCGTCGCGGAGGACGGGATCGTCGTCTATGCGAACGCGGCGTGCGCCCGGCTGTTCGGTCTCGACCAGCCGCCCGTCGGCGAGCCGATCGGCGTCCTCTTCGCGCCCGTCTCGCGCCCGCAGGCGGACGAGATGGCGCGGCCGCGCGGCGGAAGGGGCTCGGCGCCGGAGGTGTTCGAGGCCTCGGGCCAGCGGGCCGACGGCTCGGTCTTCGACGTCGAGGTGCACGCCTCGCCCGTCGAGTTCGAGGGCCGCGAGGCCACGCAGGCCATCCTCCGGGACGTCACGAGCCGCAAGCGGATGGAGGCGGGGCTCAGGGAGTCGGAGGAGCGCTATCGCTTTCTCTTCGAACGCAACCTCGCCGGCGTTTACCGGTCGACGGCCCGCGGACGCCTCCTCGAGTGCAACCGCGCGTTCGCGCAGATGCTCGGCTACGCCTCGCCGGCCGAGGCGATGGCGCAGCCCGCCGCCGCCTTCCACGCCAACGAAGAAGGCCACGAGGAGTTCCTCGAGCGTCTGAGGCGCGAGGGCAGCCTCGTGAACCACGAGTACCAGGCGCCGCGTCGGGACGGATCGCCCGTCTGGCTCATCGGGAACTTCTCGCTGCTCGAGGGCGAAGGCGGCGAGGAGATCCTGCTCGGGACGATCTTCGACATGACGGAACGGCGGCGCCTCGAGGAGCAGCTCCTGCAGGCGCAGAAGATGGAAGCGGTCGGCCGCCTCGCGGGCGGCATCGCGCACGACTTCAACAACCTCCTCACGGCCGTTTCCGGATACACCGAGCTCCTCCTCGGGCGCCTCCCCGAGGGCGACGCGGGCCGCGAGCACGCCCTGGAGATCCGGCACGCGGGGCAGCGCGCCGCCGCCCTCACGCAGCAGCTCCTCGCGTTCAGCCGCCGCCAGGTCCTCGAGCCGCGCGTCCTGGATCTGAACTCCGTCATCTCGGACATGGAGAGGATGCTGCGCCGCGTGATCGGCGAGGACATCGAGCTCACGGCGTCGCTCGACCCGGCGCTCTGGCGGACCCGCGCCGATCCGTCGCAGATCGAGCAGGCGATCCTGAACCTCGTCGTCAACGGACGCGACGCCATGCCGAGGGGCGGCCGTCTGACGATCGAGACGGGCAACGTCGAGCTCGACGAGAAGTACACCGGCCAGTACACCTCGCTGCGCCCGGGACCGCACGTCATGCTCGCCGTCTCCGACAACGGCGTCGGGATGACCGCCGAGCTCCAGGCCCGGCTCTTCGAGCCGTTCTTCACGACGAAGGAGCTCGGGAAGGGCACGGGGCTCGGGCTGTCCACGACGTACGGCATCGTGAAGCAGAGCGGGGGGTCCATCTGGGTCTACAGCGAGCCCGGACAGGGCACGACGTTCAAGATCTATCTCCCGCGCAGCGACGATCCCCTCGATCGGAGAGAGGTCCCGCCGCCGTCGCCGGGCTCCCCGAGCGGCACGGAGCGAGTGCTCCTCGTCGAGGACGAGCCGGAGGTCCGCCGCCTCGTCGAGAGGCTGCTGAAGATGCGCGGCTACACGGTCGTCGCCGCGCCGGGCCCCTCGGAGGCGCTCGCCGCGGCGCGCGCGGAAGCGGCGCCGATCGACGTCCTCGTCACCGACGTCGTCATGCCGGGGATGAACGGCCGGGAGCTCGCCCTCGCGCTCTCGACGCGGGTGCCGGGCCTCCGCGTCCTGTACATGTCCGGTTACACCGACGCGGCCATCACGCAGCAGGGCATCCTGGAGCCCGGGACCGCGTTCCTGTCGAAGCCCTTCACGCCGGACGCGCTGGCCCGGAAGCTGCGCGAGGTGCTGGACGCCGAAGCCGGCGAGACGGGCGAGCCCGGCGAGAACCTGAAGATCTCGTGAGAGCCGCCGGGCCCGGGGCCCGGCGGCGTGATTCTTGCGGCGGTCGACGAATTTCGGAGGAGGAATCGCGATGCGATGGAGCCCGGGAATCCGTGCCGTCTTCTACACGATGCTCGCGGCCGGCGCGGCCGCGACCGCGCGGGCGCAGGAGACACCGGCCTCGCCTCCGCCCGAGGCCGCGGCGGAGACACACGAGGCCCCGCCGTACCGCCCGATCGAGGGCAACGTCATCATCGACCTTCCCTCGGTGGACGTTCCGCGTGAGGGCACGCTCACCATGCTCTTCACGCACCGCTTCCAGCAGCCGGTGCAGGACAGCACGATCCACGACCTCTACTCGTTCGACAACGGAGCCAACATCGGCATCGGGGCCTGGTATGCGCCGATCAAGAACCTGAACGCCGGCTTCTATCGCTCCTCCGATCTCGACGTCTACGAGTTGAGCGCCCAGTACCAGGTGCCGATCACGGCGGGAGGCTTCGGCGCCTCGGTGCGCCTCGGCGAGGACTGGCGGACGGAGCAGGGCGTCGCGAGCCCGCACACGAGCTTCTTCGCGCAGGCGATCCTGGCGTACAGCTTCGGTCCGTACGTGCGCATCACCGCGGTGCCGACCTACCTCCAGCGCACGAACGGGGTCGCCTTCAACCGGACCGTGCCGCCGCCGAACGACGAGTCCTGCCACGTGGTCGAGGTCGGCATCCCGCCGGTGACGCGCTACAGCTGCTCGGGGCTCTACGAGGACCTGTTCAACGTGCCGTTCGCGGCCTCGATCGCGATCACGCACTCGATCACGCTCCACGGCGAGGTGACCCCGAGCCTCGGCAAGGCCAACTCGCAGGGCGTTGCGTGGGTCGTCTCGCTCGAGAAGACGCTGCTGCGGCACCGCTTCGCCTTCACGGCCGGCAACCAGCGGCGCTCGACGGTGGACCAGTACCTGGTGGGAGTCCCGCAGGTCGCGAATCGGCCGAAGGACATCTTCCTGGGGTTCAACATCATGAGGCAGTGGAAATTGAAATGACCCGCGATGTCGCGGGTCATTTCATCCTGAGCCCCGCGAAGGATCCCTTTCAAAGCCACAGAACCGCTGCAAAAGGGGTCCCTCGCTGCGCTCGGGATGACAGGTTCCATTAGCCCCGGCTAATACGTCCACCCGATACGATCTCCCCCCGTCCACCCGATACGATCTCCCCCATGCCCCCTCCCCTCCCCGAGCTCGTCGTCCCCGCCATCTCCCCGACGCAGCGGCTCGTCGAGCTTCCGGCGGTGCGGCTGGTCGACGCGCAATCCGGCGAGGCGCCGCGGCTTCCGACGAGCCTTCGCGTCGCCCTCCGGGGCGACACCCTCTGCGTGCGCTTCGACGGCCGGGACGAGGGCGTCGTCGCGACCTACCGGAATCGCGACGAGAACCTCTGGGAGGAGGACGTCTTCGAGGTCTTCCTCGCGCCGGTCGATCCGCCGCACCTCTACTTCGAGTTCGAGGTCAACCCGCTGGGGACGCTCTTCGACGCCCGCGTCGACTCTCCGAACCTGGTTCGGGCCGGCATGAAGGTGGATACGTCGTGGGACTGCGCGGGCCTCTCCGCGACCGTGCGCCGGCGCGAGGGGAAGTGGTCGGCGGCGCTGTCGATTCCGCTCCGCGAGCTCGTCGACCCGATCCCGCGGCGCTGGAGGGCGAACTTCTACCGCGTGGATCGCGGATCTCCCAGCGGCGCCGGGGACGAGTTCTCGGCGTGGTCGCCGATCCTGAGGCAGCCCGCCGACTTCCACGAGACCGAGAGGTTCGGAGTGTTGCGGTTCGGCGACGAGTGACGGGAGCTCGAGACTCCTCTAATTCGCCTTCACGATCCCCTGCTCCGTCAGCCACTCGACGGCCCTCTCCTTCGCTCGCTTCTCCTTGAACTGGAAGAAGTGCGCCTCCTCCTTCGGATGACGGCGCAGCGCCTCTCGAAACGAGGCGATCGAGTCGCCGGAAGAGAGCGCGGCGGAGAGCTCGCGGCGGCAGGCATCGTCTTCGCAGTGGGAGGCGAAGTCCGCGAGATCTCCCCGCGAGCGCTCACCCGCGTCCCGCGGGAGCGCCGCGTAGCGCGGATCGGCCGAGAGCTCGGCGTGGCGAACCGGATCGCGCTCCGCGAGGACCTGGACGACGTCGCCGGTCGAGCGGTCGAAGAAATGGGTGATTCGCTGCGACCGATTTTCGAAGGCCACCACGAGTCCCTCCCAGTCGATTTCGAGAGGCATAAACCCGATATGATAGGGGTTTGGGAAAAAGATGAAAAAGATCGCCACATTCGACGACTGGATCGACGCGTTCCGGGCCTGGCAGAAGGACATCGGGCTGGAGCTGCCCAAGTACTCCGACTACAACTTCGAGGCCAAGTACGGCGACCTCAGGACCGAGGAGATCGAGTTCGGCGACTTCGCCGGACAGCGCAAGTGGGAGAGGGTCACCCAGATTCCGCAGCAGAACATCCGCGACTCGCTGCTCAACCTCATCGTCTACCAGGGAGATACCGAGTTCGCCTCGGTCGAGCAGCAGCGCAACCTCCTGCAGTCCTCCCCGTCCGACTACGACACCGACAGCGTCTGCCGGATCATGGTCGAGGAGATGCGTCACGGCTGGCAGATGTGCCACCTGCTCGTCCAGAACTTCGGCGAGACCGGCAAGATCGAGGCCCGCAAGCTCCTCGAGCGGCGGTCCTGGCAGAACAACCGGCTCCTCGGCTCCTTCAACGTGGACGTCGACAACTGGGTGGACTTCTTCACGTACACCGAGTTCGTCGACCGCGACGGCAAGTTTCAGCTCAACATGCTCTCGACGTCGGCCTTCGCGCCGCTGGCGAGGTCGATGGGGCCGATGCTCCGCGAGGAGGGCTTTCACCTCGGCACGGGGCACATGGGTCTGCAACGCATCGCCAAGGCGGGACGGGTCCCGCCCGAGCTCCTGCAGAAGTACATCTACAAGTGGCTCTCGACGGCCTACGATCTCTTCGGCAAGGACTCGTCCTCGTCGGCCGAATGGTTCTACGTCTGGGGCCTCAAGGGCCGCTACGACGAGTCGAAGCAGCCGGCGAACCCCGACAAGGCGCATCTGAACGAGATCTCCCGCGAGATGTACCGGCAGGAGTCGGACAAGCTCCTCGAGTCGATCAGCCGCCTGCTGCCGCCGGGGGCGGCTCCCTTCAAGGCTCCCGACCTCAAGTTCCACCGAGCGATCGGGGAGTACGCGGACAAGACCTTCTCCGTGACCGGCGAGCCGCTCACCGCGGAGGAGTACGAGAAGCACCTCGCCGAGGTCCTCCCGAACGAGGAGGAGAAGGCCTTCGTGCGCGATCTCATGCGGGAGCCGGGCTGGATCGCGCCGCGGGAAGAGCTCACGAACGCCCAGTGAGCTCGACGGACGTCGGCGGACCCGCTCCGGTCGGCCGCTGACGGCCGATCCGGACGGCTCGCGGCTTTCGCCCTCGGCTCCGCTTCCCCGCCGGACTCCACCTTCCCGCCGGAGCCTCGCGACCCGCCGGGCGCTGCTCGCCTGGTTCGACTCCGAGCGCCGCTCCCTTCCCTGGCGCGGCACGCGCGACCCGTATCGCGTCTGGGTCTCGGAGGTGATGCTCCAGCAGACGACCGTCTCGGCGGTCGCCGCGCGCTACGACGCGTTCGTGACGCGCTTCCCCGACGTCGCCTCGCTCGCGCGGGCGCGCGAAGAATCCGTGCTGGCGGCGTGGTCCGGCCTCGGCTACTACGCGCGCGCCCGGAACCTGCACCGGGCGGCGCGAGCCATCGTCGCCCGGCACGGCGGACGCCTTCCCGCCGACCCCACGCGGCTGCGGGAGCTCCCCGGCTTCGGCGACTACATCGCCGCGGCCGTGGCGTCGATCGCGTTCGGCGTCCGCGCGCCGGCGGCGGAGGCGAACGTCACCCGCGTGCTCTGCCGCCTCCACCGCATCGCCGACGCACCGGGGAAGACGCGCGAGCGCCGCGTCCTCGCGCTCGCCGCCGGCCTGCTGCCCGCGGGGCGGCCCGGCGATGCGACCGCCGCGCTGATGGATCTCGGCCAGCAGATCTGCACGCCGCGGCGGCCTCGCTGCCTCGCGTGTCCGCTGCGGAGCTGGTGCGACGCCTTCCAGGCGGGTGATCCCGAGCGGTACCCGCTCCGCGCGCCGCGTCCCGCCGCCCGCGACGTCCACCTCGCGGCCGCGGTCGCGCGGCGCGCGGACGGCCGGGTTCTGCTCGTCCGCGCGGACGGCTCGCTCCTGTCGCGCCTCTGGCGCTTCCCCTCGGCCGAGGCGGACCGGCCGGATGCGGCGCGGTCGGCGCTCGCCGAGGATCTCGCGCGATACGGGCTCCGGCTTCCGGCGGCTCCGCCGGTCGGGGCGGCGCGCCACACGATCATGAACCGGCGCATTTCCGTGAGGGTCTACGGCGCGGAAGGCCCCGCGGCGGCCCGCGGGGACGCGATCCCGGACGTGGCCTCGGACGGGCGGCGCGGCCTGAAGTGGATGTCCCCCCGCGAGCTCGACCGCGCCGCGATCCCGACGCTCACCCGGAAGATCGCCGCGGCAGCCGGGCTTCGCGAGTCGGGTCCGACGGAAGGACCCCGGCGCCGGCGCGCCCGCGTTTCCGCTAAAATCGACCCACCGATCCGATGATCCAATTTCCGCAGGCGTCGCGCCGGAGCACGCGTCGCGGGGGAGCGTCCCCGCGAGGCCCGGAGCGGACCCGCGGCTTCCGCCCGGCCCGGATGGGGTGTTGAGGATGCCCGACCCGACGGCGGCGGCCGCCGCTCCCCTGTCGGAGCCCGCGCCCGCGCGGATCCTGCTCGTCGACGACGACGAGGCCATGCGGCGCGTCCTCGAGAAGATCCTGTCGTCCGCCGGCTACGCGGTCGAGTCGTTCCCGACGGCCGAGGAGGCCCTCGGCCGTCTGCGCTCGGATCCGCCGGACCTCGTCCTGCTCGACCTGCAGCTCCCGGACCGCAGCGGCCACGAGGTGCTCGAGGAGATCCGGGCGGATCCGGTCACGCGCCTCCTGCCGGTCGTGATGCTGACCGGCGCGTCGTCGAACGCGGAGAAGATGCGGGCGCTGGCTCTGGGCGTCACGGATTTCGTCGCCAAGCCCTTCGCGCCCGAGGAGCTCCTGCCGCGGGTCAGAGCCCTCGTGCTGCTCAAGCAGTTCGCCGACGAGCACGAGCACGCGGAGCGGGTCATCCTCACGCTCGCGAGGACGATCGACGCGCGGGATCCGTACACGGCCGGCCACAGCGGCCGCGTCGCGGAGTACGCGGACCGCGTGGCCGTGAGGATGGGCCTCGACGCGTCCACCCGGCACGACATGCGGCGCGGCGCGCTCTTCCACGACCTGGGCAAGATCGTCATCCCCGACGCGGTGCTGCGCAAGCCCGGGCGGCTGACGCCGGAGGAGCGCGAGGTCATCGAGCAGCATCCGGTCGTCGGGCACGAGCTGCTGTCGCCGATGCGCACGATGCGCAAGACGCTGCCGATCGTCTACCACCACCACGAGAGGCTCGACGGCTCCGGCTACCCGGAGGGGATCTCCGGCTCCGCCATCCCGGCGTCCGTCCGCATCGTCACGGTCGCCGACATCTTCGACGCGCTCACGACCGACCGCTCCTATCGCGGCGCCCTGACGGTTGCGCTCGCCTTCGAAATCCTGCGCGACGGAGTCGGCCGGGGCTGGTGGGACCGCGACGCGGTCGGCGAGCTGTCGGCCGTCGTCGAGGAGGAAGGGACCGGAAGCGACGCGCCTCTCGAGGCCTCTTGAAGGTCGATTCCGCGGAGGCGTATTCCACGCCGGCCGCGCTCCTCTCTCGGCTCGCCCTCCGGACGGCGCACGATCTCAACAACCTGATCGCGATCGTATCCGGCCACGTCTATCTCCTTCGCCAGGGCGGCGGCGCCGACCCGGAGAGCCTCGACGCGATCCAGTCCGCCGTCGGCCAGCTCGAGCGGCTGTCGCGCAGCCTGTCGCTCGTCGCCGGCGCGGAAGGGCCGAGAGCCGCCGTCGACGTGAACGCCGTCGCGCGGAGCGTCGCGGGCGAGGCCGGGGCTCCGCCTGTGGAGATCGAGCTCGACCTCGCGGAGGGCCTCCCCGCCGTCCCGGGCAGCGCGGACGCGCTCCGGTCGGCGCTGCGCGCGCTGGTGGCCAACGCCGCGGCGGCGGGCCCGGCGTTGCAGGAAATCCGGATCGTCACGCGTCTCGACGGCGACGCGGTCGTTCTCTCCGTCGAGGACCGCGGGGCCGGCATCGCGCGGGATGCGGCCCCGCGCGCCTTCGAGCCGTTCTTCTCGACCCGCGGCGGCCGAGGCGTCGGCATCGGACTGTTCGTCGCCGCCGCCGTGGCGAGCGCCCACGGTACGTCCTGCCGGATCGAGCCGCGGGACGGCGGCGGCACCGTGGTGTCCATGCGGCTGGACGCGGACCCGAGCCGTGAGCCGTGAGCCGAAGGCCGTCCAGGACTCGCTGCGAACGGGCCCGGACGGGTAGGATGGAGGCCGGGGTCGCCGCATGGAACTGACCTGGAAGGACCGGCCGGCAAGGATCCGCGAGATGGGCACGGGGCCCGTGCTCGTGCTCGTGCACGGGTATCCGCTGGACGGCGCCATGTGGTCCGGCGTCGCCCGGGTCCTCTCCGAGCGCTTTCGCGTCCTGAAACCGGACTTCCCGGGCTGCGGCGAGACCGAGGCGGCCGCGGAGCCGGCGATCGACGACTACGGCGACTTTCTCGCGGCCATCCTCGCGGCGCTGCCGCAGCCCCGCGGGCTCGCGGCGTTCTCGATGGGCGGCTACGCGGCGTTGTCGTTGATGCGCCGCCGCCCGGAGCTCGTCTCCGCCCTGGCGCTCGTGGACACGCGCGCCAGCGCCGACGACGACGCCGGGCGCGCGAAGCGCGACGAAGCCGCGGAGACCGCCCGCTCGGGCGGAGCCGCCGCGATCGCCGACGCCATGGTGCCGCGCCTGCTCTCGGCCGATTCGCTCAAGCAGCGCGACCTCGTCGAGCGCGTCCGCCGCATCATCCTGCGCCAGAAGGTCGAGACGATCGTCGCCGAGCTCGCGGCGATGCGCGACCGGCCGGACTCGAGGGCGGCCCTGGCGTCGATCTCCGTTCCGACGCTCGCCGTCGTCGGGGACCAGGACGCGCTCACGCCTCCGGCGGACTCGGAGGCGATTGCGGCGGCGGTGCCCGGTGCGCGCCTCGTGACGATCACCGGCGCCGCGCACCTGACGCCGATGGAGCGCCCCGGTGCGGTGGCGGCGGCGCTGGGCGCGTTCTTCGGCGAGGCGCTGTCGCCCGCTCCGGCCGACGACCGCGAGCCGTGACGGGACGTATTAGCCGCAGCTAATACGTCGGCGCACCGAGCAGGATCGCCGTTTCCTAGAAGCTCACCCTCAGTCCGAACCTCACCGACCGCGGCAGCGTGCGCGCGAGCGGCTTCCCGTAGTCCGGGTTGCAGAGCTTCTCGTCGTCGCTGCCGGGCTCCGATCCGCACACGTAGTTCGCGTTCGAGAACTGGCCGCCGATGTTGTAGGCCTCCTCGAGGAACGTCGCCCGCTGCACGTTGAGGAGCTGGAAGATGTCCACGAGCGCGTTGATCGTCACGGGCCCGATCTGGAACGGATACCCGAGGTGCAGGTCCATCTCGTAGTCGCTCGGCACCCTTCCATCCGCGCCGCGCCGGCTCAGGAAGAACTCCCATCGGTCGTAGGCCGCCGAGTAGCCGAGGCGGGTCAGCGGCGTCCCGGTCCGGAAGTACGAGGAGAGCCCGACGTTGAGGTTGAACGGGGTGACGTACGTGCCGTAGACCTTGATCTGGTGCGTGCGGTCGTTGGAGAGGCGGCCCGTGTTGGTGATCTTCGTGAGGTCCTGGCCGTTGGTGAAGAAGTCGAAGTAGTCGTACGACGCGGAGATGTTCGGATCGGCCGTGCCCCGCGGCTGCGTATAAGGGGCGAACCCGCCGTCGTAGTTGCCGTCGATCCGCGACCAGAGGTAGGACGCGACGAGCGACCAGTTGTCGGAGAAGCGCTTCGTGAGGTCGAGCTGTGCGCCGCGGAAGATGCGCTGCGCCTTCGGCGTCGGGTACCCACCGACGTAGTTCAGGTCGAAGAGCGTGCTCATGATGCCCTGGCCCGGGTTGCCGATGCAGTAGTCGGCCTGGTCGCTGCAGACGAAGTCCTCGATGGTGCGGCCGTAGTTGCGATAGATGTACTTGACGCCCACCCCGATGTTCTGCATGACCTCGCGCTCGGCTCCGACCAGGAACTCCCGGACGTACTGGCCCTTGATGTTGGGGTCGGAGGGCTCCGTGAAGCCCCCGAGAATCTTGTTGTTGTCCCCGACGACGCCCGCGGCGGTGTCGTCCGGCACGACCGAGGTCGGGTCGTAGTTGTAGATGACGGGCTGCCGCTCGAAGCTGTACGAGCGGATCACCAGGTCCATCGGGATCTGCTCGTAGAAGTAGCCGAACGAGCCGTAGACCTTCGTGAGGTGGTCCTTCGTCGGATCCCAGACGACTCCGATCCGCGGCGCGAAGTCGTTGTTGAGGTTGATCTGCTCGGTCCCCAGGGAGTCGTAGATCTTCTGCTGGTCCCACCGCACGCCGAGGTTCAGCGTCAGGTTGGGGAACACGGCCCACGAGTCCTGGAAGTACGCGGACAGCATCTTGTGCTTGGGCGTCGCGTCGAGCTCCGACGTCGGCACGTCGTCGGGCAGCGAGGCGGTCGGCGTCGTCCAGTAGAAGTGCCGGTAGATCTGGGGACCCGTGTAGCCGGGGACCTGCACGATGTTGACCTGCTGCCCGCCGGACATCCGCTTGGTCACCGTCGCGTCCTGCGTCTCGTACTCGAGCCCGGCCTTCAGCTCGTGCTGCATCAGGTACTTCGTGATGGAGCCCCCGTAGAGGTACCGCTGGAACTCCTTGTGCTGGATGAGCCCGAAGCCGCCGGTCTGGAAGTTGGAGTTGAACTGGTCGATGAACTGGATGCCCTGTCCCGCCTCGGTCGCCGGGCTGACCGAGTTGCGCTCGCTATGCGAGGCGAACATCGCGCTCGCCACCCAGCTCGAGCCGAAGATCCCGTTGTACCGCGCGCCCCAGTCCTGGCCGCCGAGGTCCTGGCGTCCCAGGAACGTGGAGGGCTCGCCGTTCAGGGTGTGCGCGCCGTCGTTGATCGCGCCGGTCACGGTGCCGGGGTCCTGGACGAAGCTGCCGACGAGCGTGTTCGACGCGTTGAGCATGAGCGTCAGCTTGCCGGAGCCGAGGTTGCGGATCGTGTCGCTCGGGAAGATCGTGCCAATCAGCGGGCCGGTGCTCAGCGCGGTGTCGATCGAGCCCTTGACCCGGTCGTAGGCGCCGAAGAACCAGATCCGGTCCTTCC
>Ga0207683_10004516_pt1 | contig 12005 bp, 13 predicted proteins | sample KBSM73metaG_FD_184333 | JGI IMG/M metagenome (GOLD analysis project Ga0207683, IMG submission 184333) | Miscanthus rhizosphere microbial communities from Kellogg Biological Station, Michigan, USA - KBS M7-3 metaG (SPAdes) (version 2) | ecosystem: Host-associated > Plants > Roots > Rhizosphere >...
CCTCCAGTCGATGAACAAGGAGGAGGTCGAAGCCGTGCTGGGACACGAGATCGCGCACGTCGCGAACGGCGACATGGTGACGCTGACGCTGATCCAGGGTGTGGTCAATACGTTCGTCTTTTTCTTCGCGCGGATCATCGGCACGATCGTGGACAAGGCGGTGTTCAAGACCGAGCGCGGTACGGGGCCGGGCTACTTCATCACCGTGATCGTCGCGCAGATCGTGCTGGGGATTCTTGCGTCGATGATCGTCGCGTGGTTCTCCCGCCACCGCGAATTCCGCGCGGACGCGGGCTCGGCCAAGTATCTCGGCACGCCGTCGCCGATGGTGAACGCGCTGCGGCGCCTCGGCGGGGTCGAGGCCGGCGAGCTGCCGAAGGCGATGAACGGATTCGGTATCACCGACAAGGCCGGCGTGATGGCGCTCTTCGCCACGCACCCGCCGATCGAGGAGCGCATTGCGGCGCTCACCCGGCAGTCCTGACGTCCACTTTCGGAGCTTCGCGATGATCGAGCTCTATACTGCGCAATCGTCCAACGGCCAGCGGGCGGCCATCACGCTCGAGGAATGCGGACTGCCGTATCGCGTCCACAAGTTCGACCTCATGAAGGGCGAGCACCGCACGCCCGAGTTTCTGAAGCTCAATCCCGCCGGCGCAATTCCGGTGATCGTCGATCCGGAGGGCCCGGGGGGCGCGCCCATTACGCTGGCGCAGTCCGGAGCCATCGCGATGTATGCCGCCGAGAAAGCGGGGAAGTTCCTGCCGCGAGACCCGGCGCGGCGAGCGCTCGCGCTCCAGTGGCTCATGTTTGCGGCCACCGACTGCGCATCCGCGTCGATGCTGGTCTTCTTCGAATCGGTGCTTCTCCCGGAAAAGCTGCCGGCCAATCTCGCGTTCTGCGAGGAACGTCTCGTGAAGTATTTGCGGGTGGCCGACGGCCGGCTCGCGGATCGCGAAGGGCTCGCCGACGAGATTTCCATTGCGGATTTCGCGCTGTATCCGATCTGCGCCGTCCGCAAAGGCTACATCGACAAGGCCGGAGACTTGCCGAATCTCACGCGGTGGATGGCGGCGATCTCGGCGCGGCCCGCGGTTGCGAAGGGAATGCGCGCGACCGGCTGATACCGAGCCCCAACGGGAGCGGTACGCATGCCCTAGGGGCAGCTGTACGCATGCCCTAGGGGCAGCTGTACGAATGCCCTAGGGGCAGCGCAAAAGAAAACGGCCGGCGCGAAATTCGCCACCGGCCGCCGCACTGCGCGCCAAGGCGCGCAAAGTTACTTCAGATGATTGGAGACGAGCTTCGTCATCTCGAACATCGACACCTTGCCCTTGCCGCCGAAGACGGCGCGGAGCTTTTCGTCCGCATTGATGAGGCGCCGGTTGATCGAATCCTGCAGCTTGTTCTTCTTGATGTAGTCCCAGATCTTCTTGGTGACTTCCGTGCGCGGCATCGGGGTCGAGCCGATGACGGCGGCGAGAACCGCCGACGGCGTCATCGCCTTCATGAATGCGGCATTCGGCTTGCGCTTCGAAGCGGGTTTTTTCGCTGCCGCTTTTTTGGCAGCAGGTTTTTTCGCCGCTGACTTTTTCGCGGCGGGTTTCTTTGCGGCGGGTTTCTTTGCGGCGGGTTTCTTAGCGGACTTTTTTGCGGCGGTCTTCTTCGCAGCTTTCTTGGCGGTGGCCATAGTTCTCCTTCCTGTAGATAGACGCTGAACACAACGCCGAACACTCTGAAGTGGGCCCTCCTGTCAGGGGTAATCTCACTCCATCGGCGGCAACTATAGCGCAATTCAGCAGGAAGGGAATCCCTCGCAAGCGCTTTTTTCACTCTGTGAAGACCGACGTTGCGATCGTGCAATGGACCTTTGCGCTACGGTTTTCGCCGACGCTTCCCTGATTTCGCGAGCCCGCGCGGCGCCGCGGACCTGTCGCCTGGGGTCGCCATCCCGGATCGCTGCCCTCCGGGAGGCGCGAGGCGGGCAAAACCGCGGTCTTGAGTCCCGCGCGACGCGGTGCCACACTTGCAGCCGAGAGCCATCGTCGGAGCCGCACGCGCGGACCGCCTTCCCGTACGTTCATGTCGTTCCATCACCCCTGCCGGTCGCCTCGACGGCGATGGTCGCGGAGATTTTTGCGGCGTTTTTCCCGTCGATTTTTCCTTCCGCCACGCTGATCCGATGAACATCGCCGACCTCCGCACCGAGTACAAGCGTGCAACGCTCGACGAATCGGGTGTCGCCGCAGACCCGTACCGGCAGTTCGAACGGTGGTTCGCCGAGGCGGTGAAATCGCAGCTCATCGAACCCAACGCGATGACGCTCGCGACGATCGATCCCGACGGCCGGCCCGCCGCGCGCATCGTGCTGCTCAAGAGCTTCGACGAGCGCGGTTTCGTGTTCTTCACGAACTACCTGAGCCGAAAGGGCCGCGCGCTGGCGGCGCAGCCCGACGCGGCGCTGCTCTTCTTTTGGCCCGATCTCGAGCGGCAGGTGCGCATCGAGGGTGTCGCGGCGCCGCTCGAACCCGCGGAATCGGCCGCCTATTTCTCCGGGCGTCCTCGCTCATCGCAACTCGGTGCGTGGGCGTCGCCGCAAAGCGAGCCGATAGCGGGACGCGCGGCGCTCGAGGCGAGCTTCGCCGAGGCGCAAGCGCGCTTTGCCGATGCAAGCCGTCCCGTGCCCTGTCCACCGCACTGGGGCGGGTACCGCCTCGTCCCGGACGCGGTCGAGTTCTGGCAGGGTCGCGCCTCGCGCCTGCACGATCGCATTCGCTATCGACGCAACCGCGAGCACGCCGGCGCGTGGGTCATCGACCGGCTGGCGCCGTGAACGGAGAAGTCCGCCCGACTTCGCGCACGCTCGCCGCATTGATCCCACTCGGGATCGCCAACCATGCGGTCCTGACAGGGAGCCGGGTGATCGTCTCCCTCGATGCGCTCTCGATGGGCGCGTCGCCGTTCACCGTCGGCGTCCTCGTTGCGCTTTATGCGTTCCTGCCGATGTTCCTGTCCGTCGCGGCGGGCCGGATCGTGGATCGAATCGGCGCGCGCCGTCCGATGCTGGCCGGCTCGCTCGCTGTCGGCATCGCGGCTACTCTGCCGGTCGTCTTCCCCGGCCTTCCCTCGCTTTTCATCGGGGCGACGCTGCTCGGGATCGGCTTCATGGCGTTTCAGCTCGCCGCCCAGAACACGACAGGCGAGATCGGCGGCCCTGCGTCCCGGGCTCGGAACTTCAGCCTGCTGGCACTCGGGTATTCGGTGTCGAGCTTCGTCGGACCCCTGCTCGCGGGATTCGCGATCGACCATTTTGGCTTTCGAGCGGCCTTCGGGATCTTCGCGCTCATTCCGCTGATCCCGATCATCGTCCTCGCTCGCGGGGGACTCGCGCTGCCCGGCCCTCATGCCCGCGGAATGGTCGCGCACCACGGCGGGGTCGTGGCGTTGCTCCGGCATCGCACGCTGCGTCGGGTGTTCGCGGCCAACGCGCTCATGTCCCTCGGCTGGGACCTCCATACGATCTTCGTCCCGATCTACGGCGCCAGGATCGGGCTGTCGGCGTCGCAAATCGGCGGCGTGCTGTCGTCGTTCGCGGCGGCGACGTTTGTCGTTCGCTTCTTCATGCCGACGATCGCGCGAAGGCTTCGCGAGCACCAGGTACTCGCCGCGGCACTGCTGCTCTCGGGAGGCGTGTTCTTCGCATTTCCGTTCCTGCAGAGCGTGACTGCGCTGTTCGCGCTCTCCTTCACGCTCGGACTCGGCCTCGGCGCCGGGCAGCCGGTGGTCATGGCGTTGTTGCACACGCACGCACCGCCTGGACGCCTCGGGGAGGCCGCCGGCGTCCGGATGGCGCTCGTGAACTCGATGTCGTGCGTTGCGCCCGTCGTCCTGGGGGCCATCGGCGCGTCCGTCGGCATCGTGCCGGTATTCTGGGCGGTGGGCGCCTGCCTTGCGACGGGGGGGCTCTTCGCGCGGCGCGCAGGGCGCTAGCGCCGGCGCGCAGCTACGCGCTCCGTTTCAACCGTTCGGTGAAATGCTTGCGAAATTTCGCGACCTTGGGCGCGACGACGACCGCGCAATACGGTTGGGCGGGATTGCGCGCGAAATATTCCTGATGGTAGCGCTCAGCCTCGAAGAACGGCGACTCGTCGGCGATCTCCGTGACGATCGGGTCCTTCCACAGCTTCGCCGCCGACAGTTCGGCGCGCACCGCTTCCGCAGTCGCGCGCTGCTCGGGCGACTGGCAGAAGATCACGGAGCGGTACTGGGTCCCGACATCGTTGCCCTGGCGGTCCTTCGTCGTCGGATCGTGAATCGTGAAAAACACGGTGAGGAGATCGCGAAAAGACAATACCGACGGGTCGAAAGTCACGCGGACGACTTCGGCGTGACCCGTCCGTCCGCTGCAGACGTCGTCGTACGAAGGATTCGGGTTGCGGCCGCCGGCGTAACCCGATTCGACCGATTTCACCCCGGCAAGCTCGTCGAAAACCGCCTCGAGGCACCAGAAGCAACCGCCGCCGAGGACGGCCGTTTCCTGCGGGCTTGAAGAAGGGGTCGTGGGGGTCATGGCTGGCTCCGTGGCTGTTCGGGCGGGTGGGCGGCGGCGACACCGGCACATCGGTCGCATCGGCGACGAGAAAGCTTACAACCATCTCGCCGGGCTCGGCGATCGTTCACAATCCCGCCGCGCTCGGCGGTCGTTCGGAATCTCGTTCGGAATCCCGCCGCGCTCGGCGGCCTCTCCCGCGTGGGATAATTGACGACTGCAAGGGGGGAAGCGTCTGTGGCAGTCGCGACGATGAAGCTCCAGACGGCGGTCGGCCGATTCGTGTTGTTCTTGCGCAGCGTCGCCAACCGGACGGGCAAGACTGGCCTTGCCCGCACCGCCGGCAGCCTCGCGTTCACCACCGTGCTGGGGCTCGTCCCGCTTGCGACCGTCGCGCTCTCGTTCGTCGCGCGCTTTCCGGTGTTCCAGCAGTGGCTCGACACGTTCGAGGGCTTTCTGCTCCAGTACACGCTGCCCGGAAGCGCAAACGAGGTCGTCCACCGTTACGTCCGGGAGTTCACCGAAAAGGCGGTGGGGCTGACCGGCGTGTCGATTCTCTTCATCGCCGTGGCGGCGACACTCGTGATCGCCCAGGTCGAGCGCGAAATCAACGCATTGTGGGGCGTGGGCGCGAAGCGACCGTTCGCGCAAAGGCTCACGGTTTACGTGCTCGGCATCACCGTCGGCCCCGTGCTCGTCGGCGCAAGCATTTCGGTCACCACCTGGCTCGTCTCGCAGACGCTGGCGCCGATGGCGACCGAGTCGACGCTGTCGAGGCTCGTCGTGAAGCCGGTGCCGTTCATCCTGTCGATGTTGGCGCTCGCGTTTCTCTACATCATCGCGCCCGCTCGCCGAGTGCCGCTCGCCAATGCGTTCGCCGGCGCGCTGCCGGCGGCCCTGGCATTCGAGGCGGCAAAGTCCGGCTTCGCGATCTACGTGAAGAACGTGCCCACGTACGAAGTCGTCTACGGCACGCTGGCGGCGTTGCCGGTGTTCCTCATCTGGATTTATGTGTGCTGGCTGATCGTGCTGGCGGGAGCCGCGATCACCGCGACCCTGACGCTCGACGCCAGCGAGTGGTCGGGGGCGCCGCCCGCGAGATCGCGCGACGATGAGGTCGCGTTGCCGCCGCGGAGCAAGCGTCGCCGACGCTAGAACGCGACGTCGCGCGCAAATCGCGAATCGAGAACCGACACTCGCTTGCCGAATCCCTCCCGCCACGCTACATTGCGGGCAGCTTTTTTCGAGAGCGGAGCATCCCACCGTGTGGTCCATCGTTCAAGCAGCGGGCTGGCCGATCTGGCCGCTGATCTTCGCATCGGTCATCGCGCTCGCGCTGATCTTCGAGCGGCTCTGGTCGCTGCGGCAGAGCATCGTCGCGCCGCCGGGGCTCGTCGATCGCGTGCTCGTGGAATTCCGGCAAAACGGCGCGACGCCCGAGCTCATCAACCGCACGGCCCAGCAGGGACCGCTCGGCCGGATCCTTGCTACAGGGCTCGCCAACGTCAAGAGCCCGCGCGCGGTGATCAAGGAGGCGATCGAGGAAGTCGGGCGCGTCGTCACCCATGACCTCGAGCGCTTTCTCACCACACTCGGAACGATTGCCGCGATGTCGCCGCTCCTGGGGCTCTTCGGCACGGTCGTCGGAATGATCGAGATCTTCGGCTCGCAGACGGCGGGCGGTTCCAATCCGCTGCAGCTCGCGCACGGCATTTCTGTCGCGCTGTACAACACCGCCTTCGGCCTGATCGTCGCCATCCCCAGCATGATCTTCTACCGCCATTTCCGGGCGACGATCGACAGCCTCGTCGTGCAGATGGAGCAGCAGGCGATCAAGCTCGTCGACTATGCGCATGGGGACCGCCAGTGAACCTTCGCGGCGCCCGGTCGCGCGAGGATCCGGAGATCAACTTCATCCCGATGATCGACGTGCTGCTCGTCATCCTGATCTTTCTCATGGTGACGACGACGTACCAGCGCGTGGCGGAGCTGCAGATCACGCTGCCGGAAGCGGACGCCGAGCAGCCGAAGCAGCGGCCGAAGGAAATCAACGTCGGCGTGGACGCGCAGGGGCGCTACGTCATCAACAAGAACGTATTCACGTTCACGACCACGACCGCGCTCGCCGACGCCCTCAAGGCCGCCGCGGGCGACACCAAGGAGCCAGTGGTGATCATCAGCGCCGACGCTTCGGCGACTCATCAGTCGGTGATCCACGTGATGGAGGCCGCCCGGGCCGCGGGCTACGTGCATGTGACGTTCGCGACCCAGGCGGCGGCTCCCAAGTGACGATTCGCTCCAGGGCTTGAGCCCATCGCCCTCGAGGGATCGACAACCCCGCCCCAGGGCTGATCAATACCGCTCTTAGGGGCCACCAATGCTCGCCGACCACCTCGTCGCCGCGTGGTATTCGCCGCGCCTCACGGCGCTCGCGGTCCTGCTGTTGCCGTTGTCGCTGCTTTTCCGGCTGGGGGTTGCCTTGCGGCGCCTCGGCTACCGCATCGGCGTGCTGCGGACCGTGCGGCTCTCGGTCCCGGTCGTCGTCGTCGGCAACATCACGGTCGGCGGCAGCGGCAAGACGCCGCTCGTGGCGGCTCTCGCGGCGGCGCTCGCGCAGCGGGGCCATCGCCCCGGCATCGTGAGCCGCGGCTACGGCCGCGACAACGAAGACGGCGGACCGATGCCAGTCGGTCCGGACGACGATCCGCGGCGGGTCGGCGACGAGCCTCTGCTGTTGGCGCGCGCAGGCTACCCCGTCGTCGTCGCACGCGACCGCGTGGCCGCTGCCCGCGCGCTCCTTGCCGGCAATCCCGCATGCGACGTGATCCTGTCCGACGACGGTTTGCAGCACTACCGCCTAGCAAGGAGGGTCGAGATCGCCGTCGTCGACGCAGCGCGCGGGCTCGGCAATCGATTGATGTTGCCCGCCGGCCCATTGCGCGAACCGCCGTCGCGACTCCACGGAGTCGATGCAGTCGCGGTGCTGGCCGGGGCGTCGGATCCGGCGGTGCCGCCGTACGAGCGAGCGTTCACGATGCGCCTCGTCGGCGATCGGTTCGTGCGGGTCGACGATCCGCTCACTTCCGCGCCGGCATCGCTCTTCGCGCGACGCGGCGTCCACGCGCTCGCCGGCATCGGCCATCCCGCGCGATTTTTCGCGCAGCTCGCCGCGATGGGCATCCCGGCGACGCCGCACCCGTTTCGCGATCATCACCGGTTTGTCGCCGGCGACCTCGCCATCGCCGACGCCAATGCGATTCTGATGACGGAGAAGGACGCGCTAAAATGTGAAACATTCGCCGACGAGCGATGCTGGTACCTGCCGGTGCAGGCGCAAATCGACGACGCACTCATCACCCTGGTCGAAGGAAAGCTCCGTGGATTCAAAGCTGCTTGAGATCCTCGTCTGCCCGGTGACGAAGGGCCCGCTTGTCTACGACAAGGACAAGCAGGAGCTCATCTCGAAGTCGGCGAGGCTTGCGTACCCGATCCGCGACGGCATTCCCGTGATGCTCGAAGACGAGGCGCGCCGCCTCGAGGCTTCGGAGTACGAGTAGGAGGGAGCGAGGCGCGCGAGACCGAAGGTCGAGCGAAGGCCCGAAGGGCGCGTCGCCGAGTGACCGACGCGGCCGACAACGGTTGTCGGATATTGGTAGGACGGTGCGGAGGCCGCAATGAGCAAAGGGCTAAATTTCACCGTCCTCATTCCCGCGCGTCATTCGTCGACGCGCCTTCCCGGAAAGCCCTTGGCCGACATCGCCGGCAAGCCGATGGTCGTGCGCGTGGCAGAGCGCGCAATGGAGGCAGGCGCCTCGCGCGTCGTGGTCGCGACGGACGACGAGCGGATCAAGGCGGCCGTCGAATCGCACGGCATCGCCGCGTGCCTCACTTCCGCCGATCACGCGACCGGCACGGATCGCCTTGCGGAAGCGGCGAAGCTCCTTTTGCTCGACGACGACGCCATCGTCGTCAATGTGCAGGGCGACGAGCCGCTCCTTGCCCCAAAGCTGATACGCGGCGTGGGGCAATTGCTCGCCGCGCATCCCGATGCTTCCATCGCGACGGCCTGCCATCCGATCGGCGATTCCGCGGAAGCCTTCAATCCGAACGTCGTCAAGGTCGTGCTCGACCACCGGCGGTATGCGCTGTATTTCAGCCGCGCGACCATTCCGTGGGCGCGCGACGCGTTCGCCGGCGGCGCCACCGGCGTGCCCGAGGGCCTGCCGATCTATCGCCATTACGGGCTCTATGCGTATCGCGTTCGATTCCTGCGCGCATTTCCGACGCTCTCGCCGGCGCCGATCGAGCGCTTCGAGGCCCTCGAGCAACTCCGCGCGCTTTGGCATGGATTCCGCATCGTGGTCGAGATCACCGACGGCACGCCGGCCCCGGGAGTGGACACGCCGGAGGACCTGGAGCGCGTGCGCGCGCTTTTCGCGGCGGCGAAACCCTTGACCACGCGCAATTGACCCACCGGCCATTTGCAGAGAGAATCCCCGGGCGCTCCGATGTTCGGGGAGTCGCCGCCGGCAGGGGACCGGCGCCGGTGGCACCTGCGGATCGTTACCCTTTCGCTGATCTGCACGACGATGCGCCTTCATGCGACTGATTCTTCTAGGCCCGCCGGGCGCCGGCAAAGGCACCCAGGCCACCTTCATCACGCAGGCGCACTCGATCCCGCAGGTATCGACGGGTGACATGCTGCGTGCGGCGATAGCCGCGGGAACGCCGCTCGGCGTCGCTGCCAAGAAAGTGATGGATTCCGGCAATCTCGTTTCCGACGACATCATCCTGGGGCTCGTCACGGAGCGGCTCAAGGCGCCGGACTGCGCGAACGGCTACCTGTTCGACGGCTTTCCGCGGACGCTTCCCCAGGCGACCGCGGTGCGCGAGAACGGCGTAGCCGTGGATTACGTGCTCGAGATCGACGTTCCCGACAGCGCGATCGTCGAGCGGATGAGCGGGCGCCGGGTGCACGTTGCGTCCGGGCGCACGTATCACATCAAGTACAACCCGCCGCGCGTGCCGGGCAAGGACGACGTCACCGGCGAGGACCTGATCCAGCGCGCCGACGACAGCGAGGAAACCGTGAAGAAGCGCCTCGACGTGTATCGCAGCCAGACGCGGCCGCTGATTGCGTATTACTCCGGCTGGGAGAAGAGCGGCGATCCGCGCGCGCCCCGATATCGCAAGGTCGACGGCGTGGGCAGCGTGGAGTCGGTGCGCGACGCGTGCTTCGCCGCGCTGAAGAGCTAGTCATGCCAAAGCGCAACGCCTTTTACGCCCAGTCCGGCGGCGTCACCGCCGTCATCAATGCGAGCGCCGCCGGGGTCATCGAGACCGCGCGAGCGCACAAGGACAAGATCGGCAAGGTCTACGCGGGCCGTAACGGCATCATCGGCGCGCTGACCGAGGACCTGATCGACACGAGCCGCGAGAGCGCGCGAACCATCGCCGCGCTCAAGCACACTCCGGCAGGCGCGTTCGGCTCGTGCCGGTACAAGTTGAAGGGCCTCGAAGAAAATCGCGCGCAGTACGAGCGGCTGATCGACGTGTTCCGCGCGCACGACATCGGCTATTTCTTCTACAACGGCGGCAACGATTCGGCCGACACGTGTCTCAAGGTGTCGCAGATCTCGGAACGCCTGGGCTATCCGCTCATCGCCGTCCACGTGCCGAAGACCGTCGACAACGACCTTGCGGTGACCGACAACTGTCCCGGGTTCGGCTCGGTCGCGAAATACGTGGCGACGTCGATGCGCGAGGCTGCCTTCGACGTCGCGTCGATGGCCAAGACGTCGACCAAGGTGTTCGTGCTGGAAGTGATGGGGCGGCACGCCGGCTGGATCACTGCCGCGGTCGGCATGGCCGAAGACGCCGCGACGCCAATTCCGCTCGTGCTCCTGTTCCCGGAGATCGCCTTCGACGAGGCGAAATTCCTCGCGGCGGTCGATGCGAAGGTCAAGCGCTTCGGCTACTGCTGCGTCGGCGTATCGGAAGGATTGAAGAACGCCGCCGGCGCGCTGATGGCCGAAGCCGGCACCAAGGACGCCTTCGGCCACGCGCAGCTGGGCGGCGTGGGCCCGCTCGTCGCGACGCTCGTGAAGGAGAAGCTCGCCTACAAGTATCATTGGGCCGTGGCCGACTACCTGCAGCGCGCGGCGCGCCACATCGCGTCGAAGACCGACCTCGACCACAGCTATGCCGTCGGCCGCGCGGCCGTGCTCCTCGCAATCGCAGGACAGAATGCCGTGATGCCTGCGATCGTCCGCACGTCCGACAAGCCCTATCGGTGGAAAGTGGCGCCGGTGCCGCTCACGCGGATTGCCAACGTCGAGAAGATGCTGCCTCGCGACTACATCACGTCCGACGGCTATGGCATCACGGCCAAGGCGCGTGCCTATCTCGCTCCGCTGATCCGCGGCGAGGATTTCCCGCCGTTCAAGGACGGCCTGCCGCAGTACGTGCGCCTCGCGAACGCCGCGGTGCCGAAGAAGCTCGGGACCGAGTTCAAGATCTGACAGATGCGGGGCGCCACTTGCGCTCGACGCGAGTTTCGGCTCGACTTCAGGGCCCCGGAACTGGCACAATAGCGCGTTTTCGAGGCGGCGCTTAAGGTCACCCGTAACGCGCCGCCCCCGTGAGAATCGCTCGGGCGCCGCCGCGGATACCGGCGTGTGCCCCGGCCGACGGGTCGGTCACAGGCCCCACGCCGAGATTCCGCACGATTCTTGTTGTCATCCACAGGGTTTAGGGAGATTCACATGTCGATAGAACTCGTCTTCGCGCTGGTCTGCGCCGTTGCCGCGATCGCCTATGGCGTCGTGTCGATCGGATGGATCATGGCGAAGCCCACCGGCAACGACCGGATGCGCGAGATCGCCGCCGCCATCCAGGCCGGCGCGCAGGCCTACCTCAATCGCCAGTACCTGACGATCGGCATCGTCGGCTTGCTCTTGTTCGTCGTCATCTGGTGGGCATTGGGGGGCGCCACTGCGGGCGGATTCGCCGTCGGCGCCATTCTTTCCGGCCTTGCCGGCTACATCGGGATGAACGTGTCGGTGCGCTCGAATGTGCGCACGGCAGAAGCGGCGCGCACCGGCTTGAACGAAGCGCTCGCCGTCGCCTTCCGCGGCGGCGCGATCACCGGCATGCTCGTCGTGGGGCTCGGGCTTCTCGGCGTTGCGGGTTTCTACTGGTTCCTGCTGGGATCGGCGCATGGCGCGCCGAACGTGATGAAAGAAGGATTGCACCACGCGATACAGCCGCTCGTCGGCCTCGCGTTCGGCGGCTCGCTCATCTCGATCTTCGCGCGTCTTGGCGGCGGCATCTTCACCAAAGGCGCGGACGTCGGGGCCGACCTCGTGGGCAAGGTCGAGGCCGGCATTCCCGAGGACGATCCGCGCAATCCAGCGGTGATCGCCGACAACGTCGGCGACAACGTGGGCGACTGCGC
>Ga0207683_10004517_pt1 | contig 12005 bp, 11 predicted proteins | sample KBSM73metaG_FD_184333 | JGI IMG/M metagenome (GOLD analysis project Ga0207683, IMG submission 184333) | Miscanthus rhizosphere microbial communities from Kellogg Biological Station, Michigan, USA - KBS M7-3 metaG (SPAdes) (version 2) | ecosystem: Host-associated > Plants > Roots > Rhizosphere >...
AAGCCGACGTCATGATCGAGTTCGCCGACGGAACGCCGCTGCATCATCATGTAGACTACGCGACGGGCAGCACGCAGCGCCCGATGTCCGACGCCGATATCGAAACGAAATTCCGCGGGCTCGCCACCCCCGTATTGACGGCGGCGAAGATCGAACAATTGATCGACGCGTGTTGGTCGATCACGCAGACTGACGATGCGGCCGTGCTGGCACGGCTGGCGGCGGCGCAAATATAAAAATTCGCACCGCAAGTATTTTCATCGCGGTGATCAACGAGGAGGCTATGCAGGCTCGCAGTTCCATCCGACTTTCAATCTGTGCCGTTATTTTTGCCGGCGCGGCGGTCTTTGTGCACGCGCAAAGTTACCCGACGAAACCGATCCGCTTCGTGGTCGGATTTACGGCCGGCGGCGCGTCCGACATCACTTCGCGCATCATCGGCCAGAAACTGACCGAGCACCTCGGCCAGCCGGTGATCATCGACAATCGCGCCGGTGCGAGCGGCACGATTGCAGGCGGCATCGTGGCCAAGGCGCCGGCCGATGGTTATACACTGCTCTCCGGCGCGACCAGCATCCTCGCGATCAACCCGGCGATATACGCGAAGCTCGACTACGATCCGCTGCGCGATTTCGTGCCGGTGTCGCAGACCGTGTCGATGCCGCAGTTGCTCGTCGTCCATCCCTCGGTGAAGGCGACGACGTTGAAAGAGCTGATTGCGCTCGCGAAGGCGAAGCCCGGCGAACTCAATTATTCGTCGTCGGGCACCGGCAGCTCGAGCCACCTCGCAATGGAACTGCTCAAATACATGACCGGCATCAACGTCGTGCACGTGCCGTTCAAAGGCAGCGGCCAGGCGATGCCCAATCTGCTCGCGGGACAGGTGCAGCTTGTGTTCGATCCGATGCCGTCGTCGCTGCCGCACGTGAAAAGCGGGAGGCTGCGCGCGATCGCGATTTCCACGGCGACACGCTCGCCCGCGGTGCCCGAGCTGCCGACGGTCGCGGAATCCGGCGTGCCCGGTTACGAGAGCAGCCTGTGGTACGGCGTGCTGCTGCCCGCGCACACGGCGCCGGCAACCGTCGCCAGGCTCAATCAAACCATCAACGCGATTCTGCGCGAGACCGACGTCGGCGAACGTTTTGCCGGGCTCGGCGCTGACCCGCGTGGTGGTACCAGTGCGGAGTTTCGCCAATACATCAGTGCCGAAGTCATAAAATGGGGCAAGGTCATCAAGGCGGTCGGCATCCGTGCCGACTGACTTTTTCGCAATCGATCGATCATCCACGTGCGAGGAGATGTGAAGTGAACAAACAGCTGTACGAGCAGGGCCAGAAATTGCGTCGCGAAGTGCTGGGCGACGAGTACGTCGATGCCGCGGCGAAGACGACCACGGACTTCAACCGGCCGTTCCAGGAGTTGATTGCCGAATATGTGTGGGGCACGCTGTGGAGCCGGCCGGGACTCGACCACCGCACGCGCGCGCTGATCAACCTCGGCGTGCTGACTGCGACGGGCCGCACCGAGGAGATCAAAATCTATCTCGGCGCCGCGCAGAATATCGGCGTGTCGCGCGAAGACGTGCGCGAGGTGCTGATGCAAACCGCCGTTTATTGCGGAATCCCTGCGGCGCTCGATAGCTTCCGCGTCGCCCAGAATTTCTTCAACGAGCAGGATGCGAAGAAAAGCAAATGAACAATGGACAATTGGCAATGGACAACGTTGTGCGAAACACCGGGTCGCATCGCGTTGGCAATTTTCCGTTGTCAATTGTCAATTTGCATAAGTTCATTGCGCGTTTCGCGGCGATACTTTTGTCCTTCACGGCGTGCGCATACTCGCAGCAATATCCCGCCAAGCCGATCAGGATCGCCGTCGGTTTCGCGGCGGGAGGGGCGTCCGACGTTGCGGCGCGCCTGCTTGCGCCGAAAATGAGCGCGTTGCTCGGTCAGCCGGTGATCGTCGAGAACCGCCTCGGCAGCGGCGGCGCAATTGCGACGGAGTTCGTCGCGAAATCGTCGCCCGACGGTTACGTGGTTCTGCTGATGCCGGCCGCCGACGCAGTCCAGCCCGCGGTGCGGCGCAAGCTGCCCTACGATCTCGAGCGCGATCTCGCGCCCGTCGGTCGCATTGCGCTGGGCCCGTGGGTAGTGGTCGTCAATCCGTCCGTGCCGGCGCGCACCGCGCAGGAGTTGATCGCGCTCGCGCGCGCAAATCCGGGCAAGATAAACTACGGTTCGTCGGGCGTTGGCAGCTCCGCGCACATCACCACCGAGCTGTTTGCTTCGATGGCGCACATCAAGCTCGTGCACATTCCGTACAAAGGCGTGTCCGACGGCGTCGTCGCCACCGCGACCGGCCAGGTCGACATGATATTCGCGAGCTATCCCGCCGCGAGCCCGCTGCTGCAGGTCAATAAAGTGCGGCCGCTCGCCGTAAGCATCGCGAAGCGCTGGGTGATGATGTCGGACATTCCGACGCTCGACGAGTCGGGGCTCAAGGGGTTCGACCGGTCCGGCTGGTACGGCATGCTGGTGCCTGCAAGCACGCCCAGGGAAATCATCACGCGCCTCAACGCGGCCATCGTGTCGATCCTGGGCACGCCGGAGATGGCCGATACGCTGCGCAAGCAGGGGCTCGAACCCAACAGCAGCACGCCGGAGGAATTCGGCGCGTTCATCCGCACCGAGGTCGCGCAGAACATCCGCATCGCCAAAGAGGCGGGCATCAACGTCGAATAAGAGGAAATCATGCTGCCAATGGATTCTTTGCCCGCGCCGGCTGCGCCGCCGGCGTTAACTTTGCTCGCGGGCGTAACGGTCGTCGACCTGACGACGTCGATCGCGGGGCCTTACGCGACGATGCTGCTCGGCGACATGGGCGCGCGCGTGATCAAGGTCGAGAGGCCGGGCGCGGGCGACGATTGCCGCGCGTGGGGCCCGCCGTGGCTCGACGGCGAATCATTGTGGTTCGCCTCGGTCAACCGCAACAAGGAAAGCGTAACTCTCGATTACAGCAATGCCGCGGGGCGCAAAGTCCTGCACGACATGGTCAGGAAGGCCGACGTCGTCATCGTCAACCTCGTCGGGCGCGTGCAGCAAAAGCTCGGCATCGACTACGCGGCGTTGAAGGCGATCAAGCCCGATCTCGTGTTCGTGTCGCTGACGGGCTTCGGGCTCACCGGCGCACGCAAGGACTTCCCGTGCTACGACCTGATCGCCGAAGGCTACAGCGGCGTGATGGACCTGACGGGTGAAGCAGAGAGCCCGCCGCAAAAAGTGGGCACGCCCGCCGCCGACCTGATTTCCGGCATGGACGCTGCGATGGCGACGCTCGCCGCTCTGTTCGAGCGCGCGAAATCCGGTAAAGGTCATCAGATCGACATCGCTATGGTGGACAGCATGACGCGCTTCATGTCGCCGCGCATCGTGCCGTACCTGGGCACGGGCGAAATCCCCAAGCGCACCGGCGCGAGGGACAGCGTGATCGCGGTGTACCAGGCTTTCGACACGCAGGACAAGCCGCTGACGCTCGGGCTGGGCAACGATGCGATCTGGAAACGCTTCTGGCAGGCGGTGGGCCAGGCAGAAAAAGGCGAGGCCGCATGTCATGCCAGCAATGCCGACCGGCGCGCCGACCGCGCGGCCATCGTCGACGATATCCAGGCCATCTTGCGCACCAAGCCGCGCGATGAATGGCTGGCGATCTTCATGCAGGCCAAGGTGCCTGCCGGTCCGGTGAACAGCGTCGACGATATCGCGCGCGATCCGGAATTGCTTGCGCGCGGCTTGCTCTATACCGCCGAGGGCGGCGGACGGCGCATACCGCAGGTCGGATTAGGGATCGGCATCGACGGTGCGAACGCCACATACCGCTCGCCGCCGCCGAAGCTCGGCGAGCATACGGCGTCCATTTTGCGCGATTGGCTCGGCTACGACATGCAGGCGGTGGCGGCGCTGCGTCTGCAGAAACTAATTTAAAGCGGCATGCGCCACAGAGTGCACAGAGAACACAGAGAAGACCTGACTACATTAGCCTTTCTCGGTGGCCTCTGTGATCTCTGTGGCTGATTATTTGAATTGATATTGAGAAAGAAAAAAGCAATGGGCAAGCACATCGTATTCATCGGCGCCGGCGCGGTCGGGGGGTATGTCGGCGCGCATCTCGCGCGCGTGGGCGAGGACGTGGCGCTCGTCGATGCGTGGCCCGAGCACATCGAAGCGATCAAGCGCGACGGCATGCACCTCGGCGGCTCGCAGGGCGAGCACGTCGTGAAGGTGAAGGCGATGCACATGAGCGACGTGCAGAGTTTCGTCAGGAAGCCCGTCGACATTGCGATCATCTGCACGAAATCGTACGACACTGAATGGGCGGCGCTGATGATCAAGCAGTACCTGACGCCGCAGGGCTATATCGTGTCGATGCAGAACGGCATCAACGAAGAGCGCATCGCGAGCGTCGCCGGCTGGGGCAAGACGGTCGGCTGCGCGCTCTCCACGATCAGCGTCAACTGCTTCAAGCCCGGCCACATCAGCCGTTACCAGCAGCCGGGCGGCGAACGTCACACCGTGTTCCGCGTCGGTGAAGTGCACGGGCGCATCACCGAGCGCGTGACGGAACTCGCGGCGATACTCAATCAGGTCGATACCGCGAAGCCGACCCAGAACCTGTGGGGCGAGCGCTGGACCAAGTTGACGGCGAACAGCATCACGCACGGCATTCTCGGCGCGACGGGTCTGGATAATCGCTCGGTGTACGTGGAGCGCGGCACCGCGCACAAGCTGGGCGTGAAGCTCGCCGCCGAGTCGATCGCGGTCGGCCGCGCGCAGGGGTTCGAGCTGGGAACCATCCTCGGCATCGCGCCGGATGACTGGTACGGCGCCGGCACGGGCGATGCCGCGGCGCTGAAAAAAGTCCAGGCCGGCCTGGCGGTGTGGATGGCGACGCTGCTCGAGCCGTCGCAATCGTCGGTCGGCCGCGACGTGGCGCGCGGACGCCGTTCGGAAATCGATTTTACCAATGGCCTCGTAGCGGCCAAAGGCGCGGAGGTCGGCATGCCGGCGCCGACGCATGCGGCGTTGACGGCCATCGTCAGGCGCATCGATACCGGCGAGTTGAAGACCGACCCCAACAATATTGAAGGCATCCTGTGATGGCGCGAAGCCATCGCGCAACGGTGCATGTTGTCTGGCTGTCCTTTGCCGCGATCAACTGTGCGCATGCGCAAACCTATCCAGTGAGGCCCATCCGCATGATCGTGCCGTTCGCGGTCGGCGGCGGCACCGATATCGTCGCGCGCGCCGTCGCGCTAAAAATCGGCGATGCGTTCGGGCAATCGGTCGTGGTCGACAACAAGACCGGCGCCAACGGCAATATCGGGATGGAACTCGCGGCGAAGGCCCCGCCCGATGGCTACACAATCATCATGACGTCGAGCGCGCTCGCGATCAATCCGAGCATGTACAGGGGCATGGGTTACGACGCCGTGAACGACTTTGCGCCGGTGTCGCTCGCCACGCTGATCCCGTTCATACTCGTCGCAAATTCGGCGCTGCCGGTCAATTCGGTCAAGGAGCTGGTCGCACTCGCGCGCACCCGCAAAAAAGAATTGAGCTACGCATCGTCCGGCACCGGCAACGCGACGCACCTGTCGATGGCCCTGCTCGAGATGATGACGAAAATCGAGTTGAATCACATTCCGTACAAAGGCACCGGCCAGGGCATCACCGATGTGATGGGCGGCCACGTGCCGCTGATGTTCGGCGCGCTGCCGTCGACGCTGCCCGGCGTGAAAGCGGGGAAGATCAAAATTCTGGCGATATCCAGCGCCAGCCGCTCGCCGGTGCTGCCGGACGTGCCGACAGTGGCGGAAGCGGGCGTGCCCGGATATGAATTGACGTCGTGGTATGGCGTGCTCGCGCCGGCCGGTACACCGGCGGCGATCGTCGGCCAGCTGAACGGGGAAATCGTCAAGGCGCTGCATACGCCCGATGTGAAGGCGCGGCTGACGGGCGAGGGCGCCGAGCCCGTCGGCGATACCGCCCAGCAATTCCAGGCCTTTATCCGCCGCGAAATCGACAAATACGCGAAGATCGTCTCGGCGCTCGGCATCAGCGCCGGCAAGTAGCGGAGAATTCGCGCATACGGGATGGTTTAAAATGCGCGCATGGCCGGCGGACGCGACGTGCCGGCGCCATTCCCATTTTTGAAAAGTGACCCCAGTCATGGCATTCGAAACCATCTTATACAAGGAAGAAGGCCCGATCGGCTGGCTGACACTCAATCGCCCGGACGACGGCAACATGTTCACCGCGCAGATGTGCCACGAGATCCGCGACTGCATCAACGACGTGCGCCGCGAGACGCGCACGCGCGTGGTGGTGATCACCGGCGCCGGCGACAAGTTCTTCTGCATCGGCGGGCGCAAGGACGGGCTCGAGGACAGCACGCTCTACGCCGGCATGCTGCCGACGCTCGAAATCTATGAAAGCATCGACCGCCTGCAAAAACCGGTGATCGCGATGGTCAACGGTTTTGCGGTGGGCGGCGGCCAGGTGCTGCAGGTGATGTGCGACATCACGATCGCGAAAGAAAGCGCGGTATTCCGCCAGGTCGGGCCGATGATGGGTAGTTTCGACGCGGGCTACGGCACGTGGTATCTCGAAGACCTCGTCGGCAAGAAGAAGGCGAAGGAAATGTGGTTCGCCAACCCGAAGTTGACGGCGCACGAAGCGCTCGAAATCGGCCTCATCAACAAGGTAGTGCCCGACGACAAGCTGCTGGAAGAAACACGTGCGATGGCGACCGCTATTTCCGAACGCGGCTCGTTCGCGCTCGCCTCGCTGAAAGCCGCGTTCACCGCGCGTCACGGCGGCGTCGGCGGTCTCGGCCGCATTTCTCACGACCTGCTGCTGCGGCTGTATCTCGACACTGACGAATCCAAGGAATTGGGCGCTTCCATGCGCGAGAAGCGCAAGCCGGATACGGACAAGTTCGGACACTAGGATTGAGGATTGAGGATTGAGGATCGAGGTTCGACGATTTAGGTCGAATTAGGCGCTTACTCAATCCTCGATCCTCACTCCTAAAAAATGAGCACAATACTCACGCTGCACGACCCGCAGACCGCGCGCGGCTACTACGAGCAAGGCGTGTGGCGCGACGACACGCTGTATTCGCTCATGCGCGAACATGCGCGCGTGCGGCCGGACGCCTACGCATTGCGCGATAGCCGGCGGCGCATCACGTGGTCGCAGTTGGCGCAATGGGTCGATGCACTCGCCGCGGAACTTCACGCCGCGGGGTTGAAGCGCGGGCAGCGCGTCTCGGTCTGGCTGCCCAATCGCGTCGAAGCAGCGGTGGTGTTGGTGGCGTGCTCACGCAACGGCTACGTGTGCAATCCTTCACTGCACCAGAACTACACCGTTGCCGACATCGTGCAATTGCTCGATCGTATCCAGACAGCGGTGTTGTTCGCGCAGCCCGGATACGGCGCCGATGCGGACCGCGTCGATGTCTTCGCGGCAGCCGCGGCGCTGCCGGCAATGAAGCGCATTTATCGATTGGCGTCGCCCGGTGTCGAATCCGCGGAATCCGGCACGCATGCGAAGTTTCCGGCGTTGGGAAGCGCTCCGGGTGCATTGCCCGAGCCCGATCTTAATCCCGACAAAATTACTTATCTGGCGTTCACGTCGGGCACCACGGGCATGCCGAAAGGCGTGCTGCATTCGGACAACACGCTGCTGGCGAATGGCCGCGCGATGGTCAAGGACTGGCATCACGACGACCAAACGATATTGTTCAGCCACAGCCCGCTGTCGCACCACATCGGCACGGTCGCCATCGAGCAGAGCCTCGTCGCCGGCTTCGAAGTGGTGGTCAACGATCTGCCGGCCGGCAAGAAGCCGCTCGACTGGATCGTCGAAACGGGCGCCACGTACGTGATGGGCGTGCCGACCCATGCGATGGACATACTTTCCGACATGAAATCGCGCGGCATGAAGAAGCTCGGCAACGTGAGCATTTTCTATATGGCGGGCTCGATCATCCCGCCGCAGACGGCGAAATCATTTCTCGATATGGGCATCAAGCCGCAGAACATCTACGGCATGACCGAAAACGGCTCGCACCAGTACACGCTGCCCGACGACGACGTCGAAGTGATCACGACCACGTGCGGGCGCGCGTGCCACGGCTACGAAACGCGGCTGTGGGACCAGGAAAATCCCGACATCGAAGCGAAACCCGGCGAGCTCGGCGAGATCGGCACGCGCGGCGCGCTGCTGACGCTCGGCTACTTCAACAACCAGAGCGCTACCGAGAATTCATTCAACGCGAGCGGCTGGTTTCTCTCCGGCGACCTCGGGCGCCTCGATGCCAAGGGCAATCTGCAAATCGTCGGGCGCAAGAAAGACCTGATCATCCGCGGCGGCCACAACATCTACCCCGCGCACATCGAGAATCTGACGGTCAAGCATCCGGCGGTGTTGAAGGCCGCAGCTTTCCCGATCGCCGACGAGCGCCTTGGCGAGCGCGTGTGCCTGGCGATCATCGCGCGCGACGGCACGCGACTCGACGCCGCGCAAATGCTCGATCATCTCAGCGAGCACGGTTTGTCGAAGTACGACATGCCCGAATATTTCATCGCCATGGATGCGTTTCCGCAGACCGCGAGCGGCAAGATATTGAAGCGCGAGCTCGTTGAAATGGCGAAGATCGGAAAAATCCGCCCCATAGCGGTGCGCTGGATCAGTCCTGAAAAACGGAAAGCCTGAACTTGCCACAGAGGACACGGAGAACACAGAGCTTTAGAATACGAGGTCGTTTTCTTTGCGTCCCCCGTAATGTCTGTGGCTAAAAGATTCTATGGCAGTTGAACTCACCCGCGTTGAAGAATTCGCGCTGATCACGTTAAACCGGCCCGACGCATTGAACGCGCTATCGTTCGAGCTGATCGCTGATCTCAGCCGCGCATTCGACGAAGTGGCAAAGAGCGATGCGCGTGCCTTGCTGATCACCGGCGCCGGCACCAAAGCATTTTGCGCGGGCGCGGACATCAAGGAGCTGACTGGCCGCTCGCTGGTTGCGCAGAAAGAAGGTGCGGAGATGGGGCAGGCGGTGTTCGCGAAGCTCGACAAGCTGCCCATACCCTCCGTGGCGATTATCAACGGCTATGCGTTCGGCGGCGGACTTGAGTTGGCGCTCGCATGCACGTTCCGCATCGCGACGAAAAACGCGAAGTTGGGCCTGCCCGAAATCAAGCTCGGGCTGATTCCCGGTTACGGGGGCACGCAGCGGCTGCCGCGCACGATCGGCGAAGCGCGCGCGCTTGAAATGATCATGACGGGACGCACGGTGGATGCGGACGAGGCGGCCCGCATCGGCTTGGTCAACAGGCTTATCGAAGGCGACGCGGTCGCGCAGGGTATCGCGTATGCGCGTGAATTTTCCGGCTACAGCCTGCCCGTGCTCGGCTTCGCGCGCGAGGCGGTCAAGCGCGCGCTCGACAACCCGGTCGCGGAAGGCCTGCGCGTCGAAGCGAATCTCTCCACGCTCGCGTTCCAGACACAAGACGCGGCCGAAGGCATGGATGCGTTCGCGGCGAAGCGCAAGCCGCAATTTAAAGACAAATGAAGCCGCAGATAAACGCAGATAAACGCTGATGAAAATTCGAAATAATATGGTTGTGGCCTTGGGATTTATCTGCGTGCACCCGCGTGTATCTGCGGCCATAAGAGTCGTGAGGTAAGGGTGGTAACCAAGGCCAAAGTCATCGCAGTAACCGGCGCCAGCCGCGGCATCGGTGCGGCGATTGCCGTCGAACTCGCGCACCGCGGCTGCACCGTGGCGTGCCTCACGCGCAAAGGCAAAGGGCCCGAAGTGCAGGGCGCCAAGGCGTTGGCGGGCAAATTCGTGGATGTTGCATGTGATGTCACCGACGAAGCCAGCCTCAAGGCCGCATTCGCCGCGGTCGTCGAGCAAGCCGGCGCCTTGGACGGGCTCGTCAACAACGCCGGCATTCATCTCGACGGCGCGAGCCACGAACTCCCGACTGCGACGTACGAGAAAGTGATGTCGACCAACGCGACTGCGGTTTACACCGCATGCCGCGAGGCCTATCCGCATCTCGTCAAAAGCGGCGGCGGTTGCATCGTGAACATCGGCTCGTTTTTCGACAAGGTCGGCGTCAAGCGCAACGTCGCCTACTGTGCATCGAAGGCGGCCGTCGGCGCGATCACGCGCTGCCTCGCCGTCGAATGGGCGAACCGCGGCATTCGCGTGCTCGACGTCGCGCCCGGCTATATCGTGACCGACCTCAATCGCGATGCAATGACGAGCGGGCCGCTCGCCGATTACCTGAAGAAGCGCATTCCGTCGGGCGCAACGGGCAAGCCAGCGGACGTCGCCAGGCTGGTGGCGGCGATTTTTAGCGAGGACATCCCGTTTCTGTCCGGCGAAACGATCTACATTGACGGCGCGCAGGGAATTAACCATTGAACGTCTTTAACCGGTTAGATGCGGCCCTCAAACTCCCGCCCGACGAGGCAATGCTCGTCGAGAGCGTGCGCAAGCTCGCGGCCGAGGTGGTCGCGCCCAGCGCGGAACAGAGCGATCGCACCGGCGAATTTCCGCACACCAACGTGAAGGCGATCAACGCGCTGGGACTCAACGCGATGTTCATTCCCGAAGCGTATGGCGGCGCGCAGATGTCGTATGCGGCGTACCTCGAATGCGTGCGCGAGCTGTCGAAAGCGTGCGCGTCGACCGGCATCGTCTGGGCCACCAACTTCCACGCAATCAAGCCGCTGATCGATTTCGGCACGGACGCGCAGAAAAAGCGGCTGCTGCCCGTTATGGCAAACGGCGGCATCGCATCGTTGACGATCACCGAGCCGACTGCAGGGTCGGACGCGACCGGCATGAAAACCGAATTCCGGCCCGACGGCGACTCCATCGTCGTCAACGGCACCAAGACCTTCATCACCAACGGCGCGCATGCCGATCTCTACATGCTGTTCGGCAAGTGGAGCGAAATCGCCGACAGCAAGGGCGCGATCTCCGTGCTGGTGCTGGAAAAGGGCACGCCGGGCCTCAAGGTCGGGCGCGAGGAAGACAAAATGGGCTTGCGCGCGTCGAGCACGGCGGCGCTCGCGTTCGACAACTGCCGCGTGCCGCGCGCGAACCTGCTCGGCAATCCCGGCGATGGCCTGAAAATAATGCTCGCATCGCTCAACAAGTCGCGGCCGAGCGTCGCCGCTCACGCGCTCGGCATAGCGCGCGCCGCGTTCGAAGATGCGATCGGCTATATCAACGAGCGCCGCCAGTCGGGCCGCAAGATCGTCGAGTTTCAGGGCATACAGTTCATGCTCGCCGACATGGCGACCGATCTCGCAATGTGCGAAGCGTGGCTGTGGCACGTCGCGCGCATGGTCGACTCGGGCGCCGCCGATTTCGGCGTCGAGGCGTCGATGCTCAAGATGCGCGCCTCGGATCTCGCGATGCGAATCGCGACCGATGCGGTGCAGCTTTACGGCGGCTACGGCTACTGCAAGGATTATCGTGTCGAGCGCCTGATGCGCGACGCGAAAATCACCCAGATCTGGGAAGGCACGAATCAGATCCACCGGCAGTTGATAGGCCGGAGTTTCATAAAAAGGTGAGATGTCGATGATACAGATGCGAGAGGCGAGAGGCGAAAGGCGAGAGGCGGCAAAAACGCGCGGCGCGAGAGACGATAGGCGTGGCGGCCGCTCAATGCGCGCCTTGGAAACGGGTTCGCTTGAGAGATGTTTCGCCTATCGCCTCTCGCATCACGCCTCTCCCCGGAGGTTTTGATGACCATCAAAACCGTAGGCGTCGCCGGCAGCGGCACCATGGGCGCGGGCATCGCGATCGTCGCGGCGCGTGCGGGATACAAAACGATCGTCTACGACACGCGCGCGGACGCGCTGGAGCGCGCGCGCAAGCAGACCGCCGGATTTTTCGCGAAATCCGTAGAGCGCAAT
>Ga0207683_10004525_pt1 | contig 11980 bp, 11 predicted proteins | sample KBSM73metaG_FD_184333 | JGI IMG/M metagenome (GOLD analysis project Ga0207683, IMG submission 184333) | Miscanthus rhizosphere microbial communities from Kellogg Biological Station, Michigan, USA - KBS M7-3 metaG (SPAdes) (version 2) | ecosystem: Host-associated > Plants > Roots > Rhizosphere >...
GGATCGACCTCTCCGAATATTCGCAAGCCAAGCTCAACGCGATCGCGCGGCGCCTCAACGAACGACCGAGAAAGACGCTGCACTACGAAACGCCAGCACGACGATTTCATGAAGCTGTTGCGTCGACGGGTTGAATCCGCCGCCGATCTGAGACATACATTCGGCTGCCTCAGCAGCTTCTCCTGCTGTGAGAAGTCGCAGCGCATGGAAGAATCTCAGCACCCTCGTTCGAAGCACTTGGTCCAAAGTCCTTGGTACCGGGCACGAGGTGCGTTGTATTGATGCGACGGACGAGCACGAGCTTGCAAAGGGAAACGTACGGAGAACCACGTACACTGGATAGATGACGCGAGCTGTACTCGGACCGCGAATTGCCACCTGTCTGCTGTTGCTCGCCGCCGTTGGCACAGCCACAGCCGTGCCGCTCGAGATCGAGCCGAATTCCACGGCATTGATGCAGGCGATGCAAGGTCATCGAGTCGCGCTGCTCGGCGAGGTGCATGACAACGCAGCGCAGCATGAGTTGCGTGCTGCCGCCCTGCGCCAACTGCTCGCCAACGAGGCCCGCCCCGCCATTGCCTTCGAGCAGTTTGACCAGGAGCACCAGCGCGATATCGAGCGCGCTCGGCGGCAGCGGCCGAAAGACGCCGACTACCTGATTGCACAGGCGGGAGGCGACCCCGCATGGAACTGGAACTACTACCGGCCGTTCGTGGCGCTCGCTCTCGAATACGATCTCCCGATCGTCGCCGCGAACCTGTCGCGCAACGGGGCAATGCAGGTGGCACTCCATGGCTGGTCGGTTCTGTTCGATGCGCGGACGCGGGAAAAACTAAGACTCGACGCGTTACCAGCTAACCTACGGCGTAAGCAAGAGGAGGCCATTGCCGCTGGCCATTGCAACCTGCTGCCAGCCAAGATGGTGCCGGCGCAAGCGCGCGCGCAAATGGCGCGCGACATCATCATCGCGCAGTCGATCCGTCCCTATGTCGACCGAGGCGTAGTGCTCTTAGCCGGCAACGGTCATGTGCGCCGAGACATTGGGGTGCCGTTCTGGCTGGCTGCTGACGTAGCGCGCGACGCGGTTAGTATCGGCATTCTGGAGCGTAACGACGGATCATCATCCGAGACTACCGCGGCCTTCGATATCTACCTGATCACGCAACCCGCTACGCGCCCCGATCCGTGCAAGAGGTTGACGGTGCGCTCACACCCTGCCACAGCACGCTGATTACGAGGTACGAACTGCGACGGTTTCGTGCTCAGTGCTTCGAACGCCATACGGAGCTCTCTGTTGCGCGGAAAAGCGAGGTCGGGAACATTGGATGTGTATGGTTAATATGGATGAAGATCAGTGCACGACGGGCGGTGGTTCTCCCGGTAGCTTCGGTATAGTTCGCGCCAAGACGACCCGCGTCGGGCTAGCCCTGTGAGTCACATCGACAACACATTCTTGCGGGCGACCAGGTCGTCTCTCATACCTGTCCGTTATTGGGCGGACCGCCGCTATTCGCGCCGGCGTGCGCACGTTGATTGCCCGGCAGTCGGCTCAGGCTAGCCGTGGGTCTCAATCTCGTAGTCGCCGTGACCGATGACGATTGGTTCGAGATGCTTCGGCGGCGTCCGAACCTTGACGAAGTCAATTTCTGGGCACCGTCGGCGGTGAGCTTCCGGGCACTCGAGCCGGGGGAGATGTTTTTGTTCAAGCTGCATGCGCCACGCAATATGATCGTCGGCGGAGGAATATTTGCCTACGCCAGTGCGCTGCCATGCTCTCTCGCTTGGGAGGCTTTTGGTGAAGCGAATGGTGCGCGGTCGGCGCAGGAGATGCGGGCGCGCATCGCCCGTTATCGAAGAACCGGCCCGAACGATCGGAGCGATTTCGCGATCGGTTGCCGCATCTTGACTCAGCCTTTCTTCTTCGAAGAACCCGCCTGGATTCCCGTGCCGGCCGCCTGGTCGCCCAACATCGTCTCGTTCAAGACCTACAACACCGCAGATGCCGACGGTCTTGCGTTGTGGGAAGTGGTCAACGATCGCCTGACGCGGCACCTGGGTGCGGGGTTGACCCAGGCCGGTACGCGATTTGGCGAGCCGCACCTAATCCGGCCGCGTCTCGGACAAGGTGCATTCCGCGTTCTGGTGACAGACATTTACGATAGGCGCTGCGCGGTCACCCGCGAGCGGACATTGCCGGCCTTGGAGGCCGCGCACATCCGACCCTACGGTGAAGGCGGTGACCATGAGCCGCAAAACGGCCTCCTCCTTCGTCGCGACATCCACAGTCTGTTCGACGCCGGTTATGTGACGGTAACGCCCGAGCATCACTTCGAGGTCAGCCGGCGCATCCGGGAGGAGTTTGATAACGGGAAGCACTACTACGCCCTTCACGGCCAGCAGATCAGCGCGCCAAAGCACATTGACCAACGTCCTCATCCGGGCGCCTTGATCTGGCACAACGAGCATCGGTTCAGGGGATGACCCGGTGGCGCCAATGACTTCTGACGACCGGGACACGTTGATGCGCCTGGCGGCTTTCGATCACCTGCGAGGGCTAGGCGAGCTCCACGATCATCTGACCTCGAAGGAGTTGAAGCCTGGCTTCGTATTCGAAACCGAGCGCATCCCGTTCATCAACCCGCGGCGCGGGATTTTCAAGCCTCAGCAGATGCAGTACCTGCTCTCCATCAAGACCGTCTTCCCGAAGCCGGGTGCCAAGGTTTGGTACGACGACCAGCGCGAAGTACATCGCCAGATTTTCCAGGGCGACGAAACCGTCGACTACGCATTCATGGGACGCGATCCGGACGCCGCCGACAACCGATGGCTTCGCGAGGCGTTCGAGCGGCAGATTCCGATTATCTATTTCCTCGGTATTGCGCCCGGTCGCTACCAGGCAGTATTGCCAGCCTTCGTGTCCGGGTGGGACGCCAGGGCGTTGAAGGCACGCGTCGCGTTCGGCGTACCCGATCAGGATGCTCTAGTGCCGCCGGAAAACCCGTTGGAACGACGTTATGCCCTGCGCATGGTCAAGCAACGGCTGCATCAGGCGTCGTTCCGCGAAGCGGTCATCACCGCCTACAACGGCCGCTGCGCATTGTCGGGGCTGCCTGAGCCGCTACTATTGGATGCTGCCCACATCGTCGCGGACAAGGACGAGCGGTTCGGTCAGCCGGTGGTGTCAAACGGTATACCACTTTCGAAAATCCATCATGCTGCCTTTGATGCTCATTTGATCGGCATTGATCCCGACTACCACCTGCACGTTTCAGATCGGCTGCTTGGACAGAAAGACGGGCCGATGCTCGAAGCTCTAAAGCGTTTAAACGGGGAAATGATTCACTTGCCGGGTCGTTCCAAAGATCGACCCGATCGCGACCGACTGGCGCTGCGCTTCACCCGCTTCAAGTCGGCAGCGTGAGACACGGAAATTCACGGGCCGCACGGTTAACACGATGCGTTGAGAAACCTGCTGTACTGAGCACGTGGTACGGGGTACGCACTACTCGGTACTCGGTACTCAGGACTCAGAATGGACAAGCGGAGCTCGAAACTCCTGTCAGTTATTGCACAATGTAGCTTGGCGAACACTGGAGATTGCTGAGCAGACAGGTATGGTCTTGTCAGCGATGGTATCGGTTGTGACGATGAAGATGGCTACGGCCGAAGACGAGGGTCTACCCATCGTCTTCTTGGACATCGACGACGTATTGTGTCTGAACAATCCCTACGGTGGATCCGATGCCTTGGAAGCTGTCAAAGGCAGACACGGGGATCCCGATACGGTGTTGCGCGAAATCTTCGCCGCGGAGCCAAAGCGAGTGCTCGAGAGCGTGCACAAGGAGATGGGTGGCCAGCTGCGCTATGTCATCAGCTCAACCTGGCGACAGGTGTTCTCCCGCGAGCAAATCGAGCGCGTCTTCAGGACCGCCGACGTTGGCTTTATTGCTGTCGGCCTCCACGAGAAGTGGGAAACGCCGACCAGGCTGTGGAGAACGGACCGAATCGAGGAAATTGGATCCTGGTTGCACCACTACCACCAAGGGGAGCCCTTCGTGGTCCTTGACGACGATTATTCAGGCACATCGCTGACCGGCATCGACCAGGACCTCAATCACCCGCTGGCCGCTCGGGTTGTGCTCTGCCCCGTAGGCGTGGGTCTGACCGTTAAGCACTTGCCCATCATCCTGGATGCGCTTCGACGTCCATTAGCCGAGAATTCGAAGGAGCGAGATGACCTCCCGGAGACCGGGCGCCCAGGCCGAAATGTATGGCGCCGCTAAACACAACCGAGTGAAGTGGTCCGTGAACGGTGCCATCGCCGGATCGCGGGACGGACCTTTCCTACGTAGCTTCGTGCGGACTGAGGACGAGGCACTCCGTACGAAGACCTGCGTGTTCGACGTGCTCGTCGTCAGGGCAGGTCCGAGCCCATAGGGCGGCGCGCGGCATTCTAACCTTCGCTCGCTCCGGTCGCAGTGCCTCGGACGAAATGCTTGGTACTTCGAAGGTCCACCGTGCTCTGGGTGGCGCTGCGTTCGCCGCCCGTTGACGCATCATTTTCTCATTTTGCAGTATCTAAGCTCCGTTTCTTCGCACTGGAGCTGCGCGCCGATTATCCTCCGCGTTAGCCCACATTCCGCAATGCGACGCTGGGTAGCGATTTGTTTCTTTGCTTCGACAGCAGCGATTGGCGGGGTCCTCGCTGCTGGAGAGCTACTGAGCTACCCCGCTCATCGGCTCGTCGGACCGCCACCGAGAGAACTGCAAGCATCCGCAGTGGATTTTTACACTTCAGCTGGCGGTCGCGTCTCCGGATGGATATTGCCCGGTAAGCCAAAGCGCGGTGCAGTACTTTTATTGCACGGAGTGCGGGGCGATCGCCGTGAGATGGTTGATCGCGCGAAGTTCCTCAGCAAACTCGGGTATGGAATCCTGCTCGTTGATCTGCCGGCTCATGGTGAGAGCTCGGGCGACCGCATCACCTACGGAGCGCTCGAGGCAGAGGGGGTCAAGGCCGCGCTCTCGTTCCTCGCGCACAGTCAGCCGAGCGAGCGAATCGGTGTTATCGGCATTTCTCTTGGAGCCGCGTCACTTGTCCTCTCGAAGCCAAGCCCGGCGCCAAGTGCCGTGGTCCTTGAATCGATGTTTCCCACGATTGAAGAGGCCGCCTACAATCGACTGAGAATCTACCTAGGCGCTTCCGCCGGCATCTTTTCAACGCTCCTGATCGAGCAGCTGCCGCTCAAGCTGGGCATCTCAACTGCGCAGTTGCACCCCATTGAAGATACGTCAGCATTGCACTGTCCCACCCTCATTGTCTCAGGGGCCCTTGATCGACACACTACCCCACACGAAACGAAGCGAATCTTCGACGCCGCTCCAGAGCCCAAGGAGCTGTGGATCGTCGATGGAGCCGCTCATGTCGATTTGCACGCCTTTACACCACAGGCCTATGAAGCAAGAGTCGGAGCATTCCTTGCCAAATACTTGCGCACGCCGGGCTAACTCTTCGTTCCAGCCTCGGCGACCTCTTTACCTCTGCTGGAGAGCCATCATTACGCGGGACGGCGCGACATCACGCACTTGCAATCCGTTCACGTCATCAAGTCCACCGGTGAGGCTTAGGTAGCCGAGCATGGGGTCGAACGAGCGATTCTCCATCATGAGAATCACGATGTAGTCGATCTTGTTGAGATTGTTCAGCAGAGCCTGTGACCCGCTGCTTCTGCACGCGGGCCGGCACCCGCAGTCCGTTTCTGGATTGGCATCATCTATCCTAGCGAACGGATTGCGGGCTCGCGCGCCTCTACCCCCGGCGGACCAGAGCTCGTTTCTAAGGCGCGCGACGAAAAGCCTGGTTCTCTCGGGTGTTGGGCGACTGGGTGCTGACCTCATACGTCTATCGACCCACCATCGCCAATGTCATCGAAACCGCCACCGATGTCGCCCGTGTCGGCCCCAACATCATGTGATTGATCCGTGTCATGCGCATGGTCAGCCCTGTGATCATGGCCAAGATCGCCCTGGGCCAGCCCGTGACTCGAGAGAAAATTCTCAGCGACCATCGTGCCAAGCACCGCTCCGGCCATGCTGCCGAAGAGGCTGCCTGCCATCATCCCGCCAAAGCCGGGAGCCGCGGCGGGAACCCGGGTGAACAGTCGCTCCATCGTGCCGGGCTGGCGCACTTCCGCGCGGGTGGCAAGACGTGCGAGCGTCTGCGGATTCTCGTTGGCGTATGCGCCATCCGCTCCAGGCATTTCGGCGCGGAGCTGTTCGAGCAGCATCCGGCGTTGCTGCGATGTGAGCCGAGCGAATGCCTCGATGTGCGCCTGCTCGATGGTTTCCGGCGGCGCGGTCTTCAGCATGTAGCGGTAACGAGCGAGCGCCTGCTCGTCCTCACTCAGTCGTGTTTGCTGCCCCTCGTAAGTGCGCCCACGAGACTCGTCGGCGGGGCGGAAGCGATCGAAGATACCCATGTTGCGATCTCCTTGAGAGGTGATGACACTTGCGACGCACCGGAACGCCGGAAGGTTGACCTCGCCGGCTACTGATTGGACTCCTGCCGCGGCCACGCGTTCGTTCCGCAGGAAGTGGGAGCGGTACCCCCAGTCAACGCGGTACGGCGCACTTCGTTCTTAGAACGGCGGGCTCAGTGCTTGGTATATCGAACGAGGTACTTCGCACTCCGATCGACTACTCCGAGCGACCAAGTCATGTTGATTGGCGCACCCGGTTCACATTGGGATTATTATCAGCCGGGGACCTTGCTTCCCTTTCCTAAAGGAGTTTTACGATGACAGTCGCTCGGATTACGGAGATCAGCAGTATCAGTTCAAAAAGCTTTGAGGATGCCATCACCCAAGGCGTCGAACGCGCTAACCAAACGCTAAAGAACCTCAAGGGTGCGTGGGTGAAGGATCAGGAAGTAACAATTGAAAACGGCAAAGTGACCGGCTACAAAGTTATCTTGAAAGTCACCTTCGTACTTCAGTGAACGTATACGCGCCAAGGGGGCGTGGCGCTACTTCTGCTGCGTTCTCCTTCGTCGCGACTAGCGACAGGGGGCATCCATTCCGACGTGCCGTCGCCCCAACCGCGACAATCTGAGCGTGCCGGGGTAGAGCACACCAGCACTTCGATGTCGCGTGAAGCGCGGCAGCGCCCGTGCGTCGTACAACGCATAGGTACCTCGAACTGAGTACTTCGAGCGCCGTACTTTGATCGACGGACTTCGAACGTCGTACTTCTGCTCAGCATGCGTCTATAGCGGTCGCTCGACGGCGCCTATCGACCCAGGGCAGCCGGTCGAACTTCTTTAGCGCAGCTGTTCAACGAATCAAATCAATCGCCGAGAGGGACGAGCCCGCGAACTTTCCGATAAATGTGGGCGAGCCATCACTGTATCCACTCAGCTGACCAGGAATCATGAGGCCGAGCGCCCTGGCTGCGTCCACGTCACCTCCAACATCGGACTATCGAAGCCTTTCACCGCCCGCCATCGCGCGCGATCCAACTCTCGATCTTGGCTTCCAATACGGTGAGCGGCAGCGCGCCGGTCAGCAGCACCTGGTCATGGAAGTCGCGCACGTCGAAACGCTCCCCGAGGGCCGTCTGCGCTCGTGCGCGCAGCCGTGAGATGGTCAGTTGTCCGATCTTGTACGCGAGTGCCTGCCCCGGATCGACGATGTAGCGCTCTACCTCGGCCGTGGCGTCCGTTCGACTGGTTGCGGAGTGCGCAAGCATATAGTCGATCGCCTGCTCGCGCGTCCAGCCAAACGCATGCAGGCCGGTGTCGACGACCAGCCGTAGCGCGCGCCAGATTTCTTCATCGTAGTGACCCAGGCGTTGGTAGGGGTCGGTGTATAAGCCGAGCTCCCCACCGAGGCTTTCGGCGTACAGCGCCCAGCCCTCCGCGAACGCCGTGTTGCCGTCGAACCGCAGCAATTTGGGAAGCGCCGCATTCTCCTGTGCCAGGCTGAGTTGGAAATGATGACCGGGCACGGCCTCGTGCAGGTACAGCGTCTCCATGTTGCGGGTTGGGCGTGACGGCAGATCGTAGGTGTTGTAATAGAAGACTCCGGGGCGGCTCCCGTCCGGCGTGCCGACGTCATACTTTGCCGCAGCATCCGTTTGGTCTGCCGGGCTCGGCGTCGGACGGATATCCAGTGGTGCGAGCGGCCGATGCGCGAACAGTCGCGGGATTGCCGCGTCTACGCGCTGTCCAATCGCCCGATAGCCATCGCCGAGCGCCTGAGGTGAAGCCGGACTGAAACGTGAGCCGGTCCGCAGATGCTCGAAAAACTCCGGCAGCGTGCCCTGAAAGCCGGCTTCGGCCTTGATCGACTCCATGCTCTGCGTAATGCGCGCGACCTCTGCCAATCCGATGCGGTAAATTTCCTGCGGCGACAGATCGGTTGTCGTGTGCTGCGCCACGAGCTGACGGTAGCGGGCTTCTCCGCCAGGCACCTGTGACAGCCCTACGCTGTCGCGCGAGCGACGCAGGTACTCGCGCGCCAGGAAGTCGCGCATTCGCACGAACGCAGGGATGAGACGTTCGCGGATTGCAGTCGCGTAGCTGCGCGCGATCCCCTCGCGCTCGACTTCCGCAAAGCCGGTGGGCAGCTTGCGGATGGGTCCATAGAACATCGAACGATCAACACGGGCGTCGATCAACGACTGGAACTGCGGGATCATGCGCTCGACGACAAAGCGCGGGAGTACGACGCCAACGTCGGCCGCTTGGCGCATCCGCTCCCTGGCGCGGTCCAGCCAAATGACGAAGCCGTCGAACCGCGCGAGGCCGGCTTCGTAATCGGCTACGTTGGCGTAGCGCGCGATCCCTTCACCCGAGGATAGCTGGGCAAAGTCGAGGTGCCACCCACCGTAATGCGCGATTGGCAGCCCGAAGCGCAGCCACACGAACTCCGGCGCGAGCCCGCGCAGATCGGATTCGCGCTTCCAGCGAAATGTGTCGTAGGCCAGACGATCGGATTCTGAAAGTCCGGCCAGATCGATCGTCGCCAGACGCCGCAAATCACGCTGCGCGGCGGCCCGCTCGGCGTCGATGTACGCATCGGAGAGGTAGTCACCATGTTGCTCTGCGAACCGCAGGTCGCCGCGGTACAGCGCAGAAATCGGGTTGCGCGTGAGGTAAGCCTCGTCGCTGTCGGCCATCAGCCTGGCCAGTTGCGTCGAGGGCGCCTCGGGCGGGGCGGTAGCGCATGCTGACAGCAGGAACGCGCAGACCACAGCTGCGAGCCACCGCCGGCGCCTATTTAAAACATGCAGTAACAAATTCCACCTTTGGTGGATGATTCCGCGCGTCGCGAGTTTACCCTCAGCACACCGCGGGCTGAAGATCGGTATCGAACACGATTGTGATCCGTCTGCGAGATGATGGCCGGATCGGTCACTTCACTTAGGATGAAATCAAGGCGAGCGACGGATGACAAGTCGACGGGGTCCAGGCTGACCGCTTCAGAGCAACGTGGGGTAAGGCTGGCCGGCCGGTTATGGCCGATCTCGGAAGTTGGCGAGCGTCCGCTTCAAAGCACGCGAGGGCAGACGTTCGGCAGCACGCTCGGTCGTCGTACTTCGTTTTGGGTACTTGGTGCTACGTAGTTGTGACTTCTTACTTAGTACTTCGAACGCCGCGCGTGATCGAGAGACTTCGAACGTCCGACTTCGTGCCCGAGCAAACGTGGGCAAGCGTCGGCCATAGTATTCCTTCGGCCAGCTGAAATACGCAGCCCAGAGCGCGCGTTGTGTCTACGGTGACCTCGGTATAGCATCGAAGGGCTTGGTTGGCACTGTACTGTGGAGAATGGAGCTGGCTCAATGACTTGACCGCGAGTTGTACGGCTGTACGCTGGGCACTCGTTGCCGCAACGGTGGATTGCTAGGCGTGTCACCCCACAACCTCGACATCCCTTGACGCTTAGTCTTGGAAGGGCAGCTTGCAGTTGGCGGCAGATATGACTTGATACCGTTAGTTGGATGATCCTCAAAATGGACGATCGTGCTAAAGCCACGGCGTATCCCACCCAACTGCAGTTGATGCTGGAGGAACTCTGCAGCGATATCTGCCGGTTCGAGCACGCGGAAAAAGACCACTTCAGCCCGCAGACCGTCAAGATTAACCGTGAACAGTACCTCGGCTCTCCGGGTGCGTTCGCCGACATCACCGTGAGGCCACGCAATGCACCGCCGTACGTAGTCGAGGTTAAGTTCGGCTACGCAGCGGATACCTTGATTCGGCACCTCCGACGGAAGTATTCGGCGCATGCGGACTGTCTTCCCGACCTGTCCAGAATTATTCTCGTGATCGATTCTGAAGAGCGTGTGGCCTGGCCCGCTGTTGAGGCCGAGATCAAAACGTTTCTGCGTCCGGGCTTGTTGGTGGAAGTGTGGAACGAACGAAAGTTGCTCGCGCTTATCCGAGAACGCTTTAACGTGAGTATCCCGGCCATCTCATCAGAAGAACTGCTGGGAGTGCGTCACGCGATCGACCGAGCCAAGGGCTTCTATGCCTTTGGCGGCCCTTCGCTCCACGAGTACGAGCATGATCCGCTCAAAGCGGAACTGCTCTGGCATTTTGGCTTTTGGAAGCTTCAGCGACTCCGAGAGGACAACCAGCTCGGCGCACGCGATATTCTGCCGCCCGGACTATATCGAGGCGTTGCAATTCTCATCGCTGATCTCTGCTCGTTCTCGAGCTACGTGCGCGACACCCCGGACACTGAGACGATCGCCGACAGCCTAACGTCTTTTTATTCCCGCGCGCGATATCAGATTATCAATAGCGGTGGCATGCTCTACCAGTTTGTCGGCGATGAAGTAATCGGGTTGTTTGGCATTCCCAAGCGGTCCGCCGATTTTGCAAACGACGCGTTGGAAACCGCGCGAGCTTTGGTGGATATTGGCAATTCTGTCTCGCAATACTGGCAGCGGCACATCGATCGCCTACAAAGCGCATCGGGGCTGCATATAGGACTCGCTGTTGGAGATCTCTTGTGTGTGCCCTCGCGGCCGTACGGCCGAACTCACATGGAATGCATTGGCGACGGCATCAACATGGCCGCGCGCCTCATGCAGGTCGCGGGTCCCAGTGATATCGTAGTGAGTAACTCGTTCCACCAACTACTCGACGGGGCGACGCAAGCCAAATTTCAGGAGCTCGAACCTGTCGACGCACGAAACGTTGGGCGAATCACCGCATGGAAGTTGCCGCCGGACGAGTCGTCATCGCTTCGTCGGTGAATCTTCGCGCGTTGCGACGAATGCGGCCGACATGCAAACGTCTTCTCTTCGCCCGATCTGAGACGTGGGTGGACGTCTGCTTTTCAAAGGCATACAAGGCGTCGCGCACTTACGTCGTGCTGAGTCCTTGGTACTCCGTGCTGAGTGCTTTCGAACGCTGCTCGCATTTTCGAACATCAACGGATCGCGTGAGGCTCCGAGCAGCAAGTCCTGGGACCTCGCTGCGGGCGTCGCTACGGTCAGATCCAATTGACAGGGTATTCGTATGCGGATATCAGAGCATGAACGACGGGAAGTGCGCCGCAAAGCCTTCTTCCCGCTCGCGCGGCAGCCGTCAGACCGTAGCGCTCTTCCCAATGCTGTCAACGAGAAATATTCAAGGAGGTCACGCATGCGCCCGGCTATGAGTTCGATATTGTTCGCCTGTTCTCTTTGCCTGTGCACTATCGCGGTGAACGGAAGCGCCGCGGATCTATATGTCCCCAGTCAATTCCCGACGATCCAAGCCGCCATCGCGCAGGCGCGGATCGATCGCCTCTCGCCAAACTTTCCTCCAGACGAGATCATCGTCATTCATGTTGGCGTTGGCCAGTATGTCGAAGCATTTCCTCTCATCCTCGATGTCCCGAACTTACGGCTTGACGGAGCCACCATACTGTTGACTGACGAGCATGGCCTTCCGACCGGATTGATCGCCTCTGAGACGCGGCTCGTCGCC
>Ga0207683_10004526_pt1 | contig 11979 bp, 10 predicted proteins | sample KBSM73metaG_FD_184333 | JGI IMG/M metagenome (GOLD analysis project Ga0207683, IMG submission 184333) | Miscanthus rhizosphere microbial communities from Kellogg Biological Station, Michigan, USA - KBS M7-3 metaG (SPAdes) (version 2) | ecosystem: Host-associated > Plants > Roots > Rhizosphere >...
GAAGCGTCTCCTTGGTGAGGCCGCGGCGGCGAATCAGACGGTCGCCCCCGAGATCACGGCACGTTTCTTCGAGCTTCCGCTCCGCGAAGCCCGCGAGGCGTTCGAGCGCATCTATTTTGAGCAATTGCTAGGGCGCGAGCAGAGCAACATGAGCCGCGTGGCGGAGCGCGCGGGCCTGGAGCGTACCCACCTCTATCGCAAGCTGAAGCAGCTCTCCATCCGCTTCGCCCGCCGCGGCGACGACGGCAATGGCGGCGCCGGCTGACGCGGGCGTATCGCGCCGCACCTCTTGAGCGATCCCGCAGGCTCGTCGAAGCGCATGTCGCCGCTCGTCGTCGGAGCGATCGGCGTGGTCTTCGGCGACATCGGCACCTCGCCGCTCTACACGCTGCGCCAGTGTTTCGGCGGCGAGCACCTGGTGCCGCTCACGCCCGCAAACGTGCTCGGCGTCCTGTCGATCATCTTTTGGGCGCTGATGATCATCGTCACCGCGAAGTACGTGACGCTCATCATGCGCGCCGACAATCGGGGCGAAGGAGGCATCCTCGCGCTCACGGCACTCGTTTCGCGGGGCCTCGGCAATCGCGGCCGACGCCGCTGGTGGCTGGTCGGATTCGGCATCTTCGGCGCGGCGATGTTCTACGGCGACGGAATGATCACGCCCGCGATTTCGGTGCTTGGCGCGGTCGAAGGTCTCGAGATCATCGCGCCGCACCTGCACCCTTTCATCGTCCCGGTGACGCTCGTGATCGTGGTTGCGCTTTTCGCGATCCAGAAGCGCGGCACGGCGAGTGTCGGGCGGCTGTTCGGCCCGATCATGTGCGCGTGGTTCGTCGTGCTGGCGGTCCTCGGCGCGATCCAGCTGTGGCAGCACCCCGCTGTGCTTCTCGCGATCGATCCGCGGCACGCGTTCGCGTTCATCTCCCACAATCCGCGCCTCGCTTTCCTGTCCCTGGGCGCCGTCGTCCTGGCCGTCACCGGCACCGAGGCGCTCTACGCGGACATGGGACACTTCGGAGCGACACCGATCCGGCGCGCATGGCTGTGGTTCGTCATGCCGGCGCTCGTGCTCAATTATTTCGGGCAGGGCGCGCTCCTGCTACTGGATCCCTCGGCGATCAAGAACCCGTTCTACCTCCTGGCGCCGCAATGGGCGCTGATACCGCTCGTCGTGCTCGCCACGTGCGCCGCGGTGATCGCGTCGCAAGCGGTGATCTCCGGCGCGTTTTCGCTCACCCGTGCTGCAATCCAGATGGGCTACTGCCCGCGGCTCAAGCTTCTGCACACGTCGGATCGGCAGATCGGGCAAATCTACGTGCCGTTCATCAATTGGACGCTGCTCGTCGCCGTGGTGCTGCTCGTCGTCGGCTTCCGCAGCTCCGACGATCTCGGCGGTGCCTACGGCATCGCCGTGACGCTCGCGATGCTGATCGACTCCGTACTGATCCTTGTCGTGATGCGCCGCATCTGGGGCTGGAGCCGCCCGGTGGCCATCGCCATCGTGGTGCCGCTCTTATTCATCGACCTTTCGTTTCTCGCGTCCAATTCGCTCAAGATACCGGCCGGCGGCTGGTTCCCGCTCCTGATCGGCGGCATCGTGTTCACGCTGCTCACGACGTGGAAGCGTGGGCGCGCGCTGCTGATGGAGCGGCTCTCCGAGGATTCGATGCCGCTCGGCCTTTTCATCGACAGCATCGAGGCAAGCCCCCCGACGCGCGTTTCCGGCACCGCGGTGTTCCTGACCTCGACGGCGGATCGCGTGCCGCACGCGCTCCTGCACAACCTGAAGCACAACAAGGTGCTTCACGAGCGCGTCATCTTCCTCACCATCCACACGCAGGACTTTCCGCGGGTTCCTCCCAGGGAGCGAGTGCGCCTGTCCGAGCTCGGTTGCGAGTTCGCGCGGATGGATGCGTACTACGGCTTCGCCGAGGATCCCGACGTTCCCGAGCTCCTCGAGACGATCGGCCAGGACGGTTTCGAGTTCGACATGATGGAGACATCGTTCTTCGTCTCGCGCGAGACACTGATCGCGAGCGTTGCGCCTGGAATGGCGCTGTGGCGCGAGCGCTTGTTCGTTTCGATGTCGAAGCTGGCCGTCAAGGCCACGGACTTCTTCCACATCCCGACGAACCGCGTCGTCGAGCTCGGCACGCAGGTAGAGCTGTAACGTTCGCCGGATATGAAGCGGCCCTCCCTTCGTGAGAAGGCAAGGCCGCGGTGATGCCTGACACGTCGGACAGCTCAGGCTGCGATCTGGCTCCGCATGGCTTTGAGCGCCTTGCCTTCGATTTGCCGGATGCGCTCGGCCGAGACGCCATACTCGTCGGCGAGCTCCTGGAGCGTTGCCGCATCTTTCTCGACGAGCCAGCGGGCCTCGATGATCCGGCGGCTGCGGTCGTCGAGCTTCGAGAGGGCGCGCTTCAGGCCATCGGTCCGGTTCCGCTCGGTTTCGGCGCGCTCGAGAAGCTGCGCGGGCTCGTTCTCGTTATCGGTGAGATACGCGATCGGCGCGACAGCTTCCTCGTCGTCGCCCACCTGCGGCTCGAGCGCGACGTCGCGACCGGAAAGGCGAGTCTCCATTTCGAAGACCTCTTCCGGCTTGACGCCGAGATCCTTCGCGATCTCGTGCGCTTCCTTGGTCGACAGCGCGGCCGACCGAACCTTCATGCGGCGCAGATTGAAGAAAAGCTTGCGCTGCGCCTTGGTCGTCGCCACTTTGACGAGGCGCCAGTTGCGCAGAACGTATTCGTGGATCTCGGCACGAATCCAGTGCAGTGCGAACGAAACGAGCCGCACGCCGCGCTCCGGGTCGAAGCGGCGGACAGCCTTCATGAGCCCGATATTGCCTTCCTGGATCAGGTCCGCCTGCGGCAAGCCGTAGCCCAAGTACTTGCGGCTGACGGCGACGACGAGCCGCAGATGCGACAGGACGAGCTGCTGCGCCGCATCGATGTCGTTGTCGCGGACGAGACGACGGCCGAACAGGAGCTCCTGCTCGGGAGTAAGCAGCGGAAAGCGATTCACGGCCTGAATGTACTGGTCCAGGTTTCCCAGGGAAGCGGGAGTCGGGAACGTCAGCGCGGTACCGGTCGTCATCTTTTCAGGGTCCTCGGGTTTGCGTCGAGCGGAACTGCACAAGCCACGATCCGATCGACGGACTACAGTTTAGCAGTCGAGGGGTAGGAGTGCTAACGGGACGGAAAGTTCCTGAGTGATTTACTCAAGTTAAGCGTCGGTTTCCCGTGACGAGAGCCCGTAAACCACGTTGGAACTGAGCCGTGGAACACGAGCCGGGACGCGAGTGAGCCTGAATGTGAGCGCACACTACTCCACGGAGAGGGCAGCAACGTCACAGACAACCCGCGTCCGCAGCCCGGTGCAGCCCCGGGGGACTGCGCTAGTCCACGAGCGCGTCGACGAATTCCTTGGCTACAAACGGCTTCAGATCCTCGACACCCTCGCCCACGCCGATGAAGCGCAGCGGGATCGGCCGCTCCTTGGCGATCGCCGCCACGACACCGCCTTTGGCGCTGCCGTCGAGCTTCGTGAGCACCAGTCCGGTCAGTCCGAGGGCATCGTCGAACGCTTTCACCTGTGCCAGCGCGTTCTGGCCGGTATTTGCATCGAGCACGAGGAGCGTCTCGTGCGGTGCGCCGGGATCGGCCTTGCGGATGACGCGCTGCACCTTCCGGATCTCTTCCATCAGTTGGAGCTGGGTCGGCAGGCGCCCGGCGGTGTCCGCCAGCACGATATCGATGCTGCGGGCGGTCGCGGCGGCAATTGCGTCGAACATCACGGCACCCGGGTCGCCTCCCGCCTGCGAGATTACCGTGACGCCGTTGCGCTCGCCCCACACCGCGAGTTGCTCGCGCGCGGCTGCGCGAAACGTATCGCCTGCCGCGAGGAGCACCGACAGGCCTTGTGCCTGGAAGTGCCGCGCGAGCTTCCCGATGGATGTCGTCTTTCCCGCGCCGTTCACGCCCGCCAGCATGATCACGAACGGCCGAGCTGCCCCGACGGCGAGCGGCCGCTCCAGCGGTCGAAGGAGGTCGACGAGCGCGCCCTTGAGGAGTGCCTTCGGATCGGCATCGCTTCCGGCGGCTTTCCATCGCGACGAAAGATCGGCCAGCAGGTGTTCGGTCGCGGCAATACCCACGTCCGCGGTGATGAGCGCGCTTTCGAGCTCCTCCAGCGTCTCCGCGTCGAGCTTGCGCCGCGAAAAGACCTCGCCCAATGCGCCGGCGAGCTTTTCACGTGATCGCGCGAGTCCCGCCGCGAGCCGCTCGGTCCAGGGGCGGCTGTCTTCCGGCTCGGATTTGCGCTTGAAGATATCGAACATCGTGGGGATTGCCTGAAGAGCCGAAGAGCGCGAGCGCGGCAGCGGAGTAAACGGCGAAACCTTGAATTTTACCTTCTCGGCATCAAGCATCGCCGGCCCGGATCATAATGCGGGGCCTTTCGTACATCGCCATCTTCCTCTTGCCCACGGCCACCGCAAATCGAGTCCGCATCATCGGTGGCGCCTTTCGCCGTCGCGTGATCCGGTTTCCCCCTGCGACCGGTCTGCGCCCCACGCCGGACCGCGTCAGGGAGACGCTCTTCAACTGGCTCGGTCAGGATTTGTCGGGGCGGCGCTGCCTCGATCCTTACGCGGGATCCGGCGCGCTGACGCTCGAAGCGGCGTCGCGGGGTGCCGCGCTTGCGGTCGCGGTCGATCGCGACGGCGTGCTCGTCGATGCGCTGCGGGCGACGAGCGCTGCGCTGAGCGCCAGTGCCGTCGAGGCGAATGTCGGGGACGCCCGGACTTTCATCGCGAACGAGCGGCGCAATTTCGACGTGATCTTCCTCGATCCGCCGTTCGCCGAGGATCCGTGGCCTTGGCTCATCCCGGCTTGCGCGGCGCTCTTGTTGCCGAGCGGTTTTATCTACGCCGAGGCCGCGCACGTGCTTGCGCCACCGGCCGGGCTCGTCGAATGGCGCCACGACAAGGCGGGGCGAGTGCATTATCATCTTTTCACTCGTGCCTGAAGCCGGCGCCGACCCGAAGGGCGCCGCACCGATCCCCCAATGCTGACTGTCGTCTACCCCGGCACGTTCGACCCGTTCACGCGGGGTCACGAGGATCTCGTCCGCCGCGCCGCGAAGCTCTTCGACCACGTGATCATCGGCGTTGCCGACAGTGCTTCGAAGCAGCCCTTTTTCACCACCGCCGAGCGCGTGGAGATGGCCCGCGAAGTGCTGACGCCGTTCGGGAACGTCGAAGTGCGGTCGTTTTCCGGATTGCTGATGGATTTCGTCCACGAACACGGCGCGAGGGTAATCCTGCGCGGACTGCGCGCCGTGTCCGATTTCGAGTACGAGTTCCAGATGGCGGGAATGAACCGGAACCTCTTTCCGGAAGTCGAAACACTGTTCCTCACGCCGTCCGAGCAATACACGTTCATTTCCGCCACCATCGTCCGGGAAATCGCGAAGTTCGGCGGGGATGTGTCTTCGTTCGTGCATCCCGCGGTCTTCGCCCGGCTCAAGGCGAAGTTCGCCGCGGCCAGGAAGTAGAGGCGGCCACGATGGCCCTGATCATCACCGACGAATGCATCAACTGCGACGTCTGCGAGCCCGAGTGCCCGAACAGCGCGATCTCGCAGGGCCCGGAGATCTACGTCATCGATCCCGACAAGTGCACCGAATGCGTCGGCCATTTCGATCAGCCGCAATGCGTCGAGGTATGCCCGGTCAACTGCATCCCGGTCAACCCGGATCGCGTCGAGACGCGTGCCGTCCTGCTTGCGCGATACGAGGGACTGATGGCGGCGAAGCAGGGCGCCGCCTAGGGCGCGGCGGCGACTACGCTCGTCTTGCTACCGGCGCCCGGTCAGGCGTTGGCGGCAGCAGGCAGCCCGTCGCGCGAAAGAGCGATTCCGTCGATTGATTCGACGCGCCGCGCGATCTCGGCGATCCCGCGGGCGAACGTCTCGTATTGCTGCTCGAGCTCCTCGATGCGCTCCTCGAGCTCCCCGCTCGCGACGTGAATGCGCTTGACGCTCTCGAGCCGCCGCAGCAGCTGGAGGTGGTGCTCGCGGACGTGCGATTCGAGCGGCGACATCACCGAGCGCAGCCAGATCTCGACGTCGGCGTTGGCCACGTCGTAGACGTGCTTGACGCGGGACGCCACGGTCTCGAAAAAACCCCGCGTCAACGAGAACTTCGCCTTGCTCAGCATGTTCCACAGCGTGTTGAAGTGTTGGTTGTACGCCCGCTCGAGCCGATCGATCTCCTTCTGGTATTTCAACATCGAGAAGGGCTGCGGATTGTAGGGCGTCGTGCGGCTTTCGGAGGCGAACCGCGCGTACATCGCCTGCATCATGTCGTGGATTTCGGTGGCCTGCCGTCCGGCGATGTCGAAGTCGCGGCGGATCGACGTGAAGAAGTCCGCCATCGCATTGCGGACGCCCTTCGTGAAGGGACTGCGCTCAATGCCGCGGCGCGTGCGCCCCGCGTTGACGCGCAGCGCCTCGAGCCCGATGACGTCGAACAGCGCGTTGGTCTGCGTCGCGAACACTGTGCGGAGCGCGCCGAAGCGCTGCACGCTGCGGTCGAAGACCTCCTTGTCCTCGTTGACGCGCGTCATCATGTGAGCGACGACGTCCTGATTTTTCCCGCGCAATTCGCGCAGGTCCGCGAGCTGCTCGGCGATGCTCGCCTGCCGGGATTCGAGGATCTCGCGGACGGCGCCGGCGATCGCGTGAACCGTCGACTGCGTCGCCGCGCCGACGATGCCGCGCTTCGCCGGAATGAGCTTCCCGGACAGCGCATCCTCGAGCGCGAGGAGGCCGCTCCGCTGGAGCAATGCGTCGTCGCCGTTGACCTTGGCGACGAGGCCCTTCTGCGCGGACACCGGAAAAATCTGCGCCGCGGGGAGGCCGAGCAGCGTCGCCGACGCTTCGACCTGACGGCGAATCTCCGCGGCGATCGCGGTTTTCGATTTCAACCCGTCCCAGAGACTGTCGATCTTGTTCAGTACGACGAGCCGGGTCGCTTTCTGCTGCGGATCGTCGCCGCCCAAATCGCGCTTCCAGACTTCGAGATCGCTTTTCGTGACGCCGGTGTCGGCGGCGAGAACGAACAGGATGGCCTGCGCGTTGGGAAGCTGGCTCAACGTGAGCTCCGGCTCGGCACCGACCGCGTTGAGGCCAGGGGTGTCGAGGACGACGAGCCCCTGCTGCAGGAGCGGATGCGGAAAGTTGATGATCGCGTGCCGCCACGCGGGAACGTCGACGCGTGCGTCGCCATCGCGCAGAGGATTCGACAAGCCGGGCTCGTCCTGCAGTCCCAGCGCCCGGGCGAGCGCAATGGGCACGGTCTTGACTTCGGAGACGCGCGCCAGCGCCTCGCTCATCTTGCTGGCGTTGGAGAGGTCGAGCTCGAATGTCGTCCACTCGTCGGCGTAGTTCCGGAACTCCTGGATGGTCGTGTCCTTGAGCCGCGTCTCGATGGGCAGCAGCTGAATCGACGGCGGCCGCGAGGCATCGAAGAGGAGTTCGGTCGGGCACATCGTCGTGCGGCCCGCGGTCGCAGGCAGGAGGCGCGCGCCGAAGTCGGCGAAGAAGATCGCGTTGATGAGCTCCGACTTGCCGCGCGAGTACTCGGCGACGAACGCGACGACGAGCCGGTCCTCGCGCAGCCGCTCCTGCACTTCCGCGACCTTGAAGTCGACTTCCGCATCCGCGAGCTCGCGCTCGCGCAGCCAGGCGTGCAGATCGGCGACGCCGCGAGCGAGGCGTTTTCGCCACTCTCCGTATGCTTCGAAGCGGGCCGCGAGTTCGCGTGGGCGTGACATGCGGTGGGATGACGCGCGTGGCGGATCGTGTTTTCAGCGGGCGTCTTACGGCGCAACAATCTATCACGCCGGGCGGGGCTATGGCGGCCCCCGCCACTAGCGTTGGCAGCTCGGACAGTAGTAAGTTGCGCGGCCGCCCTGGCGGATCTCGCGGATCGCCGTGCCGCAGCGCCGGCAGGGCATTCCCCGCCGTCCGTAGACGGCATATTCGAGCTGGAAGTAGCCCGGCTCGCCGCGGCTGTCGACGTAATCGCGCAGCGTGGAGCCCCCTTTTTCGATGGCATCGCGAAGCGTCGCGCGAAATTCGTCCACGAGGCGGGCCCACCGGGGCTTCGACACGCGATTGGCCGGGGTGCTCGGGCGGATTCCGGCGCGAAACAGGGACTCGTTGGCGTAGATATTGCCAATGCCTACGACGAGATGATTGTCCATCAGCACAAGCTTGATCGCTGCCGTGCGGCGCCGCGTCGTGCGCCAGAGATAGTCGGCGTTGCAGGCCGCGTCGAAAGGCTCGGGTCCGAGCTCGCGCAAGAGGGGGTGGTCCTCGGCGGGTGCAGGCACCCAGAGTATCGCCCCGAAACGCCGCGGATCGTGGTAGCGCAGCGTCACCCCGGAATCGAGAACGATGTCCGCATGGTCATGCAGGCGCCGCGGCGGCGCGGTGGCGAAGGCCCGAAGGCTGCCGGTCATCCCGAAGTGAACGAGGAGCGTGTCGGTGGACAGGCGGAACAGGAGGTATTTGCTGCGCCGGTCGAGGGCATCGACGGTGCGCCCGGCGATGCGCGAAGGAAGCCATCGTGGAACCGACCACCGCAGGCGGTGGTCGTACATGTGCATCACCGCTACGCGACGGCCGACGACGAGAGGCGCAATCCCGCGGAGCGTGGTTTCGACTTCGGGCAATTCCGGCATGGGAGCCTCGCGCCGGAACCGAACGGAGGGAGGGCCGCCGGACCGCTACGCGGGGTTTGGTGGACCGCCGAATATACCCTAAGATAACCAACCCTCCCTGGCAGGAAATGACGCGGAACGTCGCCTCCCTGCCCGGAGACTCCCGAACGGAAGCACGATGGACCGACCCTATCCCGCCTACCTCCTGAGCGTTGCGGCGCTCGCGGCACTGATGGCCGTCGCCCCCAATGGGACGGCGCAGACCCGGAAAGCGGAGGAACCCGAGCGCCGGGCGCCGGCCGCCAAGGCCGGCGAGCTCACCGCGGAGCTCATGTACCGGCTGCTCGTCGGCGACATCGCGTTGCAGCGGGGCGAACCTGCATTGGCGGCGCGCGCTTACTACGACGTCGCGCGCGAAACGCGCGACCCAAAATTCGCTCGCCGGGCAACCGAGATCGCGCTTGCCGCGCGACAACGCACGCTCGCACTGGACTCCGCCACGCTGTGGGTGGAGCTCGATCCGACGGCCGACCGCGCCAAGCAGGTCGTCGCAGGACTCAAAGGCGGCAGCGACGTTCGCGGCGCGGACCTCAAGGCGGACCTCGAACGGGCGCTGGCCGAGGCGGCAACGGCCGGGCCGCGATTGGGCGAGGCCTTCCTGGAGCTCAACCGGGCGCTCGCTTCCGAGCCGGACAAGGCGGCCACGCTGAAGCTCGTCCAAGCGCTGGCGCAACCGTATCCAAACAATGCCGAGGCGCAGTTCGCCGTCGCGCTCGCCGCCTACAACACGGGGCTTGCCGATTTCGAGTCATCCACGATCGCGCTGCAGGCGATCGACCGCGCGCTCAAGCAGAAGCCGGATTGGGAGCAGGCAATCCTGCTCAAGGTCGAGATCCTGAGCAAGCAGTCGATGGATCGGGCGGGCGACTATCTCGTCGAGATCCTCAAATCCAACCCGGATGCGAAGTACATCAATTCGGCGCTGGTGCAGGTGCGCATCCAGCAGAAGCGTTACGGGGATGCGGCGGCAATTCTGCAAAGACTTGCCGAACAGGACCCGGGAAATCACGAGTACGAGTTCGGCATGGCGATGCTCGCGATGCAGACGAAGGACTGGGCGAAGGCCGAGCGTCTGCTCGAGCAATTGAATCGCGCCGGCTACGGCGATGACGGCGTCGTCGAATCCTACCTGGCGCAGGTCGCCGAGGAGACCGGACGCTACGAGCTCGCACTGGAGCGCTTCAAGGCTGTTCCGGACGGCGAGCGCGGGTGGTACGCGAAACTGCGCGCCGCGGCGATGCTCGGCAAGCTCGGGCGCCTCGACGAGGCGCGCACCTATCTGGACGACCTGCCGGCAGTCACTCGCGATCAGAAAATCCAGGTTCAGCAGGTCGCCGCGCAGCTCCTGCGCGATGCGGGCAACAACAAGGGTGCCTACGAGATTCTCGACAGCGCGCTCGGCCAGTATCCCGACGAGCCCGATCTTCTCTACGACCTCGCAATGGTTGCCGAGAAACTCGACCGGATCGACGTCCTCGAAGCGAAGCTCACGCGACTCGTCGAGCTCAAGCCGACGAATGCGCAGGCGCTCAATGCGCTCGGTTATACACTCGTCGACCGGACGCCGCGTGTATCCGAAGGACTTGCGTTGATCCAGCGCGCACTCGCGATGTCCCCCGACGATCCCTTCATCCTCGACAGCGTCGGCTGGGCGCAATACCGGCTCGGGCACTTGGACGAGGCGGAGAAATACCTGCGGCAGGCCATGGAGCAACGGCCCGACCCCGAAATCGCGGCGCACCTCGGTGAAGTGTTGTGGGCGAAAGGGGAGCGCAAGCTGGCGCAGGACCTCTGGCAGTCGCAGTTGAAGAACGCTCCCGACAACGCCGTGCTGCTCGAAACCGTCCGGCGGCTCACGCGGTAGTTTCTGCTGCTGCGCTCAACCCCTTCCAGCTCCATCGCGTCGCACCCGCCCTCGCGGGCGCTCGTTGCCGCGATTGCGCTCTTTGTCGCGAGTTGCGCAAGCGGCCCCACTACTGCGCCGACCCAGCCAGCTCCGCACAAGGCAGACGCGCCGTTCGGGATCGATGGCCGCCTCTCCGCTCGTCGCGGCAACGACGCCGTATCGGTGTCGTTCGTCTGGAACCACGCACCGCCCAAGGACGAGTTTGTCGTGACGACACCGCTCGGAGCGACGGTTGCCGAAATGTCCGGTGACGCCTCGACGCGCCGCGTGGAGGTTCGCACCTCTGACGGTCGCACCGATACCGCGAGCGATTGGGCGTCGCTGACCGAGCGCGTCGTCGGGTTTCCCGTTCCCGTCGACGGCCTCGCATTCTGGGCGCAGGGGTCGCCGCGGCCGGAAGCGCAGCAGAGTACCGAAGTCGACGCCGCCGGCCGCCTTCGCGTGCTGCGCCAGGATGGCTGCGAGATCGTTTATTCGTATGCGGACGCTGCGCCGTTACCCACGCAGCTGCGGCTTACGTGTCACGATATCGAGCTCCGCATTGTCATCGATGGCCGGCGCGCTGTGTGACGACGAGTCGATCTGGTCCCGCAGTTCTTGACGACACCTCGTGCATCGCATGACCGTTCCCGCGCCCGCGAAGCTCAACCTGTTTTTGCACGTGACGGGTCGGCGCGCAGACGGCCATCACCTCCTCGAGACCCTGCTCGTCGCGATCGATACGGGCGACACGATCACGCTGGCACGCCGCGACGACGGCGCGATCGAGCGCACGACGGAACTCGCCGGCGTCGCGCCAGGGGACGACCTCGCGGTCCGTGCCGCGGCGGCCCTCAAGACAGAAACGGGCAGCACGTTCGGCGTCGACATCGCCCTCGCGAAGCGCGTGCCGCTGGGAAGCGGCATGGGCGGCGGCAGCTCCGATGCTGCGAGCGTGCTGCTCGCGCTCAATCGGCTCTGGGGCGCGAATCTGCCGCGAGCGGAGCTCATGCGAATCGGCGTCGCGCTGGGGGCCGACGTTCCCTTCTTTCTTCAGGGCGAGCCGGCACTCGCTCGCGGGATCGGCGAGCGCCTGACGCCCGTTACGCTGCCCCCGCTGTGGATTGCTGTGATCGTGCCGCCGATCTCGGTCGCGACCGCTCCGATCTTCGCGGCTCCCGAATTGACACGAAACTCGGCGTCGGTGAAAATGGAAGTCTTTTCCGAGGGTTATGGGCGCAATGACCTTCAGCCGATCGCAGCGTCGAGGTTTCCCGATATTGCGGTCGCTCTCCGGGGGTTG
>Ga0207683_10004527_pt1 | contig 11978 bp, 10 predicted proteins | sample KBSM73metaG_FD_184333 | JGI IMG/M metagenome (GOLD analysis project Ga0207683, IMG submission 184333) | Miscanthus rhizosphere microbial communities from Kellogg Biological Station, Michigan, USA - KBS M7-3 metaG (SPAdes) (version 2) | ecosystem: Host-associated > Plants > Roots > Rhizosphere >...
CCGTATTGCCAAGATCACGAAGCTCCTTCAACACACGGATAAGATTTTGTGTGTCTCTTGAATGCAAACCAATAGAAGGTTCATCTAAAATGTATAATGAATTGGTGAGATTACTTCCGAGACTTCTGGTAAGTTGTATTCTCTGGCTTTCGCCTCCGCTCAATGAATTGGCCAAACGATTCAGCATTAAATAACCAAGGCCCACGTTTAATAACGTATTTATCCTTGAGTTGATCTCAATTAGAATTCTCTTAGCAACCTGTTTATCAAAATCAGACAACTTCTTTCCAAGTTCATCAAACCACTTTTGCAGATATTTGAACGGCATCTCGCTCAACTCGCCAATGTGTTTTCCATCAACTTTTACATATAAAGCTTCATTCCGCAAGCGATATCCTTTGCAGTCAGGACATTGCGTTCTTCCACGATACCGACTCAACAATACCCGGTATTGAACCTTATAAAGATTTTGTTCAACTTCTTTAAAAAAAGCATTAATGCCATATACATTCCCTGCTCCCTCCCATAAAGTTTTGTATTGTTCCCCGGTAAGGTCGGCGATCGATTTATGGACCGGGAAATTTATTTTTCTTGCGCCCTTTACAAATTGATCTCTCCACCAGCCAAGCTTTTCTCCTTTCCAGGGAGCAACAGCGCCGTCATACACACTCAATCGTTTGTCCGGTATGACAAGATCATTGTCAATGCCCAGCACCTGCGAAAAGCCTTCACAAGTTGGACAAGCACCAAAAGGATTGTTGAAATTGAAAAGATTGGGAACCGGTTCTTCAAATGTCATCTCATCCAGCTCGAACCTGTTATTAAAATGAATCAGTTTGTCACTGTTTATTTCCACATACACATCTCCCTCTCCTTCATAGAACGCTGTTCCAATTGAATCTGCCAGGCGATGTCTATCATCTTCATCAAAATCTTTTACGACAATGCGGTCTATTAAAATGTAGATCGTGAGTCGTGAATCGCCACTCGTGAATTTTTGTTTGAGTTCTTTATCCGGTAATTCCAGTAGCTCTTCAATCCGTAACATTTCTCCTGACTGCTGATTGCCAACTGCCAGCTGCCGAATGTACAATCTCGAAAACCCTTTTTGAACTAAAATGTTCAACTCTTCCTTTGCGTCGCGGTTTTTGTGTTGCTTGAAAGGAGTTAGAATAAAGACCTTGTCGCCATTTTTTAATTCAGTAATGGCTTTTACAACATCGGTCACATCATCCTTTTTGACTTCACGACCAGAAACAGGAGAAATGGTCTTCCCAATTCTTGCATATAGTAGCCTCAGGTAATCATAAATTTCAGTCATGCTTCCCACTGTACTGCGCGGCGTTCTTGCGATGACTCTTTGTTCGATCGCAATGGCAGGGCAAAGACCTTTAATGTAGTCTACATCAGGTTTATTCATTCTGTTCAAAAATTGGCGCGCATAAGCACTCAGGCTCTCAGCATATCGTCGCTGGCCTTCGGCATACAAAGTATCAATTGTCAACGACGATTTCCCGGAACCTGAAACACCTGTTACCACGATTAGTTTGCCGCGTGGAATTTCTACAGTTACATTTTTTAAATTATGAACTCTTGCACCTTTAATCAGGATGTTTCCTGCGGAATTTACGATTGCTCTTTCCGGGTGTTTTTTCTCTTTTATTAGTTTATCCATTTTTGAGTCTGCAAATGTAAACCCTTATAGAATCAAAATCTTAAAGCGTATGTTAACAGTTTTTTGGCTAGAAAATTTATTGTTCCGTCGATAAAATATTTGGTATTTTAAAAAATAATTCTACTTTTAGCTCACAATATCCAAATTATGATAACCAAAAACTCAAACTCGCCTATCGTATACTTTCTACTCAGACTTTAGTCCCAAAAATTTTTCCCGTTAACTGTTTATAGAGTAAACCAATATCCAAAAACCTAAAACAACCTGTAGGAGTTTTTATGAAAGCTTTAATGAAAAAAACTGACCACGAGCTTATCAACCTTTTTGTTGATGGAAATCTCGAAGCTCTTGAAATCCTTGTGCTGCGTCATAAGGATAAGCTTTACACTTCCATTTTATTCCTGGTAAAAGACAAATATCTTGCTGAAGATATTTTCCAGGACGTCTTTATTCGCATTATTGATACAATGCGAAGCGGCCGCTACACAGAAGAAGGCAAATTTTTACCCTGGGCCATGAGAATTGCCCACAATCTTTGCGTTGATTATTTCCGCAAAGTAAAACGTACTCCCACTATTAAAAATGGCGACGACAAAGACATCTTCGAGGTCTTGCGCTTTGCGGATGATAGTGCCGAGACCAAAATGATGAAACGCCAAAGCCATGACCGTGTTCGTGCCATGCTTGACCAGCTTCCGGAAGATCAGCGCGAAGTGATAATCCTCCGTCATTACGCAGACATGAGTTTTAAGGAAATAGCGTCCATGACCAACTGCAGCATCAATACGGCGCTGGGACGTATGCGTTACGGACTCATTAACCTTCGCAAGATGATGATGCAAAAACAAATTGCTTTATAAAGCTCTTGTCATTCTGTATTTCCAACCTGAAATTGGAAATGTTCCTAAGGAATTCTTCCCCGTTCGCCCTGAGGTAGGCTAATACAGAATGACGACTAATTGAGAACCCGAATACTTAGTGTAAACTGAGTTTCGGGTTTTTGTTTTTATAGTGCATTTGTCCCCGCCACCGGTAAATCAGTAGCCCTCTTTCTGCTATCTTTGTCGGCACTGGAAACATCAGATTACTCAAAAGAACATGAAAATTTCTTACAAATGGCTGACTGAATACCTGCCTGCCGGACAAGCAGGTTTACCGATCACTCTTGAGCCTGAGCGGTTGAACCGGATACTTACATCAATTGGGCTGGAGGTGGAGGATTTTTACATATACGAGGAGGTAAAGGGCGGATTAAAAGGGTTAGTAATTGGCGAAGTACTAACCGTTGAAAAACATCCCAACGCCGATAAACTCACGCTAACAACAGTCGATATCAATGACACAACTCCTCTCCAAATTGTATGCGGTGCACCTAATGTAGCTGCAGGGCAAAAAGTAATTGTAGCAAAAGTGGGCACTACTATTTTTCCTGTAAATAGTGATCCCGTAATCATGAAACTGGCAAAGATCCGTGGTGTGGAAAGCCAGGGGATGATCTGTGCCGAAGATGAGATCGGACTGGGCAAGTCACATTCAGGTATTATAGTATTGAATGGCAATGCAAAAATTGGAATGCCAGCAACTGAATATTTTCAGCTATATGACGACCGGGTTTACGAGATCGGCTTAACTCCGAATCGAATGGATGCAATGAGCCATTGGGGTGTGGCCAGGGATGTCTGCGCTTATCTTAGCCATCATGATAAAAAAGCTTTCAGGCCCAGGTTTCCTAATAACAGTAATTTCAAAATTGACAACAACTCATTTCCGGTCACTGTAACTATTGAAAACACAAAAGCCTGCCAGCGCTATTCGGGAATAACTATTACAAACATCAAAATTGGAGATTCGCCACCATGGATGCAGCAGCGGCTAAAATCGATTGGCGTAAGGCCCATTAATAATATAGTCGATATTACAAATTATATTCAGCATGAAACCGGGCAGCCGTTACATGCGTTTGATGCAGACGAACTTACTGGACATAAGATCATCGTAAAAAATTTACCTGAAGGCACCGAGTTTATTACCCTTGATGAAAAGAAAAGAAGGCTAACCGCTGATGACCTGATGATCTGTGACGCAAAAGAAGGGATATGTATTGCAGGCGTATTTGGAGGACTTCATAGCGGCGTAACAGGTAAAACAAAAAATATTTTTTTAGAAAGTGCGTGGTTCAACCCTGTTGATATCCGCAAAACATCTTTTTACCATGGTCTCCGAACAGATGCGGCAAGCCGGTTTGAAAAAGGAATTGACATCAGTAACACCGTAAACGTACTGAAACGTGCCGCCATGATGATCAAAGAGATCTGTGGAGGTGAAATTGCGTCTGACGTTGTGGATGTATATCCTGAACCAAAAGAAAAGTTGAAAATAGCGTTGAAGTATCACTACCTTAAAAAACTCGCGGGAAAGAATTATCACCCCGATACAGTGAAGGGTATTCTTAGCAGCTTAGGCTTCGAGATAGTGAAAGAAGGCCTTGACGAAATATCAGTGGCAGCACCATTTCATAAACCTGATATTTCGTTGCCTGCAGATGTGGTGGAAGAGATCATTCGTATCGACGGATTGGATAACATCGAGATCCCCTCTTCCATTACAATGACTCCTTCGGTTGAGGAAAATTATGCTGCCGGTATTCTTCGTGAAAAAGTATCCGGATATCTTACGGGACTTGGGTTTAATGAGATCATGACCAATTCCATTACTAATGAAGCCTATTTTGACGAAACAGAACTTACAGGTTCCGTAAAAATGCTGAACAGCCTGAGTGCTGAGTTAAATATCATGAGGCCTTCTATGCTGGAAACGGGGTTGCAGTCAATCGCCCATAACCTGAACAGGAAAAACAATGATCTGAAATTCTTCGATTTCGGGAAAACTTATAAAACATCGGGACCTGGTAAATTTCATGAAACGGAACATCTCTGTCTTTATATTACCGGTAATGTGAATGAGACTGGCTGGCGTAATAAGACCATCAAAGCTGATCTTTATTTTTTAAAAGGTATTGTCACATCCCTCTTAAAATTGCTTGGTTTGCAAGCAGAAAATTTTGAGAATTTCACCAATAAAAAGTTACACTCAGCATTGGAAATAAGAATCAATGGTTCAGTGGTATTGCAGTTTGGTGAAGTAGATCAATCTGTGCTAAATGGATTTGATATCCGGCAACCTGTTTTCTTCGCGGACATTGACTGGAATACAACCCTGGCAAAAGCAAAGTATGCAGCGATCAAAGTTGAAGACATTCCGAAATTTCCGGCAGTACATCGTGACCTCGCGATCGTTGTTCCTTCTGAATTAAAATACGAAGAAGCAAAAAGGTCAGTCGAGAAATTAAAAATAATCCAACTGCAGGATATGCGTTTGTTTGATGTTTTTGAAAGTGAGAAACTGGGCAGTGGAAAAAGATCAATGGCTATTAGTTTTACATTTTTAGATAAAGAAAAAACTTTGACGGATAAAGAGATTGATGGAATGATGAATAAGATCATAATGGCATTGGAAAAAGACCTGAACGCAGAAATAAGAAAATAATGTGCAAATAAAACCTGTTGAGCATGTCAGAAGTAGATGTTCACATAAAACGAATCCAGGAAAAACTTCAGCAGTTAATAAAACAACATTATGAACTGCAAAAAGAAAACAGCCAATTGAAAAAAGAATTGGAACGATCAGCTAAACAATTTTCAACCCATCAGCAAACAATCGAAACCTTAAGGCAACAGGTGGAGGTGTTAAAGATCAGTTCAGGAAATTGGGATGAACAAGATAAAAAAGAGTTTGAAAAAAGGATCAACCATTATATAAAAGAGATAGACAAGTGCATCGCCCTGTTTAGTGAGTAGGTCAAACTCTTTTGACCAGTCGCATTTTCATTTCATCATTTCCCTGTGTAAGCTCCAGCGTATAAACACCATAGGGCAGGTTATTCAATCCCCTCCATATAAGTTCATTATTTTTTACTGGCATTGGAGATTCTAAAGTGCTGCATACACATCCCTTATCATCCCTTAAAATTGCTTTGAATGGAGTTTCTCCCTGGGCCATTAACTCAAATTTGAGCGAGTCGATAAAGACCGTTGGCTTAACTTTGGCAAACATGGATATAGTTTTAATTGACGCTTATTCAAGGATAAGAATGGGGTGGAAAAATCTTCAAAGTTTAGCTTGAGTTTGCAAAGGGGGGATTGAAATTAGACAAACAAATTGTAAAATGCAAGTTATGAATGAATTAATTCCAGTAACTATCCTGATCGCTGATCGAACCTACCGGCTCAAGATCCTACCGAAAGATGAAGAGATGCTACGAAAAACGGTAAAAACCATAAACGAAAAGATCATCGAATATAAGACCCAATTTGCCGGCAAGGATATGCAGGATTATGTTTCCATGGTCCTGATCTGGTTTGCCACCGAGCAGAATACAACTACTTCACAGCAAATGGAAAAGGATGCCATAACTGACCAATTGGATTCGATAGAGCGAATGTTGGAAAATCAACTAAAAAAAGAAGAATAGCGATTTTTCGGGACCCTATTATCCTTCCTGCCATTTCTTTCAATACATCACCTTTTGTATCTTCGCCAGATACCTATTTACTGAAAAGTGAATAGGACCTGATTCAATATGAGTGGAGTTAAGGAAAATATCATTTTGGAACAAACTAAAAAACTGATTCATGGACCCAAACATCATATACATTATTATTGGTGTATCCGCACTGATCATTGGCATAGTGGCGGGTAAATTCATTTTTGCAAAAGACACCCGCAAACAAATCGAAGAAGCCGAAATCCAATCACAATCAATCGTAAAAGAGGCTACAATCCGAGCTGAAACCATTCGCAAGGAGAAAGAGTTGGAGGCAAAAGAGAAATTTGTGCAGATGAAGGCAGAGCACGACAAGGAAGTATTTGACAGGAATCGTAAGATGGGCGAAGGCGAGAACCGCGTCAGGCAAAAGGAGCAAAGCATTAATCAAAAAGAAAACAATCTCGACAAGCAAATAAAGGAAAACGAAGCCATCAAAGAAACCCTGAACCGGCAGATAGAATTAGTGAATATCAAGCGCACAGAGCTCGAAAAGCACCAGGAAGAGCATATTCGCCGCCTGGAAAAGATCGCGGGCCTTACCGCCGAGGAAGCTAAAACCCAATTGGTAGAAAGTTTGAAGCAAGAAGCTCAGACCCAGGCGCTCGGCTTGCAGCAGGATATAATTGATGATGCCAAGCAAAAAGCCAATAAAGAAGCCCGCAAGATCATCATACAAACCATTCAGCGTACGGCTGCAGAGCAGGCTATTGAAAATGCAATAACCGTTTTTAACCTGGAAAGTGATGAGATCAAAGGACAGATCATTGGCCGGGAAGGTCGTAACATTCGCGCCATCGAAGCCGCAACAGGCGTTGACCTCATAGTGGATGACACGCCCGAAGCGATCATTCTCTCATCATTTGACCCATTGCGTCGCGAAATTGCCCGTCTGAGTTTGCAGAGGCTTGTTGCAGATGGCCGTATTCACCCGGCAAGGATCGAGGAAATAGTCGAAAAAACCCGCAAGCAGTTAGAAGAACAAATCGCTGAGATCGGAGAGCGAACGGTCATAGAAATGGGAATTCATGGTTTGCATAAAGACCTGGTTCGAATAGTTGGTAAAATGCGCTTCCGTTCCTCTTACGGACAAAATCTCTTAATGCATAGCCGGGAAGTGGCAAATCTTTGCGGAGTAATGGCAGCGGAGTTGGGCTTAAACCCAAAACTGGCAAAACGAGCAGGCTTGTTACATGATATCGGAAAAGTTCCCGATGAAGAAACAGAGCTGAGTCATGCTCTCCTGGGAGCTAAACTGGCGGAAAAATATGGCGAGAATCCGGCCGTTGTAAACGCAATTGGTGCTCACCATGATGAAATGGAAATGCAATATGTAATCTCCCCCATCGTCCAGGCATGTGATGCCATCAGTGGCGCCAGGCCGGGTGCCCGCAGGGAGATCATGCAACAATATCTCCAGCGAATAAGGGACCTGGAAAACCTGGCTCTCGCCTACCAGGGAGTTGAAAAGGCTTACGCTATCCAGGCCGGCCGCGAATTAAGGGTTATTGTTGAAGCTGAAAAAGTAACAGATGCGGATTCAGATCGTTTGTCATTTGAAATAGCCCAAAAAATTCAAAATGAAATGACCTTTCCTGGCCAGATCAAGGTAACTGTGATAAGAGAAAAAAGAGCCGTAAACGTAGCCAGGTAATTTTAGATAAAAGATCTCGGGCCTAGAGTTAAAAGATATAGCCGGATCTCATTAAAAATCTTAAATCTGTAATCTAAAATCTAAAGTTTTAGACCTATCTTTGCGACCCGTAAAAAATTTAAGATTATGAACGCCATAGCATATGTTCACGAGCAACTAACCGGTAAAAAAGATATTCCTGATTTTAAGCCGGGCGATAATATTACAGTGAACTATAAGATCATTGAAGGAAATAAAGAGAGAATTCAATCTTTTAAGGGTGACGTTATTAAACGGCAGGGAACAGGTGCTACGGCCACTTTCACGGTTCGTAAAATAAGTGACGGGGTCGGTGTTGAAAGATTATTTCCTTTTTTCTCTCCCAATATTGAATCAATAGTTTTGAATAAAACAGGCCGTGTTCGCCGCTCTAAGCTCTACTATCAGCGTGAACGTAGCGGAAAGAGTGCGAGAATTAAGGAAAAACGCATGAGCATTGAAGAAGCCGCTGCTGCTGAATAATATTTGAGATCTTTCAGGCCCTCGAAATATATTTTCGTTGTAATTTGGTTAATAACCGATTATTAGTAAATTGTCCGGGATAGGTTAGTATCTTTGATGTCTAATTTATAAAATTATGATCCAAGCTAATTTATTAGGTGTGCTGGGAACACAGGAAATCATCATAATTCTTGTGATCGTTTTATTACTGTTTGGAGGTCGCAAAATACCCGAACTAATGAGAGGTTTGGGACGTGGTGTTCGTGAATTCAATGACGCAAAAAATAATGTTCGTAAAGAAATTGAAGACAACGTCAATAACGTAAATAGTGTGAACGAAACAAAGACTCCTTCCTGATTCACTCACCAATTACAACTTCTCTTATTTTCATAATCAATAAAAGCAACAGCTTTTGTTTGAGTTCTCTTCCATTGAACGATATCATGCCCAACTAAAACGAGGAGATGCCAGCTGCAAGCAGGCGGTCGAACATTTTCTTCAGCAAATAAACACCTTAAAGCATTTAAACGCTTTTATTGAAGTTTACGCTGAAGAGGCCTTGCAAAAAGCTGGGGACCTGGACAACAAAAGAAATTCAGGTAAACCGATGGGTTCATTGCATGGAGTGGTTATCGGCCTGAAAGACATTATCGCTTATAAAGATCATCGTCTCACCGCTTCTTCAAAGATCCTTGACGGATTTGATTCCGTTTATTCAGCAACTGCAACTGAAAGGTTATTAGAGGAAGAGGCGATAATCATTGGCCGTTGCAATTGTGATGAATTTGCAATGGGTTCTACCAATGAAAACTCTGCATATGGTAAAGCACTGAACGCAAAAGACAATTCAAGGGTTCCTGGTGGTTCATCGGGCGGTTCGGCAGTGGCTGTACAAGCTGGCTTGTGCATGGTCTCTCTGGGTAGCGATACAGGGGGTTCTGTTCGTCAGCCCGCAGACTTTTGTGGTATTGTCGGATTAAAACCCACTTATGGAAGAATATCACGATATGGGCTGATTGCGTATGCTTCCTCTTTTGACCAGATAGGAATTTTCGGAAACAATATTAATGATATAGCCAGTATATTAAAAGTAATTGCAGGTAATGACGAATATGACACCACGGTTTCACGAGAAAAGGTCGGGAACTATTCAACGGCGCTATCAAAAGATGAAAATAAAAAATATCGTTTCGCTTACTTTAATGAAGTCCTGGACCATCCAAGCCTTGATAAAGAGATATCAGCGTCAATAAAAAGAACTATTGATGAATTGAAAAAAGATGGTCACGCTGTTGAACCAGTCCGGTTCGAATATCTCGATTACATTGTACCTGCTTATTATGTTTTGACAACCGCCGAAGCCTCATCAAATCTTTCCCGCTATGACGGTGTCAGGTATGGATACCGAACTAAGAAGACCGTTCCTGATCTTCCTGAATTCTATAAACTTACCCGTTCGGAAGGATTTGGAAAAGAAGTCAAACGCCGTATTATGCTGGGAACTTTTGTTTTAAGTACCGGCTATTATGATGCGTATTTTACTAAAGCACAGCAGGTAAGGCAGCTCCTTGTACAGAAAACGAAAGGAATTTTTAATAATCACGATTTTATTTTGTTGCCCGATTCGCCCGCTCCGGCGTTTAAAATAGGCGAAAAAATGAATGATCCCATTGCCATGTATCTTGCCGATATTTTTACGGTGATGGCTAATCTTGTCGGATGTCCTGCCATTTCTCTTCCTCTTTACAAACACAGTATTGGCATGCCTTTTGGCTTGCAGGTGATGTCCAAAAATTTTGATGAATTATCTTTGCTTCAAGTATCTCAATATTTAATGAAGGCCAATAGAAAGGGTTAAAGTAACTGCCTCGGAACCTAGGGTAAGCAAAAGTGCAAAGCAAGGATTGAATTTGCTAAAAAAACCTTGATGAGGATCAAAAAAACACCACTGTTATTTTCTCTTCTTTGTTCATTTACCTTTTTTTTAAGGGCCGCTGATCAGCAACAAGTCTCCGCGCCGATGTTAATTTCTTCTGATACGGCAATCGTCAATGATTCGCTGCAGGGTAATATAACTGCAACTGATCCGAGAAAAGCCTTCAAAGACCTGTTCATTTCTACAGAAAAAACAGAAAATTATTCAGTCCGGTTAAATCCGCGAGCCATCAGCTTTGTACAGGATTATATGGGTCACCATACGAAACGACTGGGGCAAATGAAGGGTTGGGGTAAGCCTTATTTTGACATGATGGATGGGATCCTTGTTTCCCAGGGGCTTCCCGGTGAATTAAAATACCTGGCAGTGGTAGAATCGAATTTAAAATCTTCTGCTTATTCTTGGGCAGGTGCTGTTGGACCCTGGCAATTTATGCCGGGCACAGCGAAAAAGATGGGCTTAAAAGTGAATCAATACAGGGATGAAAGAACAGACTATAACAAAAGCACAACGGCGGCCGCAAGGTACCTGAAAGAACTTTTTTCAATTTATGGCGATTGGCTATTGGTAATCGCGGCTTATAATGGAGGAGTTGGCAACGTAAATTCTGCTATCCGGAAGAGCCACAGTCGCAATTTCTGGGACCTTCAATATTATTTACCGACAGAGAGTCGCAATCATGTAAAAAAATTTATTGCCACACATTATATCATGGAGGGTGATGGTGGAATTACAACAATAACGAAGGACGAAGCAGAGAATGCTATGCTCTCCTCTGCTCCGGGAAAAAACAATTTGAGCCAGGAAGAACTTACCAATTCAAAAATGCAGACCATTAGCGGGAAATACAATTCAGTGATCATTTCAAAAAATATACTGATGGATATTGCAGGCTTTAATCGCTATAATCCTGATTTCGATAACCAGATCGCTGTCAGAGGAAGTTTTGATCTTCGCCTCCCTGGTAATAAAATGGATGTATTCAATGGTAAAAAACTCCAGATACTTGAAGAATCAATAAAACTATTGCTGGCTCCTATAAATGGCAACGGTAAGTGACTCATTAGCGATCTTTTTACCGACTTTTCATAAATTGAAGTGACAAAAAAAGTGCTGAACTAGTGAACTGGTTCAGCACTTTTTTGCTTGTGTAAAATTTGTAAAAGAAAAATGCAGTTGGTATCGGTTGTCTGGTTTGACTTTTTTTTATAATACAAATTTAAAAATCATCCTCTTCGTCATCATAACTGCTTTCATTAAAAAGATCCATGTCTTTAAATTCATCATCCACCTTAAAATCATCCTCCTCCTCGACACCCTTTTTCCCCGGACTTTTTTTAGCCTTTGATTTTGGAACATCGAACTCCTCAAAATCAGGATCCCAGTTCTCTTCTTCCTCTACCTTATCCCAGTCATCTACTTCTTCATCTACATCATCATCATCGTCGTCATCATCTGCTGCTTTCTTTTTTGAAGAAGATGCTGCTTTGCTTTTTGTAGCCCCGGTCTCTGTCTCATCATCTTCATCAAAATCGTCATCATCTTCTTCCATTTGTTTTTTTGCTTTTGAAGAAGTCTTTTTAATTGACTCGTCAGGCTCAATTTTAGCTTTATCGGGGGATTTTTTGT
>Ga0207683_10004529_pt1 | contig 11977 bp, 12 predicted proteins | sample KBSM73metaG_FD_184333 | JGI IMG/M metagenome (GOLD analysis project Ga0207683, IMG submission 184333) | Miscanthus rhizosphere microbial communities from Kellogg Biological Station, Michigan, USA - KBS M7-3 metaG (SPAdes) (version 2) | ecosystem: Host-associated > Plants > Roots > Rhizosphere >...
CTAGCCATCCAGCGTCTCGATCACGTGGTTCTGATTGGTGTAGATGCAAAGCTCGCCCGCGATGGTGAGGCTCTGCTTGACGATGTCCGCAGGCGAAAGCGTCGTGTGCTGCAGCAGTGCGCGCGCGGCCGCCTGCGCATAGGGCCCCCCGGAGCCGATCGCCACGATGCCGAGCTCGGGCTCGAGCACGTCGCCCGTGCCGGTGATGATGAACGACGCGCTGCGATCCGCGACGGCAAGCATCGCTTCGAGCCGGCGCAGGATGCGATCCGAGCGCCAGTCCTTCGCGAGCTCGACCGCCGAGCGCGCCAGTTGCCCTTGGTGCTTCTCCAGCTTCGCTTCGAAGCGCTCGAACAGCGTGAAGGCATCGGCCGTCGCGCCGGCAAAGCCCGCGAGAACGCGGTCGTTATAGAGGCGGCGCACCTTGCGGGCCGTGGCCTTGACGACGATGTTGCCGAGCGTGACCTGGCCGTCGCCGCCCAGGCTCACGGCGTTGTCGCGCCGGACGGAGAGGATCGTGGTGCCGTGGAAGGTTTCCATGTCCGCAGGAGCCGGTCGCCCTGCCGGCCGCCGAGAGCCGACGAGGCTCGCTATTGGGGCTTCTTGACGAAGTGGCGCGGCGAAACGCCGATCAGGAGCAGGAGCGCTCGAATGATCGGCGACGCGCCGACGAGCTGGACGGACTTGTGCTGCAACTCGATGCGGTTGATGACATTGAGGAGCGCACCGGCGCAGACAAAATCGATCCGTTCGACTTCGCTCATGTCCACCGCGACGACGTTGTGGGAATGCATCGAGTCCGCGAGCTTATTGAGCCCCGGCGCAAGCGACCCGGTCATCACGCCCGACCACTTCTGCATTTCCTGCTCGAGGCCTTCGATGGCAGCAGGCTCGAGATCGTCGGGCGCCGGCGCCGCGGACTTCGCCGGAGGGGGCGCCACCGGCGGCTCCCACGACGGCGGCGACAACTCGAACGCCATCGCGAACTCTATCGCGCGATCCTCGAACGCCGAGCGATCGTTGGCCCATTGCAGGAACTCGAGCGCGAGTAGCCACGCTCCCTCGCCGGCCGCGCGGCCGCGATTGAGCGCGGCGGACATCACGTTGTCCAGCTTCGAGGAGCGCAGCAATTGCAGCCCGAGTCCCGCACGCCGGGCCTCCGCCAGGGCGTTGGCGAGCAGGCGGGCGCCGGTGTCGTCGAAGTCGAGCACCGACATGAGATCGAGCCGCGCGCCGTGCATCTGTCGGGACACAGCGCGACGCAAGCCTTCGATCTGCGTCGCGGACGCGGCGGTGACCTTGCCGGTGACGGCGATCGAGCCGCCGACGACGCGAGGCGAGGCCTTGGGCGCATCGCCTTCTTCCCACGCCGGCGCCGAGCGCTCGAACTGCATGACGTACTGCAGCGCAAGCTGGTCGAATGCCGCGCGGTCGCGCTGCCGTTGGAGGAGATCGAAGAGCCCGAGCCAGGCGAGCACCGAGAGCTTGGTGTCGCTGTCGTTCTCGATGCCTTCCTCGAGCAGCTTGCGCGCATCGGCGGATTGGCCATTGGCGAAGCGAAGCGCGGCATTTTCCAGCACCGCGCACAACCCCGGATTGGCCTGCGCGACCTCGAACGAGGCTTGCACCGGCGCCCATTGGGCGAGGCTCGCGCCGGTGACGGTCATGTCACCGCCGGCGGGTTCGAGGTGCCGGCGACCCTTGACGGCCGCCTGCGCAGCAAGCTCGCGCGCGGACGCGGCCCGAGGGCGGTCTTCCGCCTTGGCCGGTTCGGGACCCTTCTTCGCCGGTGGTTTCGAAAATAAAGCCATTGGTTCTCAGATCATGGGCGCGGGCCGGAGGCGCGACTTTCCCGCACGAACAGCATTGACAGGGCGAACATCGCCCAAGTTCGTCGATTTCGGCCGCTGACCCTTGATTATGTTCCTGTCATAGCCTTGCCACAAGCGGGAAACGGATCGATTCGATGGCCCATTCGGCACGCAGTTGCTAGAATGGCGCGCCGCTTATAACCTGCCGCGGCAATATGAGGAGGATACGATGAAAAACCCGCTCGATTCCCTCTGGGGCACGATCATCTCCGGTCTGATTCTGACGGCGATTCTGTATTTCGTGGTCAAGAACTTCTTGGTCTGACGGAGGAGATGTCCATGGATCTCGTACCTGTGCTTGCGCGCTGGCTTCACTTTCTGGCCGGCGTCATGTGGATCGGCCTGCTCTACTACTTCAATTTCGTCCAGGTGCCGGCGCTCAAGGCAGCAGCCGCCGACGGCACGGCCGGCGGGATCACGAAGCACGTCGCACCGCGCGCGCTCCTCTATTTCCGCTGGGCGGCGGTCGTCACGTGGCTGGCGGGGGCGGCGCTCCTCGGCAGCAACTTCGTCAGCGCGTTCACGCTGCAGAAAGGCTACGCGGCGATCGGCATCGGCGCATGGCTCGGCACGATCATGCTTTTCAACGTCTGGGCACTGATCTGGCCGAATCAGCAGAAGATCCTGGGTCTTGTTCCGGCGACGGACGACGAAAAGAACAAGGCGCGCCGCGCCGCGCTGCTCGCGTCGCGCACCAATACGATGCTGTCGATCCCGATGCTCTTCTTCATGGCGGGCGGCCTCACCCACAAAGCGGCATTCGGACTTTAAAGGCTGCAAGCGGCAGGCGGCACTGCCGCCTGCGCAGCCCGGCCGTCAATCCCCGTAGAGCTTCTGCACGCGCTCGCGCCGCTCCTGCGCCTCGAGCGACAGCGTCGCGGTGGGGCGAGCGAGGAGCCGCGGGATGCCGATCGGCTCGCCCGTTTCCTCGCAATAACCGTAGTTGCCTTCGTCGATCAGCCGGATCGACTTCTCGACTTTCTTCAGAAGCTTGCGTTCGCGATCGCGCGTGCGAAGCTCGAGGGTGTATTCCTCTTCGAGCGTGGCGCGGTCCGACGGGTCGGTCGTCGTCTCGTTCTCGCGCAGATGCTCGCCGGTGTCATCGGCATTCTGCAGAAGCTGGTCGCGCAACTCCGTCAGGCGTCGCCTGAAGAACGCGAGCTGAGCTTCGTTCATGTAATCTTTGTCGGGCGCCTTCAGGAGTTCCGGTTCCGTCAGAACCTTCACCTTTTTGGTCGCCGTCGCTGTTGCCTGCTTCGCCATTCTGGTCCCTAACCTCTCAATGAGAGCCGCCTCGAACGGCCCGTGCCGCGATCCGGTGCGCCGGGATTCGTCCCGATTCGCGTGGAATTTGCCGTCAGCACTAAATCGAACATTATATCCTGCTCGCCAGTTGCACGGCTATACCGTTCGCTGCCGAACGGAAGCCCCACGACGATGCGAGGCGGCAGCCCCATAATTCATTAAAATCAATGACTTCCATGCCAACCCCAACTTCCGCCGCCAAGGTCCTGACTCTCGCCCGGCCCGACGACTGGCACCTGCATTTGCGCGACGGCCCGGCGATGGCCGCCGTTCTCGCCGCGACGGCCAACGTCTTCGGGAGAGCAATCGTCATGCCAAACCTTCGCCCGCCGGTGACGACGACTGACGTGGCGCGCGAATACCGGCAACGCATCCTTGCCGCCCTGCCACCCGGTTCGGCATTCTCGCCGTTAATGACGCTCTACCTCACGGACAACACTCGTCCCGAGGAAATCGCTACCGCAAAGGCTTCAGGCTTCGTCCACGCAATCAAGTACTACCCCGCGGGAGCCACCACGCATTCCGACGCCGGCGTCACCGCGCTCGAGCGCGTCTATCCCGCACTCGAAGCGATGCAGGAACAAGGCGTCGTGCTGTCGATACACGGCGAGGTCACGGATCCCGCCGTCGACGTTTTCGATCGCGAGCGCGTTTTCATCGAGCGCTCGCTCACGAAGATCGTGCGCGACTTTCCTGCGTTGCGAATCGTGCTGGAGCACATCACCACCGCGGAGGCTGCCTCTTTCGTCGCCACCGCGCCGCCTCGGGTGGCCGCGACGATCACGCCGCAGCATCTCCTCTATTCGCGCAATGCGCTGTTCGCCGGCGGCGTGCGCCCGCACCTCTATTGCCTGCCCATCCTGAAGCGCGAGCGGCATCGCGAAGCGTTGCTCGCATCCGCGACGAGCGGCAGCCCGAAATTTTTTCTCGGCACCGATTCCGCGCCGCATGCGCAGCACACCAAGGAAAATGCGTGCGGCTGCGCGGGTTGCTACTCGGCGCCCGTCGCATTGGCTCTTTACGCGGAGGCGTTCGAGTCGGCAGGCGCGCTCGATCGCCTCGAAGGGTTCGCGAGTCACTTCGGCGCCGACTTCTATGGATTGCCGCGGCACAGCGACAATGTGACGCTCACGCGCGAGTCCTGGATTGTCCCGGACGCGTACCCGTTCGGCGAGCATCGGGTCGTGCCGCTACGCGCAGGAGAGACCGTTTCCTGGCGCGTCGAGCCGCAACCTCGATGAGGGTCTGTTCGGCGAACGGAACCTCGTCGCCGCGGTGCTATCCTACCGGTCCGAAGCCAGCCAGACCGTCGCCGCCCGGGCAACCGGGGGGAGGAAAGTCCGGGCTCCGCAGAGCAGGATGCCGGGTAATGCCCGGCCGCAATAAGTCGCCGCTAGCGCGGCTGACGAAGGCGAGGAACAGGGCCACAGAGACGAGTCGCCCCCGGGCCGGGTCATACCGGATCGGCGGCGGGTGAAACGCGGCAACCTCCATCCGGAGCAACACCAAGTAGGCGGACGTGCATTTGGCAACACAGGCTGCTCGTCTAGTCCGCGGGTAGGTGGCACGAGCGCATCGGCAACGATGCGCCTAGAGGAATGACGGCCATAGCGCGCAAGCGCCGTAACAGAACCCGGCTTATCGGCTGACTTCGACTTTATTCGCATCACCCGCGACGGCGGACCGCGGCTTGAGGCGCCCTCCGCCAACCCTGCCACTCCGCCTCGCGCGATTGCGCCAACTCAGAAGCGCCGGCGCCGCACATCCTTCAGTATCTCGCGGGCCGCATTGTGCCCGGGAGCGCCGGTGACGCCGCCGCCGGGATGCGTTCCGGCGCCGCACATGTAGAGCCCGCGAACCGGGGAGCGGTAGTTGCCGTGTCCCAGCACCGGCCGCGCGGAGAACAGCTGATCGAGCGCGAGCGCTCCGTGGAAGATATCGCCGCCCGTGAGCCCGAATTCGCGCTCGAGATCGAGCGGAGTGAGCGCACGGCGGCCGAGCACGCTCGCCTTGAAGTTCGGCGCGACGCGATTGACTGTTTCGATCATCAGGTCCGCGACTTCGTCGCGCGCGTCGTCCCACGTGCGTCCCGGGCGTACTTCGCCGAGATCCGGATGCACGTGCTGGCAGAACAGGCTCGCGACGTGCATCCCCGCCGGAGCGAGACTGTCGTCGACGACGGAGGGCAGCAGCAATTCGACGATCGGAGCGCTGGACCAGCCATGCGTCCGCGCGTCGAAGTACGCGCGCTCCATGTAGTCGAGCGATGGCGCGACGATGATCCCGCTGCCGTGGTGCGGCTGCGCATCCGTTCCGGGGAGTGCTACGAAATCCGGCAGTTCGGACAGCGCGACGTTCATCCGGAAGGTCCCCGATCCGCAGCGATACCCGTCGATGCGCGCCACGAAATCGGCTGGCAGATGCTCGGGCGCGACCAGCTGCCGGAACAGGAGCTTCGGATTGACGTTCGCGACCACGCGCCGCGCGCGCACGACTTCTCCGCTCGCGAGTTCGACACCCGTTGCCCTTCCCGCATCGACGATCACGCGCGCCACGGCCGCCCCGGTCGTGAGCGTGACGCCGCGCGCCGCGCATTCGGCTGCCATCGCCTGCGTGATCGCGCCCATCCCCCCGCGCGCATGACCCCATTGCCCCCGCTGGCCGTTCACCTCGCCGAAAACGTGGTGCAGCAGCACGTAGGCGGAGCCGGGCGTATAGGGGCTCGCGTAGTTGCCGACCACCGCGTCGAAGCCGAACGCCGCCTTGATCGGCACCGATTCGAACCAGCGATCGAGAACTTCCCCTGCGCTCTTGGTGAAGAGATCGAGCACGTCGCGCTGTCCCGCGAGATCGAGGCCGCGAAAGCGCTTCGCGACCCTCCATGCCTCGAGCATCGCGCCGATCCCGCGTCCGACGGAAGGCGGCGTCTCGAGCACGAGCTCGCGCAGCACGTCGGCAACGCGATCGAGCATGGCGTAATAGTCGGGCAGTCGCAGCGCGTCGCGCTGCGAAAATGCGGCGACGGCCGCCTGCGTGGCCGGGAGGCCGCCGCCGACCTTGAGATACCGGCCATCCGGGAGCGGCAGGAAGTTCGCGAGGCTCCGCGGGATGATTTCGAGGCCATGCTCCGCCAGACGCAAATCGCCGATCACCTTCGGATTGAGAAGGCTCACCGTGTAGCTCGCCGTCGAATTGCGAAAGCCCGGATGGAATTCCTCGGTGACGGCAGCCCCGCCCAGCGTGGCCCGGCGCTCGAGTACGCGAACGGACAGACCCGCTCCCGCGAGATACGCGGCACAAGTGAGCCCGTTGTGGCCGCCGCCGACGATGACGGCGTCCAGGCTTCCGGCGCGGCTCATGATCGTTTGCGCGGGTCGATCGTCATGCGCGGCGTCACGCGGGCACGAAGGCGCGCGAACCGGCGGCTTCAGTCGTCGTTGAGGCCGGCCGCGACGATGGAGAAGCCGTTGTCGACGTACGTGATCTCGCCGGTGATGCCGCTCGCGAGATCCGACAGCAGGAACGCCGCCACGTTGCCGACCTCTTCGGCCGTGACGTTTCGGCGAAGCGGCGCGTTGGTTTCGACAAAACGCTGGATTTTCGAGAACCCGCCGATGCCCGCCGCCGCGAGCGTCTTGATCGGCCCGGCCGAAATGCCGTTGACCCGGATGCCTTCGGGACCGAGACAGGTTGCGAGGTAGCGGACATTCGCCTCCAGGCTCGCCTTGGCGAGTCCCATCACGTTGTAGTTGGGCATCGCCCGCAGCGCGCCGAGATACGTCAGCGTCGCCAGTGCGCCGTTTCGTCCCTGCATCAGCGGCCGCGCCCCCTTGGCGAGCGCCGCGAAACTGTACGAGCTCACGTCGTGGGCAATCGCAAACGCCTCGCGCGAAAGACCGTTCAGGAAATCGCCGGCGAGCGCTTCACGCGGCGCGAAGGCGATGGCGTGCAGGAGCCCGTCGAGTCCGCTCCATTCGGCCCGCAGCGAATCGAAGAGCGCGATCACGTCGTCGTCTTTCGTCACGTCGCACGGCAGCACCGGCACCGTGCCGAATGCCGCGGCGATCTTGACGACGCGCTCCTTGAGATCGTCGTTGACGTATGTAAAGGCAAGGGTCGCACCCTCGCGATGACACGCCTTCGCGACGCCGTACGCGATCGAGCGAGTGGACAGCACGCCCGTGATCAGGATCTTCTTGCCGGCGAGAAAGCCCATCGTGACTCCGCGGGTGGCCCGTGACGGGACTTGGGGAAGGATATCGCTCAGAAAAGCGTCGGGATGGCGCCGATCACGCCGCACGCAACCCGGTCGTTGGGAACACCGGGCGCAGCGTCCAACGGACCAGACTCGCTCGCATGAAGCACGATCGACTTGCCCTCGACTCCCGTCGGTCCGGTCAACGTGATGCCCGGAACCCGAATCGAGAGAGTCGCCGTGCCCTGGTGCATGATGAGCGTGGGGACACTCACGGGTGCTCCGGTTCCGGGCAACACGAATGGCGGGCCTGCCGAGAACCCGTTCGGCGACGTGCAAACGGGAGTGGTGTGAAGCACGAACCGGTAAGGTCCTGCTGCAAAGCCGCCCACGTCGGCGACGAACACAAGTCCTCCGTCGTAGGGACGAAAGGTGACGAGTCCATGGCCGACACCGCCGGCGACCGGTTGCATCCGCGCGCCGATCGCCGTGGATTTTTTGTCGCCCGCGCCCGAATCGCCGCCGGACGCGCAGCCGCCGACTACGAACGCAAGCACGAAGGCGACGGTGCAAGCCGGACGCACGGCGACAGCGCGAAGAATCGATTCCGGTGTCCGCATGGGAAGCGAATCATAACGCAAGCCCGACGTGGCCACGCGGTAGAATGTCCCGCTTCATTGCCTCGCGCAGGACTTCGATGTCGCACATGACCCCCTCCGAAATCGTGAGCGAGCTCGACAAGCACATCGTCGGGCAGGATGCCGCCAAGCGCGCCGTCGCGATCGCTCTGCGCAATCGCTGGCGCCGCCAGCAGGTCCCGGAGCCGCTGCGCCAGGAAATCACGCCGAAGAACATCCTGATGATCGGCCCCACCGGCGTGGGCAAGACGGAAATCGCGCGCAGGCTGGCGCGCCTCGCCGAAGCGCCGTTCATCAAGGTCGAGGCGACCAAGTTCACCGAAGTGGGTTACGTCGGCCGCGACGTCGACACGATCATTCGCGACCTGGTCGAGGCGGCATTGAAGCAGACGCGGGAAGCCGAGGCGCGCAAGGTGCGCGACCGGGCAGCCGACGCCGCCGAGGAGCGGCTGCTCGACGTGCTGCTGCCGCCGGCGCGCGAGGTCAGCCTCCACGACATGCAGCCGACCGACTCCAACACGCGGCAGAAATTCCGCAAGATGCTGCGCGAAGGCAAGCTCGACGACAAGGAGGTCGAAGTCGAGGTCTCGCTGCTGGCGCCGCAGATGGAGATCATGGCGCCGCCGGGCATGGAAGACCTGACGAGCCAGCTCCAGGGCATGTTCCAGCAGTTGGGCGGAGCGCGGCGCAAGCTGAAGAAGATGAGCGTGGGGGACGCGCTCAAGGCGCTCACCGACGAGGAGTCCGCGAAGCTCATCAACGACGACGAGATGAAGACGAAGGCGCTGGCCTCCGTCGAGCAGAACGGCATCGTGTTCTTGGACGAGATCGACAAGATCGCGAGCCGGCAGGAAACGCACGGCGCCGACGTGTCGCGGCAGGGCGTGCAGCGCGATCTTCTCCCGCTCGTCGAGGGCACGACGATCTCGACCAAGCACGGCATGGTCCGCACCGATCACATCCTGTTCATCGCTTCGGGCGCATTCCATTTCTCGAAGCCGTCCGATCTCATCCCCGAGCTGCAGGGACGCTTCCCGATCCGCGTCGAGCTCTCCTCGCTCTCGGTCGACGATTTCGAGCAGATCCTCACGGCGACGGATGCCTGCCTCGTCCGCCAATACCAGTCATTGCTTGCCACCGAAAATGTCCATCTCGACTTCAAGCCCGACGGCATCCGGCGGTTGGCCGAGATCGCCTTCGCGGTGAACGAGCGACAGGAGAACATCGGCGCGCGGCGCCTCCACACGGTGATGGAGCGGCTGCTCGACGAGCTGTCTTTCAACGCGACCCGGCACACCGGAGAATCGTTCGCGATCGACGGCGCCTACGTCGACATCCGCCTCAAGGACATCGCCGGCGATGAGAATCTCGCCCGATACATTCTCTGATGCTGGAGCGCGTCCTCGGCATCATCCTTCCGGTGTTCTCGATCATCGCGCTCGGTTGGCTGTACGGCCGGCGCGCCAAGCCCGACATGGGATGGGTCAACCGCCTCAGCATGAACGTGCTCGCGCCGGCACTCATCTTTTCCGCGCTCGCGAGCAAGGACTTCAACATCTACGAGAACGGGCGGCTCATCCTCGCCTCCATCGGCATCGTGCTGGGCTCCGGGCTCCTCGCCTGGCCGATCGCGCGCTGGCTTCACGTGGACCCTCGGACGTTCGTGCCACCGATGATGTTCAACAACTGCGGAAACATGGGCCTGCCGCTCGCCGCGCTCGCCTTCGGGCCGTCGGGATTCTCGGCGATGGTGGCCGTGTTCACGATCTCGAACCTCATGCACTTCACGGTCGGCGCGTGGATGATCGATCACCACGCCCGCTTCGGCCGCCTGCTGCAGAACCCGATGGTGTGGTCGACGATCGTCGGCTTCGCCTTCGCGCTCGTGCATCCGCCGCTTCCCGAGTGGGCGGCAAGCTCGTTCAAGATCGTGGGCGAGGCGCTGATTCCGATGATGCTGCTCTCGCTCGGTGTGCGGCTCCTCGACGTGCGCTGGAGCGACTGGCGGATCGGCGTCGTCGGCGGCCTCGTGTGTCCGCTCACCGGAATGGGCATGGCGGTGTTGTTGAGCCCCCTGCTCGGGCTCGACGCCGCGCAGTGGGGCCTGCTCATCCTGTTCGGATGCCTGCCGCCCGCGGTGCTCAATTTCATGGTCGCCGAACAGTTCCGGCAGGAGCCCGGCAAGGTCGCCTCGATCGTGTTGATCGGCAACATGCTGTCGGTGGTGTTCGTGCCGCTCGGCCTGGCGCTCGCGCTCAAGTGATGACCATCGCCCGAAGCACGCCATGAATCTCCACCGCCTCCTTCTCGCGCGCGCCGAGGCCGGCGATCCCTTGCGCGTCGGCCTCATCGGCGCGGGCAAATTCGGCGCGATGTATCTCGCGCAGGCGAAGCATACGGCAGGGATTCACGTCATGGGGATCGCGGATCTCGATCCCGGCCGCGCTCGCGCGACGCTCGAGCGCACCGGGTGGGAGCGAGCGCGCTTTGCGGCGCGCTCGTTCGCCGAAGCGAAGGCAACCGGCGCAACCCACGTCACCGACGATGCGGGCGCGCTGATCGACGCGCCCGGCATCGACATCGTCATCGACGCGACGGGAAATCCGGCGGCGGGCATCCGGCATGCGCTGAAGTCGTTCGCGACGGGCAAGCACGTCGTGATGGTCAACGTCGAGGCGGACGCGCTCGCGGGACCGCTTCTCGCCCGCCGCGCGCGCGAAGCGGGTGTCGTCTATTCGCTCGCGTACGGCGACCAGCCTGCGCTCATCTGCGAGCTCGTCGACTGGTGCCGCGCCGCGGGATTTGCCGTCGTCGCCGCAGGCAAGGGCACGAAGTACCTGCCCGAGTACCACGCGTCCACACCCGACACGGTATGGCCGTACTACGGTTTTTCTCCGGAGCGTGTCGCGGCGGGCGATTTCAACGCCCGGATGTTCAACTCGTTCCTGGACGGCACCAAGAGCGCCATCGAAATGGCGGCCGTCGCCAACGCGACGGGGTTGACGCCCGCGCCGGAGGGTCTCGGGTTTCCTCCCTGCGGTGTCGACGACCTGCCGCGCATCCTGCGCCCGGCAGACGAAGGCGGACTCCTGCATCACGCGGGCCAAGTCGAAGTGATCTCGAGTCTCGAGCGCGACGCCCGGCCGGTGTTTCGCGATTTGCGCTGGGGTGTCTACGTCACGTTCCGCGCCGGCGAAACTGCCGGCGAGGATTACGTGCGCCGGTGCTTCGGCGAGTACGGGTTCTCGACCGACCCGTCGGGCCGCTATGCCGCGATGTACAAGCCCTACCATGCGATCGGGCTCGAGCTCGGCATCAGCGTGGCGTCGGTCGGCCTGCGCGGCGAGCCCACCGGGGCGCCGATCGCGTGGCACGGCGACGTCGTCGCGACGGCAAAGCGCGATCTCGCGGCCGGCGAGACGCTCGACGGCGAAGGCGGCTACACGGTGTACGGCAAGCTCGTCCCGGCACGGGAGTCGCTCGCAAGGCACGCCCTGCCGCTCGGGCTTGCGCACGGCGTCAAGCTCGCGCGTGCAATCGCCGCCCATGCGACCGTCCGCTGGGAAGACGTCGAAATCGCGGCGACCGACGATGCCGTCCGGTTTCGCCGCGAGATGGAGGCGGTGTTCGCGCGCTGACGTCGTTCCGACGGCGAGCGTCGAGCCGCAGCTTCGTAGTGCACAACACCGTCCCTTGCTGGCGTCGATGAAGCTCCTGTCGCGCATCCCTGCCCGTACCTCTCGCGGCTTTAGCACATTCCCCGACGAAGCGATCGAACGCTCCATCCCCGAGCGCTTCGCCGAGCAGGTGCGCGCCCACGGCAAGCGGCTTGCGCTGCGCTGGACCGGCGGCCGGCATACGTTCTCGTCGCTCGACGCGGCTGCGAACTCTCTGGCGCAGGCGCTTCTGGGGCGGGATCCCGACACGAAGGCGCCGGTCGCATTGCTGTTCGCGCATGGCGGCGAAGC
>Ga0207683_10004530_pt1 | contig 11977 bp, 8 predicted proteins | sample KBSM73metaG_FD_184333 | JGI IMG/M metagenome (GOLD analysis project Ga0207683, IMG submission 184333) | Miscanthus rhizosphere microbial communities from Kellogg Biological Station, Michigan, USA - KBS M7-3 metaG (SPAdes) (version 2) | ecosystem: Host-associated > Plants > Roots > Rhizosphere >...
GATTGAATTTGGAAAAGTGAATGTCGGTTCTGCGAAACATTGCGAAGACCGCGCCCGAAGTGTTAACGTCCACCTTCCCTCTGTGGAAAACCTGCCTTAAACCCTAAGAAACACCATGAAAAGACTAGTTCAAACAGACCTGAAAAGGCGAAGATCAGACGAATGAACCTTTGCGTGCGTCGAAATAGCTATCCTCGTAACTAACAGAAATTAAAAAGCTTATTTCGGTCCCGATTTATTCTTGACACTCCGCCCCCCCGCACCTAGTATGCAGCCAGAAAGTTCTGATGGTTTTGCCTCCGTTGGAACTATTCTCCCTGAGGAAGGAGCTGCCCTGTTGCCGGGCGGCTCTTTCCGTTTCCGCGGCTATTTTCTATCGCAAGTCGCCGGCCCGCTTATTGACGCAACTCAGAGCAGCTCCGTTCCGTGTGAACGACCATTCGGCTAATGGTCAGATGTTTCGCGAAGGATTCGTCACACGACAGCTCCACCTCGCGACATTTTTGTTCACTACCTCATGCGCCCATGCGAGCCTCGAAGGACTGCCACCCGACACTGAAACACCGGAGATCGGATCTTTTGCACCTGGGCATCGGAATTTCCAATCAGCCAGGCGAAAGCACAAAGAGGTTCAACGCACTATGCCCATGTTCAAGATAAGTGAGAAGCCGCTGTTAAAACTGCTAGCGCTCTTTCTTGGCGCAACATTTGCCTCTCTGGCAACACCAGCCCAGACATTTCCTTTGATCGATGCGAAGGGTCTTGAATTGCATAAAGTCAAAGCCGAAGCGACAGAGTATCTCGGGCGCAAGGCTGTTCGACTGACGACCCTTTCGCAAGAAGATCAATCCGGATTCGCGCTACTGCCCGGCGTCGATTTTCAAGATGGAACAATCGAAGCCGATATCGCGGTGAAGATCATGATGCCGCCGGGCGTTCGCATGCCCGGATTCCTGGGTATCGGTTTTCGAGCCAAGCCAGACGGTTCGGAATATGAACTGTTCTATCTTCGGCCAAAGAATGCTTTGGCTGACGATCAGGGAATGCGCAATCATTCCGTCCAGTACTGCTCCGAGCCAAACTTCGGCTGGTATCGTCTTCGTCGCGAGTGGCCGTTCGTATACGAGAGCTACGCGGACATTCAGCCGGAGACGTGGACGAAATTGAAGATCGAAGTAGCGGGACGGACGGCGCGCATTTTTTTGAACGGCTCGACGAAACCAAGTCTGGTTGTGAACGGCCTGAAAGGTCCGAATCTGCACGGCGCGATCGCTCTTTGGGGATACGCGGGAGAGGAATCATATTTCTCGAATTTGCACGTCACTCCAGCGACCGCGGTACCAGTGAAGAACGGCGCAGAAGCGACCGGGGAGTGGGATGTGAAATACGGGAGCGATGCCGGGCCGTTTCAGGGCACGATGAAGTTGACGCGCGATGGCCCAAATGTTAGCGGGACGTGGTCCGGGGACCTCGGTGAAAAAAAGCCTGTTATCGGCACCTGGCGCGAGGGATACGTTGAGTTGTCCTTCGTCGCAGACTGGCCGCAAGGCAGAGACGGAGCGCCGGGTCCCAATAAGGCCGTGCTGGAAGGCTGGATCGACGACGGAACCGCGAAGGGCCGAATGCGCGTCGATGGCCGCGCTGACGGCGTGTGGGTAGCACAACGGAAGACGCAGTAGCTTGCGTTCGAGCGACACCTCCCACTCGATGGCTATTCGTAGCAAGCCGTGGGATCGGTTTGGACTACTCGGGGAGGGGCTCCGTCCACGTGTTGTCGCACGATTCGCACACCCAGGTGTTCGAAGGATCTGTGCTTTCTAACGTCGGGTCTTTCGCGCCGCATGCTGGGCAGGTCGGAGGAACGAACTCTTCAGGCGGTTCGTTCAGCTCGTCGATGATGTCTTGCGGGATGGGCTTTGTCGCAACTGCCCGAGCCTCTTCAAGTCGATCGGCTGGAACCCAGACACGGGGATTCCCAACACCGATTGAGTATGAGCGCTGCCCTTCAGCCCAGATTTCTATTCCGGCTCGTTCGAGCGCCGCTGCGAGTTGTAGAGCCTCCTTGGCTTCGTTGCACTCACAGAGCAGGGTCTTCCACGTGTAATCAACCGGCACGTCGTCTTCCTGTTCGGAATCGTCAGTTCCTGATGGGACCAAATAGGAGTTCGCCATCGGGCCAGCGAGAAGATCGAAGTTCTTGCGTTCGACATAGCCAGAAGTCTGCGATTGAGATGGCGATTTCCTGCTGTCCAATCCTCGCTTCTTTAGTTCATCGCGCAGCACTTGCTTTGCGACGTCGGTGAGGTCGTCAATGCCGACGGCGAGTTCACGAAGTTCGATTTCGCCCATTTCGCAGTAAAGAGACGCGAGTCGCTGCGATTCCTCGAGTGGGTTCGGTTTCATGGGAGGCAGTATAGCCGTAGAGGTGAAGAGCGGCCGTGGAAATTGGGGATCCCGGGGCAGTCTCTTACTTGTTCCATCCAATGTCCGCAAGCATCGCGCGGCCGACGACAAGGGCGGTTACGATGAGGGCCGCGAGAACGCAGGTCCAAAAGCCCATGCGGCTGAATGGAATGAACAGAGACCCGTCCTTTCCGGTGAAATTGATTCCGGCTCCATTTGGCAGAATGGCCTGCACAGCTGCCGCAATCAGAAATCCTCCGGCCCAGACAAGCGCGATTCTGAATGAGAGCTGAAGGGTTAGATCCATGACCGTTGCTCCTCCTCCCGCCTGATAAAGAAGTGACGCTCGAGCAGCTGGATTGGCTGCTTGCCTTTACCGAATACCGGCACAACGGTACAATCTTGAAGGAGCAGGCCGACGTAGCTCAGTTGGTAGAGCAGCTGATTCGTAATCAGCAGGTCGTCAGTTCAAGTCTGACCGTCGGCTCCATAGAATCGCTAATTTAGAGAAAGTAGCACAAACCCTTCGACATCTGAGATACCACAGGGATACCAGATTGCGATCGCGCACAAGAATGCTACGGATGAATTGCGGCACACCGCGCGCGAACGGTCCAGCAATCCGAACGATGATCGACCACCTCTCGCGGCGGCTTTTTACCATCAGTTAGCAACCAGTTAACTTCCGAGTCGGCACTATCCAATGCTTCACAGTTGGCCTTTAGGCACACGCAAAAACACGCATCGAACCCAGCTCCCGAGAGCGACAAGGGTGCCGACCGGGCAGATCAGGACGGTCAACGGGAAGCCTAGTGGTGATCCAGCATGCGAGGCAGCCTCAAGGAAGGTCTTGTAGTGTCCATTTGAGCCACCGATCAGAACGTCGATTGCAAACGATATCGCCCCAACCAGCGGCGTGAAAAGCAGCGCATAGCCCCATCTATCACTCGCCCAATTGCGTGTCTTCTCGCTGATGTGCCACACCCAAAGAGATGCGCCAATGAGGCATGGAAGCGCGATCAGCCAAACTAACCAGGGTTGGTTAATCGCCTGCAAGCGATAGAGTGCCGCAGCGACCGCCCCGGATGCGAGGGCAACGGCAGTAATACCGACGAAGTCAGCTAAGACTGCTTTGGTGATCATGCTCATGCTTCGGAAGTTCGCGGAAACAGCAATTCTACATGCGATGCACGGCTGAACTGCAATTGGGAGCGAATGACCGTCTAACCGGAAGTAATCCCAAAATCGGGTTATGTCCGAGTTGGCCGCCACACACTCGCAACTGAACTAAACGGTATAGCCCACGCCACATTGGCACCCGCGTTACAATCGCGGCACATGCGAAATGGCAACGAACTGCGTCTTGTGAGGTGCTCCGTTGCAGTGTGACAAAGTCGGTGACCTTATGGCGAATAACCTCTTGATGCTTATCAAACTGGATACCGACACCATGGCCTTCGCGAGCCTTCTTGTCAGTATCGTTGCTGCACTAGCTGCCATCTTTGCCGCTTATTACGCGAACATTGCTGCTTTCTACGCTAAAAAGGCAGCAACCAAGCGCGACGTGACACGGGTGGAGCAGAACACGCAGCACCTTGAGCATGTCAGCAACAAGATTCTGAGCATCGATACCCAAGTCCAACCGCAACCGCAGGTTCAGCGGGAGGCCCCACCTGCTCAACCTCAGCGGGAAGCCCCACAGCTTCAGGCTCAACGGGAGGCCTCACAGGCTCAACCTCAGCAGGAAGCCCCACAGCTTCAGGTTCAGCGCATATCCATCTCTGTTGAGGGTGAAGCTATGGGAGAAGTTCCGCTCGAATTGTGCCTGACCCTGCAAGACTCATCAATTCGTGTAAGCCGCGTCGAGACGCTTAACGAAGTCGGGAAGACCCTTAGCTCATCGCCGAGCAAGGCAACTGACAATGCCCTTGTATTCAAATCCATTCTTACGCCAAAGAAGGTGAGGCAGTGGTGGAGTGCGGGAGAGTCAACCAGTGAAGGAGGAGGTACAAGTGTTCTTAGGGTCTACCTGCTGGTCGATGAAAGCAGGAAAGAGGTCTTCCGTGACATCCCGGTTTCAATCGTGGAGGAGTTGAGGAGTATCGGCATAGCCTCCTTGGTCGTTTGGACTATCAAAGGGAGCATCTAGCCAATCTGACCGAATCACCGTCAACTCGGAAGTGTCAATGGCGAAGAAACAACATACTTCCGAGTGGCCCACGACTCGCTCGTAACTCGCTCGCACGCCGGATCATCCGGAGGATTCTGCGTTGCACAGCAATTGATAGACTCCGGTCGCGACGCAAACTCGACGATAGTCAACCGTGCATGAAATCATTCTTCGGAGAGTGATCGCTGCGAACGCCCTGAGGCTCGCAGGTTTCCTGAGGAGCCTTTGGATGAGTCCAACGACGAAGATTTCGCCTGGTTCAACGAAGCGCGCAGCTTCCGCCAACACTAATCGGGAAGAGACTCCTTTCGAGGCGCTGTCCAGCATCTGCTCAGTTCTCGTGGTGGGCCTATTCATTCTGACCTTCTTAGCTCAGAACTACGTCATTCCGTCAGGCTCGATGCAGAACACGCTGCTTGTGGGCGATCACCTGGTCGTCGACCAGATCACGCTAATGCCGCCTGCTTCGTGGATGCCGCTCATCAGGTATCGCGAGCCGAGGCGCGGTGATATCGTGGTCTTCCACAAGCCCGTCAATCAGCCTGGTATTGATGCCACTGACGCCGACGGAACACCACAATACACTCCCCTGGTGAAGAGGTTGATTGGCGTACCGGGAGATCATATTCATCTACGCAACGGCATTGTGATTGTTAATGGTGTTGCACAGCCGGTGGGATTTGCGCAGCCGACGACGACGGATAACTTCAACGAGTTCCTCGATGATTTTCCCGCAGTACCCCCGGCAGCAGCATCTGGGGCGACAGAGTCGTGGACCGTGAACTTCTCAAGCTATATCCAGGATGGCGACCTGGTGGTTCCACCCGGCATGTACTTCATGATGGGCGATAACCGGCACAACAGCCTGGACTCGCGCTACTGGGGATTCGTGCCACGCGCCAACATAATTGGCCGGCCTCTTTTCAACTATTGGTCGTTCAAGGCCGCAGATGGACAACTTGAACAAACAGGATTCGGTCACAAGCTCGCGTGGATGGGCCACGTTCTTGTGCATTTTTTCCAGGATACGCGCTGGAAACGCACTTTCCACATCGTTTGTTGAACCGGAATTGCAAGATCCCAATTCGGACTTGGTGCGTTCCGGTCGTATAACCGTCAACTCGGAAGGAAGTTTTTCCCGGACAGGAATGAGAACCGGCTCCGGCCACCTCTTGGGGTATCCATTCAAGCCTTGGGCACAACAAACAAGGTGATGGATTGCGCCGGGAACTTAGCGGTAATCGTGCTCGTGCTTCCTGTCGCCGGAGGCGTCACGGTTATGTCCTGCTGCGCGACAAGTCCCGCCAGATGCGCGCTGCTATAGAGAAACACCTGTGCCGGGCCACCCGCGGTCATATTTTGAAGAGAGATTGTATCTGTGAGATCGCCGTACGTCTTATTGATGACCACGATCGTGACAGCATTATCCTTTGCCCGGAGCGCCCCGTAGATCGAGAGCTTCTTCTGATCTCCGCTGGTTGATGCGAGCGCTTCTTCGCCAAATGTCGATCCGGCGCCATCGTAGTTGCGATACACCTCGAACGCCATCATTCCGGGAATCTGCGTCACCGGATCCGGAGGTCCCCAGAGCGTGCCTAAATCAAGTCCCTCACGTCCAAAGATCCCCAGGATGTCTGCCTGGGCCAGTGCGCCGTTGATGTGCTCAAGCCCACCCCAGTTGTATTCAGTGATCGCCAATTTGGTTCCCGGATAATTGTTCGCAACCCAGGTCTTCATCATCGGGATCACTTGCGGTGCCTGCTTCGGAGGTGTACAGCTCGCCGAATAATTCGCGTCGCCAGTGTAGTTCGGCTGCAGGAAGTTGGGATCCGTATAGGTCGGGTCCCAGAAAACACGCGTAGAGTCGAGCCGGATTATTTGCGTGGCTGTGTCTCCCGCAGTGCTGAAGGCAAGATTGTCGGGTGCGAAGTAGGTATGAAGGTCGAGGTAATCAAGCAGCCGCACGTTGTGAGCGGTTTCGTAGGACTTGAACTGCTGCAGGTAGTACTCGATGAGTGGAGTGCCGCCATGGGCATTGCGATCCAGAGGATTGCTCCACGGCGAGTAACAGGGTCCCGTACCCCAACCGGCTTCGACATCCTTTTTCGAATAGAAGTAGTTCCACCAGAAATCCATCACCGGTCCGCTGACCTCGGCCGTGGCATCCGCCGTCTTGATCGCCTTGGCAACGGCTATGCCGTTGTCGGTCACTTCGTCATAAGTAAACGGAGAAGGATGAACATCACGATGCACAGCATCCCACCAGCTCGGCTCGTTGTCGAGGTCGTAGATCGCAACACCACCAGCCGCCGCTGTCCCGAACTTGCCTACAAGGAAACTCACCCAATTACCCACGAAGGTTGAGTCGACCGTAGTGCTGGTGAGGTTGGGATCATTCCCGGTTGCGCTGCAACCACTCGAATTCGAACAGCCATTCACGCCCTGGGCATAAACGCCATTACCGCAAGCTCGGTCGGGAGCGGTTTTCTGCTGATTCGGATAGGTTGCGGTGGGAAAGCTGCATGACGTGGCGTCCTTGGCAACCCACCCCAGCACAGGCACCGTGCCCATTGTCCTGGTTCCCATAGCAGCATCTGCCGTAACCATCGCGTTGAAGGAACTGTTAGCCTGGGTGCCGCCGGGCATTCCAATCTGGTTTTCAAAATACCAGTCACTCGCTGAACTCGTTACATCAAGAAGGTAGTTATATCGGGAAGTGGCGTTCCCACCCCAGCGATTAACGCTGAGGTTTACCGCCTTGGCCGCCGAAGGACTCAGCGTATAAAAGTTCATGCCGTAGACATAGGGGTTGATGCTGTGAGTCTGCGCATTAGCATCGACCGTGAGCGCCGGTCCACTCGCCGCGGCCGGTTGGCTAAGAGTCACTGTCGCACTGCCGCTCTTGCTTGGATCCTGAGTGCTCGTGGCTGTAACCGTGACAGTCGGCGGAGCCGGAAAAGGCGTGGTGTATAGACCCGTCGCCGTGACAGTACCGGGGCTCATTGAGTTTCCTGACGGCGCTGCTACAGACCATGTCACGCCGTTGCTGAAACTGCCTGTCCCCGCCACCGTGGCGGCGAACTGCACCTGCGTTCCTATCACGGCGCTGTTTGGCGATACCGCTATCGAAGTAATTGTGGGTCCGGAGGGCGGCGGAGTAGTTGCGGTTCCACCACCGCCGCCACAGGCCGAGATAAACAGACTGATCCCTATTCCCGAGAAGACCGCTAATTTAAGCCTCATACTACTCACAAGCCCCCAAGCCACCATCTCAACCGCCGAATCTAGTCATATGAGATATGCAAACGCCGGACTGAATTTCACGCAGACATAGCGAGACGGGGTTCGGCCATAACGGAGCAATCCCTGATGTTTCCGGTTGTCGGCAATTTTCAGCCATCATAGTCCAATGAGCGGTCCCCTGGCATGACGGAGAACACACTCATGTCCTCCAGCGAGTTCAAATCGGCTTGAAGATTCGAAATCTGACCTGCACAACAACTGTTGCGATCTCGCGGCGAACCAAATCAGGTACGGGTTATCCACTCACTTTTTGTCGGGATATTATTTCGCACCCCCTTATCCACGCATATTCTTGGCATAATCGCAGCAAGAGCGGTTCCTCCGTCGCTGTTCCAAGAGCAACGTCCAGGACCAATCGGGAATCGACGTTTTGGGCCCACCTCGAGACCTGAGAACGTCCCGGATGAACCACGGGAGCATTGAAGAGTGATCAGCTATAGCCGGCAGGATGTTTTGAGGATTTTGCAAATCAGCTCCCGCCAGTTACAGGGGTGGGAAAGAGCTGGCCTCATTACCCAGCGCGAGATCTATTCATTCCAGGACCTCGGCCAGTTGAGAACGTTGCGTTCCCTGCGCGAGGAGGATGTCTCGGCCGCCTCCATCCGCCACTCGATTGTGGCCATGAAGGCAGTCGCAGGCATGTCGAATCCGCTCCAGGAAGCTTCTTTGGTGCGAACAGGAACAAGGCTCGCTTTCCGCTGCGATGGTGCAATGGTCGATCCAATTCGCCGGCAGTTGCTGTTCGATTTCGATCGCCTCGACAAGCAACTTGCCGCACCAGAGGTTTGCCAACTGCCGCGTTCGACTTCAGCGCATTCCGTCGGCGTGCAGGATCTCTTCGTCGCTGCGGTTCAGGCCGAGGAACTCGGAGACAAACAGCGCGCAATCACAATCTATGAAGAAATGCTTGCGCTCGACCCGGTTTATGCACCCGCTTACATCAACCTCGGAACTATTTATTTTCATCTGCGCCAGTTTGACCGGGCCGAAGCCCTTTACCGGCGTGCCACGGAAACGGACCCCGGCTACGTGCTGGCATTCTTTGATCTAGGTAATGTACTGGACGAGTTGGAACGGCCGGATGAGTCGATTGCCGCGTATCAGCGTTCGATTGCGCTGTCGCCTCGCTATGCCGATGCGCACTACAATCTGGCCCTGGCCTTCGAACGCAAAGGAGACCGCCGCGCTGCTCTGCGTCATTGGGAGGCTTATGTGCGGCTGGACAAGTCTGGACCGTGGGCAGAGCATGCGCGAGGTCAGATCCGCAAACTGCTCGACCGCGAAAAGCTTTCAATTGCCTGGCGATCTGACGGGTTTATTCCTCGGCACAAGAGCGTGATTTCACTGGAACTCCTTAGTTGCGAAAACTGAAGATACTTGCCACTTCCTCTCCGATACCCTGAATAATCATGTTCCAATCCTCTTTGCGCAGAATGAGGCGTCCGTGTCGGCCATCCGATAGACCCACAACTTTGTGGTCGCTTCGGAGTCTAAACAAGGGTGCAAAACCTTTGCTCTTGAAGAGCTGCGTCTCGGTTTTCATCTTGTCGATCTGCCAGCTCTGAGAAAGCGCGCGCTAGAGCCAAGGTTCGGCTTAAGCTTGAGCGCGAAGTCAATGTGCCTGGCGGCACGTTAGAAATAAAACCATTCAATCCAAAAGGATGGCTATGTTTATAAAGCTCTTTTCAAGTCCTTGCCTGCATCGGATTTGTGGGTGGCTCGCTGCCTGTGCGATGGCAAGTCCAGTTCTTACGGCGCAAGCCCCGGCTCCGCGGATTCGATCCGAAATAAGCAACTCCGAAATGTCGACCGTGAAGGGATCGTTGCAACCACTTTCACGACGTGGGACAGATGTGGGTCGCATGCCAGCTGATTCGCGAGTACGCGGCATGAGCGTAGTCTTTGGCCGCTCAGCCGCTCAACAGGCAGATTTGGAAGCATTGATCGCCTCGCAGCAAGATCCCTCGTCGCCGCTCTACCATCAATGGTTGACACCCGACCAGTTCGCAAACCGTTTTGGAATGGCGCAGTCCGACATCGAGAAGGTGAAGGCCTGGCTCGAGCAGCAGGGCTTTTCAGTGGACGCGGTCGCTCGAAGCAGAACCTTCATTCGTTTCTCCGGCAACGTGAACCAGGTTGAGCAGGCATTTCGAACCGAAATGCATTACTACAAGATTGATGGCCAGCAGCGTTTTGCGCCTTCTGCTGAATTATCAGTGCCAGCGGCCATTGCACCCACGATTGAGTCCATCCGCAATCTCAGCGATTTCCGTCCACGGCCTATGCACTCGCGGGGAAACATCCAGCGCCCGAGAACCGCATTCACATCCGGTATCTCTGGCAGCGTCTTCTTTGCGCCTGGCGACATCGCGACGGTCTACAACATGAAACCCCTCTACACCGGTGGGATCAACGGCACCGGACAGTCCATCGCAGTCGTTGGCCAGTCCGGAATATCTGTGACTGACATTGAGAATTTCCAGAAGGCCGCAGGACTGACCGTAAAAGACCCCATTCTCGTGCTGGTGCCAGGCACTGGTAGCTCCACGATCTTCAGCGGTGGCGACGAAGCAGAATCGGAACTCGACCTCGAATGGGCTGGCGCACTCGCACCCGGCGCAGATATTTATTTTGTCTACACAGGAGGCAGCACCAACTACAGCGCATTTGACTCGATAGTCTATTCCGTAGATGAGAGGATCGCATCCATCATCAGCGTCAGCTACGGCGCGTGCGAGACAGCACTCAACGGTTTCTCGCTGGAATCCTCTTTGGCCCAGGCAGCGACGCAGGGACAAACCGTCGTTGCCGCCTCCGGTGACCAGGGCTCCACGGCTTGTTCGGGAGACACAACCAACGGGCTCACCCAAGAGCAGCAATTTGGAATTGCGGTCAACTATCCTGCCAGCAGCCCTTATGTCATCGGCATCGGCGGCACGGCGATCACGCCTGCCAACAGCACATCGACAAACTCGACATACTGGTTAGCCCAGAGCACCAGCGACGTTCTCAGCTCAGCAAAAACTTACATTCCGGAATTGGCTTGGAATGACAGCTCCTCCCAATCCGGCTTGAGCGCGAGTGGTGGCGGCGCAAGCGCGTTGTTCGGCAAACCCGCGTGGCAGAAAGGCGTTCCCGGTATACCCAGCGACAGCATGCGCGACGTTCCAGATATCGCCCTCTATTCTTCACCGGCATTTCCCGGCTTTCTTTATTGCACGAGCGACCAGTCGAGTTGGGACACGAATGCGCCAGCCCAGCAGGCAAGCTGCAATGACGGCTTCCGTGACGCAGCGACCACAGACCTGACGGTAGCAGGCGGCACGAGCTTTGGTGCACCCATTTTTGCCGGTACCATTGCGCTCATCAACCAGAAAGCGGGGTATGTCAACGGGCAAGGGTTGATGAACCCGACGCTCTACACCCTCGCTTCCGACTCCTCAACCTATGCGTCGGTCTTTCACGATGTAACCAGCGGTAACAACAACTGCAATGCGGGTTCGACTTATTGCGGAACAACGACCACGGGTTTCTCGGCAGGCACCGGATATGACCAGGTCACGGGACTCGGGTCAGTAGATGCAGACAATCTTGTTGCGGCGTGGCCCACCAACAGCTCGACTCTTATCGGGACCAAAACCACGATTACCGCAGCCACAATGACCCCTGACGTGAACGCAAGCGATACGTTCACAATAACTGTCACCTCTCAATCCGGCACAACCACTCCGGCCGGCACCTTGACCCTTGATTTGGACGGAGGAACTGTCGGCGGAGGAACCACGGTTGCAGGTCTGGCACTCACAGCTTCTGGAACCTACGCCTACACAACGCAGTTCAGCACTGCGGGAACTCATCAGATTGTTGCGAAGTACTCAGGCGATGCGATTCATGCACCCTCGACCGGAATAATCTCCGTAACTGTCAGCGGCACCAGCTCCGGTTCGGGAACCTTTGCTGTAGCAGGAACCAATGTAACAGTGGCCCAGGGAAGCTCGGCGACTTCAACCATCACGGTGACACCGAAGAACGGCTATACCGGGACTGTATACCTGACCTTTTCAACATCGAACGACTCGGCTCTGACCAATCTGTGCTACG
>Ga0207683_10004532_pt1 | contig 11975 bp, 4 predicted proteins | sample KBSM73metaG_FD_184333 | JGI IMG/M metagenome (GOLD analysis project Ga0207683, IMG submission 184333) | Miscanthus rhizosphere microbial communities from Kellogg Biological Station, Michigan, USA - KBS M7-3 metaG (SPAdes) (version 2) | ecosystem: Host-associated > Plants > Roots > Rhizosphere >...
ACTTTAATTTCGAAACGCTTCATCACGAGGTTGGCCCCCTGTCGTTTTTGTTAAGCACCGGCGGGGGCCTGGCGTCCTTTAAGATAACCACAGCCGACATCAATCAATTGGTTACGCAGGTTGAGAGCAAATGGAAGTCAATGGCTCCAGGTCTGCCGTTCAGCTATCGCTTTTTAAATGAATCTTTCGATGAAATGTATCGCAACGAGCAACGTGTAGGGAAAATCGCATTGGTATTTTCTGTGCTTGCCATTTTTATCGCTTGCCTTGGCTTGTTTGGGCTTGCCACGTTCATAGCAGAGCAGCGCACAAAAGAAATTGGGATAAGGAAAGTGCTTGGGGCAAGCGTGCAGGGAATCGTCCAAATGCTTTCAAAAGATTTCATGAGGCTGGTTGCGGTCTCATTTGTGATAGCAGCACCGACAGCCTGGTATTTCATGCATAAATGGCTGCAGGATTTTGCGTACCGGATAAATATAAGCTGGTGGATTTTTGTCGCAGCTGGTTTGGCTGCATTACTTATCGCTTTGGTCACTGTAAGCTTCCAGGCCATCAGAGCTGCGATCACGAACCCTGTGAAGAGTTTGAGGACGGAATAATGACTGGCTATAAGCTCAAAGCTTATAGCTAAAAACTTTTCTTATGTTTAAGAACTATTTTAAGATCGCCTGGAGAAACCTGTTCCGAAACAAAGGTTTCTCATTAACCAATCTTCTTGGGTTGACAATCGGCATAACCTGCACTATTTTAATTTTTTTATGGGTTCGGGATGAGCTGGCCTATAATAAGTTTCACGCCAACTATGACAGCATTTATAAAATAAAGGCCAACCGTGATTTTAACAACCAGGTGTTCACCGATGATAATATGGTGCTTCCACTGGCAAAAACACTAAAGGAAACACTTCCCCAAATAAAAAATGCAGTTGTCACAACCCACGGAGGCTCTCACATACTTACCTATGGAGATGCTAAATTGAAAAAGCAGGGTTATACTGTAAGCGATCATTTTTTTGACATGTTCTCGTGGAAGTTTATTAAAGGAAATGCTGCTTCCGCTCTGCCTGATGCTTACTCCATTGTTTTGACACAATCTGCAGCAACGGCCTTGTTTGGAAATGCAGACCCTGTTAATAAAATAATCAAGGTAGACAACGAGTATGATGCAAAGGTTACCGCCATTGTAGCCGACGCACCTGGTAATTCCAGCCTCCAGTTTGATTTCATTAATGCTTTCAATTATTCCAATGAGTTTCTAAAACAGGCCATGAACAACTGGCAAAATTCTTCATGGGATGTTTATATACAACCAAATCCCGGGACAAATATGAGCCTGCTGGAGAAGAATATTACTGAAGTAAAATACCAGCATGACCCCGATGATAAAAAAATAAGTACCTATTTCGCCTTCCCCATGAGCAAATGGAGGCTTTACAGCGATTTCAAGAATGGAAAGAACACAGGTGGTATGATCGAGTATGTAAAACTCTTCACCATTATCGCCCTGATCATTCTTTTGATCGCCTGTGTCAATTTCATGAATCTATCCACAGCACGCTCGGAAAAAAGAGCAAAGGAGGTCGGCGTAAGAAAAACCCTCGGTTCAGGCAAAAGACAACTTATCCTGCAGTTCTTCTTTGAATCAATGATATTAGCATTTATTGCTCTCATTCTTTCTGTCGGTATTGTTTATTTACTTCTGCCTTCTTTCAATACTCTTGTAGACAAACATTTATCACTGGATCTTACACAACCCATCTTTTGGTTGGGAGCAGTGGCCATTATTTTGATCACAGGGATTGTGGCAGGCAGTTACCCGGCATTGTATCTTTCATCATTCAATCCTGTAAAAGTTTTAAAAGGAACTTTTCTTGCCGGAAAGGGCGCTGCTATGCCAAGACGCATTTTGGTAGTTGCGCAATTTGTAATTTCTATTTCGCTGATCTCAGCGACTATCATTGTTTACAGGCAGATACAACATATCAAGAATCGTGACATTGGTTATGATCCGAACAATCTTATCATGATCGGTGCAACACCAGATACTCAGAAAAACTTTGCTGTAATAAAACAGGAATTACTGAATACGGGAATGATCAGTTCTGCAACAAGAACTATGTCTCCCATCACCGATATCTGGTGGAGATCACCCGGGCCCGATTATAATGGCAAACCGGCAAATCAAAGTATAATTTTTTCAGGGGAAAGTAGCGATGTTGACTTTGCAAAGACAATGGGCATTAAAATTTTGCAGGGAAAAGATTTTTCGGGAACTCCCTCTGATTCTACCTCCATGCTGCTGAACAAAGCGGCCGTGGAAGCAATGGGCTTAAAAAATCCCCTCGGTATGCAGATGAGATATGGCAGAACATTTACAGTAATTGGCGTTACGGATAATGTTATTATGGGTTCACCATTTGAACCAGTGGATCCGATGATGGTGTTTTTTGATCCATACGGAGCTAATTCTGTCAGTATACGGTTAAAAAATTCAGTACAGCCGCAAAAAGTATTGGGATCCATTGAAACGGTCTTTAAAAAATACAACCCTGCTTATCCTTTCGAGTACCAGTTCGTTGACGAAGAGTTCGGAAAAAAATTCATCGCTGAGGAACTTATCAATAAACTCACCAACATTTTCGCGGGCCTTGCCATTTTTATTTGTTGTATAGGTCTTGCAGGACTCGCATCATTTACCATCGAAAAACGCATCCGGGAAATTGGCATTCGCAAAGTACTGGGTGCTACCGTTCAACAGTTATTGGTATTGATCTCCAAAGAATTTTTAAAACTGGTGCTCATTGCTTTTGTGATTGCCGTTCCCTTAACGTGGTGGTTCATGAATAACAGGCTGGATAAATATACGTACCGGGTTAATATAAGCATATGGCTGTTTGGAATTGTAGGTGCTATTGTATTGTTATTGACATTGATAGTGGTGAGCCTGAATACAATAAGAGCGGCAATAGCGAATCCCGTTAAATCTTTACGAACCGAGTGAGGAGTAATTGGGAAAAGTAAAATTGGGAAATTTCGAAGTTCCCCCATTTCAAAATCTCAAAATTCATTGTCTATGATCAAAAATTACCTGAAGATCGCCTGGAGAAGCTTGATGAAAAACAAGACCTTCTCTTTCATTAACATCTTTGGTCTGTCTGTCGGCCTTACCTGCTGTATGCTCATCACGATTTACCTGTATCATGAGGTAAGCTATGATAAGTACCACAAAAACATCGATCAGTTGTATCAACTGGGAACAACTTTCGTTGGAAATGGTAAAGAGTCAAATACCCCAAACACACCTGCGCCCATGGCCGCAGCCATGCATAAGGAGTTTCCCGAAATAAACGGGACAGCAAGGCTAATGCCTTTGTTTGGAGACGACAAAACGTTGTTGCAGTACAGGGCCGCGAATGAGGAACCAAAATCTTTCTATGAAAGAAAAGGTTACCTGGCGGATGCTTCGTTCTTTACGCTATTTAATTACCATTTCATCGAAGGCAACCCTGCTACGGCGTTACAGGAACCCAACAGTCTTGTACTAAGTGAAGAGATCGCAAAAAAATTTTTTGGAAACCAGCCTGCCCTCAACAAATCAATTCATATTAACAGCAATACCAATGGTGAATTTGACTTTAAGGTGACGGGTGTTTATCGCCCTGCCAAGCCCACTCAAATTGATGCAAGATTTTTTCTTTCGATACCTGGCGGAGATATGGAGCAATTCATCAATCAGCAAACGGACATGGTCAGCAATAATATGTTTAATACTTTCCTTTTATTGAAGCCCGGTTCTGATGCAAAAAAACTGGAAGCTAAATTCCCTTCATTCGTTGACAAATATTTGGGTACAGGTTTGAAAGCGGCCGGGTTTTACAAAAAACAATTTTTAGTTGCCGTAAAAGACCTGCACCTCTATACCGGGATGAGCAACGATATGGCCTCATCCGGAACCGTTAGCAAAACCTATTTATATATACTTGGTTCCATTGCCTTGTTTACGTTGCTGATTGCATGTATCAACTTTATGAACCTATCCACGGCACGTTCTTCAAAACGTTCCGCCGAGGTGGGCGTTCGTAAGGTTCTTGGTGCGCAAAAGCAGTCATTGGTAAAACAGTTTCTGGGCGAATCATTGCTGATGAGCACGATCGCCTTTGTCATTGCACTGGGTATTACCCAACTTTTATTACCAGCCTTTTCCCACGTATCGGGTAGAAACTTGTCACTTCATTTTTCACAGCAATGGTTTATCGTTGTTGGCTTCTTTATTTTGTCCATTATAACGGGATTGTTAGCCGGAAGTTATCCTGCTTTTTATCTTTCCTCATTCCAACCGGTTAAAGTTTTAAAAGGAAGATTCACTAATTCTATGTCGGCTATTGCACTAAGAAAAGGGCTGGTAATATTCCAATTTATTATCTCGGTGGTCCTGATCGTTGCCTCCGTTGTTATCCTGAATCAAATGAACTATTTGCGCTCTACAGACCTTGGATTCGCAAAAGACCAGCAAATCGTCATACCATTAAGAAGTACAACCGCAAAAAGCATTTATGCATCGCTAAAGAATGAGATCAGGAACAATCCCCTGGTGCAAAACGTAGGCGCAACCCTGTTCTATCCGGGTATTGTCAATCCAAGCGATATGGGTTTATACAAGGAAGGAAAAACAGTAAACGATGCAGCCGATGTTCACACCAATTGGGTGGATGAATCACTGCTCCAGACGCTTGGGATTACGGCCGTTGCCGGAAGGTTATTTTCAAAAGAATTTCCCGGGGATACAAACAACCGTATGATTCTTAACGAGGCCGCTATAAGAAAGATGGGATTCTCCACGGCACAGGAAGCAGTCGGTGGAAAAGTAAAATTTGACTGGCGCGGAGAATCGTATTCATGGACCATTATTGGCGTAGTAAAAGATTTTCACTTCCAGGACCTGCATGTGCCAATTGAACCTTACGGCTTTCAACTGAATAACCGGCCGAATTTCAATTATATTATCGCTCATGCAAAAGCGAGGGATGTTGCTTCATTAGTAAAATCAGTGGGTGCAAGCTGGCATCAGTTAAATCCCAATGAACCATTCGAGTATAGTTTTCTTGATGAAGATTTTCAAAAAAATTACGAGGCAGAAAACCGCCTGGCTTCAATAGTTGGCTATTTCACTATTATCGCTATTCTCATTTCCTGTCTTGGCCTGTTTGGTTTAGCAACCTTTAGTGCAGAGCAACGGACAAAAGAAATTGGCGTCAGAAAAGTACTGGGTGCAAGCGTTACCGGTATTGTAGCGCTTCTTTCAAAAGATTTTTTAAAGCTGGTTGCCATTTCGATTGTCGTTGCATCACCCATTGCGTGGTGGGTTATGCATAAATGGCTGCAGGATTTTGCTTACCGCATAAATATAGGGTGGATGGTTTTTGTCATAACAACCGTGTTGGCATTAGCAATAGCATTGATCACGATAAGTTTCCAGGCGATAAAGGCGGCAGTAGCGAATCCTGTGAAATCTTTAAGAACGGAGTGAGCTATGAATTTGAATCTGAATTTGATTTAATAGAAAACTTATGATACGGAACCTTCTCATTACCGCCTTTCGCAATCTCAGGAAGAATAAATTTTTTTCTTCTTTGAATATTTTAGGATTGGGTATAGGGATGGCCGTTTTTTTACTGATCTCACAGTATGTGCATTTCGAACAGAGCTATGAGGATTTTATTCCGGGCAGGGAAAACATCTATCGTGTAAAACTTGAAGTGTCCAGGAACAACGAGCCGATCATGGCAAGCGCTGAAAATTATCCTGGTGTGGGCCCTGCCTTGAAACATGAATTGCCCGAGGTGATCAACTATGCCCGCCTCTATAACATGGGTTACAAAAACAACGTGATCATCACCAATGAAAATGCAAAGCCTGATCCCATTGCGTTCAGGCAACGCAGGTTTTTATACGCGGACTCTACATTTTTACCCATGATGGGCTATCCGATGGTCAAGGGAAATGCAATGCTTGCGCTTAAAGAACCTTTCACGGCGGTGATCTCTGAAAAATATGCAAAACTCTATTTCGGCAATGAGGACCCGATCGGAAAAACATTGCGTTTGCGTGATGATGATTTTACAGACGAACTGGTAAAAGTAACCGGAGTGTTCAAAAACCTTCCTTCCAACACGCATTTGAAATTCGATGTTCTGTTTTCCTATAATAGCCTGTATCCAAGGGGAGATTGGGCGGTGCAACGCTACCGTGAAGGCTGGCGGCGCAAGGATATGTACACATTTATACAAGTAAAAGCAGGTACGGATCCAAAAATACTCGAAGCAAAATTTCCCGCGATCGTTGCAAAATACAAACCCGAACTAAAGGACGGTAAGGAAAAACAATTGCTGGGTCTGCAATCACTTACGGATATTCATCTTACTTCAGACCTTAGCGAGGAACAAGAACCTAACGGCAACGCTCGTACAGTTTTCTTTCTATCACTGATCGGGGTATTTGTGTTGCTGATCGCCTGGATAAATTATGTCAATCTTTCAACGGCCCGGGCTCTTGAACGAGCCAAGGAAGTAGGAATTCGTAAAGTGGTTGGCGCAGTAAAAACACAATTAATTCTCCAGTTCCTCACCGAATCCGCACTCATCAATTTATCATCGGTTCTGATCGCGTGGGGCCTTGTATACCTATGCCTGGTTCCCTTTAACGCTCTGTCCGGACTTAATCTTGAAACGTCTTACCTGTTCCAATCGTGGTTTGTATCTCTATTATTGATATTATGGTTGGTGGGCAGTTTACTTTCAGGACTATATCCAGCATTAGTTCTTTCGTCCTTCAAACCGATCACCGTATTAAAAGGGAAATTAAAAAACAATGCCCGGGGAATCATATTACGTAAAGGCCTGGTCGTAATGCAATTTATTGCGTCGATAGCGTTGATCGCGGGGACTTTTATCGTGTACCGGCAATTGAAGTACATGACAAGCCGGGATATGGGAATGAATATTAACCAGGTATTGGTGGTTGAACGACCCGGCATTGCTGATACAAGCCGAACTGTTTTTAATTCTTCCATTGATGCGTTCAGGAATGAGTTGAAAAAGGATCCTTCTGTGCAAGCGGTATCGGCTTCACTCACAGTTCCCGGAAAACAACGTGAATACAAACTAACTCTGAAGAAATATGGTGTTGCTAATTCGGATTCCATCGGGGTTCGCGTTAACAGTTTTGACTACGACTTCCTCGATGTATTCAAAATGAAGTTGATCGCCGGCAGAAAATTTTCTCCTGATTTTCCGCAAGACAGTGATACGTCGATCATCATCACCGAAACAACATCCAGGCTCCTGGGCTTCAAAAAACCGGAAGATGCCATTGGAAAAGTATTGACTGTACCGGAGTTCAGGTGGAACCCCATCGTTGTGGGAGTCGTGAACGACTATCACCAATTGTCGTTAAAAAAACCTCTTGATCCGTCATTTTTTATCTTCTCGCCCTATGGCGGAGAATACTATTCTGTACGGATAAACACGAACAACCTGTCGAAGACACTGAAGCATGTGGAGCATTCATGGACAACCGCGTTCCCGGGAAATCCTTTTGAATATTTCTTTTTGGACGACTATTTTAATAAGCAATATGAAAATGAAAAAAGATTTGAAAAATTGTTTATGGTGTTTGCGATCCTGGCTATTATCATTGGCTGTATCGGGCTGTTCGGGCTTTCGGCTTATATGGCCAGCCAGCGTATAAAAGAGATCGGCATTCGTAAAGTATTAGGTGCTTCTATCCCGGACATTACAAAAATGCTGTCGAAGGATTTTCTCAAGCTGGTTCTCATTGCCATTGTTGTGGCTTCACCGCTAGCCTGGTGGGTCATGAATAAATGGTTGCAGGATTTTGCTTATCGTATCCAAATAAGTTGGTGGGTTTTTGCAGCAGCAGGCGCAGCAGCGTTGGTCATTGCCATGTTAACGGTAAGTTTCCAGGCCATCAAAGCGGCGATCGCGAATCCTGTGAAGTCATTGCGCACCGAGTAATAATAATGAAGGATCATTCACCATTGAACGTTGCCTAACAAGCATCTGGTAATATAATTAAAACATAGATCCATGATAAAAAATCTCTTTCTAGTGGCAATTCGAAACTTCAGGAGAGATAAATGGTACAGCCTTCTTAACATTCTTGGATTAACAATTGGTATTACGTTCAGTTTGTTTCTGATATTTTATATCAAAGATGAATTAAGTTATGACCGGTACAACGAAAAAGCAAACAGGATATACCGCATCAATTCAAATATAAAGGAGCCGGATAAAGATACCATGAGGTGGGCTGTTACCCCCTTTCCCATGGGGCCTGCATTGAGTAAAGATTATCCTGAAGTAGAAGAAGCAGTGCGTTTTGTCAATAATTATGGCAAAACGCTGTATAAAAATGGAGAGCTCCATTTGTATGAGGACAAGGTATTTTTTGCAGATAGCAACTTATTCAGGGTTTTCACCTGCAAATTTATTGAAGGTAATCCACAAACAGCTTTGGTGGCGCCTCATTCAATGGTATTGACACAATCTGTGGCTGAAAAATTCTTTGGTAAAAGCAAACCTTATATTGGCAAGTCACTGGAAAATGCCAGCGGTGATGTTTATAAAATAACCGCCGTTATAAAAGATGTCCCCAGGCACTCGCATATCAGGTTCAATATTGTGATTTCAAGAAGTTCGCTTCCAGCGGATTTTGCGAACAACTGGGGAGGTTTTGGCTTCTATACCTATGTCTTATTAAAACCGAATACGAGTGCCGTCGCCTTTGAAAAAAAATTATTGCCGCTTTATGATAAATACCTCGCTTCCATTTTTGCACAATTCAATATTAAGATGCGGTTTGGGGTACAACCCATCACTTCTATTCACCTTCACTCCAACATGAATAATGAGCCGGAAGAACTGGGTAGCACTTCATACATATATATTTTTTCTGCGGTGGCATTTTTTATGTTGCTCATCGCCTGTATCAACTACATGAATCTCACGACAGCCCGCTCGGCAAGAAGATCAAAGGAAATCGGCATTCGTAAAGTGACGGGCTCCTCCAAACTGCAATTGGTTGCACAGTTTCTTATTGAATCAACATTAACGGCAGTTTTCGCCCTGGTGCTCAGCATTGGAGCAATTGCACTGCTCTTACCTGCATTCAACTCATTATCGGGAAAGTTCATTTCTTTCCATACATTACTTGAGTCCGGCACTTTGTTAATCATCTTAGCAGTAATTGTATTTGTCGGTTTGGTCGGTGGCAGTTACCCCGCTTTTTATCTTTCAAAATTCAATCCGATAAATGTTCTTAAGGGAAACCTTTCAAAGGGCTCGAGCAATGTAACGCTGCGACGTTCATTGGTAGTAGTTCAGTTTTCTATTTCTATGATCATGCTCATCTGCACGTGGGTCGTGTACGGCCAACTTAGATACCTGCGTAATAAAGACCTCGGATTTAGTAAGGACCAGGTACTGACAATATCTGCAAATACAGACAAAGATGTAAGTGGAAAAATTCTTTCATTCAAAAATGAAATGCGCACAAACCCGCACATACTTTCTGCAAGTACTTCACAAGGCGTACCAGGCTCCGGCATCAACTTTAACCTGTTTTCCATTGAATCAAAAAATGGTTTTGTTGATAAGGGAGTCGACTGCTATAGTGTGGATGAAGACTACTTCAAAACGCTCGGCATGAAAATAGTGAAAGGGAGGAACTTCTCCGGATTGCCTGACACACTGCACAGCATTATCGTCAATGAAAATATGGTTAAAGAATTTGGCTGGGGAGATAACGCTATCGGTAAAAGAGTGAAGTTTCCCGGCGATACATCGGGCAACTACTTAGAAGTAGTTGGCGTAGTAAAAGATTTCAACCAGAAGTCATTATATAATCCTATTGCACCATTGCTCTTGTTTTACCGGCCTAACAACAATGGCATCCAGTTAAAGCTGAATGCAAACGATATCTCATCCACGCTTGCATCAGTTGAGAAATCCTGGAAAGTGGCTTTTCCCGATTTGCCATTTCAATACACTTTTCTTGACCAGGATTTTGATTCTCAATATGCAGCCGATCAGAAACGTGGTAAAATATTCGTTGCTATCTCAGCATTAACCATTCTTATTACCTGTCTTGGTTTATTGGGATTAATTGCTTTTACCACAGAACAGAGACAGAAGGAAATAAGTATCCGCAAGGTTATGGGAGCAAATGCAGGACAGATAATTCCATTGATAATAAGAAATTTTATTGCTCTGATAGGATTGTCATGCCTGATTGCATTTCCCGTTGCATGGTATTTTATGGACAAGTGGTTAAAAATATTTACGTACAATACGGGTCTTGCCCCAACACCATTTATACTTTCAGCTTGTGCGGTATTGCTGATCACATTAATGACGGTAATTTTTCACACTTTGAAGGCAGCGATGGCAAACCCGGTGAAATCCTTAAGAACGGAATGAGTGATGAGTGATCAGTGATGAGTGGACTCATTACTCATTACTGATCACTCATAAAATAGAAAATTATGATCAGAAACTATCTAAAAACCGCATTTCGGAATTTACTTCGATATAAAGGCTTTGCCCTCATCAATATCGCAAGCCTGACGATCGGGATGATCGGTTGTTTTGTGATCGGTTTATTTGTTTGGGACGAATGGCAATATGATAAAAATATTCCCGGAGGTGAAAATGTTTACCGCATTTATGACCAGCGAAATAATAATGGCAGTATCACATTCATGGCTCCCACACCACCCGCATTTGCAAGTTTCCTGGAACAACAATATCCCGAAGTAGATACTACGCTGCGCATCCTGATGGGAGAAGATAAATTTTTGATGGAGGCAGAGGATAAAAAATCATATGAAGATAAAGGGTGGTTTGTCGAGTCATCTTTCTTTAAGATCTTTCCTTTGAAGCTAACCAGGGGTGATGCCGCAAAGGTTTTAGCGGCACCATCCAGCATTGTCATCTCCGAAGAGATCGCTAAAAAATATTTTGGTAATCAGGATCCTCTCGGGAAACCGATCCAGGTTGACAAAATCAACCTCAGTGTAACGGGGGTGTTTGCAAAACTACCTCCGCACTTCCACCTGGATTTTGACTACCTCATTTCTTTTTCCACTTTAGGCATGCCCAAAGAAAGAATGGAACGGTGGACCTGGAATCAATTTTATACTTATATAAAATTAAAACCTGGCGCGGATATCAAACAGCTTCAAAGCAAGTTCCAATCTTATGTAAAAAAAGAAATCTACCCCACGCTAACACAGGCGAACACCAGTTTCCTTCCGTTTTTTCAACCCTTAAAAGACATTCATCTCCGGTCTTCGGATTTTATATACGACAATGCCAAACGAGGTAATGAAACGTATGTAAGAGCTTTGACCATTATTGCCATTTTCGTTCTTGTTATCGCCTGTTTCAATTTTATCAATCTTGCAACCGCGAGATCTTTAAGAAGGGCGAAAGAGATCGGTGTCCGAAAGGTAGTGGGTGCAGACCGCAAACAACTCATTTTCCAATTCATTGGAGAAACTATTTTACTTTCTGTTCTTTCTATGATCATCGCGATGATTGCCACATTACTAATCATCCCACTACTCAACCGGTTTACTGATAAATCAATTGAATTTAACCTTCTCACTAATCCTCTGCTTGTATTGGTCATTTTACTATCAGGAATTATCATTGGTATCATTTCCGGTATTTATCCTGCTCTTGTCCTTTCCGGTTTTCAACCGATAAAAGTTCTGAAAAATGCAAAGTTTGTTACCAGTGGCACAAGTGGCGCCTGGTTGAGACAAGCACTAGTGGTAGTGCAATTTTCACTTTCTGTTTTACTCATCGTATCTACGACAATTGTATATCGCCAAACAAAATATTTGAACAATAAAGACCTCGGTTTTAATAAAGAGCAGGTTGTTTATTTCCAGGT
>Ga0207683_10004533_pt1 | contig 11975 bp, 8 predicted proteins | sample KBSM73metaG_FD_184333 | JGI IMG/M metagenome (GOLD analysis project Ga0207683, IMG submission 184333) | Miscanthus rhizosphere microbial communities from Kellogg Biological Station, Michigan, USA - KBS M7-3 metaG (SPAdes) (version 2) | ecosystem: Host-associated > Plants > Roots > Rhizosphere >...
CTCAGCAGGCCCTTCTTCATCACGCCGATGCGCTGGGCCCGGCGGGCCACGGTGCTGTCGTGGGTGACCAGCACCATGGTCAGGCCGCGCTCCCGCCACATGACCTCGAGCAGGCCGATGATCTCGTCCCTGGTGTCCTCGTCCAGGTTGCCGGTCGGCTCGTCGGCCAGCAGGACCTTCGGCTCCTTGACGAGGGCGCGGGCGATGGCTACCCGCTGCTGCTGGCCGCCGGACAGCTCGCCGGGCACGTGCCGCAACCGGTCGCCGAGGCCGACGGCCTCGAGGGCGACCGCGGCCCGCTGCCGCCGCGCGGCCGCGGACACGTGCAGCGGGACCAGCGCGGCCTCCACGTTCTCCTGCGCGGACAGCGTCGGCACCAGGTTGAAGGTCTGGAACACGAAGCCGATGGAGGTGGCCCGCACCCTGGTCATTTCGGCCTCGCGCAGCTGCGCGAGGTCACGGCCGTCGAAGTCGACGATGCCGCCGGACGGGCGGTCCAGGCCACCGAGGATCTGCAGCAGCGTCGACTTGCCGTGCCCGGTCGGGCCCTGGATGGCCAGCCATTCGCCGTCCTCGATCACCAGGTCGACCCCGCGCAGCGCGGCCACGGTCTCGCGGCCCTTGGCGTAGTTCTTGGTCACTCCGGAGAGCTTGTACATCGAGTCTTCCCTCCTGTGTCTTAAGCGACCTTGGCCAGGGCGGCGGCAGGACGCAGCCGCGCGGCCCGCCAGCCGCCGAAGATCCCGGCGATGATGCCGCCCGCCACGGCCAGCACAACCGCGAGCAGGATCACGTTGGCGCTCACCGCGGCGGACAGGTGCACCGCCACCGTGTGGCTGGCCGCCCCGGGGCGACGGAAGGTGCCGGCTCCGGGACCCCCGCCGAAGCCGCCACCTCCGCCCCCGCCGAAGCCCCCGCCGCCAGCTCCGCCTCCGCCGCCTCCTCCGCCTGCGCCTGCGCCTGCGCCGAAGCCGAACTGCCTGGCGCCGCCCGGCGTGGCCGAGCCCGTGGTCTGGCCGACCACCGCGGACAGCTTGGGCGACAGCTTGGAGACCAGCTCCGCGCCCGCCAGGCCGAGCCCGATGCCGATCGCGCCGCCGATGAGGCCGAGGGTGACCGCCTCGCCCATCACCTGCCCGATGATGCGGCGGCTCTTCCAGCCGAGCGCCTTCAGCGTGCCGAACTCACGCACCCGGCGCGACACCGCCGCCATCGTCAGCAGGCTGGCCAGCAAGAACGCCGCGATGAGGACGGCGAGCGCGAGCCACTTGCCCAGGTTGTTGGCCAGGCTGGAGGCGCTGGACAGCGAGCCGGTGACCTCGCTGGCCAGGTCGCTCGAGGTGGTCACGGTGTAGCCGGGCAGCGCCTTGGAGATCTGGCTCTGGACAGACGAGATGGCCGACGAACTGCTGGCCGCGACGTAGATCGTGTTCACCTGGTTCTTCAGGCCGGTCAGGTGCTGCGCCACTGCGAGCGGGATGTACACGTCCGAGGGGTTGTCGCCGGCCGGCTCACTGACGATCCCGACGACCTTGAAGTTCGTCGCCTGGCCGCTCTTGTTGCCGACGGCGATGGTGGATCCGGTCTTCAGCTTGTTCTGGGTCGCGTAGGACGCGTCGACCAGCGCGACGTTGGCGCTCGTGTCCGAGGCGGAGAACGTCCGGCCCGCGCTGAGCTTGCCCGAGCTGAGCGGGCCGAGTTCGCCGCGCCCGATGTCGACCCCGGCGACGCTGAAGTTGCTGGTGGTGAAGTTGGCGCGGAAGCTCTGGCCGCCGTTCCCGGAACCGCCGTTCCCGGAACCGCCGCTGCCGGAACCGCCCCCTCCGCCGCCGAAGCCGCCGCCGTTGACGTTGACGGCCGGCACGGTGCCGCTGATCGTGCGGTTGTCCAGGGTCAGTCCGCCTGCCGCCGCCGCCACGTCGTGCAGGCCGGCCACCGTGGCGACCGACGACGAGCTGATCGCGGCGAGCGTGGGGCTGGCCGAGAGCGTGTTGTTGTTGATCTTGGTGCCGGCTACGGGACGGGACCCGGTCCCGGCCCGGAAGCCGAAGCCGAACGAGCCCGGGGTGAACGACCCGGCTTTCGGAGTCTTGGTCACCGTGACGTCGGTACCCACGCCGTACAGCGCGTGCAGCACCGTACCCTGGGCGTTCTTGACGCCGGCCGACGCCGCCGTGACGGTGATCACCAGGCCCACGCCGAGGGCGAGCCCCAGCGCGATGAAGATGGCCTGGCGCATACGGCGGCGAAGCTCACGCCGCAGATAGGTGAAGAACATCCCGCACTCCTTTTTAGGGAGATGGCCGCCGCGCAGATGGCGGCGCGGTGACTCGCCCCGGGAGCGAACGCCGCGCCGGTTCAGAAGCCTGACCCTGCTACCTGAACGGGTGCTGAGCGGAACCTGCGGGAATTCCCCGGGTAGGCGAACGTTTGCCCGGCTGTGGCGCCTGAGGGCAGCGAGGCTTCAGGGAATCCGGAGAGGCCGGTTATGTGAGGTGAGGCGCGGACGGTGGCACTGAGGGACCAGTGCGGGCGGCGGAGCCGATCGCGGTGCGGCGAATGGAGGTGCTGGTAGGGCTACCGAGGCCGGTGTGACGTCTGTTCCGCCGAACCGTGGCTCGTCATGGGTGCGGCCAGTCAATGAGAGTGGCGCTCTACTGAATCTATTAAGTAGAGCGCCACTCTCATTGAATCGGGGCTGGGGCCGAGGGGGCAGGTGGGTTTGGTGGGTTAGGTGCGAAGGGACGGGGCGCGAGAAAGCGAGCGCGGGGGCTGGCCGAGGAAAGTGAACGCGGGTCCCTCGCCGCTGGGGTCGAGGGACCCGCGGTTCGCGCTTTAGCTGCCGCCAGGCCAGCTAAAAGGGTGGGGGGCGCGATTAGTTGCCGCGGGCGGCCCTGATCGTCTCGCGCAGCGAGCCCATCGTGGCCAGCACGGCGGACGGCTCGTAGCCGCAGTGCGCCATGCAGTTGGCGCAGCGCGGGTCCTTGCCGCGTCCGTAGGAGTCCCAGTCGGTGGTCTCGATGAGCTCTTTGTAGGTCTTCACGTACCCGTCGCTCATCAGGTAGCAGGGCTTCTGCCAGCCGAGCAGGGAGTACGAGGGGATGCCCCACGCGGTGCAGCCGAAGTCGGTCTTGCCCTCGAGGAAGTCAAGGAACAGCGGGGTGTGGTTCAGCCGCCACTTCTTGCGCCGCCCGTCCGCGAACGTCTTGCGGAACAGTTCCCGCGTTTCCTCGACGCCGAGGAAGTGCTCCTGGTCCGGTGCCTTCTCGTAGGCGTAGGCCGGGGAGATCTGCATCTCGTCGATGCCGAGGTCGTCGTTCAGGTAGGTCAGCACGTCGATGACCGTCTGCGGGGTGTCGGTGTTGAAGACCGTGGTGTTCGTGTTCACCTTGAACCCGCGCGACTTGGCCAGCTTGATCGCGGCCACCGCCTCGTCGAACACGCCGTCCTTGCAGACCGACTCGTCGTGCCGCTCGCGCAGCCCGTCGATGTGCACCACCCAGGCGAAGTACGGCGACGGCTTGAACTTGTCGAGCTTCTTCGGCAGGAGCAGCGCGTTGGTGCACAGGAAGACGAACTTCTTGCGCTTGATCAGCTCGGAGACGATCACGTCGATCTGGGGGTGCATCAGCGGCTCGCCGCCGGCGATGGACACCATCGGGGCGCCGCTCTCCTCGACGGCGCCGATCGCCTGCTCGACCGGCATCCGCTGCTTGAGGATGGTGTGCGGCTGCTGGATCTTGCCGCAGCCGGCGCACTTCAGGTTGCAGGCGAACAGCGGCTCGAGCTCGACGAGCAGCGGAAACTTCTTGTTGCCCGCCAGCTTCTGGCGCATCAGGTAGGACCCGACGCGCAGCGACTGACGCAGTGGCATAGGCATTATCCCCGTACCTCCTTGGGCAGGCCGAACTTGATTGATTCCGTGGTGGTCACTCGCTCGGAGACGGACAGGGGGCCTAGCCCTGAGAGCGCCGAAATGATCTCCTCCACCACGGCAGGAGGGGCGGAGGCGCCGGCGGTCAGGCCGATCGTCGATACCCCCGTTAGCCAGCCGAGCTGGATGTCCGCCGCACTGTCGATCAGGTGCGCCGGAGTACCGGCCCGCTCGCAGGTCTCCACCAGCCGAACCGAGTTGGAGGAGTTCGCCGAGCCGGCCACGAGCACCAGGTCGGAATCGGCGGCGACAGCCCGCACCGCGGCCTGCCGGTTGGTCGTCGCGTAGCAGATGTCGTCGCTGCCGGGCGCGCGCATCGCGGGGAACCGCTCGCGCAGCGCGCTCGATACTTCTGCCGCCTCGTCGACCGACAGCGTGGTCTGCATCAGGAAAGCGACCCGTTCCCCGTCCCGGGGACGCAGCCTGGCCACGTCCTCCGCGGTCTGCACCAGGACCATCGAGTCCGGCGCCTCGCCCAGCGTGCCCTCGACCTCTTCGTGGCCCTCATGGCCGATGAACGCGACGGTGTACCCGTCGGCGGCGAACCGGCGGGCTTCCGCGTGCACCTTGGACACCAGCGGGCAGGTCGCGTCGATCACGGCCAGCCCGCGCCGGGACGCCTCGGTCCGGACCGCGGGCGACACGCCGTGCGCCGAGAACACCACGGTGGCCCCGTCGGGCACCTGGTCGAGCTCGTCCACGAACACCGCGCCGCGGTCCTCGAGCTCACCCACCACCCGGGTGTTGTGCACGATCTGCTTGCGCACGTAGACCGGCTTGCCCTGCAGTTCGAGCGCGCGCTCGACGATCTCGATGGCCCGCTCGACGCCGGCGCAGAACGACCGCGGCCCGGCCAGCAGCACCTGGCGTGACCCGCAGGCCGCCGCCCAGCGTTCGGCCACGGGGGCGGCGGCGCGCAGCGCACGCAGCGCGGCCAGGCCGCCGGAGACGATGCCCGCCACCGGATGGACCGGCGTATCTGACACCGCCCTGATCACCGCCACCGGGCGATCCCCGGCCGCGGCGGCCAGCGGCGCCGACTCCATGTCGGCGAGCAGCGTGCCGTCGGCGGCCAGCCCGGCCCGTTCGGACCGGCGGACCAGATGGTCCACGGTGGTGATCCGGCCCGTGCGGGCGGTCAGCCCGGCCCGGCGCAGCTCGCCGGCCAGCAGCGGAGCGGACGGGCAGGTGGTCACGCCGACCTCGGTGCCGACGACCAGGTCGCCCGGGCCGAGGTCGGAGGTCAGCCCGGCGCCGACACCCATCACGACCATCTGGCCGAACGGGCTGGCTTTCAGCTCACCCGCCCGGTCAGCCGCCCTCGTGGTGCCGTAGCCCGTGCGCAGTACTTCGGGAGGATCGGCGCTGGTCCGGAGCCCCCGCCGGATCGCGCGGGCCTCGATGCGCATGGGGGCACAGATGATCGCGTCGGTCATGTGTCGCCTCCGTGGATGTACCTGCCCAGGGCGCTGACCGGGAAGGCCAGCCGGTACAGGTGGTAGTTGATGTAGAAGTCGCCGGGGAAGCCCGTGCCGGTGAACCAGGGCTCGTCCCAGGTGCCGTCGTCTCGCTGCGTCTGCGCGAGCCAGCGGATGCCGCGCTCGGTCGCGGGGCTCTCCCGTTCCCCCGCGGCCAGCAGGGCGAGCAGCGCCCACGCGGTCTGCGACGCGGTGGACTCACCCCGGCCGCCCAGCGCCCCGTCGTCGTAGGAGCGCAGGTCCTCGCCCCAGCCGCCGTCCGGGTTCTGGTGCTGCTCCAGCCAGGCCACGGCGCGGCGGATGACCGGCTTGCCCGGCCTCACCCCGGCCGCGATCAGCGCGGGCACCACGGCGCCGGTGCCGTAGAGGTAGTTCGCGCCCCAGCGGCCGAACCACGACCCGTCCGGCTCCTGCGCCCGCAGCAGCCAGACCACGCCGCGGCGCGCGGCCGGCTCGGCCGCCCGCCCCTCGGCGGCGAACGCCTCCACGATGTGCGCGGTCACGTCGGCCGAGGGCGGGTCGATGACCGCGCCGAAGTCGCAGAACGGCAGCTTGTTGACCAGCATGCGGGTGTTATCCGCGTCGAACGCGCCCCAGCCGCCGTCCTTGGACTGCATCCCGGTCAGCCAGGCCAGGCCCCGGTCGATGGCGTCCCGGCTCGGCGTGGCCACCCGGCGCAGCGCCAGCACCACCTCGGCGGTGTCGTCGGTGTCGGGGTAGTTGTCGTTGTCGAACTCGAACGCCCAGCCACCCACGGCGGTGCCCGGCCGGCGCACCTGCCAGTCACCCGGGCCGCGGATCTCCTCGTCCAGCACCCAGCGGGCGGCTCGGGTCAGCGACGGGTCGTCCGGCGGCAGGCCCGCGTCGGCCAGCGCGGTCATGGTCAGCACGGTGTCCCAGACCGGTGACTGGCACGCCTCCAGGCGGCGCACGTGGCCGTCAGGAGTCTCCTCGGTGATGGTGTACCGGTCGATCCCGGCGATGCCCTTGGCCATCACCGGGTGGTCGAGCCCGTAGCCGAGCAGGTTCATCGCCATCAGCGAGTACACCCAGGGCGGCTGGATGCCGCCCCAGCAGCCGTCCTTCTCCTGCCGGGCGATGATCCACTCGGCGCAGCGGCGCTGTGCGGCCCGCCTAACCGACTTTACCGGTCGGTAAAGGAAAGGGGGGTGGCGGCGGAAGGACCGGTCGACAGCGTGCAGGGCCGTGTCGAGGCCGTTGAAGAAGCGGGCCCAGCGGTCCGTGGGGCTGGTGGTGCCGCCTATCGGCCGCGCGTCGAGGTCGCGGAGCGGGCGGGGAGCCCGGCCGTGCGGGCCGCCGGTCTTGAGCTCGTCGATGGAGATCCCGATGGGCCGCGCGGGGCGGAACGACTGGACCACGGCCAGCGCCACGATCGTCTGCCGCGCCCAGCAGCCCCAGTCGTAGATGTTGAGCGGGAACCAGGACGGCAGGTAGATCAGCTCGGGCGGGATGACCGGCAGGTCGTCCCACGACCACAGGCCGGACAGGGCCAGCCAGATCCGGGTGAACACGCGGGTCGCCTCGACGCCGCCGTGCTCGGTGATCCAGTCCCGGGCCAGCTTCATGTGCGGCGCGTCCGGCTCGTCGCCGGCCAGCCGCAGGGCCAGGTAGGCCTCCACCGTGGTGGACAGGTCGGCGGGCCCGCCGTAGAAGTTGGCCCAGGTGCCGTCGTCTCGCTGCTGGGACCGGATCCAGCGGCCCGCGGGCGTGATCACGGCGTCGTCGTGCAGGCCGAGGAACTCGCGCAGCAGCAGGTCCTCGGCGTCCATGGTCACGTTGGTCTCGAGCTCGCCCTGCCACCACCCCTCGGCGTGCTGCAGGCCGAGCAGATGGTCGCGGGCCCGGTTAAGGGTCCCGCGCGCGAGATCCGTCGGCGAGGCGTCCTTTACCATGTTCGGGCCGTGATGAACTCGGCGATCGCGGTCAGCTCGGCCCGGACGTCGCCGACCAGGTCGATGCTGGCCAGGCTGGCGTTGGCCGCGGCGAGCTGCGCGTCGGCCTCGGACTCGGCCCAGTCCTTGCCGCCGGCCGCGACCACCAGGTCGGCCGCGCGGACCAGGTCGGCCTCGGTCAGCGCCTCGGGGCTGGTGAGCAGGGCGCGCAGTTCGGCCGCCTCGGGCTGGCCGCTGTTCAGCGCGGCCACCACCGGCAGCGACTTCTTCCTGGCGCGCAGGTCGGCGCGGACCGGCTTGCCGGTGACCTCGGGCGCACCCCAGATGCCGAGCAGGTCGTCGGTGAGCTGGAACGCCAGCCCGACATGTGCGCCGAACCCGGCCAGCGCCATGGCCAGCGTGGGCGGCGCGCCCAGGTGCACGGCGCCGATGCTGCAGGCGCAGGCCATCAGCGCGGCGGTCTTGTCGCCGGCCATGTCCAGGCACTCGGCCAGGGTGACGTCGTCGCGCTTCTCGAAGGCCAGGTCCGCGCCCTGCCCGCCGATCAGCCGCAGGACCGCCGCGGACAGGCAGCGGGCCGCCCAGGCGCCCTTGAGGGTGTCGTCCTCCAGCAGCAGGTCCTGGGCCAGCGCGAGGAGCCCGTCCCCGGCCAGGATGGCCGCGCCGACGCCGAACACGGTCCAGGCCGTCGGCCGGTGCCTGCGCTCGGTGTCGTTGTCCATGATGTCGTCGTGCAGCAGGGAGAAGTTGTGCACGAGCTCGACCGCCACCGCGGCGGTCACGCCCCGCTCGGGCGGCGCGCCGGCGGCGCGGGCGGAAAGCAGGGCCAGCGCGGGCCGCAGCGCCTTGCCACTGCCGCTGCGTATCGGGTTACCAGCGGCATCCGCCAGGCCGAGGTGATAGGCCGCCACCACGCGCACGTCCGGGGTGAGCCGGGCGATCGCGGATTCCATCGCGGGGCCGACCAGGTCCCGGGCCAGGGCCACGCCCTCAGGCATTACTGCAGTCACTGACGTTCCCCAATCGGTGAGGCGCCTGTCTTCGAGGCGGTAGTAAGCACTGTCCGGCGCAGTTCGGCCGCCGCAGTCAGGCCACTGCGTACCGCGCCCTCCATCGTGTCCGGCCAGCCGGTGTCGGTCCACGCGCCGGCCAGCACCAGGCCGGGCCGGGCGGTCGCGGTCTTCGGCCGCAGCGCGCCGCTGCCCGGGGTCTGGCGGAACGTCGCCCGCCGCTCGCGGGTAACGAAGAACTCGGTCACCCGGGCATCGCGCGCGGCCGGGAAGAGCTCGGCCAGCGCGGGCAGGAACTGCTCCTGCAGCTCGGCCACTGGCGTATCGGCAAACTGATCCGCGGCCGACAGCGAGATGGCCAGGTACTGCTGACCTGGCCGGTCCATGGCGGAGATCTTGGTCCGGTCGAAGACCCACTGCACCGGGGAGTCGATGGCGGCCACGAACGGCAGGTCCATCACCGGCCGGTCGTAGATCACGTGCACGTTGACGATGGGCGACGCGCCCAGGCCGGCCCAGCCCGCGACGGTCTGCTCGGGCAGCGCGCCCGCCGGGATCAGCGGCGCGGCCTTCTCGTGCGGGACGGCCAGGACCACCGCGTCGGCGGTGACCGGGTCCCCCTGCGCCAGCGCGATGCGGAAGCCGCCGCCGGAGACCGGCTCGATGGCGGAAACCTTGGTGCTCAGCGCGACCTGGCCGCCGAGCTTGGCCAGCAGGGTCGCGCCCGCGTCGCCGTGCAGCTCGCCCAGGGGCAGCGTCGGGACGCCGATGTCGGCCGCGTTGTTCTTGCCGAGCAGGCCGGTCTTCACCACCACGGCGGCCAGCGCCAGCGAGGCGTCGTCGCCGGCGATGTTCAGCGCCGAGACGGAAAACAGGTCCCACAGCGCCCGGCGGGTCCGCTCGCTCTGCCCCCGCCGGGCGAGCCAGTCGCCGAAGCGCTGCGTGTCCGCCGCCGGGTCGGCCGGGTCGACGAAGCGCATCGCGAGCGCGGGGCGAGCCACCGAGACCCGTTCGGTACGAGATAGAAACGGATACCGGCCCAGCGCGGGCAGCATATGCAGCGGGCCCGGCAGCGCCGTCCTGCGGAGCCTGGCCTTCCTACCTCCCGGGGCCAGGACGGTCACGTCGAACCGGTCCTGCAGCGTGGTGTGCCCGGTCATGCCGAGCCGGTCCAGCAGGCCGCGGTAGGCCGAGCAGCAGCCGAGGAAGATGTGCTGGCCGGTGTCGACGGTCAGGCCGTCCCGGCTGAACGAGCAGGTCGCGCCGCCCAGCCGAGGCCTGGCCTCGAGCAGGGTGACGTCGGCGCCCGTCTCGGCGAGCGCGATCGCTGCGGTGATCCCGGCCAGTCCCCCGCCGATCACCGCGACTCTGACGCCCTTTCGGGGGGTCTCGGGGGGTCGTCCCCCCGGAACCGGCAGAGTACTCATCTGATCCTCCCCGCCAGGGCGCGCACCGCGACCATGGCTTTCTCCCCCGTGGACAAGGAAACCCGGCTGTCCAGGACGGCGGCGGGCTGCGCCGCGATCCGCTCGAGCAGCCGGCGGTAGATGCCGGCCATGGCGCCGGTGCAGGCCGCGCTGCGGCGGTCGAGCATGGGCAGCAACTGCCAGCCGGCGGCGTACCATTCGCGGGCCCGTTCGGCTTCGAATTCCACCAGCCGGATGAACTGGGACGCGCTGGGTGCGTCCAGGTCGATGTCGAACTTGGCCAGGTCCTCGGCGGGCAGGTAGACCCGCCCGTTCTCGTGGTCCTCGCGGATGTCGCGCAGGATGTTGGTCAGCTGCAGGGCCACGCCGAGCGAATCGGCCAGGCGGGCCGCCTCCTGCTGGTCGTGCCCCGTGTGATCAGGCCCCGTGCCGAATATGCCCAGCGACAGCCGTCCGATCGAGCCGGCCACGCAGCGGCAGTAGTGGTGCAGGTCCTCGAACGTCTCGTAACGGGTGCCGCGGACGTCGGCGACGCAGCCGTCGATGAGTTCCCCGAACGCCTCCATCGGGACCGGGAAGTTGCGCTTGACGTCGGCCAGCGCGAGCAGCACGGGGTCGTCGAGGCTGGCCCCGTCGAGGTTGAGGACGGCCTGGCGGGCGGCCTCCAGGTCGGCGATCTTCTGCTCGGCGGGCATGTCGGCCTGCTGACCCGGCAGGGTGCCGTCGCCGATGTCGTCGATCCGCCGGGCGAACGCGTAGATGACGGCGAGCCCGCGCCGCTTCTCGTGCGGCAGCAGCCTGATGCCGTAGGCGAAGTTCCTCGCCTGCGACCAGGTGATCCGCTCGCATTCGCGATACGCCTCGGTAAGGTCCACCGGGGTCTGCTCACCTCCCTCTCAGATACGCCATGACCAGCTCCGCCGCCAGCCGCGGCTTGCGGCCCCGCGGTGTTCCCGCCAGCACGTCGTAGCGCTGCCGCCTGATGGCGGCCAGCGCCGCCCGGCCGCCGGCCAGGTAGCCCGCGACCGCCAGCCTGGCCGCGCCGCGCAGCGTGCCGACCAGCGGCGCACCCTGGTCGAGCAGGCGCGAGGCACGGTTCGTCTCGAAAATCATCAGCTTCCGCACGGCTTCGTTCGCCGCCGGGGCGGCCAGGTCTGCCTCGGTGCAGCCGAACCGCTCCAGGTCCTCGCCCGGCAGGTAGATCCGTCCGTTGCCCAGGTCCTCGGCCACGTCCTGCCAGTGCTCGGCCAGTTGCAGGGCAGTGCAGATGTTATCGGAGAGGGCGATGCGTTCCGCGGTAGCGACGCCGAAGATATACAGCACGATCTGGCCAACGGGGTTGGCGGACAGCTCGCAGTACCGCTCCAGGTCGGAATACGCCGGGTAGCGGGTGACCCGCTGGTCCTGCCGGTTGGCCTCGATCAGGTCGTGCAGAGGCTGGGCCGGGACGCCGCACTCGCGGACGGTCTCCGCCATCGCCTGCATGACCGGGGACTGCGGGGTCTCTCCCGAGTAGATGCGGTCGACGTCGGCGGCCAGCTCGTCCAGCAGGCTCAGCCGGAGTTCGGTGACGTCGGCGCCCGGGTCCCTGGCCTCGTCGCCGAGGTCGTCGGTCAGCCGGGCGAAGAAGTACAGGTTGGTCAGGTGCCGCCGGTGCCGGGCCGGGAGCAGCCGCAGCGCCACGGGAAAGTTCTCCCCCGGGGCGTTGACCACCACCTCCTCGGCATGCGTCTGCGACGGGCGGACGTGCTCACGCACGCTCGTCCGTTCGGCGCGGCCGGTACTTCGGCTTTCCCCAGTCACCCAGTCATTTTCCAGGGAGCGCGCAATTAAAGGCAAACAATGACGCATGCGTCACATGACGGGTGCGTCGGCTAGAACCCCGGACCGGCAACCCGCTGAGCGACGCGCTCACTACAGTTCGCACTGTTACACCGTCGTTCCCGCAGGTTACGCCGCGGAAATAATAAGTTTGCGGTTGCGAACTACATTATGTTATTGAGAATACCTGACGTGAGCGTCAGCTTTAAAGCCGGTGTCCGCAGGCGGTGAACTCTACGTCATGAAATCGGGATTTCAGGGCGTTAGAACGCACTGGATCCGGGGTTTCATGACGTCGGAGGTCAGGTGCGCCAGAGGAGGACGAGGGCGCAGTCGTCGGAGCCGCCGATCTCCCGTTGCATGGCCGCGATCAGGGCGGGAGCACCGGCGCG
>Ga0207683_10004534_pt1 | contig 11974 bp, 6 predicted proteins | sample KBSM73metaG_FD_184333 | JGI IMG/M metagenome (GOLD analysis project Ga0207683, IMG submission 184333) | Miscanthus rhizosphere microbial communities from Kellogg Biological Station, Michigan, USA - KBS M7-3 metaG (SPAdes) (version 2) | ecosystem: Host-associated > Plants > Roots > Rhizosphere >...
CGCCCGTGGGAAGGCGTTGCCCGGGTCGGGGAGGCGTCACGGCGGTGGGCACGCTAGCACCCAAAACGCCAGTTGTCGCCAGGGCTTTCACGTCGGGAGCGCGCTGGGTTATGCTCCGGGTGTGCAAGCCCCCATCGTCGTTGGCCTCGGGCGGGTTGGGGTCGCGATCTCGGGTCTGGCGCCTAATCTGCCAGCTGACGGCAGCCCGCCGGCCGAGCTGGCAGCGCTCGCCACCGCACCGGCTCCCGGTGTCGCGGTCGCGCTGCGAGCGGCGCTCAGGCTCGGCTGCCACGCGCGCATTGCCGGCACGCACGGCGCGGATCTGCTCGGTGCCCTGGCGCGCAGCGCGATCCGCGAGGCGGGGATCGATACGGAATTGCTTCGCGCGGTCGGCACGTCGGCGTGCGAGCTCGTGACGGTGGCCGGTGACGGCACGCTGCGCACGCGCTACGCGGGGGACGCCGGCGAGCCTGTCGCATTCGACGCGGCGGCTGCTATTTCTGGAGCCGCTGCCCTCTTGATCGACGGGACGACGCCCGTCGAGCAGCTACGTACCGCCGAGCTCGCGCGCACCGCGAAGGTGCCCGTGATCCTCGACGTCGGCGAGCTGCGGGACGGCACGAGCGAGCTGCTCGCTGCCACCAACGTCGCGATCATGTCCGAGCGTGCCGCGAGCGAGCTCGCACCGCGCGGAGAGCTCACCGACGCGCTCGAGGAGATCCTGAACCTCGGGCCGCGCGCGGTCGTGATCACGCTCGGCGAGAAGGGCGCGATCGGTCGCCACGGCGAGCAGATCGTGCGCTGCCCGGCGTTCCCGAGCGACGTGCTCGATGCGTACGGCGCGGGCTCGGTGTTCCACGGCGCGTTCGCGGCGGCGTTGCTCAGCGAGCTACCGTTCGCGCGCTGCATCGAGCTGGCGGCGGCTGCTGCCTCGCTGTCGTTGCGCGAGCTCGGGCCGTGGCAGGCGATGCCGTCGCGCGACGACGTGCTCTCGTTGGTCCGGACCCGTCGCTGATGTAGTAACGCGCGACGCGCGTTCAACTTACAGGACGATGCGGTGAAGACGCTTATTCGCGTCACGGCCGACCCGCTCACGGGCTCTCCTGGTAAGCCGGTGAAGTAAACCCACCGCCACCCGTCCAAGGAGCAGCCATGAAGATCCTCGCCCTCGCCTGCGTCTCCGCATTGCTCGCGTGTGCCACCGCCGGCGCCGAGCCGCCGCCTGCGGGTCCGACGCCCGCACCGGCGCCGTCGCGCAAGCCGCCGCCGCCCAAAGGCTGCGTCGCGAAGGGCACGCCCGAGGTCGAGATCGATCATGGACCGATCGGCACCGGCAAGCAGGCCTCGTGGACCTTCAAGATCTACGAGAGCGGCGCGTGGACGTACGAGACCAAGGACGCCGACGGCAAGGCCGGAGAGCCGAAGCGCGGCTGCTTCGCCGGCGAGGACCTCACGGCGATCAAGGCCGATGTCGCGGTGTCGTGGAAGGTCTCGCCGGTCGGCATGCACTGCATGGCGATGGCGACCACCGAGGACAAGGTGCTCGTCAACGGCAAGCAAGTGTTCACCGAGAAGATGTGCAACTCGCAGAAGCTCGACGATGCCAGCGCCAAGGCACTCGCCGATCTCAACGCCAAGATGAAGACCGCGACCGGCGGCTGAGGCGATCGATCGTGCGTGTGCGAAGCACACGCCACCCTAGCCGAGGGAACCCCGCGAAGCGGGGCGGCTGAGCTCAGCGCTTGCCGGGGCGGCCGACATCGCTGCCCTCGATCTTGAAGTGCGCCTCGGCGGCCGCCATCTGCTCGGCCTCCTTCTTCGACTTGCCGACCGCGCGCGCCCACTCGTCCTCGCCGATCGTCACGGCGACGACGAAGCGCTTGTCGTGATCGGGACCGTGCTCCTGAACGACGCGATAGGTCGGCGTCGCCTTGAGCCGCGCCTGCGCGGTCTCCTGGAGCCGCGTCTTGAAGTCGAAGAAGTTCTTGAGCTCGACGGTCGCGATCTTGCCGCCGAGCACGCGATCGACCGTCTCCCAGGCCGCGGCGTAGCCGCCGTCGAAGTAGACCGCGCCGATCAGCGCCTCGAACATGTCGGCGAGGATCTTCGGCTTCACGCGGCCGCCGGACTTCTCCTCGCCCTTGCCGAGCTGGATCCACTGGCCGAGGCCGAGCTCGCTCGCGACCTCGCTGAGCGCCGCCTCGCTGACCAGCTGCTGGCGGGTGACGCTGAGATCGCCCTCGTGCGCCTTCGGGTAGCGCGTCATCACGCGGTGGCTGACGACCAGGTCGAGGACCGCGTCTCCGAGAAACTCCAGGCGCTCGTTATCGTCGGGGCGCGGATCGGGCTGCTCGTTGCACCAGGACGGATGGCGCAGTGCGGTCTCGAGCAGCTCCTGATTCGTGAAGCGATAGCCGAGGACGGCTTCCAGCTGGGAGTAATCGGCCATGGTACGCTCGCGAAGTCGTGGAAGCGCTGCGCGCGCGTTTCGGGAAGTATCACGTCCTCGAGAAGATCGCGCAGGGCGGAATGGCCGAGGTCTACAAGGTCAAGACCGTCGGTATTGCCGGATTCGAGAAGATCCAGGCACTCAAGCGGATCCTCCCGAGCTCGGCGCGGGAGCCGCGGTTCATCCGCAGCTTCGTCGACGAGGCCCGCATTGCCGTCGAGCTGACCCACCGCAACATCGTCCAGGTCTTCGACTTCGGTAAGGCCGACGGCGAGCTGTTCATGGCGATGGAGCTGATCGAGGGCCGCGATCTGCGGACCGCGATGGCACAGGCGACCGCGCGCGACCTCCAGGTGCCGATCACGGTCGCCGCCTACATCATCGGCGAGACCGCGGCGGGACTCGACTACGCGCACCGCAAGGCCGATGGCTACGGCCAGCCGCTCAACATCGTGCACTGCGACGTGTCGCCGTCGAACGTGATGCTGTCGGGCGAGGGCTACGTGAAGATCCTCGACTTCGGGATCGCGCGTGCGTCGTTCGCGTCGGCGCTCGAGCGGCGGCGGTTGCGTGGCAAGCCGCGCTACATGGCGCCCGAGCAGACGCACGGCGACACGCCGACGGCGGCGGCCGACGTGTTTGCCCTCGGGATCATCGCGTGGGAGCTGTTCACGGGGCTGCCGCTCTATCGCGGGCACGATCTGAAGTCGATCCTCGAGGCCGTGCGGCGCACGCAGCCGCCGCGGATCGACCGGATGAACCCGCACGTGCCGAAGGAGATCGTCGATGCGATCGCTGTGGCGCTGCATCGCGAGCCGCCGGAGCGCGGGACCGCGGCCGACCTCGTGCAGGCGTGTGCGCGGACGGCGCTCGGTGGCGGTTCGCGGGCGCTCGCGGCCTGGCTCGCCGATCTGGACGCGCGGCCGAGCGGTCGCGAGATGGCGTGGCAGCCGGACCCGGTCGGCACGGCGAGCATTCCGAAGTCGGTGACGCCGGAGCCGCCGCTGCGGCCGTCGACGCGCTCGCTCACGGCTTCGATCTCGGTGGTGCCGCCGCCGGGCGCGGATCTCGGCGAAGGCACGCCGGGGTTCGCGCTACCGGCGCCGTTTCCCATCGAGCGCACGACGAATCCGGTGGCGGCGAAGTTCGAGGCACCGACCGCGACCTCGCCGAGCTTCAAGTTCGGCGATCGCGATCCGACGACCAGCGTGGGCGCGCCGCAGTTCGGAGGGCGCGAGCGCACCGCGAGCATCACGTCGCAGCAGTGGGGCCCCGAGGGCACGGCCGCCGGTGTGGGCAAGCTCGCCGATGCGCTGGTGCCACCGGAGATGGAGCGGGCCGGATTCACTCCGGCCCGCGGGGACGATGTGTTCGGTGCGCTGCAGGAGCCGCCGACGCGGCAGTCGTACCAGAAGCTCGAGCCGATGCCGGGCGGGTTGCCCGCGTCGATGCGGTTCGACGACGAGGCGACGCAGCATGGTTTCGCGGCGCCGATCGGCGAGGCGACGAGCTTCGACGATCTGCAGGTCGAGCTCGAGGCGGCGGAGGATCTCGCGCCGGCCGACGAGCCGATCGACGACGATCTGTCGGCGGCGCTCGTGCCGATCGTGGCGCCGGAGCGGCGGCGCGCGGTCGTGGTCGCGGCGGCGCTGGAGGGCGGCGAGCGCGAGATGCTGCGGCCGATCGCGAAGAGCCTTGGCGAGCTCGCGTATCAGCGCGGTGGCGTGGTGCTCGAGCTCGCCGACGACGCGCTGATCGTCGCGTTCGGTCTCGAGGTCGTCGGCGAGGACGATGTCGCGATCGCGATGGGCTGGGCGCTCGATGCCGCGGCGATGACGCGCGATGTGGGCGGAGCCGAAGCCGACGCCGGGCCGCGGCTGCGCGTCGGCGCTCGCACGGGTGTCGCGACGTCCAGGGAGCACGGGCTCGTGCCGGCCGAGGCGATCGACGAGGCGCGCGCGCTCGCGAAGGAAGCCGCACCGGATCGGCCGCTGTTTGTCGGCGCGGCGGGCCGCACGACGAGCGGGCTCTACCAGCTGCGCGAGCTCCCGGCGCCGCGGCGGATCGCGCGCCGCAGCAAGGTGATCGAGGTCGTCGGGCCGCGCGGGTTCGACGAGCGCGAGCGGGCGCGGCTCGAGCGGCGCGGCAAGTTCGTCGGGCGCACGGCGCAGCTCGCCGAGCTCGATGCGTGGCTCGCACGCGCGCAGGCCGCGGATCGCCGGCTGGTCGCGCTCGTCACCGGCGCCACCGGCACCGGCAAGAGCCGGCTCATCGCCGAGCTGCTCCATCGGCGCACGGCGACCGGGCAGCCGTTGCGCGTCGTGATGACGGCCGGCACGCCCGCGAGTCGCAACGCGCCGTTCGGGCTCGTGATCGACCTCTACCAGGCTGCGCTCGGCCTGCCACCGGCGCGTGGCCGCAGCGCACGCGCGCAGGTCGTGCACCGCCTGTTGCACCTGCAGCACGAGGCCGGCGTGCCCGACGAGCGCGCGCGGGCCGTCGCCACCGACCTCGATCGAGCGATGGAGCTGCGCGACGGTGTCGCCGTCGGCACGCCGGAAGTCGCCGATCTGCGTCCGCGCGTCTCGGCGGGCCTCGCGGCGTTTCGCGCGGCGATGGTCGCGCGCAGTGGACCGCTCGTCACCGTGATCGAGGACATTCACCACGCCGACGGCGCCTCGCTCGAGGTGCTGCGCCACACGCTCGCGATGCCCGCGCACGGTGCCGAGCTGCTGATCCTCACCACGCGTCCCGACGGCCCTCCCCCGCCGGTCGTCGACGTTACGATCGCGGTCGGCGATCTGGTCGGCGGCGAGCTGCGCGCGCTGATCTCCGACCGGCTCGGCGATGCGGCGACGCCGCTCAACATCGCCGCGGTGATCGCGCGCGGCGGTGGCAACCCGCTGTTCGTCGAGGAGCTCGCGCAGGCCGTTCGCGAGGCCGGCGACGACGTGCCGGCGACCGCGCGCGATGTCGTCGCAGCACGCATCGATCGGCTCACGCCGAAGGCGAAGGCCGCGCTACGACTCGCCGCGGTGATGGGCGGCACGCTGCGCTCGCGCCTGCTCGAGGAGCTCGTGGCCGAGGAGCCGCTCGCGCCTCGCGAGGTGGAGCACACCAACGCGCTCGACCTCGAGCTCGACGAGCTGGTCGAGGCGGGCTTTCTGTCGCGCAGCCCCGACGGCGAGCTCGCGTTCGCGCGCGGCCTCGTGCGCGAGGTGATCTACGAATCGCTGCCGCTGCGCGCGCAGAAGGATGCCCACGCGCGGATCGGCCGGCTGCTCGCCTCGCGGTTCTTTGCCGGGCGCGAGGAACCGCCCGCGGTGATCGCCGATCACATGGAGCGCGGCGGCGAGGTTGCGGCGGCCGCGGCGTTCTGGCTGCGCGCCGGTCGGCTCGCGCTGGCGGCGAGTGATGCCGTCGCCGCGGCGACGCACTTCACGCGCGTGCTCGATCTCGAGCGCGAGCTCGGCAGCGCGCCGCCCACGCCGACGTCGAAGACGCGCCGCCGCGAGGCCCTCGCCGGCCGCGAGACCGCGCACCGCCTCGCGGGCGACCTGGTGTCGCATGCCGGCGATCTCGACGAGCTGTGGCGGCTGTGCGAGGGCGAACCGCGGCGGCTCGCCGAGGTCGCGATCCGGCGCGCGCACCGGATGCTGCGGATCGGCGACTTCGCCGGCGCGACGGCAGCGACGGTCGTCGCCGAGGATCAGGCGGTGGCATCGAGCGACGCGCGCGCACGCGGTGAGGCGCTGCGCATCCGCGGCGAGGTGCTCGAGCGGCTCGGCCGGTTCGACGAAGCGCTGCTGATCGTCGACGACGCCCGCGAGCTGTTCGCGCGCGAGGGCGCGGTCTCCGAGGAGATGGGCGCGATGGTCGGCCGCGGCCGCATCCACCTGATGCGCGCCGAGTACGAGGCCGCACGCGATGCGTACCGGCCGGTGATCGCGCGCGTCGAGAAGACGAGCGAGCCGTACCTCGAGCGCATCGTTCACAACCACGTCGCGATCATCGAGATGTGCCTGGGCAACTACGCCACCGCGATGGCCAGCGCGCAGCGCTCGCTCGAGCTGTGCCGGCGCTACGGTGATCGCCCGCGCGAGGGCGACGCGCTGTCGGTCGCCGGCATCATCCTGCTCGAGGTCGGACTGTTCGAGCGCGCGGCGCAGACGTTCGCGGAGGCGCTCGAGCTGCTCACGAAGACCGGCCAGCGCTGGAGCCGCGCCGACTGCCTGATCTACGCGGGCGTATGCGAGGCGCGTCGCGGCGGCAATGGCCTGACGATGCTCGACGAGGCCCTCGCGGAGGCCCGGCGGCTCGGCGCGCGCTACCTCGAGGCGAACGCGCTGGTCTCGCGCGCCGGCGTCCACCTGCGTGCCGGCCAGACCGCCGCGGCGGCGGCCGACGCCGAGCAAGGCACCACGGTCGCGCGCTCCGCAACGCTTGTCGGCTACGAGATCCAGGGCCTCGCGCGCCACGCGGTCGCGCTGGTCCGCGACCCCGCGGGCCGGAGTGAATCCGGCCCGCTTCATCCCGGGCCCGCCGGCCGGAGTGAATCCGGCCCGCTCCATCTCGGGCCCGCCGGCAACCGCACGGCCGAGGCCGGTGCACTCGTCCATCGCGCGCTCGCGCTGCTCGATCACCAGCGCTTTCTCGAGGGCTCCGAGGAAGAGGTCTACGCGAATTGCCTGGAGGTGCTCGCGAAGGCGGGAGCGGGCGATCGCGCGGCCAGCGTCCGGGCGCGCGGGGGCGCCGAGGTCGCGCGCAAGCTCGTCGGGCTGACCGACGCAGAGTGGCGCGCGGCCTACTCGTCACTTCCCGAGTGCAAGGCGCTGCTCGGCTGAGCTAGGCTCGGCGGATGTCGATCCCGATTCCCGCCGAGCGCATCCCTCCGATTGCCAAGGAGGTCGCCGATGCCAAGAAGACGTACGCGATCCTGTGGTGGTTCGGTGCCTCTCTCGCCGCGCTGATCGCCTACGGCCAGCGCGACAGCAGGGACCACGACGCCAGCTCGATGGTCGCCGGCGTTGCGTTCTGGATGATCGTGCTGTTCGGGCTCGGCGTCCGGCAGTGGAAGATCGGCCGTCGCGCGACCGAGGCTGCGCGCCGCGCGGAGGCGCCGGGCACGTCGTTCGTGCTGGCCGGCAACCTGATCGTCGCGATCGACGAGCGTCAGGTCTCGCAGCCGGCGGCGTCGTTCAAGATCAGCGGCAAGCACGTGACGATGCTCACCGCGCTGCCGACCGCGCAGCTCAGGCAGTGATCCAGCCGCCGGCGAGCACGCGGTCGCCCGCGTAGATCACGGCCGCCTGCCCCTTCGCCGCCACGGTCGGCTCCGCGAGCCGGACCTCGGCGCGATCGCCCGAGACCTCGATCTCGGCGGCGATCGGCGTACCGCGATGGCGGACCTGCACGGCGGCCTGCAGTCGTTCGGCGCGCGGTGCGAGCCAGCGCAGATCGCGAATCGCCAGCGCGGTGCGCTCGGCGGCGTTGCGCGGCCCGACGCGGACCTCGGCGCGTTCGGGATCGACCGCCGTGACGTACAGCTTGTCGCGCGTGGTCAGGTTGCCGAGCCCGCGGTGCTGGCCGACGGTGAACCGATGTACGCCGTCGTGGCGGCCGACGGTCGCGCCGGTCTCGTCGACGATCGCGCCCGGCCCCGGCATCGTGCGCCCGCGCCGGAGCGCCTGCGCCGACACGAAGCCCGCGTAGTCGCCGTCGGGCACGAAGCAGATCTCCTGCGATTCGTCCTTGCCGGCGTTCGGCAGGCCGAGCCGGTGCGCCTCGGCGCGCACCTCGTCCTTCGTGAGGTGGCCGAGCGGGAAGCGCACGGCATCGAGCTCGGTGGCGGGCATCGAGAACAGGAAGTACGACTGATCCTTGCCGGCGTCACGCCCGCGATAGAGACCGCCATCGACGATGCGCGCGTAGTGACCGGTCACCAGCACGTCGGCGCCGATCGCGCGCGCGCGCTGGAGCAGCGGCGAGAACTTGATGTGCTGGTTGCACTTCACGCACGGGTTCGGCGTCTCGCCGGCGAGGTACGCCTCGACGAAATCGTCGACGACCGCCGCCGCGAACTCGCCTTCCAGATCAATGACGTGGTGCGGGATCCCGAGGTGAGCGCACACGGCGCGCGCGTCCTCGATGTCGCGTGGGCCGCAGCAGCGCCCACTCGCCGCGCTGGTGCCGCGCGCATCGTAGAGGCGCATCGTCATGCCGACGACCTGGTGTCCCTGCTCGACGAGCAATGCCGCGGCCGTGGCGCTATCGACGCCACCGGACAGTGCTGCAACCACCAGAGACATGCGCGCAGACTAGCAAAGTCGCGCTACGGTGGCTGCTGCGATGAAGTCCCAGCGCTGCGAGGTCATGGCGACCGAGCTCGACGAGGCCGGCCACGGCGTCGGGCTCTCCGCGGGGCGCAGGATCCACGTCGCGGACCTCCTGCCCGGGGAGCGCGCCGAGGTCGCGATCGATCACGCAAGCCCGCACAAGCCCGAGGGCTGGGGCCGGATCGTGCGCCGGATCGGGCCCCCGAGCGCCGAGCGCGTCGAGCCGAAGTGCCCTGGCTTTGGCCGCTGCGGCGGGTGCGTCTGGCAGCACCTTTCGTACCCGGCGCAGCTCGAGGCCAAGCACGCCCGGATCGTGGCGGCGCTCGCGGATGCCGGGATTCCGGTCGCGCCGGTGCACCCGTCGCCGCAGCTGTTCGGCTACCGCAACAAGGGCAAGTACGTCGTCGGCGCCGCCGGCAAGCACGTCGTGCTCGGCGCCTTCGCTCCGCGGACGCACACGGTGGTCGACACGCTCGGCTGTCGAGTCGTCGCGCCGATCATCGACGAGCTCGCGAGCTGGGTGCGCGGTGCCGCCGAGGCCGCGGGCCTGGTGCCGTATGACGAGCAGAAGCGCACCGGCGAGCTGCGCTACGCGATCTTCCGGGAGGCCGGTGGAGACGTGATGGTCGCGCTGATCGTCGCGACCGGCACGCCGCGCGCCAAGCTCGAGCAGGTCGCGAACGCGCTGTCGAAGCACCCGGCGATGCGCGGGCTCGTCGCGATCACGAACGACCGCCGCGATGGCGCGATCGTGCCGAGCGGTTCGAGCGCGCAGGTGTTGCACGGTCACGGCCACATCGTCGAGGAGCTCGCCGGCGTGTCGATCGCGGTCGGCGCCGCGGAGTTCCTGCAAGTCAACCGCGCGCAGGCGGCGGCGATGTACGCGCGCGTGGCCGAGCTGGCGCTGGAGCCCGGCGGCAAGCGCGCCGTCGATCTGTTCGCGGGGCTCGGAGGCATCGGGCTGCACCTCGCGCGCGGCGGTGCCGAGGTCGTCTCGGTCGAGATCGATCGCGATGCCGTGGCGCAGCTGCGCCGCGCCGCCGAGCGCGCGAACCTGCCGCTGCGTGCACTCGCCGGCGATGCGGGTGAGCTGCCGGCCGCCGTGCGCGCCGAGCTTGGCGATGCGCCCGACGTCATCGTCGTCAACCCGCCGCGCAAGGGCCTCTCCGACGGCGCGCGCACGCTGCTCGTCGACCTCGACGCGCCGACGCTCGTCTACGTCAGCTGCGGCCCCGAGTCACTGGGCCGGGACCTCTCCGCGCTCGCCGATCACGGCTACCGCGCCGACGTGATCGAGCCGTTCGATCTGATGCCGGGCACGCCGCAGGTCGAGACCGTGGTCCGGCTCAGAAGACACAGCTCGAAGGAATGACGCTCGTGTCGCCGAGGATGTTCTTCACCTGGGCGAGCTCGCGGTTCCAGTAGCACAGCGTGTCGGCCATGAAGAGGTAGCCGAACTGGTACGTGGTCTGGTTCGTCGTCTTGTCGACGAGGCGGCGGCCGTGCGTGTCGTGGAGATCGCCGTCGCGGTCCTTCACCACGCCCTGCCCTTCGGCGAGCACCGACTCCGCGAGCTGCAGGTGCTTGTTCGCGTCCTCGCCACGCACGTGCGCGATCACGGCCGAGTAGGCGTGGAACACGAACTCGGCGCGCAACAGGTCGATGTGCACGCCGTCGCGGATCTCGCGCGTCCACCGCGTATCCGGCAGATCGAGCTTGCCGACATCATGCCAGATCGATGCGAGCACCTGGATGTGCGCCTCGAGCGGCGTCATCACGGTCTGTTCGAAGCTGTCGACGTTGGCGGTCGTCAGCTGATCGAACGTGATCCGATCCGGTTGCGAGATGATGTTCAGCACGCGCCCGGCATCGATCACCGCGTCGCGACCGGCCATGTACCCGGCGAGGTGCTGGATCATCAACGCGTCGTGCTGCGCGGTGGCGAGCCGGTCGACGAGTGCCGCCGCCTCGGGCCCGAGGTCGGGCGCGTAGGCATCGACGATGCCGTCCTGCGCTGCACCGGGCAACTCGTAGCTCGCGCGCAGGCTGGTCACGTCGTTGAGCCAGTAGCCCCACTCCCAGCCGCTCGAGAAGATCAGGTGCTCGTCGAGCGGGCCGCAGCCGCTGTGCGCGAGCCCGTCGAGATCGACGAACCGGCTGTGCACGTAGACCGGATCGAACATCGGCACCGCGTCGTCGAACGCGATCCAGTACGCATCCTCGGGGTGATAGGCGGCCTTCTGGCCGGCGCACATCCGCTCCTCGAGGTACGCGCGGTGCTCGCTGAAGTCGGTGTGCTGGTACGCGCCGCCGGCGTCCTCGAACAGGTCGTAGTACATGACCGAGTGGATGTCGGGGACGATCGTCGGATCGGCGTACTTGACCAGGAAGTAGTAGATCATGTCCTGGCCCATGTACGTCACGCGCTGGGTCGCACCGACGTGCACGAGCGCGTGCATCTCCGCCTGCGGCGCATCCGTCCGCAGCTGGCTCGCGACCTCGTTGATCGCATCGATCAGCTTCTGCGGCTCCGCATCGAAGAACTCGCCGAAGCTGAGATCGTAGACATCGAACGGCAAGTCCTGGGTCACGAGCGGCAGCCGACCGGCGATCTCGTCGGCGATCGGCACCATGCCGGTCCGGTCGTCGGACAGATCGAACGCATTCTGCAGATTCGACTGCCCGAACAGCTCCATGTCGAAGCCGACCCGCACGCCGCGCATGTGCGCGTACGCGAGCAGCTCCTGCGTGAACGCCTTCCACGCCGCATAGCGATCCGGCTTGAGGATGTCGTCGAGCCCGGCCCACTGGATGTAGTTGCCGCGGTTCTTGATGAGCCAGTCGATGATGCGGTGCGCGTCGTTCGTGCTGCCGGCGCTCGGCTCCCACAGCGCGAAGTAGCCCTCGATCGGGTGCAGCGTATGGATGTGCAGGCCGCGCACGCGGATCTGCGGCACGTGCACGATCCCGATCTCCTGCCCACGATCGGCCGGCACCGCGGGCGTGTACGGCTCGAACGGATGCCGCCACCGGAACCCGAGGTTCTCGAGTGCGCCGGCCACGCCGTACTGCGCGCCGAGCACGTCGTGCGCGTGCACGATCCAGTGGTCCTTGGCATCGTTCTCGATGCGATACCCCTCGGTGGGCACGGTCGCATCATCGAAGAACACGAACTTCATCGGCGCATCGC
>Ga0207683_10004536_pt1 | contig 11973 bp, 9 predicted proteins | sample KBSM73metaG_FD_184333 | JGI IMG/M metagenome (GOLD analysis project Ga0207683, IMG submission 184333) | Miscanthus rhizosphere microbial communities from Kellogg Biological Station, Michigan, USA - KBS M7-3 metaG (SPAdes) (version 2) | ecosystem: Host-associated > Plants > Roots > Rhizosphere >...
TTCTTATCGCCTATATCGAGCTGTTCCGCTGCACGCCGCTCTTGGTGCAGATCATCTGGTTCTATTACGCCTTTCCCGTCGTGATCGGCGTGAACATCCCGGCCCATGTCGCCGCCGTCAGCGTGCTCTCGCTCTATGGCGGCGCGTTCTATGCCGAGATCGTCCGCGGCAGCATCGAGAGCATCCATCGCGGCCAATGGGATTCGGCGCGGGCTCTGGGCCTGCGGCCATGGCACGTGTTGCGGCTGGTGATCATTCCGCAGGCGCTCAAGCCGATGCTGGCGCCCTATGTCAATCAGTCGATCACGCAGCTGAAGAACACCTCGCTGGTATCCATCATCGCCGTGCCCGACCTCGTCTACAACGCCACCCTGATCAACGCCGACACCTACCGGCCGCTGGAAGTCTACACCATCGTGGCGCTGATCTACTTTGCGATCCTGTTTCCGGCCACGCTCGTCGCGCGCAGGTTCGAGCGCGGCCTCTCCTACGACAAGGCGTGAAGGTCCTGGATAGCTTCAGCGGCCCTCAGATATTCAGTTCGACCGGCACGTCTTCCGGCTTCACGCCGCTCATCGTCATGCCTTTGGTGAACCATTCGCGCATCTGGCCGATACCGCGGTTGTAGTCGACCCACACCGCGAGGAAATCGCGCCAGCGCTTGTCGGCTTCGCGCCGCACCGCCATGCTGCTGGGAATGGCCACCGAAGGCGTTTGCAGGATCTTGTAGGTGCCGAGATTCGGGTTCTTGGCGATCGCGGTCAGCCCCAGCACCAGCGCGTTGACCACGACGTCGACCCGGCCGGAGGACATTTCAAGCATCACCTCGTCGCGCGATTTCAGCGACTTGATGGTGGCGTTCGGCGCGAAACGCCGCGCGACCGTCTCGTTGGCGGAGCCGGCGTCGACGGCGATGTTGACCGAGGGCTTGTTGATGTCGGCCCAGGTTTTGGCTTCCAGCCCCTTCTTGAGCATGGCGCCGAACGGATGATGGAAAACGGCGCCGCAGAAGTCCACCACCAGCGCGCGCTGCGGGGTCGGGTTGAGGGCAAAGCCGAGGTCGATCTTGTTCGACTGCAAATCGAGGATCGAGTTGCCGTAGGTCGATTCGGTGTATTCAAGCTTGACGTCGAGCAGCTTTGCGATGTCGTTGGCCATCTCGAGGCACATGCCGGACCAGGTGCCGCTGGCGAGATCCTTGTTGAAATAGGGCAGTTCCCCCGGCAGCACCGCGATCCGCAGCACCTTGGCGGCGCGGACGCGATCGAGCGTGTTGTCGGATGTCGACTGCGCCGACGCCGGGCTGGTGACGGCGGCGGCGAGCGCAGCACCGCTGCCGATCGCCAGCGCATAGCGCAGTGCTTCGCGGCGGTCTTCGGAAATCCTGCCGTCGTCGGCAGTCTTGCGGTCGTTGGATTCGGTCACGGGAGCCCTCCTGCACTATTTCCGCACAAGCCTAGCGTCCGCATCGGGGCGCAGCAATAGCAGGCTTGCGGTCGCTACTCGGCGACCTACAGCCGCGATTTCAGGAAGTCGAGCAACGCCCTGACGCGCGGCAGCGTTTGGCGGCCGGGCAGGATCAGCGCGGTTATCGGTTGCGGATCGTCATCGTGGCAATCCGCAAGCAAGGATACCAGTTGCCCCTTCGCCAATGCTTCGGCGCCGAGAAAATCACCGAGCCGGACGATTCCAATTCCCGCCAGGGCGAGATCCCACAGCACTTCCGCGCTATCGGAGGTGATGTTGCCCCTGGGCGTCATCATGATCCGGATGCCGCCATCGAACATCGGCCATTGCGCGAGGCGCGCGAAGCCGCTGAGCAGCAGGCAATTGTGCTGCAGCAGATCGGTGGCCCTGACGGGCTTGCCGTGGCGTTCCAGGTAGCGCGGGCTTGCCACGATGACCCTCCTGACCTCGCCGAGCCGCACGGCAATCAGTTCGCTGTGCGCCAGCGGCCCCACGCGTATCGTCACATCGATCTGATTTGCGATCGGATCGATGCGGCGGTCGCTGACGGAGAGATCGATGGTTATTTCGGGAAAGCGCTCGGAGAATTCCGGCAACAGCCTGGCCAGCTTGTACCGGGCGAACGCGGTCCCGGTGTTCAGACGGAGGTGTCCGCGCGGACGACCATGCGCGGACGCGACCGCGGCTTCAGCGGCTTCGACGGCGCCCAGTATGCTTCTCGCATGGGCCAGAAATGTCTCGCCTTCCTGCGTCAGCACCAGCTTCCTTGTGGTTCGATGCAGCAGCTTGGCGCCGAGACGGCTTTCCAACCGCGTCACGATGCGGGAGACGCCGGAGGCGGTCAGTCCGGACTCGGCGCCGACAGCGGCAAAGGTCCCGAGGTCGACCGTCCGGGCAAAGAAGGCGATGTCGGATGTTGGGTGCATGCTAAATTCCTGATGAATTGGTATCAATGAATGTCATTTTTCGATATTTATCTGATTTATCGATACTAATACAAGGCCCTACCGCACCCCACTACCACGCGAAGGACCTGACCAATGCCGCTCGCCCGTATCTCTGTCCCGTCATGCCTGCCGCAGTCCAAGATTTCTGCCCTGGCGGCCGCCGTCCACACTGCCCTGGTCGCGACCTGCAACGTCCCCGAAAAGGATCGCTTTCAGCTGATATCGGTCTTCCCGCCGGGGATGATGATCATCGATCCAACCTTTCCGGACGTCAGGCGGACCGCCGAGGCGTCCATTGTCGAGATCCTGTTCCTGGAGGGACGGTCGGTCGAACAAAGACGCCGGCTGTTTGCGATGATTGCCGGCATTGCGGTCGACGCCGGATTTCGCGGCGACGACATCACCATCGTACTCACCGAAAACTCCATACCCGACTGGTCGCTCGGCCATGGATTCATGTTCGAGAAGCATCACGCGCCGGCTTGAGGGGGCGTAGCGCGGTCGGTCAAATCCCGAACCGCGCGCGCTGGCGGCTGCCGCTTTGGCGTTCGCGTCCTTGCCGGTATGGCGTGCCGTTCATGATATTGCTATTCGTCAGGCGAACAATTCGTCCACCGCCGGACAGCCATGACCCCAGCCACCATCACGCCCTCGCAAGTCCGCATCGCACTCTTGCTGCGCGAGGAAATCGCGCTGCTCGACGTGCGGCACGAGGCCGCCTTTGCCACCGGCCATCCCTTGTTCGCCGCCAACATGGCCGCCGGGCGGATTGCGCTCGAAGCAGGCTTGCGGCTGCCGCGCAAGGATGCGCCGGTTGTCGTCTATGATTCCGGCGAAGGCCTTGTTGCCGAGGCGGCGGATCGCCTGAACGCGTTGGGATACACCAATGTCCGCGCGCTCGATGGCGGGCTGCAGGCCTGGAAGGACGCGGGGTTTGAGCTGTTCCAGGACGTCAATTCCTACGCCAAGGCGTTTGGCGAACTGGTGGAGTCACGCCGTCACACGCCCTCGCTGTCGGCGGAAGAAGTAGGTCAGCTGATCACGCGCAAGGCCAATATCAGGATTCTCGACGTTCGCCGGTTCGACGAATACGCCACCATGAACATCCCGGGTTCGATCAGTGTGCCCGGCGGCGAACTGGTGCTGCGCGCAAACGAGGCTGCGCCCGATCCCGACACCACCATCATCGTCAATTGCGCCGGCCGCACCCGTTCGATCATCGGCGCCCAGTCGCTGATCAACGCCGCGGTTGCAAACAAGGTGGTGGCGCTGCGCAACGGCACCATCGGCTGGACGCTTGCCAAACAGGATCTCGAACACGGCGCCGGCCGCCGCGGCGCGATCGGCGCCGCCGAGGACGCAAGGATCAATGCCCGCGACGTCGCCTATCGCGCCGGCGTTCGCCGGATCGGCATGGCCGAGCTTGGCGCGCTCGAAGCCGAAATGGGCCGCACGCTCTATCGCTTCGACGTCCGCGACGCCGAAGAATACGCTGCCGGCCACCTCAAGGGCTTTCGCCACTACGCCGGCGGCCAGTTGGTTCAGGAGATCGACATGGCCGCGCCGGTGCGCGGCGCGCGTATCGTCCTGTCAGACAATCTCGGTGTCCGCGCCGACATGACCGCGTCCTGGCTCGCGCAGATGGGGTGGGAGGTCTTTGTGCTCGATGGCGGCTATGATGGCGCCCCGGAAGTCGGGCCGCCCTTGGTCCTGCCAAAGCCCGATCCGGCGCATCGCTACCGGCGGCCTTACGAAGGCACCGAGGCCTCGACCGCCGCCATGCAGGCCTATCTCGACTGGGAATATGGCCTGGTTGAGCAGCTCCGCCGCGACGCCAGCCATGGGTTCTTCGTGATTTGAGGCGGCGGGCGTGTCGCCCGGTCTCGGATCGTCAGCCTATTTTGCGGGCCCGTCGGCGCCGAGAAATGATCGCAACTCCTCAAGGAAGCGAGCAAATGCGGGCTCGCTTTCCAGGATCAGGTGATTCCGGCTCTCGAGCGGAACGAAGCGGGCTCCGGGGATTCCGGCGGCCAGTCGCCGTCCGGATTCAAAGGGTACCCTTCCATCATGACGGGAATGCATGACGAGCGTTGGCACCCTGACCTGCGACAGCAGCGAACTCACGTCTGTCTCGCCATTTGCCAGCAGGTTGCGCACGGCATCGGCAGGGGAGGCCGATACCCGTTGCAGTTCGTTGAACCAGTCGGACTGCTCCTTGGAGCCGTCCGGAATAAACTGCGATGTGAACATTTGTCGGAATGCCGGGTTCTCCTGACCCCAGCCGAGGCGCATCAGGGTGACCATCGCCTCGCCGGCTTCCCGCTCCGCCTCGGTCCTGGCGCGTTTCTTCCAGCCGACGGCATAGCCTCCGAAAAGAACCAGATGCGAAACGCGTTCCGGATGTCGGACCGCGTAGCCGACCGAAACCGCACAGCCTTGCGATATGCCGAGCAGCGCGAAACGGTCGATGCCGGCGGCGTCGACCACCGTTTCAAGGTCATCCACGTATTTCTCGAAACCGACGTCGGGCACCTCGCGATCCGATAATCCGTTGCCGCGGGCGTCGTACCGGAACAAGGTATGATCGCGTGACAGTTCTCGATAGAAATGCCGCCAAATGGGGCTTTCAAAATCAAATTCGAGGTGGGTCATCCAGTTGCCGGTCTTGACGATCGGCGGACCCTGGCCCATCCGGGAATAGGCCAGTTGCACGCCATCCCCGGATTGGCAAAAATGGATCTCCTGCTCAAATCGATTGTCCGGCGCGCGGGCGCCGCCAGCGGATGCGGGAGCAGCAGATTCCGGAAGCGCGATAATATCCTCGGCAGTCAGCCCGAACACGCCCACCGCACGTGCGATGTTCTTGACGGCCTGCTCGCCGAGATCGGCGAAGGCCATCGACAGCTTGTCCCTGATCTGGTCGTTCGCCGCCCTTGAAATGCACACGCCGCCGGGTTCGCAAAGCGCTTCCAGACGCGCCGCGATATTGACGCCGTCGCCAAAAATATCGCCGGCGTCATCGATGATGATATCGCCCACATTGATCCCGATTCGAAATACGATTTGTCTGTCCGCGGCAATGCCGGCGTTGCGCCGGAGCATATTGCGCTGAACCTTGACCGCGCAGCCAACCGCATCCACGACGCTGGCGAATTCCACCAGCATCCCGTCGCCGGTGGTTTTGACGATGCGGCCGTGGTGCTCCGAGATGCTGGAATCGACCAGTTCGCGGCGGTGCGATTTGAGCGAGGTGACGGTCCCCATTTCGTCGGTGCCCATGAGACGGCTGTAACCGACGACATCCGCCGCTAAAATGGCCGCAAGCCGGCGTTGCATGACTCCTCCATCATCGTGCCCGGTCAGTCTGCCCGCGATCACCAGCCGCCACAAGCCTGAGGCGGAGCGTCAGTTTGGCGTCTCGGAAAGCTGATGGTGGTCGATCTGAAGCCACCGACGCTCGCGCGCGGCGTCAGTGCGGCGCCCGCACTATCCAGGATTGTGAAAGGGTTCACATGCGCGCCGGTGTGGCGCTGACGGCGCGCGTCAGCGAATATTGGCGATGATGGCTTTTCTGGTATCCGCCGCCGATTGCAGCACCTTCGACATCAGTTCCAGCATTCTGTTGTAGCTGCTGTCGGCGCCGGCGGTCACACCGTCGAGCTCGGTCCCGGTGAGCGCATCGCGTTCATTCCGGTGTTCAAGATTCGAATCGATGGCCATCTCATTCCTCCCTGGCGTTCGACGAAGCGTTCGAAGCGTCCCGGGAGCTGGTAGCATGCGCGGTCGATCGCATGCGTGACGCAGGTCATGGAGTTGAAGGGGCGCTCGCATCCTGGCGGGGTTGCGGCTTGCGTGCCGGCCAGCATTTACGGACGGCTTGGCTCCATGCCGTTCTTCCGGATCACGGGCGCGGCGGAAGGCGCGGACAGCACCGCCTGCAGGGCCTTGGCGGCCTCCGGAGTATTGGAGCCAACGGGAATGCCGCTGGAGTAACTGGTGATGTTCTGGATGTCGGCCGGCAGCGGGCCGATGAAGTCGATCCCGGTCTCGCGGATCAGCTCGCTCACCTGCTGGAAGCCGAGATCGGCCTCGCCGCTTGCCAGATACTGCGCGACCCGAACGCCGGGCGCGGTCTGCTTCGACTTGCTCTTCATCTGCTCGGCGATATCAAGCCGCTCGAACAGGCGTTGCACATAGACGCCGCTTGCGCCCGCCGAATACGCCACCATCCGCGCGGAAAGCATGGCGTTCCTGACCGCCGCGCTGGTGGCGATGTCCGGCTTCGCCGCGCCGGCCTTGACGGCGACGCCGACACCGGAGCCCGCGATGTCGACCCGGCTTCCCGCCACCATCTTGCCGTCCTTGATGAAGGCATCGACATCGCTCGCGCCGACGATGACGAAATCATAGGCCTCGCCGGCGCCGATCCGCTTCCTGATGTCCGCGGAGCTGGCCCAGGTCACCACCACCTTGTTGCCGGTGCTGCTTTCAAACGGCGCCGCCAGTTCGAGGAAAATATCCTTGATGGCGCCCGGGGCCAGCAGTTTGATTTCCGCGGCCTGCGCCACCTGCGTCATCAACAGGCCGCAAACGGCAGCGGCGACAAGTCGGGCTTTCATGCTGGATCTCCGGCGGGAAGGAATGGCCTGCGTATCATTTACCGGCTTCTTGATATAAGCAATGTCGATGAACGGCGCCTTCATCAAACCAGCCTGGCAGCTTGCGAATTCGCGGCGCTGATCGCCATCTTCGCCTATCGTAGGGAACCCCACGGCAAGCCGATGGATATCGGATGATCCGCAGCCCCACGGATGATGAAGGAGAAGAGATGCTCGACATCCCCGTTCTGATTTCCGGCGGCGGCCCGGTGGGCCTTGCCGCCTCCCTGCTGCTGTCGCAGCACGGCGTACGCTCGCTGCTGGTCGAGCGTCACCCGGCCACGGCGCTGACGCCGAAGGCGCGCGGGATCAACGCCCGCACCATGGAAGTCTTCCGGCAATGCGGCATCGATGCAGCCGTCAGGCAAGCCGGATTGGCGGAAGGCGGCACCGGGCTGATCGTCTGGACCGAGACGCTTGCGGGCAAGGAGATCGAGCGCCGCGTGCCCGGCCGCGCCACCGCCAGGAACATGGCCGCGACGCCGGTGAAGAATTGCCTCTGCGCGCAGGACGACCTCGAGCCGGTGATTCGCCGCTTTGCAGAATCCGCAGGCCCGGGAACGCTGCGCTTCAATACCGAACTGACCTCGTTCAGCCAAAAGTCCGGTGGCGTGACGGGCGTCTTGACCGATCGCATGACGGGTGAGGAGACGCCGTTCACGGCGCGTTATCTGATCGCAGCCGAAGGCGCGCAAAGCCGCGTGCGCCGTGCGCTCGGCGTGAAGATGATCGGCGAAGAGAAAGTCTACGACAGCGTCAACATCCTGTTCGAGGCCGACCTCACCCAATGGGTCACGCACCGGCCGGCCGCGCTTTATTTTGTCGAGCAGGAAGATTTGCGCGCCACCTTCCTGACCATCAACGGCAGGGATCGCTGGGGCTTTCTGATTCACGGCCCCAGGCAATATGGCTGGGAGTCGCAGGATTTTACCCCGGAATTGTGCGGCGAACTGATCCGCAAGGCCGTGGGTCAGCCGATCGACGTGAAGGTGCTCGGCGTCAGTCCGTGGGAAGCCTCCGCCATCGTTTCCGACCGCTATCGCGTCGGCGACGTCTTCCTCGCCGGCGACGCCGCCCACGAGATGCCGCCGACCGGGGGCTTTGGCCTCAACACCGGCGTGCAGGACGTTCACAACCTCGTCTGGAAGATCGCCGCGGTCTTGCGCGGCAACGCCGACGCCTTGCTGCTCGACAGCTACCACGACGAGCGCCAGCCGTTGGGCCAGATCATCACCCGGAATTCGCTCGCCAACGCGCTGTCGATGGGACGCACGGCGCGGCAAAGCAATGTGCTGCCGCGGCGCGAATTCCTCAACGAGCAGGGGCTGATCTTCGGCGCCTGCTATCAGTCGACCGCGGTCCTGCCCGATGGCACCGCGCCGGCGGCGGTCGAGGATCCCGTCACCGAATATGTTCCGTCCGCGCGGCCCGGCAACCGCGCACCCCATGTCTGGCTCCGGCGCGGCAACGAGCAAATCTCGACGATCGACCTGTTCGGCCCCCGCTTTGTGTTGCTGGCCGGCAGCCGGGGCGATGCATGGCTAAGGGCGGCGCAGGCCATCGAGCTGTCGTGGCCGCCGCTCGTGGCCCATATGATCGGCGAGGACAGTGAACTGATCGACCCCGACAGAAATTGGCACGAGGCTAACGGCGTCGACGCCGATGGCGCGGTTCTGGTTAGGCCTGACGGCCATGTCGCATGGCGCAGCCGTTCGGCCGCATCGAATCCGACCGAGGCCTTGCGCGCCGCGCTCGATCGCGTGTTCGGCAGGGTGCTTGCGACGGCGTAGGCGTGCAGGGCCAGCTTGAGACTGGCTAGCTTGAGACCCGGTCGAGCGCCTGCCGCAGCGCCGCCGCGGCCTGGCCGCGTTCGTCCGCCGACATCAAATGCGGCTCGAGCTCGAGCCGGAGATGCGGGAGCTGGGTGCGAATGGCGACATCGCCGGCGGCGAGATTGGCCTTGAGATCGATCACGCGGTAGCTCGTCACCGGATACGCGATGCCGCGAACCTGTAGGGCGCCATGTTCCTCGCAGTGAATTTCATCCTGCACATGGGCGTAGGTCTCGTAGGAAATGACGACTTCGCCAGGGGGCGCCTCATGCTCCATCCGGGAGGCGAGGTTCACCGCGCCCCCGATCATGGTGTAGTCCATCCGGTCGGCACTGCCGAAATTGCCGACCGTGCAATAGTCGGTGTGGATGCCGATCCGGCACCGCAGCGGCTTCTGGATTCCGGCGTCGCGCCATACGCCTGCGAGCTCCGTCATCCTGCGTTGCATCGCGATCGCCATCTTGACGCAGGCAAGCGCGTCCTGCTTGACGCCGCGGGTTTCCGGGTCGCCGAAGAACATCACGATCGCGTCGCCGACATATTTGTCGATCGTGGCGCCGTATTCCGACGCGATCTTCGACATCTCCGTGAGGTAATGATTGAGCAATTGCGTGAGATCCTCCGATTCCATCCGGTCGGTGGTTTCGGTAAAGCCGGCGATATCCGAAAAGCAGATCGTCAATTTCTTGCGCTGGCTCGTGATCCGGACGTCCTGACGGCCGGTGAAGATCGAGTCGTAGACCTGCGGCGCCAGATATTTCGCGAGCTTGCCGGAAAGCGCCTCGAGCGCGGCCGATTTGTCGGAAAGACTTTCTTCCCGTTGCTTCAATTCTGAAATATCCGAATAGACCGCGACCGTGCCGCCGTCGATGGTTCGACGTTCGCTGATCATCACCCAGCGTCCGCCGCTGCGCCGTTGCACCTGCGGCGGGCCGGGGTTGCGATGCTGATGCAGGCGGTTGGCGATCCATTCCTCGACCTGGCCTTCGGCATCCTTGACGTCACCGCGTTCCGCCGCGTTGCGGATGATGGTTTCGAAAGCCGTTCCCGGCTCCATACCGGCATCGTCACCGGAATGGAGCATTTCGCGATAGACGGAGTTGCAAAGCACCATCCGGTCATCGCTGTCGTAATAGGCAAAGCCCTCCGAGATGCTCTCGATCGCCTCGAGCAGCCGTTGCTCGCTGCGCTGGCGGGCTTCTTCGGCCTTCTTCAGCCCCGTGATGTCGTAGACCCACAGCACGCGCTTGCCGCCGACGAAACTGATGTGGCCCCCGCGATAGGCGACTTGAGGATATGAGACCAGCACGTGGATTGGTTCACCCTGCTTGGTCTTCCATTGCACCTCGAAATTGAGAACATTGCCGCGGCCTTCCCGCAGACTTTCGATGATGCGCGCACGCTGATCGAGATCGACCCAGAACTTTCTGGTGTCGAAGTGTTCCATCTCCTCCAGGCTGTAGCCGAGCAACTGCCGAACCCGCGCATTGTGAAAAAGCAGATGGCCGTCTTCATCGACGACGTTGAGCCCCGCCGGGCAATAATCCAGGATTTCCCGGAACTGGCGCTCGTGTTCGGCGCTCTCGGCCTCGCGCTGCCTCAGCGCCGTGATGTCGTAGACCCAAAGCACACGCTTGCCGCCGACAAAGCTGACGTGACCGCCGCGATAGGCGACCTGCGGATAGGTGATCTGGACGTGAAGTGGGTCGCCGCCTTTGGTTTTCCACAGCACCTCATAGTTGGCGCCCTGGTTGCGGCCTTCCCGCAGATCCTCGATGATGCGCGCACGCTGTTCGAGGTCGACCCAGAACCCGCGGGTGTCGAAGCGCTCCATCTCCGCCTGGCTGTAACCGAGCAACTGCCGGATCTGGGCATTGTGAAACAGCAGATGTCCGTCTTCATCGACGACGTTGAGCCCGGCCGGGCAGTGATCCAGGATTTCGCGGAACTGGCGCTCGTGTTCAGCGCTCTGGGCTTCGCGTTCCCGCAATGCCGAAATATCGTAGACCCAGAGCACACGCTTGCCGCCGGCAAAACTGATATGGCCGCCGCGATAGGCGGTCTGCGGATAGGAAATGAGGACATGGACCTGCGCGCCCCGCTTGGTAAGCCAGATCGCCTCCACATTGAGAACCTGATCGGCGTTGCTGTGCAACGCTTCGATGATGCGAGCGCGCTGGTCGAGATCCTGCCAGAATTTCCTGGTATCGAAGAGATGCAACTCCTCTTCGGTGTAGCCAAACAACTCGCGAATGCGCGAGTTGTGGAACAGCAGCCGGCCGTCCTCGTCGACCACATTGAGCCCGGCAGGACAGTGTTCGAGAATCTCCCGAAACTGCCGCTCGTACTCTGCAATATCCGGGTCGAACGAACCGTCAACAGAGCCTGAGCTTTTGTCGGGAGACATTTCAATTACCCCAGTATCAATTCAAGCTCGGAAAGCGGCATCCTAGCGGTTGCGCTGACGGTTTTGCCAGAAGAAGCTTGGCCGACCGCACCGCACTGCGCATATCTGTCGCGTTTCAGCGCAACAGAAAGCCATTGGACGGACTGATTTGGGGTCTGGCGGCCGACTAACCGCCAAAAGCCGCCTCGGAGGCTGACGGAGTTGCACAAGGCGGGTTTGCGTTTTTGTATCGCCGAATTATCTGTTTTGGATCCAACTTCGGGGCTAATGTCCCGCAGCTAACCGATGGAGCGAGATATGACAGTTTCGACGGAACGCGCGGTCCTTGCCGGCGGCTGCTTCTGGGGCGTGCAGGATCTCTTGCGCAAATATCCCGGCGTGATTTCAACCAGGGTCGGCTATTCCGGCGGCGAGGTGCCGAACGCGACCTATCGCAACCACGGCAATCACGCCGAAGCGGTCGAGATCGTCTTCGATCCCAGGGTCATCGGTTTTCGCAAGATCCTGGAATTCTTTTTCCAGATCCATGATCCCTCGACGCTGAACCGTCAGGGCAACGACCGCGGCGCGAGCTACCGCTCGGCGATCTTCTATACCAGCGAGGAGCAGAAGCGGGTCGCGCAGGACACCATCGCCGATGTCGATGCGTCCGGCCTTTGGCC
>Ga0207683_10004537_pt1 | contig 11971 bp, 8 predicted proteins | sample KBSM73metaG_FD_184333 | JGI IMG/M metagenome (GOLD analysis project Ga0207683, IMG submission 184333) | Miscanthus rhizosphere microbial communities from Kellogg Biological Station, Michigan, USA - KBS M7-3 metaG (SPAdes) (version 2) | ecosystem: Host-associated > Plants > Roots > Rhizosphere >...
AGTGCGGTGCGTGGGCCATCCTTCGAGACGCCCGCAACGCTGCCGCGTTGTGGGCTCCTCAGGATGAGGGGCGGCGTTGGTGCACTCGCGCCGCCTAAGCCGGCACCAGCGCCAGCACGCGCAGCGGGCTGCCCGAGCCCTTCTCGATCTTCAGCGGCGGGGTGATCAGCAGCGCGCCGGTCGGCGGCAGCTGGTCGAGGTTGGTGAGGCTCGCGAGCCCGAACTTGTTCGCGCCGTGCATCAAATGATGCGCCGGGAACGCCGGCTCGAACGCAAACGCCTGGCCGTGGTCGGTGCCGACGGCTTCCACGCCCCAGCCGTTCACGTCGCGCTGCTCGATCAGGAACTTGACCGACGCGGCCGACGGCCCGGGCGAATGCGGCCCGTCTTGCTTCATGTTGAGGAAGCGCGCCGGATCGTCGCGCTTGCTCCAGTCGGTGCGCATCAGCACCCAGGCGCCCTTCGGGATGCGGCCGTGTTTCCCTTCCCACACCGCGATATGCGCCGGCTCGAGCGTGAACTTCTCGTCGGCCGCGGCTTCCCGGCTGCAGTCGATCACCACCGCGGGCGCGACCAGGCGCTGCACCGGGATCGTGTCGGTAAACCCTTGAGCATTGTCCTTGCCGGTCACCCAGTGGCACGGCGCGTCGAAATGCGTCCCCGTGTGCTCGCCCATCGAGAGGTTGTTCCAGTACCAGCCCGGGCCGCGCTCGTCGTAGTGCGAGATCTCCGAAATGCGGAACGGATCGGACGGCGCGAACGGCGGCGGCAACTGGATCACCGGCGTCGAAGCTTTAAGCGTCTGCGTCAGGTCCACGATGCGGACACTGCCGTCGGCAAGCGCCGAGGCAAACTGAGAGAGAAGCTCTTTCGACATTCCGCTGCTCCTTTGTGTCGCATTATGGCCGGGCGCGGCCGCGCTGTCCTGGAATTTTGCCATCGCGGCCTTGAAGCCGCGCGAGGTGACGCCGATGTCGTCCGCGACCGTCACCAGCGCATAGCCTTCGCTGCGCCGTTTCGCTGCGGCCTCGGCCGACATCGTGAAGATGCCGCACGGGACATTCGCGGCCTTGCAGGCGTCGAACACGGTCTTGCAGGCGTCCTCGTGGCGGTGATCGACGTTCGGAAAGCCGCCGAGCGAAATCGCCAGATCGCCGGTGCCGATCAGCACGAAGTCGATCCCTTTCGTACGCGCGATGGCGGCGGCGTTGTGCACGCCGCGCTGCGTCTCGATCATCACGCCGACCACGGTGCGGTCGTTCGCCGCCGCGTAGTAGCGCGCGAAATCGCGCGCCAGCGGCCGCACGCCGCCGCCCGAGCGCGTGCCATGCGGCGGAAAGCGCGCGGCGGAGACCGCGGCCGCCGCCTGCGTGTCGGTCTCGATCAGCGGCACGATCACACCTTCGGCGCCGGTATCGAGCGCCTGGCTGATCGCGATCGCGCTGGCGTCCGCGGTGCGCACCAGCACCGGAACGCGGTTCGATATGAGGCCGACGGCGTGTTCGAGATTGCTGCGGTCCCACAGCCCGTGCTGCGCGTCGATCACGATCGCGTCGGGCGCGGCTTCGGCTGCGATCTCCATCACGGCGGTCGAGCCGGTGTTCATCCAGAACACGCCGAGCGGCTGATTGCGCGCGAAACGTGCACGCAAGCCGAGCGCACCAAAGGAAAACATCCGGCACTCCGAACGCAACAAGCCGCAGGCCGATATTGTATGGTCGGGCGGGCAGGGGCAAGGCGGGCGCGAGGCGGATGGTTAGCGAAGTGGCGAAGGACTGGGTTTTCGAGGTGGCCTGCACCGGTCCGGCGGACCGCGGCCCGGCCGTGCGCGCCGAGGTCAATGCGGGTACGCGCGGCTGGGCCGGGTTGCGCGGGATGACGACGATCGACGTCTATTCGCCGGCCGCCGACGACGCCTGCGATCCGTTCAACGATGACGGTGCCGGGCCGTTGTTCATCGCGATGGTCGCGTTCGGCACGCGCGATGCGCTCCAGGCTGCCCTCGAAACCGCGCCGCTCGGTGCGCGCATCGCCGAGGCCTCGCCCGGGCTTGCATACACCTGCACCGCGTTCGAGCGGCACGCCTATCCGGTCGCCGGCGAGGCAAAGCCCGCGCCGCTGCGTGCACGGTTCTCTTACGTGGTGCGCTATCACAAGCCGGCCGAGGACGAGGCGGCGTTCATCCGCAACTACGTCGACACCCATCCGCCGACCCTGGCGACCTTGCCCGGCATCCGTTCGGTGATGTGCTATTTCCCGCTGCCGATCGCGGCGCAGGGCTTGGCGGCGGCCGATTATATCATCGGCAACGAGGTCGCGTTCGACAGCGTCGCGGCGTTCAACACGGCGATGCAATCCCCGGTGCGGCAGGAGCTGCGCCGCCATTTCCACGAATTCCCGCCGTTCTCGGGGATCAACACGCATTTCCCGATGAACCGGAGGCGGTTGGTGGGGTGAGCGCGGCTCTCTCCTCCTGTCCCTCGCCCCCGCGAAGGCGGGGACCCAGTCCTTGGCTCTGGACCCCCGCTTTCGCGGGGGTGAGCGGATTACGGTTGAAAGATTCAGCAAGGCGCCGCCGTGCCGCAGTTGCGGACATGCTCCAGGAATTTTAGGCTTCAAGTAACCAGCACCCAAAACGGGCGGGGAACAATCATGCATATCGATCGCAGAACCGCATTGATGCTCGGCCTCGGCGCCGGCGCGAGCGCGCTCATCAGCGACAACGCGTTTGCGCAAGCCAAGGACAGCGTCACGATCGGGTGGCCGTCGGACGTGCCGTCGTGGGACCCGAACCAGCGCTTCACGCCCGACGCGCAGCCGATCTTCAAGCTGGTGTTCGACCAGCCGCTCGACCAGAACGAAAAGCTCGATCTCATCCCGAAGCTCGTCACCAAGTGGCAGCTCGCCGCCGACGGCCAGAGCATGACGGTCGAGTTGCGCGATGACGTCACGTTCCACAACGGCGACAAGATGACGGCGGAGGATTTCCGCTACACCTTCTTCGAGCGCATCAAGGCCGGACACGCGGTCGATACCAAGAACTCGTGGCGCAAGGTGACCGACATCGAGATTGCATCGCCGACGAAGCTCACGATGAAATTCGACTCGCCGGCGCCGACCGCGCCGCAATGGCTCTCCTTCCTCGGCAGCTTCATCGTGCCGAAGGGCTACATGGAGAAGGTCACCGTCGAAGGCTTCCGCGAGAAGCCGGTCGGAACGGGCCCCTACAAGCTCGTCGAGTACCAGCTCAATTCGCGCATCGTGCTGGAGCGCAACGACGCGTATTGGGGCGCGAAGCCGAAGCTCAAGCGCATCACCTTCGACGTGATCAAGGATCCCTCCGCGCGCGTCGCCGCTGTGCAGTCCGGCCAGGTCGATCTCACCATCAACGTGCCGGTGCGCGAGGTGGAGCGTTTGAAGCGCGAGCCGACGCTCGCCGCGGAAATCAACCCGATCACGCGCGTGATCCTGCTGCAGGTGCGCAACGATCTCGGCTTCACCGATCCGAACGTGCGACTTGCCGCGCATCACGCGATCGACAAGGACGCGCTCTCGAAGGCGTTCTACGGCGGCGCCGCGACGCCCCTGTCGGTGGTGGCGACGCCGGGGAGCCCCGGCTTTCTCACCGACTTCAAGTTCGAGTACAGCCAGGACAAGGCCAAGGCCGCGCTCGCGAAGTCCGGCTTCTCGCCGGAGAAACCGGCGCAGATCAAGTTCGCCTCGACCAACGGTCACTTCCCGAGCGACTACGACATCGCGCGCGCGATCCAGCAGATGTGGAAGCGCGTCGGCATCGAAGCCGAGCTCGAGACCATCGAATACGCGAAATATTTCGAGCTCAACCGCGGCGCCAAGCTGCCCGAGGCGACGCTCTACAGCTGGGACAACGCCACCGCCGATCCGGAGATCTTCGCCGGCTACCTGCTCAATCCGAAGATGCCGTTCTCGGCCTGGAAGGGCATGGACGTCGGCGAGAAGGTGCTCGAACTCTTCAACATCGCCGACTACGACAAGCGCATCGCAGGCTATCGCGCGCTGAACAAGACCGCGGTCGAGGCCGGCGCCACCATCCCGCTGCTGCAGAGCGTGGTCACGGTCGTGCGCAAGAAGAACCTGAACTACGCGAAATACGCCAACGGCTGGATTCTGGGCAACACGATGGAGTGGTCCTGATCGCACTTCCGCTCGTCCCCGCGAAAGCGGGGACCCAGAGTCCGGAGTGCGGGCCCCTGGATGCCCGCTTTCGCGGGCATGAGCGGAGGGTGGGTTAACCCATGACCTCCATCCTCCCGCTCATCGCCCGCCGCGTCCTCGTCTCGGTCGTCATCCTGTTCATCGTTTCGGCGCTGCTGTTCTGCATCCTGCGCCTGCTGCCCGTGGATCCGGCCGCGATGTCGCTGCCGCCCAATGCGACGCTCGCCGAGATCGAGGCGAAACGGCACGAGATGGGCCTCGATCAGCCGCTGTTCCGCCAATACCTGATCTGGGCCACGCAGGTGCTGCACGGCGACTTCGGCACCTCGATCCATTTCCGCCGCGGCGTTGCCGGCCTGATCGGCTCGACACTGCCCGCCACGATCGAGCTCGCGCTGCTCGCGATGATCGTCGCCGGCACGCTCGGCATCGCGGGCGGGCTCTATCTGTTCCACGTGCGCGGCTCAGCGATGGAGCCGATCGCCGATGCCGGCTCGATCGTCCTGCTGTCGCTGCCCGAATTTCTCTGGGGGCTGTTCTTCATCCTGCTATTCGGCGTCGCGCTCGAATTGCTGCCGTTCACCGGGCGGCTCACCGCCGGCTTCCAGCGCCCGGTCGTCACCGGCTTTTTGCTGCTCGACACGCTGCTGGCCGGGCGGCCCGACATGTTCCTCAACGCGCTGAAGCACATGATCCTGCCGTCGCTCGCGCTCGGCATCGCGTTCGCGCCGACCATCATGCGCGTGCTGCGCTCGAGCCTGCTCGACGTCTATCAGGAGGACTACATCCATCAGGCGCGGCTGCGCGGCTTCTCCGAGCGCCACATCCTGCTGCGCCATGCGTTGAAGAACGCGATCCTGCCGACCCTCAGTCTGATGGGCGTGCAGTTCGGCTTCCTGTTCGGCGGCACCTTGCTGATCGAGGTGATCTATTCCTATCCCGGGCTCGGCAACCTGATGGTCGATGCGGTGCGCAACGCCGACCTGCCGATCATCCAGGCGGTCGGGCTCACCTATTGCGTCGTGGTGCTCACCATCAACACCGTGGTCGATGCCGCCTACGTCATCCTCAATCCGAAGCTGAGGATCGCGTGAGCGCGCGCCCGGCATGGCTGCGTTCCGGCCGCGTGGTATTCGGCCTGTCGGTCGTCGTGCTGATATCGCTGGTCGCGCTGTTCGCGCCCTGGCTGGCGCCGCACGACCCGAACGAGCAGACCCTGCTCTCGACCTTCCTGCCGCCGTTCTGGGCGAAGGGCGGCGAGGCGGCGTTCCCGCTCGGCACCGACTCGCTCGGCCGCTGCACGCTCTCGCGTCTCATCTACGGCGCGCGCATCGCCATGACGGTCGCGATCGTCGCGTCGTTCGGCGCGATGATCATCGGCGCGGTGCTGGCGCACATCGCGGGCTATTTCGGCGGCTGGATCGACTGGCTGATCGGCCGCACCGTCGACGTGTGGATGTCGTTCCCGCCGGTGATCCTCTCGCTGATTCTCATGGTCGGGCTCGGCACCGGCCTGCGCAACGTGATCCTCGCCATCGTGCTGGTCGACTGGACGCGCTTCTGCCGCGTGCTGCGCTCCGAAGTGCTGGTGGTGACGCGGCGCGATTATGTCGCGGCGGCGCGGCTGATCGGATTCTCGCACTGGCGCACCATCACGCGCGAGATCCTGCCCGCCACCACGCCGCTGCTGATCACGCTCGTCAGTCTCGAAATGGGCATCGCGGTGATCGTCGAAGCCATTCTCTCATTTGTCGGCATGAGCGTCGGCGCCACCACGCCGGCCTGGGGCCAGATGATCGCCGACGCGCGGCAATACATCTACGACTCGCCGTGGAACCTGGTGTTTCCGATCCTGATGATCTTCATCACGGTGCTGGGCTTCAACGTGCTGGGCGACGGGCTGCGCCGCACGCTCGATGTGCGGCTGACCGAGACGCAACGCGCATGACTCTCCTCGAGGCGCAAAAGCTTACGGTGTCCGCCTCGCTCGACGGCGAGCGCGTGCCGGTGCTGCACGATCTGTCGTTCTCGTTGAAGGCAGGCCGCGTGCTCGGGCTGGTCGGCGAATCCGGCGCAGGCAAGTCGATGGTCGGCCGCGCCATCGCGCAACTGCTTCCCCCCGGCTTCGCCGCGACCGGCGGCGCGCTGACGTTCGGCGGCGTGGACCTCGTTACGATGGAGCCCGAAGCGCGCCGCGCGCTGCTCGGCCGCGAGATCGCGTTCATCCCGCAGGAGCCGCTCTCGGCGCTCAATCCGGTGCTGACCATCGGGCGGCAGTTCGACGAGCACCTCGCGCGCATCGGCGTTGCGTCGCGCGAGCGGCGCGCCGCGATGCTCGCGGCATTCGACGCGGTGCACCTGCCGCGTCCCGCCGAACTGCTCGCGCGCTATCCGCATCAGCTCTCGGGCGGCATGTGCCAGCGCGTGCTCATTGCGATGGCCTTCGCCAGCAAGCCGAAGCTGGTCATCGCCGACGAGCCGACCACCGCGCTCGACGTCACCATCCAGGCGCGCGTGGTGCAGCTCATCGCCGAGATGCAGGCGCGCGACGACACCGCGGTGCTGTTCATCACCCACGACCTGCGGCTTGCCGCGCAGGTGTGCCACGACATCCTCGTGCTCTACGCGGGCCGAGCGGCCGAATACGGGCCGGCGCGCAACGTGTTCGGTGCGCCCGGGCATCCCTACACGCGCTGCCTGCAGCTTGCGAACCCGGCGATGCGCGAACGGCGCGGGCTCTATGCGCTGCCCGAACGGATGCCCGGCCTGCGCGCCTACAACGCAATGGCGGGCTGCGCCTTCGCGCCGCGCTGTCCATTGGCGATCACGCAATGCACGCAGGCCCCGCCGCCGCTGGCCGAGGTCGGGCCGTCGCATGTCGCCGCGTGCATCCGCGCGGCACGCACGGCCGAGATCGCGCCCGCAGCCGAACCGGCCGTCGAGACGCCGGCCGCAGCGCCGGTGATCCTTGAAGCGTCCGCGCTGACCAAGCGCTTCGCCTCGGGCGGGCTGTTCCGCCGCGCCGAATTCACCGCCGTGAGCAATGTCAGCTTCGCGCTGCACGAGAACGAGTTCGTCGGCATCGTCGGCGAGAGCGGCAGCGGCAAGAGCACCTTGGCGCGCCTGATCGTCGGGCTGGAGACGCCGAGCGAGGGCCGCATCGAAATCGCGGGGCGCGACATCGACGGGAGCGCGGAGGCCGACGACCATCGCCGCCGCCACGTCCAGATGGTGTTCCAGGATCCGCAGTCGGCGTTGAACCCGCGCCGCCGCGTCGCCAGCATCGTGACCCAACCGCTCGAAGCCGCGGGCCATGCGACCTGGGAGGAGCGTCTCGCGCGCGCCGGTCTCCTTTTGCGCGAGATCGGCCTGCCGGGCGAGGCTGCGACGCGCTTTCCGGCGCAGCTGTCCGGCGGGCAGCGCCAGCGCGTCAACATCGCACGCGCGCTCTGCGCCGTGCCGCGCATTCTGATTGCCGACGAGATCGTCTCCGGGCTCGATGTGTCGGTGCAGGCTCAGCTCTTGAAGCTGCTCGCCGCGCTGCGCCGCGAGCGCGGCTTCTCGATGCTGTTCATCTCGCACGACCTCTCGGTGGTGCGCTATCTCTGCGACCGCGTGCTGGTGATGTTGCGCGGCGAGGTGGTCGAGAGCGGGTTGACCGAGCAGGTGTTCGCCGCGCCGGCGCATGAGTACACCCGCACCCTGCTCGCCGCCGTGCCGCCGGATGATTCAGAAATTTCCGCTCGTCCCCGCGAAAGCGGGGACCCAGTCCTTGGCCCTGGACCCCCGCTTTCGCGGGGGTGAGCGGAGTGTGGTTTTCTACTGCCGCAACCCCGCCTCTTTCAGCAGCGGCAATACATTCTCGATGAAATACGGCAGATCGTTCTTGAAATTCACGAACGACACCGTCGTCCCGGCGAATCCGGCCTGCGAAATCTTCACCATCTCCTCGGCGATGAACTGCGGCGTGCCGACCAGCGGATAGGTGCCGGCGCCGGCCGCGAAGCGCTTGCGGTGCAGCCGGTAGGCGTCCTCGTCGTGCGAACCGGAGAAGGTCTGCTTCTGTTTGACGTAGTGATCGAGGCTCGCCCTGTCGGCCATCGTCACCGCGTAATTCTCGTAATAGGCCTCGGCCTCGGCCTGCGTCGGGCGGCATACCACATGGCACGTCGTGTAGACGCCGACCTCGCGCTTCTCCGCCGCCGCGCGCTTCTTCATGTCGTCGATGTGCTCGCGGCCCTTGTCGATCTCGGTGAAGGTGGTGAACAGATAGTCGGCGGCCTTGGCAGCGAATTCGCGCCCCGGCGGCGAGAACGCCGCATTGAGCGTGATCGGGCGCGGCGTCTGCAGCGGGCGCGGTTTTCCCGACACGGATTTGAGCTTGTAGAACTTGCCATCGTAGTCGAACGGCGCATCCGCGGTGTAGATGCGGTTCATGATCTCAAACCACTCGAGGCCCTGTTCGTAGCGCGCCTCGATCAGTTCGAGCCCGAACATGCCGAACTCTTCCGGATTCCAGCCGCACACGATATTCAGCCCGGCGCGGCCGTTCGACACGTGATCGATCGTGGTCAGCGCCTTGGCGGCGAACACCGGATGCACCATCGGCACGTGCACGGTCGCGAACACCGCGATGTTCTGCGTCACCGCGCCGAGCGCCGCCGCATGGGTCAGGGTCTCGTAGGACCACTCGCGGCTGTTCATCTCGCCGCCAAACCCCTTCCAGCGCGCGATCGGCAGCAGGAATTCGAAGCCGGCGCGATCGGCGAGCTGCGACACCTCGACGATCTCGCTCCAGATCGCGGGCCAGCGCTCCGGCACCTTGGTCAGCGTCAACCCGCCGTCCGAATTCATCGAGAAGACGCCGAGCTTGAACTTGTTCGGCCCGTGCATCGGGTGGACGGCCATGGAAACCCCTGCCTTGCGGTCGCGGATTGAGCATAGAATAAAGACGCGAAGGCGGGTCAAGAGAGGCGCTATTGATTGGAGCATGATCTCTTCCGAAAACCGGTGTCCACTTTTCGGGATCATGCTCTAGCCGGGACGTTTCATGCCGCACGTGTTGCAACGGACAGGCGAGTTTGCGTCGCCCTCAGCGGCGCTCGCGGCCGTGCGGCCGGACGCGATCTTCCTGCGCGCGCCGGCGTCGGCCGAGTTGCCGTATGCACCGGACGGCTTTGCGTATTCCTACGGCGCGGCGCTCGCGCGCATCGAAGCGCTGCGCGCCGTTTATGCGGCCACTGGCTACGGCCGCGGCGCCTGCGTGGCGCTGCTCATGGAAAACCGCCCGGAGTTCTTCTGGCACTGGCTCGCGCTCAATGCGCTCGGCGTCGCGATCATGCCGATCAATCCGGACCTGCGCGCCGACGATCTGGCCTATCAGCTCTCTGTCGCCGAACCCGATCTCGCGGTCGCGCTGCCCGACACGCACGCGCTGATCGCCAAGGCGAGCGGCGACATGCGCATCATCGCGCCGGGCGAAGCGCCGCCGCGCTGCCGGGCAAAGGTCACGCGCCAGAGCGCCGAACGCCACGACCCCTGCGCGCTGCTGTTCACCTCGGGCACGACGGCCAAGCCGAAGTGCTGCGTGCTTTCGAACGACTACTTCCTGCGCATCGCGCACTGGTACGTCACGCAGGGCGGCGCCGCCGCGATGGGTGAGAACGAGACGGTGCTGACCCCGCTGCCGATGTTCCACATGAACGCGCTCGGCTGCACCGTGGTCGGCATGCTGCTCACCGGCGGCACGGTGGTGCCGCTCGACCGCTTCCACGCGCGGCGCTGGTGGCGCACCGTCAAGGACTCGGGCGCGACCGTGATCCATTATCTCGGCGTGATGCCGGCGATCCTGCTGCAGCTGGAGAAAGACGACGCGGAGACCACGCACGGCGTGCGCTTCGGCTTCGGCGCCGGTGTCGATCCGCGTCATCAGGAGAATTTCGAGCGGCGCTTCGGCTTTCCGCTGATCGAGGCCTGGGCGATGACCGAGACCGGCGCGGGCGCCGTCACCTCCACGGCGGGCGGGCCGCGCCACGTCGGGCAGCGCTGCATCGGACGAGCGGCGCCTGACATGGATTACCGCATCGTCGACGACGAAGGTGCCGATGTCCCGCGCGGCACCGCCGGCGAGCTGCTGGTGCGCCAGAAGGGCAGCGACCCGCGGCGCGGCTTCTTCACCGAGTACCTCAAGGACGCGGCGGCGACCGGAGAGGCCTGGGACGGCGGCTGGTTCCACACCGGCGACGTGGTCAGCGAAGGCGCCGACCATTCGCTGTTCTTCGTCGACCGCAAGAAGAACATCGTGCGCCGCTCCGGCGAGAACATCGCCGTGATCGAGGTCGAGGGTGTGCTCGCCAATCTCGACGGCATCGCGGGTGTCGCGGTCGCGCCGGTGCCGGACGAGACGCGCGGCGAGGAAGTCTTCGCCCTGATCGTGCCGCGCGATCCGCCGCGTGATGCGCGCGCGGCTGCCGAAACGATCGCGCGCGCCTGCGCCGAGCGGCTCGCCTATTTCAAGGTGCCGGCACACATCGCGTTCGTCGACGCGATCCCGATCACCGCGACGCAGAAGCTGCAGCGCGGCGCCATCAAGGCGCTCGCCGCAGCGGCGGTTGGAGCGCCTGGCACGATCGACCTGCGCGCCTTCAAGGCGACCTTGCGGCAGCGCGAGCAAAGCGCATGAGGGCGGCTTACGACGGCGTCGTGATCGCCGCGCCGGTGACGATTCCTTACGTGCGCTACTCGACCCGCGACGCGCACTGGTTTTTGGGACGTGCGCTCGCCGCGCTGGTGAGGTGTGCGGGCGTGAAGAAAGGCGAGCTCGACGGGCTGTGCGTGTCGAGCTTCACGCTGTTCCCCGACACAGGCGTAGGCCTGACGCAGCATTTCGGCCTCTCGCCGCGCTGGCTCGATCACATACCGATGGGCGGGGCGAGCGGCGTGGTGGCACTGCGCCGTGCGGCGCGCGCCGTGCAGGCGGGCGACGCCGGAATCGTCGCCTGCATCGCGGGCGACACCAATCACGTCGACTCGTTCCGGCAGAACCTCGCGAACTTCAGCCGCTTCGCGCGCGACGCGGTCTATCCGCTCGGCGCCGGCGGGCCGAACACGAGCTTCGCACTGCTGACGTCGTATTACATGCGCCAGTACGGCATCGAGGCGCGCGACTTCGGCAAGCTCTGCGTCGCGCAGCGCGACAACGCGCTGAAGTTTCCGCACGCGCTGTTCAAGAAGCTGCTGACGTTGGACGAATACCTGAACGCACGCCCGGTGGCCGATCCGCTCAAACTGTTCGACTGCGTGATGCCGTGCGCCGGCGCGGAAGGCTTTCTGGTGATGAGTGAGGAACGCGCAAAAAATCTCGGCCTGCCGTTCGCGCGAATCCTCGGCACCATCGAGCGGCACAACGCGTTTCCCGACGATCCAATGCAGCTGCGCGGCGGCTGGGCGCTCGACCGCGACGATCTGTATGCACAGGCCGGCGCGGGCGCGGCCGACATGGATTTCGCGCAAGTCTACGACGACTATCCGGTGATCAACGTGCTGCAGCTCGAGGATTTGGGATTCTGCGAGAAGGGCGCGGGCGCTGACTTCGTGCGCCGCAATTCATTCACCGTCGGCGGCAGCTTGCCGCTCAACACCTCCGGCGGACAGCTCTCGGTCGGGCAGGCCGGCGCCGCGGGCGGCTATCTCGGCATGACCGAAGCGGTGCGCCAACTCACCGGCGAGACACTGGGCGCCAGGGTCGAGAACGCGCGGCTCGGACTGGTCAGCGGCT
>Ga0207683_10004540_pt1 | contig 11967 bp, 10 predicted proteins | sample KBSM73metaG_FD_184333 | JGI IMG/M metagenome (GOLD analysis project Ga0207683, IMG submission 184333) | Miscanthus rhizosphere microbial communities from Kellogg Biological Station, Michigan, USA - KBS M7-3 metaG (SPAdes) (version 2) | ecosystem: Host-associated > Plants > Roots > Rhizosphere >...
CTGTTCCGGCTCGCCAATTCGGAAACCACCTTCAAGCAGGCCTTCGAAATGGCCGACGAGGTCCTTCAGCAGGGCGTGCGCGGGATCACCGACCTCATGGTAATGCCGGGCCTTATCAACCTCGACTTCGCCGACGTCCGTTCGGTGATGAGCGAGATGGGCAAGGCAATGATGGGTACCGGCGAAGCCGACGGCGACAACCGCGCCATCGAAGCCGCCGAAAAGGCCATCTCGAACCCGCTGCTCGACGGTGTGAGCATGAAGGGCGCCAAGGGCGTCATCATCTCGATCACCGGCGGCGAAGACATGCGCCTCATGGAAGTCGACGAGGCTGCCAGCCACATCAAGGAACTGGTCGACCCCGACGCCAACATTATCTGGGGCTCGGCGTTCAACAACGACCTCGGCGGCAAGATCCGCGTGTCGGTTGTCGCGACGGGCATCGAGGCGGATGCAGTCTCCGCTCCGCAGCCTGCGAAAGTGTTCAGCTTCCCGGCGCGCACGGCGCCGGCCCAGGTTGCAACGCCCGCGGTGGCGGAGATCGTTGAAGAAGCTCCGGCAGAAGTCGTCGCGACCGACGAAGGCGACGACGAACTGCTGCTCGGCGCCGACGACATCTTGACGAGCCCGGTCGGCGCACCGCCGATCGCGCCGCCGGACGACGAGGACGAGATGGACGCCCCGGCTGCAAACGGCGGTGGCACGCTCTTCGAACGCATGTCTAACATTGCGCGCGGCGCCCCCAAGGCGCAGCTCGACCAAGATGAGGATGATGCGGAGCCGGGCTTCAAGCGCGAATCCATCGATATTCCGCGCTTCCTCAATCGCCAGAACAACCAGTAATCGGCTGGTTATCGGAAGGGGCGGCCTCTCGGGGCCGCCCTTTTTCGTGTCTGAAGCGCTCCTCACCCCTTCGTCCGCACGGCTCACCGTAAACCATCTAGGCAGAAAGCCTTCGGCAAGATTCCATGCGTCACTTGGGAGGGACGATGCGGGGATTAGTGCAACTTCGGCTGGCGGCCGTACTTACGGCGAGTGCGTGTGCGCTCGCGGCGGCACCGTGCGCGGGGCAGGGCAGTTACTCGCCTTATAACGAGACCCCGGCCACAGCGCTCGCGCGCTACGTCCGCACGCTCGCTTCCGATCCCAAGGAATTCACGTCGCTCATCGGTGCCGGCAGGGCCGCGCTCGAGATGGGCGATACCCAGGCCGCGGCGGGCTTCTTCGCCCGCGCCGATGAGGTCGATCCCCGCAGCCCACTCCCTCAGGCAGGAATGGGAGCCGTATCGGTCGCGAACGGCGAGCCGAATGCCGCGCTTCCCTATTTCAAGCGCGCGCAGGAGCTCGGCGGCCGGGCCACTGATTTCGCCTGTGACCGCGGACTGGCCTATGACCTGATGGGTCAGCAGTCGCAGGCCCAGGCCGATTACCGGGCGGCCATGAGCGGCGCGGACGCCGACGAAGCGCGGCGCCGGCTGGCGCTCAGCCTTGCCATCAGCGGGGACCGTTCAAACGCGCTGCAAACCCTTGCGCCGCTGTCGGCAAAGGGCGACGGCGGCGTGGCCCGGGTGCGGGCATTCGTGCTCGCGCTTACCGGCGACACCAACGCGGCGATGAACGCAATCAATGCTCGCATGCCAGGAAGCGCCGCCAGCGTGGCCCCGTTCCTACAGCGGTTGTCCGGCCTGTCGGCGGGGCAGAAGGCTGCCGCAGTCAATCTTGGCATTTTCCCGGAAACGAGCGGCGCCGCTTACGCTTACTCGGCACCGGCCTCGGCGGGGACAGCTGGCGATCGGCTTGCCGGAATCGATACCTATCTGGCGCCGCCGGTGGCCCCAGCGCCGCAGGCCGTCCAGGTCGCCTACGCGCCTCCGCCCACCCCGGCGACCGTACAGACAGTGGCGGCAGCGCCTTTCCAGCCAAAAATCTGGCTCCAGCTTGCCAGTGGCCAGGACGTCGACGCGCTGACGAACCGCTTCCAACGGATGAAGCGTGAGAACCCGGACGTCTTCGCCGGGATCAAGCCCTATGTCGCCCGCAGCGGCGACCGGGCGAGGCTCTTGGTCGGACCGTTCCGCGGTGCCTCCGATGCGCAGATCTTCGGCGACGACCTGAAGACCATTGGCGTCGACGCATTCCGCTTTACCAATTCCCAAACCGACAGGATTGCGCCACTCGCTACGGAATGAAACTTCCGTCGGCGCTCGCTGCAACTTCCGAACGATCTCGCGGCCGCCTCCATCCTGAAAGCGATGTCGGCCCCCGCGGCCCCAGGGACATCTTCCAGCGCGATCGCGACCGGCTGATCCACTCGGTCGCTTTCCGGCGCCTGCGGCACAAGACCCAGGTCTTTGTGGCGCCCGACGACGATCATTATCGCGTCCGGCTGACGCACAGCCTCGAGGTCGCACAGATCGGCCGGACCATGGCTCGCGCGCTGGGCCTGAATGAGGATCTGACGGAGGCCTTCTGCCTGGCGCACGACCTTGGGCACCCGCCATTCGGCCATGCCGGCGAAGACGCGCTCAGTGCCGCGCTCGCCGACGCCGGCGGCTTCGATCATAATGCTCACACAGTTCGCATCGTCAGCAGGCTGGAGACGCCCTACCCGGACTTCGACGGCCTCAACCTAAGCTGGGAGGCGCTCGAAGGGCTCGCCAAACACAATGGGCCGATCGCCAGCCCGAGCTGGGCAATGGTGGAAGCCAATGAAGAGTGGGATCTGGAGCTTGGCAGCTGGCCGGGCCTCGAGGCGCAGGTGGCCGCGATCTCCGACGACATCGCTTACGACAATCACGACATCGACGATGGCTTGCGTGCCGGATTGCTGGATCTCGACGAGCTGATCGAAATTCCGCTGGTCGGCCGTCTTTGGAGAGCGATCGATGATCGCCATCCTGGCCTCTCGACCGAGAAAAGGCAGCGCGCACTGGTCCGCGACATGATCGGGCACATGGTGGGCGACGTTCTCGCGGAGACTGAGAAGCGAGTCCGCGAAGCGCGCGTCGAGACGATCGACGATGTCCGCGCCGCAGCAAAATCGCTCTCCGGCTTCTCGAAAGCGCTCGCGGTGGAGGAGCGGGAGCTGAAGCGCTTCCTTCATGCTCGCCTCTATGACCTCGCGGAGCTCAAGCCAGTCCGCAGGGAGGCCGAGCGCGTCGTCGGCAATCTTGCGCAGGCTTATCGCAAGGATTCGAGCTTGCTGCCGGAATCCTGGAGGAGTTCCGAGGATGAGACTGACAGGCTTCGGACCATTGGAGATTTCATCGCGGGCATGACCGATCGGTTCGCGCTGCGCTGTCACGAACAGCTGATCGGCCCCGTGAACCTGCCCGCGAACCGATTCTAGCAAGCATTCATGGTCGTACTTTGTTAACTGCTTGCACCGATCCTGACATGTCATGGGATTCAAGCCGGCCATCCATCGCGCAGCCTTTGCGTTCGTGCTGCTGACGAGTCCGACTGCGGTAATCGCGGCTGGCGAACCGCTTGTCGTCACCAACCTCCCAGAGCCTCGATTGCAGGTCGTCTCGATGGATGACCCGGAAGGCGGCGCGGAGGACCAGGCAATGCAGCGCTTTGCCGCGGCCCTCAGCCAAGCTGCGACGGCCGAGCAGCAGTCTCTTGCTGCCCGGTGCAAGTCGTCGGATCCTGTACCGCCAGCCGGCGCGGATCGGCTCCAGTGGGAAGCCAACTGTCGGTATCGTCGCCGCTGAGCGCCCCGCAGCGGTGACATTTTCTTAATCGGGATCGGCGATTTTGCGCACATGACGCGCAAGCAAATCTTCGGCGCTCTGCTTCCGGCCTCGCTGCTGCTTAGCGCCGCGCAGCCGGCCGCTGCCGGTCCCGACCCGCTGGTGGTTACGCAGATGCCCGATCCCGATCCGGGTTTCGTTCCGCCGCCGCCGGAAAGGAAGGCCAAACATGCGGCCCGAAAGCAGGACGACGATAATCCGACCCTCGAACAGGCGTTCGAGAACCTCGGCCGAGTAGCCGGCCAGGCAGCGCAGATGGAACAGCAGCGCCGGGGCGAATCCGGTGAGGCTGCGACAAAAGCTCGCTTCGATCCGTCGGACCTTCGCGCGAAGGCCGAGGAGGCCGCGGAAAGGGCCCAGCGAGAAGCCGGAGGCGGTTACTAAGCCGAGAAGTCCTTCGGACTGACGACCGACGGGTGACGCGCGACGATCGCTGCGCTAGAGCCGCCGCTTTCCAGCAGCGGTACTGAAGAATTGAGCCTCTACGCCCAATATTCCGCGCTCCTCGACGGGGTGCTCGACGAACTTGTTGCCGATGGCGTCCTGCCGGCGGAACTCGACCGGAAGAACGTCACGGTCGAGCCGCCGCGCGATACCGCGCACGGTGATCTTGCGACCAATGCCGCCATGGTTCTGGCAAAGCCTGCCGGGACCAATCCACGCGCGCTTGCCGAGGCGATCCGGCCGAAGCTCGAAGCCCTGCCGCCCGTAACGTCGGTGGAAGTGGCCGGCCCCGGCTTCATCAACATCCGGCTGACGGCCGACGCCTGGCGCGACGAGCTTCGCACCATCCTTCGCGAAGGTGAGGCGTATGGACTTTCGAAGGTCGGCGCCAACGAGCGCGTGAACGTCGAATATGTATCCGCCAACCCGACCGGTCCGATGCACGTCGGCCATTGCCGGGGCGCCGTTGTCGGCGACAGCCTCGCGAGGGTGCTCGAGGCTGCGGGGTTTCGGGTCACCAAGGAATATTATGTCAACGACGCGGGCGCGCAGGTCGATACGCTCGCGCGGTCGGTGCACCTCAGGTACCGCGAGGCGCTCGGCGAAGAGATCGGCGAGATCCCGGACGGCATGTATCCAGGCGATTATCTGAAGCCGGTCGGGACGCTCCTCGCCGCCGAATATGGCGACAAGTTCGCCGCTTCACCCGAGGCCGAATGGCTGCCGGAGTTCCGCGAGGCGGGGATCAAGGCGATGCTCGACCTGATCCGGCACGATCTCGGCCTTCTGGACATTCATCACGACATCTTTTCGTCCGAGGCCGTGCTCCAGAAGAGCGGCGCCGTGGAAGGAGCCTCGGAAGTCCTTCGCGAGAAGGGGCTGGTCTACGAAGGCACGCTCGAACGGCCTAAGAGCCTCGACCCGCACGACGAGTGGGAGCCGGTCCAGCTGACCTTGTTCCGGTCGACCCAGTTCGGCGACGACCAGGACCGGCCGATGAAGAAGTCGGACGGCAGCTGGACATATTTCGGCGCCGATGCCGCTTATCACTGGCAAAAGGCGAAGCAGGCCGACCACCTCGTCAATATCTGGGGCGCCGACCATGCCGGCACGGTCAAGCGGGTGCAGGCTGCCGTGAATGCCTTGACCGACGGCCGTGTCGACCTCGACGTCAAGCTGATCAACATGGTCAGGCTGTTCCGTGGCGGTGAGCCCGTGAAGATGTCGAAGCGCGCAGGCGATTTCGTCACCCTCGCCGACGTTGTGAACGAGGTTGGACGCGACGTCGTGCGCTTCATCATGCTGACCCGCCGCGCCGATGCGCCGCTCGACTTCGATTTCACCAAGGTGGTCGAGGCGTCGAAGGACAATCCGGTCTTCTACGTCCAATATGCCCATGCGCGGATCAGCTCTCTGAAGCGCAAGGCCGCCGAGGCAGGCGTGGATTTATCGGCGACGGCGGACCTCGCGCTTCTCGACGAAGAAGAGCTCTCGCTGGTGAAGCGCGCGGCCCAGTATCCCCGCGTGCTGGAGGCGGCGGCGCTGGCTCACGAGCCGCACCGCATCGCTTTCTATCTCTATGACCTGGCGGCCGAATTCCACGCTTTGTGGAACCGCGGCAATGACGATCCTTCGCGCCGCTTCCTGCTGGAGGATAATCCACAACTTTCGCGCGCGCGGCTGGAACTGGCGATGGGAATCGCGCAAATCATCCGGAGCGGCCTCAGTCTGATGGGGGTCGCTGCAACGGAGGAGATGCGCTGATGAGCCGCGTTGAGGCGGCAGCGGACCGGCTGCCGTGGCTACCGGACGAACCGCGACCGCAACGGATGAAGCGGCGCAGCAGGCCCATGCTGCCATGGGCTTCCGCAGCCGTCGCCCTGGTTGCTGTCACCGGTTTCTGGCTCGGTACGCGAAGCATCGACAAGCAGCCGCAGCCCGCTCCGCGTGCCGCGCCAAGCGCGACTGTTCGCCTGCCCGAACCGCAGGTCATCCAGCCATCCGCGCCTCATCTGCCGGCACAGCCAGAGGTCAATCCGACACCGGCTCCCGACGTGCGGCCCGCGCCCGTTCGTGAAGTGCGGATCGTGACCCCGCGCCCCGAGCGGCCGGCTGTAAAATCCAGCGCGCCGGCCCCTGAGGCAGCGGCCGAACCTGCCGCGCCAGTTTCCCAGGCGCCTGTCGGCGTCGCTCCGCCCAAGGTCCTCGCTGCGCCGAAGCTTTGGAATCCGCGGATTGCGGGCGGCGCAGCGGGGCGCCTCGTCCAGATCGGCGCCTTCGGCTCCATTCATCAGGCCAAGCTCGGCTGGTGGCATATGGTCCGCGCCTATCCTGCAGTTGCTCACCTGCCTTCCGTCGTTCGACCGTCCCGCAACTCGAAGGGTCGCGTGTTCTACCGTTTCCAGATTGGTACGACCTCGCAGGCCCATTCTGAGATATTGTGCCAGCGAATGGAGAGCATCGACTTCAGCTGTGCCGTGGTAGGATTGCCCTGGAAGGCGAAGGTGGAACGTTGAGCGACGATCGCGCTTATGAAGAGCCCCTGCCGTGGCTGGCCGCCGTCGAGGATGAAGACGAGCCGCGCGGACTTTCGGCGCGACGCATGTTGGCAGCGCTGGTTGTGGTCCTCCTTGCCGGCCTGCTCGTCGCAGCAACCTTCTTCTGGCTTGGCCGCCGCGAGACGGCGGTGAACGGGCCGCCGGAGCTGATTCGGGCGCCTGCGACGCCCTATAAGGTAAAGCCGTCGAACCCCGGCGGGCTCGACATCACCGGGGAAAGCGAGACCGCGTTCGAGACCAGCGCAGGCGAGGACAAGGACTCGCAGCTCGATCTCAACAAACTTCCGGAGACGCCGATCACGAAGCCGGCGCCGAAAGCCGCGCCTGCAGCCGTGGAAAAAGCGCCCGCAACGCCGGAGCCCAAGCCGGAGCCCGAGGTGAAGGCGGCGGGCGGATCGGGAAGCGTCGTGCAGCTCGGCGCCTTCGCAAATCAGGCGCAGGCGGAGCGTGCGTGGACGGCGCTCTCGGCACGTTTTCCCACCGTCGCAGCGCTGAACAAGATGATCATCCCCTTCTCGGGCGGGATTCGCTTGCGCGCCACTACCGGCTCGCCCGCAGACGCCCGCCAGCTGTGCCAGACACTGAAGGCCGCCGGCGAAAACTGCTTCATCGCGCAATGATGCAGGCGGCGATCTACGGCCTTGAAGGCCTCGTGCTGAAAGAGGACGAGCGCGCCTTCTTTCTCGACGCCGAACCGGCAGGGTTCATTCTCTTCCGGCGCAATTGCGAGAATCAGGAACAGCTCCTGCGCCTGACGGACTCGCTCCGTTCGATCGCGGGGCGCGACGACGTTCCGATCCTCATCGACCAGGAGGGTGGAAGGGTAGCGCGGATGCGGCCGCCGGAATGGCCCGCTTTCCCGGCTGCCGAGAAGTTCGCCAATCTCTACCGCGCGGCGCCCTCGTCGGCGATCGAAGCCGTCCGCGCCAACGCCCGAGCGCTCGCGCTAATGCTGCGCTCTGTCGGCGTGAACGTGAATGCATTGCCCCTGCTGGATGTCCGCCAGGAAGGCGCGACCGACATTATCGGCGATCGCGCATTGGGTTCGGAGCCCATGCAGGTCGCGGCCCTCGGCCGCGCCGTGCTGGACGGAATGGCGTCCGCGGGGGTGATCGGCATCGTCAAGCACATGCCCGGCCACGGACGCGCGCTCGTTGACAGTCACAAGGAGCTGCCGATCGTCACCGCCAGCGCTGAGGAGCTGGAGATCGACCTTGAGCCCTTTGAGCGGCTCGCCGCGGCACCCATGGGGATGACGGCACATGTCGTTTACACCGCCTGGGATGATCAGCGGCCGGCCAGCCTGTCGCCCGTCGTCATTCGGGACATCATCCGCGAGCGCATCGGCTTCGACGGCCTGCTGATGAGCGACGACCTCGGCATGGAGGCGCTGAAAGGCGACTTCGCCTCGCGCGCCCGAGACGTGGTCGCGGCAGGCTGCGACCTTGCGCTTCATTGTTCAGGCAAGATGGATGAGATGATCGCGGTGGCGTCCGCCGTACCGGCCTTGAGCAATGAAGGCCACGATCGCCTGACGCGCGCGATGGCAGGCAGCCGGATCGACCTCGATAGCGTTGATTTCGCTGAAGAAATCTCAAAGCGAGACCAGCTGCTCGCACTCGCCTAACCTGTCGTTCGTCGACCGAACATGACGGTTTGTCGACAGTAATGCGCGCGTGAAATGATTTTGGCGATGGTCGCCGAAATCCCTGCTCAACCCTTATCGAAAGAAAAGTCCTCGATGCGCCTTTTGCTCGCCGCGTCTGCACTCGCCTTGATCGCAACTTCTCCCGCCTTCGCCCAATCGGCGGCCTCGGGCGACAAGGCCAAAAGCCTCGACGCCATGCATTCCGAAGCGATGATCGAGCAGGCGAAGACGGGCTATGCTGATGCACCCGTCGATGAAAGGCTGGTCACCACGCACCACAGTGTCGCGGTCGGTGGCCGGGTGCTCAAATATACGGCCAATGCCGGCACGCTGACGATCCGCGATGTCGCGGGCAAGCCGCGCGCGAGCATGTTCTACACGGCCTACACGCTCGATGGCGGGACGTCTCAGCGCCCCGTAACCTTCTTCTACAATGGCGGACCCGGGTCGCCGACCTTGTGGCTGCACATGGGCTCGTTCGGCCCGATGCGGCTGGTGACGGGAAGCCCGGAGTTCATGCGCCCGGCGCCGTTCGCGTTCGGCCCGAACTCCGACACCTTGCTTGGCGCTACCGACATGGTGTTCATCGATGCGCCCGGCGCAGGCCTCTCGCGTCCGCTCGCCGACGCCAAGCCCTCGGACTTCTACGGCGTCGACCAGGATGCCGACGCGTTCGCGCGCACGGTCCTGCGCTACGTCACCAAGTTCGGGCGCTGGAACAGCCCCAAATTCCTGTTCGGTGAGAGCTATGGGACCACCCGGTCCGGCGCACTCGCTTACCAGCTCCAGGATCGCGGGGTGGCACTCAATGGCGTCATCCTCCTGTCCTCGATCATGAACTACGGCAGCCGGCAGCCGGGCCTCGACCAGGTCTATCTGAACTATCTGCCCAGCTATGCGACGACGGCCTGGTATCACCACAAGATGGCGAACCCGCCGGCGACCGTCGGTGAGGCGGCCGCGGCCGCGCGCGCCTATGCCATGGGTCCCTATGCCGCGGCTCTCGCAAAGGGGCAGAATATTAGCCCCGAAGAGCGCGACACCGTTGCCCAGCGCCTCAGCGAGCTCACGGGTCTGTCCGCGGACTTCCTCAAGCGGTCGAACTTGCGCGTCGATCTTTCCCGTTTCCGCAAGGAATTGATGCGCAATGAGCGCGAGACGGTCGGCCGGTTCGACTCGCGCTACACCGGCGTCGATTCCGATGCTGCCGGCGACAGCCCCGATTACGATGCCTCCGACAAGGCGATCAGCGGCGCCTTCATCGGCAGCCTCAACAATTATCTGGCGCGCGACCTCAATTACGACACCAACATGACCTATCGCCTCAGCGCTCGCGACGAGCCCGGCTTCAACTGGGACTGGAAGCATCGCGCGCCGGGCAGCGACAACCCGCAGAACAACCCGAACACCGCGCTGGATCTTGCAGCGGCCATGCGCACGAATCCGTACCTCAAGGTGTTGTCGCTCAACGGATGGTACGACATGGCGACGCCCTTCTTCGGGACGGAGTTCGACCTCAGCCATATGATGTTGGAGCCGGCGCAGCAGCGGAACCTCGAGTTTCGTTATTATCCGGCCGGGCACATGGTGTACCTGAATCCGGACGCGCTCCATGCGATGCGGCTCGACGTCGAGCGTTTCATTTACGACGCAGTCGGGGAAGCTCGCTATTCGGCGCCAGCCGCGGCGCCCCGCCGCGGCCGCTAGTTATCCCCAACAGAATGTGGCCCAGCCTTCGCATGGCCACTAGTAATTGATATTCTGCGTCCGTGGACGAGGATTTCGAGGAACGGCCGGTCCGCCAGTCGGATGAGCTCAATCTGACCCTCGACGGGTGGGAGGGGCCGCTCGATCTGCTCCTCAACCTTGCCCGGGCGCAGAAGGTCGACCTCGCGCAAATCTCCATCCTGCAGCTGGTCGAGCAATATCTGACCTATCTGGCGGAAGCCCGGGCGCTGAAGCTCGAGATCGCCGCCGATTACCTCGTGATGGCGGCCTGGCTTGCTTATCTCAAATCCTGCCTGCTGCTGCCGAAGGAAGTCGAGGCCGATCCCAGCCCCGAGGAACTGGCACTTCGTTTGCAGCTTCGGCTCCAGCGCCTCGACGCAATGCGCGAGGCGGGCGCCCGGCTGATGGCGCGGGACCGCATCGGGCGCGATGTCTTCCTGCGCGGGCGGCGCGTCCATGACGATCCAGCTGCGGTCGCCTTCACTGACGCGCCAGTAGCTGCGAAAGCTCGCATCGGCCGACGCGACCTCGATGGTCAGGCGGCCGGCAAGGTGGTTCTGCGCGAATTCCAGGCAGTCACTGCGGCGGTCGGCAGCCATCGTCGATTTCCGGGGGCGGTCGCGGGCTAGTGTAGCGGGAGTCATCGGCCGGCCGCGTTTGACCCTGAACGGGTAAAATAGTACCATTTCGGTACGATATAGGCGCCGCGCGCATCCGCACGGCCATTCGCCTGCACGGAATCGAACATGCTGCGAGTCAGCAAGCTGACCGACTATGCCACCGTCGTCATGACCGTACTGGCCGGCGTCGCCGCGGCGCGTGGCGCCGAGGCCGTGATCAGCGCGCAGGATCTGGCCGAGCGTGCGCACCTCGAACTGCCGACGGTCAGCAAGCTGCTCAAGCAGCTGGCTCATGCCGGCCTCGTCGCGTCGTCGCGCGGCGTCAACGGCGGTTATCGGCTGGCGCGCGCGCCGGAGCGCATCACGATCGCCGACGTCGTCACGGCGATGGAAGGACCGATCGGCATGACCGAGTGCAGCGCCCAGGCCGGACTGTGCGGGCACGAACCGCACTGCGGCGTGCGCGTGAACTGGCAGCGCATCAACCAGGCGATCGCCCAGGCGCTTGCGAGCGTCAGCGTGGCCGACATGGTCAAGCCGGCGCCGCGCAAGCACGCGCCGATCGCCGTTCATCTCGCCAGCGCGTAGGCACAGCCGTCGTGGCCAGCGAAACCCTTCCCGTTGCAACCGCGCCCGATGGCGGCGATGCCGTCGCCGAGGCGATGAACCGCCGTTACGCGGCCGGTTTCGTCACCGACATCGAAAGCGAAAGCCTGCCGCCGGGTCTCGGCGAGGACGTCGTGCGCGCGATCTCGGCGCGCAAGAACGAGCCGGAGTGGATGACGCAATGGCGTCTGGCTGCCTACCGGCACTGGCTGACGATGACGCCGCCGCACTGGGCCAAGCTCGACATCGCGCCGATCGACTTCCAGGCGATCAGCTACTTCTCGCAGCCGAAGAACCGGCCGAAGTCGCTCGACGAGGTCGATCCGAAGCTGCTCGAGACCTACGACAAGCTCGGCGTGCCGCTGCACGAACGCGCGCGCCTCGCCGGGGTCGCGGTCGACGCGGTGTTCGACTCGGTCTCGGTCGGCACCACCTTCCGCAAGGAACTCGCCGAGCAGGGCATCGTGTTCTGCTCGATGTCGGAGGCGATCCGCGAGCATCCCGACCTCGTGAAGCAGTACCTCGGCAGCGTGGTGCCGGTCGGCGACAACTATTTCGCCGCGCTGAACTCCGCGGTGTTCTCCGACGGCAGCTTCGTGTTCGTGCCG
>Ga0207683_10004542_pt1 | contig 11967 bp, 10 predicted proteins | sample KBSM73metaG_FD_184333 | JGI IMG/M metagenome (GOLD analysis project Ga0207683, IMG submission 184333) | Miscanthus rhizosphere microbial communities from Kellogg Biological Station, Michigan, USA - KBS M7-3 metaG (SPAdes) (version 2) | ecosystem: Host-associated > Plants > Roots > Rhizosphere >...
CGTCGGCCGCGGCGAAGGCGGGCCCGGGCCGGATCCCGATGAGGCCAGCCGGGATCGGGGCCACGTGCTGGCCGAGCACGACGTCGGGAAGGCCGACCCGGTCGAACAACCCGTCATCGATCATGGCTTGCGCCCCGGTCCCCAGCTCTTCGGCCGGCTGGAATACCGCTATCAGCGTGCCGGACCACGAGCCACGGGCGGCGGCCAGTTCGCGCACCGCTCCGAGCAGGCAGGCGACGTGCATGTCATGGCCGCAGGCGTGCATCACCGGGACGTCGTACCCGTCCCGGTCGGTGGCCCGCTGGCGGCTGGCATAGGGAAGGCCCGTTTCTTCCCGGACAGGCAGCGCGTCCATGTCGGCGCGGACCAGTGCGGTCGGCCCGGGGCCGTTGGCGAGGACGCCGACCACGCCGGTGCCGCCGATATTCGTCGTGACCTCGAACCCCGCGGCCGCGAGCTGGTCGCCCGCCAGCGCCGCGGTGCGATGCTCCTGCAAGGACAGCTCGGGGTTGGCGTGCAAATCGCGGTACAGCTGCTCCAGGTCGGCGACACCGGTGGCGGGACTGAGCTCCGATGCGGTCATGAGGCACTGGATCCGGACGATGCCGACGGTGACGGGCAGCTCGGGCTGGCCGCGTCCAGGAGCTGACGCGCCGCCGCGGACACGCCGCCGAGCGCGGTGACCACGCCGGACACGCTGCTGGCGTTGCGCTGGGTGGCGAGGGTGCTGACCGCGGACTGGAGCTTGGTCAGGGCAGATCTCAGATTCTGGATTTGCACGCTCCACAAGGTACCGGCGGCGCTGACGAGGGTGGCCAGGTTCGCCTGAACGTTCTGCACAGCGGATCTGAGCTCAGTTGCCGTGCTAGCGCTCGGCCTGATGCTGGTGAGTTCCTGCAGTGATCCGCGCAGCGCGGCGACATCTGAGCACGACGCCGCCGAGGCGGACGTCGCCGAGCCGGACGCCGACGGAGCGGCGGCACTCGACGAAGGGCTGCCGCCGGACGCCGGGCTCCCGGATACGCTGCCGCCGGAGCCGCAAGCGGCCGCCAGCAGCACCAGGCCGGAAAGGAGAATGCCCCGGCAGGCGTGGCGGCTCAGCGTCACTCTGCTCATACTGCGCGAGCCTGCCGCCGGGCGGCCAGCTTCGCCTCATACACGGCGGGTGAATTCCGCTGCTCCCCGCCGTCACTCGTCAGAGGTGATGCTGTCGTCACCGCCGGCCGGCGATCCGCGAACGCGGCGCACTTCGACCAGGTCAAGACCGAGAAACCGGATTCGCTCGAGCACGCCATGCAGGCCGGCCTGATCGAATTCTCCCCTGATCACCGTGACGCTGCCGCGATCGGCGACGTCCAGGCCCGCGAACGCGGCGGTCGCCCTCTCATCGAGCCGACCCCCGATACGGATCTCGTAACGCGCGAGCACAAGGTTTCTTCTTTCCCGCCGTCCTGGTGTCTGCTCGCCGGAAAACCTACGCGTCAGCCACGTACGGAGGTGTGACGTGTTGTCGCCAGGTCATGGCTGCGCGGCCAGGGTAACCGTTGCCTTGGCCGAGTGACCGGCCCGGTTGTAGCCGATCGAGACCGTGTCTCCTGGCTTCTTGGTCAAGGTCAGCTCCTCCAGCTGAATGTTGCTGGTGGCCGGTTCGCCATTGATGGTGGTGATCACGTCGTCGGGGCGCAATCCTGCCGTGGCGGCCGGGCCGCCCGGCGACACGGCCTGGACGAACAGCCCTTCGGGTACCCCGGCTTGGGCGGCGGCCGCGGGCGGTATCGGCGTCGTCTGCACGCCGAAGAAGGCGTGGGTTACCCGGCCGGTGGCGATGATCTCGTCAGCGATGGACTTGGCCAGATCGACCGGGATGGCAAAGCCCAGCCCGATGCTGCCGCCGCCCGACTCGCCGGAAGGGCTCGGCACCGTCGCGCCGGCCGTTGGCACGCCCACCAGCTTGCCCTCGCAGTCGACCAGGGCGCCGCCGCTGTTGCCGGGGTTGATGGAAGCATCCGTCTGCACCGCGGACACGAGCAGCGCCGTTCCGTCGTTGTCGCCGGGGACCTGCACGGTCCGGTTGAGGGCGCTGACGATGCCGGACGTCACCGTGCCGGACAAGCCGAGCGGGGCGCCGATCGCCACGACCGGCTCGCCGACCTGTACCGATGACGACGAACCCAGGGCGATCACCTTGAGCTGGCGGGAAGTCTGGACCTTGAGCACGGCGAGATCGGTCTGCGGGTCCCGGCCGGTGATCGTGGCGGACTCGACCTGGCCGTCGGAGAACTGTACTTCGACCGAACCACCGCTAGCGGCGGCTATCGAAATGACGTGATTGTTCGTCAGGATGTAGCCGTCTGACCGGATCACCTCGCCCGACCCGGTGCCGCTCCCGTTGGGCCCGTGTGCGGCAATCGTTACCACGGAGGGGATGACCTCGTTCGCGACCGGAGTAACCGCGCACGCGCTGACCGTGGCATTACCCGAACCGGCGCCGGAGTTGCCCGAAGCGGTGCTGGTGGCCGACGAGCTTCCCGACCCGGTAGTGCAGCCGCCGACGACCAACACGGCCACGAGCACCATCCATGGCGGCCACCGGCGTGAGCCCCGCGCGCGCTCCGACTCAGTCACATCGGCTCCCTGTATCGCAATCACGACGACCGGTAACATCACAGCCTCGTCGCGGCAGCGCGCGTTCACATCACCCGAAAGGAGTGAGGCCGCGGCGGGTCGGGGAAACCTCAGCGTGGTGGCCGTCCAGGATGTCCAGGAATCTGGAAGTTGCGGCGGCCGACTCGATGCGCCGGACGCAACGGCAGCGGGTTCCGGCGCACCTGACCAGGAGCGGGTCCGGCGGGAGTCACGATGGCTGGTCTCAGTCGGGCGGCGTTTCATGTCAGGGGTTGACTAAAACATTCTCGTCTTGCTAATAGCATCTACTCCGTGCCAGCGGAGGGAATGGTCCGTCTCATCCGGTCTGGCCGAGGATGTAGCCGCACCGCTACGGTCTGGGGGCGTCATGAGCGATGACTGGCCACACGGGTGGTACAGCGACGAGCCCGGCCGGCGCGGCGCGGGTGAGCAGCGGGCGCAGCCGAGCTTCACGCCCAACTCGCCGGGTGCGCGGGGCCAGCGCCCGCCGAACCCCGCGGGGCAAGACTGGAACGCTCCCGGCGACCGGGCCGCATGGCCGGCGCAGCCGCCGTCGCGATCCTGGACCGGCGGCGGGGGCTCCGCCGGCGGTGGTGGTGGGTACCGGCCGCGCGGCGGGCGCCGGTGGCTGCGCCCGCGGCGCATCCTGGCCATCCTGGCGGGGCTGATCGCGCTGATCGTGGTGGCCGCCGTGGCGGTCTACTTCAGCGTGAACTCCAAGCTGACCAAGGTCGACGTGCTCACTCCGGTGTCGTTCACCTCGGCCGGGACGAACTGGCTGATCACGGGGTCCGACAGCCGCGCCGGGCTGACCAAGAAGGAAGAAAATCAGCTCGCCCTCGGGCACGACATCTCCGGCAACCGTTCGGACACGATCCTGCTCCTTCATGTGCCGGCCAACGGGACCCGTCCCACGCTGGTCAGCCTGCCGCGGGACTCCTACGTGCCGATCCCGGGGCACGGCTACAACAAGCTCAACGCGGCGTACGCGTTCGGCGGGCCGAGGCTGCTGGTGCAGACCGTGCAGAACGTCACCGGGCTGCCCGTCAGCCACTACATGGGCATCGGCTTCGGCGGGCTGGTCAGCGTGGTCGACGACATCGGCGGCGTGCGCGTGTGCCTGCCCGGCCCGATGAAGGACCCCAAGGCCGGCCTGAACCTCAAGGCGGGATGCCAGGTCCTCAACGGCGACCAGGCGCTTGGTTTCGTGCGGACCCGGAACTTCGCGCAAAGCGACCTGCAGCGCGAGCAGGACCAGCGAATCCTGATCAAGGGCATCCTGTCCAAGATGACGTCGCCCGGCACGCTGGCCAACCCGTTCGCGGTGGTCCCCGCGGCCAACGGCGCGGCGTCCGCGATCACGATCGACCAGGGCACCGGCCTGACCCAGCTGATCTCGGTCGCGTTCGCGCTGCGCAACCCGGTGACCACGACGGTGCCGATCGCGAACCTGAACCTGTCCACGGCCGCGGGGTCGGCCGTGCAATGGAACCACGACCAGGCCACGCAGTTCTTCCACGACCTCGCGCACGATCAGCCGCTGCCGAAGGACCTCGTCACCGGCTCCTCCGTCCAGGGCACGGCCTAGCGGCGAACCGAGCACTCTCGCGACCCGTGTATGCAGGTCGGGATGCTGGGTACAAGTACTGATTAGGTCGGTCCATATCGGCCCATGTGCGCATTTGCATGAATTTTCATGGGATTGACGCGGTACCTACCGTGTTTGGTACGTTCGCTGCGGTACAGCTCCCACCCGGGCCGCCGTCCGCAGCCGGAGGTCAGATGGATGATCGGAAGGTCTCTCGACCGGACGGCGAGGGGCCCGCTCTCAGCTCTGCTGGCAATGGCGCAGGGGAACCGCACGGGCTATCCGCGCGCGAGGTGGAGGTCATGTCTCTTATCGCGGACGGTCAGACCAACGGGGAGATCGCCGCTCGCCTGTTCCTGGCCGAGAAGACCGTGAAGAACCACGTCCGCCGGATCTACTCCAAGCTCGGCGTGGGCTCCCGGCCCGCCGCCATCGCCTACTGGCGCCAGGCCGCCGGGCCCGCGCACCGGTAACCGGCCCGTTCTGCGGGACTTTCCGTGGTCGGCCCAGGCCGCGGAACGGAGATCTTATCCAGCGGGCATTCAGGTTATCCTCAGCGTGGGGGGCGAGAATACAGAGCATGGAAACGCTGACCGATGCGCGGCAGCGAGCGGATGCCAGGCTGCTCGTCGTCGAGGACGAGCCCAACATCCTCGAGCTACTGTCCGCGAGCCTGCGCTACGCCGGTTTCGACGTCGTTACGGCGGCAGCCGGAACCGAGGCGGTACAGGCCGCTCAGCGCCACCGGCCTGACCTGATCGTGCTCGATGTGATGCTGCCCGACATGGACGGATTCGATGTCATCAGGCGGCTGCGCGGCGGCGGCGCCCGCATCCCGGTCGTCTTCCTGACCGCCAGGGATGCCACCGAGGACAAGATCCGCGGCCTCACGCTGGGCGGCGACGACTACGTCACCAAGCCGTTCAGCCTGGAGGAAGTGATCGCCCGGATCCGCGCCGTGCTCCGCCGGACGCGCGGGGACGGGGTCGAGCCGACGCCCCGGCTCACCTTCGCCGACCTCGAACTGGACGAGGAAAGCCACGAGGTGTGGCGGTCCGGCGAGCAGATCCAGCTCTCCCCCACCGAGTTCAAGCTGCTCAGGTACTTCATGAGCAACGCCAACCGGGTGCTGTCCAAGATGCAGATCCTGGACCACGTCTGGGACTACGACTTCCGCGGCGACACCGGCATCGTCGAGTCGTACGTGTCCGTGCTGCGGCGCAAGGTGGACACGAAGGAACCCCGGCTGATCCACACCCTGCGTGGCGTGGGATACGTGCTGCGGCTGCCGTCTTCTTAGCGTGCGTTGGACATGATGCTGCAGGGAGCGGGCACCTGGACCCGCCGCTGGATCGGACGGCAACGGCGCGCCATCCATCGGCTGTCGGAGCGTACCCCGCTCAGGGTCAAGCTGATCACGGCGGTGCTTGCCCTCGTTACCATCGCGCTCGGTGCGATCGGCGTCGCCAGCGTCTACGTCCTGCACTCCTACCTGACCACACAGCGCGATAACGAGCTGACGGCTGTCTTCAACAGCGCCTACGTCGACCCAGGCAGTCTGGTCAGCAACCCCGGATACCTGTACGGGGTTGGCTTCCAGAATCTGTACGTCGGGATCCAGCTACCGGGAAGCCAGCTCGCCATGCCCTATAGCGGGATGCCCGACATCGGCAAGTCCAGGCAGGCACGGCAGTCGCTCCCGGCCCTGCCCACGAGCCCAAACTGGGCGGGGATCAGCCCGACCCTGGTGACCGTGCCGGCGCAGTCCGGCGGCGACACCTGGCGCGTGAAGGCAGCGACCTTCAACTATCAGACTGTCTCCAGCACGGGCAGCACGCAGCAGGCAACGGGCATTCTCGTCGCCGGCACGGACCTCGGCAACATCGACGCCACGGTCCGCCGCATCGCCTACTTCGACATGATCGTGGGCGGCGTCATCGTGCTCGTCCTGGCGATGGTGGGCGTCGCGGTGGTGCGGGCCAACCTGAGACCGCTGGACGAGATCGAGGAGACCGCGGAGGCCATCGCCGACGGCCACCTCGACCGGCGGGTGCCGGAGCGCGATCCCCGCACCGAGATCGGCCGCCTCGGGCGGTCGCTGAACAGCATGCTGAGCCAGATCGAGACGGCCTTCCACGCGCGCGAGGAGTCCGAGGCGGCGGCGCACCGGTCCGAGGAGCGGATGCGCCGGTTCATCGCGGACGCCGGCCACGAGCTGCGAACCCCGCTGACCGCGATCCGCGGTTTCGCCGAGTACTACCGCCAGCGCGGCGGGATGGAGACGCGCTGGGACCGCGATGAGGCACCCGCGACGGGTGACGGGCTCACCCCCAGCGACCTGGACCGGCTCATGCAGCGGGTGGAAAAGGAAGCGGCCCGGATGGGCCTGCTCGTCGAGGACCTGCTGCTGCTGGCCCGGCTGGACCAGCAGCGGCCGCTGGCCAGGCAGCCGGTCGACCTGCTCTCGCTGGCGGGCGACGCGGTGCACGATGCCCGGCTCCTCGCCCCGGCCAGGACCGTCGACCTGTCGGTGCAGCCCGGCGCGGCGTTCCTGGTCATCGGCGACGAGCCAAGGCTGCGGCAGGTCATCGGGAACCTGATGAGCAACGCGCTCACCCACACCCCGGACGGGACGCCGATCGAGGTGTCGATCGGGTCCGGAACGCTCGACCCCCGGCTGCCCGACTCACCCCCGGCCGTGACGCTCGACGTGACCGATCACGGGCCCGGCATGACGCCGGAACAGGCGAACCGCGTGTTCGAGCGCTTCTACCGAACGGACCAGGCCAGGACGCGCGCCACCGGCGGCAGCGGGCTCGGCCTGGCCATCGTCAACGCCCTCGTCTCCGCGCATGGCGGCGTGGCCTCGGTGCGGACCGCACCCGGCAAGGGGGCGACGTTCCGGATCGCCCTGCCGCTCGCCCCGGAGGCGCGCGGCGGCGCGGCCGCGGACGACGATCCCGACCTGGACGAAGCCGTCGAGGTCGCGGACCCGGGCCCGGCAGGCGGCGCGGCGGACGAGGCGGGCGAGGACGTCGTGACGTTCGGCGGCAAGCCAGCCGGCGGGGCGCAGTCGGCTTAGGGTGTCCAGCGGGGGCTGTGGCACACAACCCCCGCAAGGACGGGGGTAAGGGCACACAACCCCCGTACCCATGGGCGGGCTTAGTTCCAGCATTGCCAGTAGTAGGGGCTGGAGAAGACGGCGAACCGGGACACCGCGTTGGTGACGTGGTAGAGCAGGTCGCACGCTGCCGTCGTGTCGACCGCGGCCGCCGGCGAGGTGCACTGCCAGCCGTAGGCGTTGTTCGCGACCAGCTTGCTGGTGCCGTGCCCGGCGGCGACGCAGTACCTGGTGACGTCGAGCACGCCGAGGTCCCGGTTGATGCGCCAGCATTGCCAGGCGTTGGGATCGTAGTAGTTCGTGCTCACGTCGATCACCCGGCTCGTGCTCAGGTGGTACGTCCAGGCGCAGACGCTGACGGTCTTGAGCACGATGCTCGGTTTCAGCGTGCAGCGCCAGCCGTAGGCGTTGCTGGCCACCAGTTCGGCGGTGCGGTGGCCGATGTGCTGGCAGTAGCCGGCGAAGTTAGGCCGGCCCAGGTTGTGCGGGGTCACCTTGCCCGTATTGTGCGCGGGCTTGGGCGTGGCCTTCGCGCTCGTTCCCGATCGGGCTGTCTTGGCCCCGGGCGAGGCCGAACTCGTCGCGCGCGGGTGCTTCTTGTGAGCCGAGGGCGAGGCAGACGGCGACTGGGACGGGGTGGCCATGGCGTTCGCGGTGAGCTGCTGCGTGCTGGGCGCCGGGCCGGCCTTGAAGCCGAGGCTGGCGGCCGACCCCTTATCAGGCGACACGATCAGGAAGGCGGCCACGATGACGGCGGCCAAGGTCACCGGGGCGACCCCGAACAGCAGGGCGTTCATCAGCGTGCTGCGGCCGCGCCAGGCCCGCGTCCAGCCGGCGGCGCCGGCCGGCTTGGCCAGCCGGGACAGGCCGGGGACCCCGCGCCGGGGCGGGGCAGCCGGGTTCGCGAACGGGCCCGCGGCCGGCTGCCCGCTCGGATACCAGCCCACGGTCGGGCCGTTGTCGGGTTCGGGGACGGGATCAGGATCGGGCGGGGGGACCGCGGCCGCGGCCGGGATCAGGATCCCGGGCCCGGGGGAGGTTGAAGCTGGCTCGGGAGCCGCCGGGATCAGGGTTCTGGGCTCGGGAGCCGCGGGGGCTGGCCCGGGAGCCGCTGGCGGGGGTGGCGGCGGTGAGGAGGCGCCGAAGCTCGGCGGGATCCCGCCCGGGCTGGCCTGGTCCCCGTAGTCCCCGGCCGAACGGCCGTCACTTCCGCTCACGATGTTGCCATCTTCCCCAGGTGTCCCCGACTGCAGTTCCTTACCTGCCGCCCCAAGGGGACCAATTGTATGGGTTGACACAGGCGGGTACCGGAACTCCCGGCAGACGGCTGGGATCTAGGCCGACAGGGCCGAACGGGCCGCGGAAACCACGCCCTCCCGGTACGAGGAGCCGAACAGGCACGCGTGCACCAGCAGGGGATGCAGCTGGTGCAGCGGGATCCTGCCCCGCCAGCCCGCCGCCAGCGGCGCCGTGTCGTTGTAGCCGGCCAGGATGCGGTCCAGGTGGGGCGCGCCGAACAGGTCCAGCATGGCCAGGTCGGTCTCGCGGTGCCCGCCGTGCGCGGCCGGGTCAATGAGCCAGCCCCGGTCGCCGGACCAGAGCACGTTCCCGGCCCAGCAGTCGCCGTGAATGCGGCTCGGCGGCTCGGGCGGCCCGGCCAGCGATTCGATCCGCTCCGTCACCGCCTCGACCAGCCGCCCGTCTTCGGGGCGCAGCGCGCCGGCGTCCACCGCCATCGTGAGGTAAGGCAGCAGCCTGCGGCTGGCGTACCAGTGCGGCCATCCGGTCCCACTCGGCGTGTTGTCCAGCGGCAGGCTGGCGATGAACCCCCGCCACGGGGCGCCGAAGTCCGCGGCCCCGGCGGCGTGCAAACGGGCGAGTCCGGCGCCGAACCCGAACGCGGCCGACGGCGTGGGGTGCCCGGGCGGGATCATCGAGATGACGAGCGCGGTCTCGGTCACGGCCAGCACCTCGGGCACCGGGACGGCGTCCGCCTCGGCCAGCCAGCGCAGGCCGCTAGCCTCGGCCGCGAACGCGGCGCCCATCTCGGCCGGGACCGCCTCCTGCTCCGCGGCCACCTTGGCGAACGCGCGCTGTCCGCCGGGCAGGGCGATGATCAGGTGCTGGTAACCGTGCTGGGAACCGACGACGCGCGCCTCGCGCACGGCCAGGCCGGTCTGCCGCGCGATCCGGCGTGCGACGGACAGGCTCACCCGGCGGTCTCGAGCCGCCGGGCCAGCCGGGCGGCGATGACCGGCGCGGCCGCGCCGAGCAGGTCGAGCACGTGGCCGAACTCGTCCGGACCGCCGCCCCACGGATCGGGGATGTCCCTTGTCCCGGTACCGGTCAGGCCGCCTACCTCGCCGAACAGCCGGATCCGGTCCGTGGCCTCGCCCTGAGCCCTGGCCATCCGCCGAAGGTCCGCGAGGTTGCGCGAGTCCATGGCGAGGATCAGGTCATACCGGGACAGCCAGGACGGCTGGAACTGGCGGGCCCGGTGCGCAGAGCCGTCGCGGCCCCGGACGGCCAGCGCTGCCCGCGCGTCCGGATCCATCGTGTCGCCGACGTGCCAGTCCCCGGTCCCCGCGCTGTCCACCACGACCGCGCCGTCCAGGCCGGCCGCGGCCAGTTCGGCGCGCAGCACGGTCTCGGCCATCGGCGACCGGCAGATGTTGCCCAGGCAGACCAGGCATACCCGGTACGGAGCGCCGGGTTCGCGCGGGGACGGCAGCTCAGCCGCTGATGGAAGGGCCATGACACCAGGATGCGGTACGGCGCGGCCTACTCGGCGGCCGGGTGACCGCGCCCGGCCATGGCGGGCTCCTGGGCGGGCACCGCGGCCGGGATCCGGTCGGGTCCGTAGCGGGCGTCCAGGCGGCGGCCCACCCGCCGGCCCAGGCCCTGCGCCGGGCGCTCCACGGCCAGGTACGTCACCGAGCAGATCGCGATGATCAGGGCCAGCAAGCCCGCGGCGATCAGCACCTGGACACCGAAGGGGTGCTGGCGGGACGGGTAGAGGTGGTGGTAGACCTCGATGACCAGCGGGTGCAGCAGGTAGAGGGAGTAGCTGATCAGGCCCAGCCAGGTCAGCACCTTCGGCCACCTGACGTGGCGGAAGGCCAGCCCGGCCGCGAACGTCAGGCCGGCCAGCATGAACGCGGAGACCCAGCGGCGGGACCAGAGCAATTCGGCGTGCGCCGGCAAACCCCAGGCCCGGCTGTGCCACAGGCCGGCGGCGATGGCGAGCCCGAATACGGTTACCCCGATCGCGATGGCCCGGGGCCACGGGTACTGGCCTTGTTCGGCCCGGTAGAGCATGGTCCCGGTGAACATCAGGGCGAGGATCGACAGGGCCTCCCAGGGCCAGATCCAGCCGCCGTTGAAGGCGAGCAGCGTGATCCCCACGAGCGCGGCGAGCCCCGCACCGAGCAGCCGCGACATGCCGCGCGATGCGACCGCGAAGGCCAGCCCGGCCATCACGGCCAGGTCCGCCACCAGCGCGATCAGCCTCGGCGTGGCCACGTTCTGGGTGAAGAAGGCCCGCGGCAGCAGCCCGCCGATGGCGACCGCGGCGGCCGCGAAGCCCAGCGCGTACCAGCTGCTGCGCTTGTGCACCCGGGCGATGAACAAGGCGGTGAGCAGCAGGTAGAACACCATCTCGTAGGACAGCGACCAGACCACGTTGGGCAGGTTCTTGCCGTCCAGCACGTTCGACATCATCAGCAGCTGGGACAGGACCGAGGTCGCCGGGTCCGAGTTCTCACCGCGTATCGACCCGAAGTGGGCGAAGTAGAGCGCTACCGCGATGCCCACGGCCAGCAGGTACAGCGGGTACAGCCGGAACAGCCTGCTCACCCAGAAGGTCCGCACGCTGCCCTTGCGCTCCAGCGAGGCGGGCACGATGTACCCGCTGATGATGAAGAAGACGAACACGCCGTAGTTGCCCGGGTCGAACCACTGGTAGACGATGTGCCGCACGTGCTGGAGCACGTAGTAGCTGATGTGATCGAAGACCACGGCGAGCGCGGCCAGCCCGCGCAGCACGTCGAGCCAGGCCAGCCGGGTTCCTGTCGCGGCTCTTTCCGGCGCGGGGCGCGGCGGGGGCCGCAGGGGCCGCGGTGGTCCGGACACTGATCCCGCCTCGACTACGTCACGGCTGGTCATGAGTTCGTCACCCGCTAATACCCCGCTCTGCCCTAGCGTCTCTTACCTTCTCTGCACGTCCGCATCTCGCGCGCGGTTCAGCGCACCAGGGTAATGGCGCTCACCCACCAGCGCAGGCCGTTACACCGTTACAAGTACCGCGGGCCGTTCGGATTATGGGTGCTCTGAATCTTTTCTTCCGAACGTGCCGGGCCCCTGCTACCGCCGACGGCCGGAGCCCGCCCGGGCGCCGGCGCGATTCGCAATGGCCCGCCGGTTGCTGCTACGATCACAGCGTTCTGAATGCGCCGCTAGCTCAACTGGCAGAGCAGCGGACTCTTAATCCGCGGGTTCGGGGTTCGAGTCCCTGGCGGCGCACCCGTACTGACCTGGGGTTTCACCCCTCCAGGTCATTTTTATATGTCCGGTTTGTCCCCATGTTGGCTCCATGTTCGCTCGTGAGTTAGAA
>Ga0207683_10004543_pt1 | contig 11966 bp, 11 predicted proteins | sample KBSM73metaG_FD_184333 | JGI IMG/M metagenome (GOLD analysis project Ga0207683, IMG submission 184333) | Miscanthus rhizosphere microbial communities from Kellogg Biological Station, Michigan, USA - KBS M7-3 metaG (SPAdes) (version 2) | ecosystem: Host-associated > Plants > Roots > Rhizosphere >...
GTTCTCCGACTCGTTTGCGTCGCTGCTCCAGGGCATCGACGCCAAGCGCGCCGTCCTCGCCTAGCCGGAGGGCTCATCCGGCGACGGCGCGGAGAAGTTCGTCGTGCAGCAGCCCGTTCGACGTCACGGCGCTGCCCGAATCGATGCGCGACTCCCCTTTGAGGTCCGAGAAGCGGCCGCCCGACTCCTCGACGATCACCTGCACGGCTGCGAGATCCCACTCGCTCAACCCGAGCGCGTCGACCGCGCCGTCGACCGCTCCCTCGGCGACGAGCATGTGTGCCCAGAAGTCGCCGAGCCCGCGCGCGTGCCAGGCGCTTCGAGCGAGCGGTGGCACCGTGCTCTCGATCGAGAACGAGAGCACCGCTTCCTCTACGCGCACGATGGCAGAGACATGCGCGGGGACGCCGTTGGCGAACGCTCCCTGCCCTCGCTCGGCCCACCAGCGGCTGTGCAGCGCAGGCGCCGAGACGACGCCGACCTGGACCATGCCGCGGGTCTCGAGCGCGATCAGCGTCGCCCACACGGGGATGCCGCGGGCGTAGTTCCGGGTGCCGTCGATGGGGTCGAGGATCCAGCGCCGCGAGCCGCCGCCGGCCGCGCCCTGTTCCTCGCCGAGGACGGCGTCGTCGGGGCGTTCGCCGGCCAATATCCGCCTGAGCTCGGCCTCGACCTCGCGATCGGCCTCGGTCACGGGCGTGAGGTCCGCTTTCGTCTCGACCGCGAGGCCCGTGCGAAAGTGCGGCAAGGAGATCGAGTCCGCCGCATCGGCGAGTCGCAGCGCGAGATCGAGGTCGGCGCTCACGGCGCCGACACTAACGGGGCTAGCCGCGGCTGACGCGGAAGGTCGGCCGGATGATTCGCAGCGCGACGGGCGCCGACCAGGTCATCGCGGGGTTCCCCACCTGCGCGGCGTTGAGACCGCGGACGCGGTAGTACCACTTGCCCCCGGAGAGGCTGAGCACGCTCGAGGTTGCGACGGTCCGCTTCGAGCCGTGCTTGCGCCACGGGTAGGCGGTGCGCGACCACTGGACCTCGTACTCCGTGGCTCCGACGACCGGGCGCCATGCGACGAGCGGCGTCGCGAATACCGTGGGCCGGGATCCGGCCTGCTGGAGCAGTCGCCCTTTCGGCGTGAGTCCGGACACGTATGGGCTTCCGCCCGTCGTCTGAGCCGGCTCCGAGTCCTTTCCGAAGACGCTGACGCGGCCGGCCTGACAGGCGTCCTGCGGGATCTCGACGTCTGTGTAGGTGAAGACGCCGGAGTCGTCGACCGTGACTCCGACCGGCACGACCGTCCAGAAGTAGCGGGTGGTCCGGAGGTCGAGATCGGGGAGATCGACCCGGTTCGCCGTCTCGGTTGCCGTCACGGGCGTGTTGTCGGCCATCGTCGCCTTGGCACCCTCGCTCGTCGCGAGCGGGAGGTACCCGTACAGCGCGGCATCGATCTCCTCCTGGCTCGTCGGGAGCTTGAGCAGGCTCTTCAGACGCGGTGCCCAGGCAGGGCCCCCCACGACGGAGCCGCGGAAGACGATGTTGACGCAGTCACGATCGGTTGCGATGTACACCCGGAACAGGCGGTAGCTGTCACCTTCGAGCGACTGGTCGCCCGTCCACGTCAAGGCCGGCATGAGGTAGTGGGCGGGAGCGAGTCCGCCCGAGCTGATCCGGTCCGACACGGCCGCGCCGAGCCGGATCTTCCCCGATGCCCAGCCTGGATTCGTGGTCGCGTAGATCGGGCTCCACGGTCCGTACGAGACTGCGGGAAGCCCGTTGGGGATCGCGCCGACGACCTGACGAATGGCGCGCACCCTCCATTCGACCGTTCGCCACCAGTTGTCGTCGAGGTGGAACGTGTACGGGTCTCGGAGATCTGCGACGTTCGTGTGGGTGCTGATGATCCGGTTCGGGAAGTGGGTCGGGCCACGACCCCCGAGCCACACCTGGTACATCGTCGCCCCCTCGACGGGCCTCCAGCGAACGAGGCCGGGGCGAGCGCTCTGCGGCGTCGGACCGTTCTCCCAGCGCATGTCGAAGCTGTACGGGTGGCTCCAGGCCGATGCGCCCTGCGTGGTCACCGAGCGGACGTGGGCGTAGAGCGCGAATGGCCCCTTCCCGGTGAACCACGGCAGCGTTAGGTCGATCGATGCGGCAGGAACCCTGATCGGAGCGATCGTGAATCGCACCATCTCTTGCGGCGTGCTTCCGCCCTCCTGGCTGCCGCTGCTCGTCGAATCGTCGTCCGGGGTGGCCGCCCGGGGGAAGCTCACCTTCACGGGCGTGCAGTGCTTGCCGGAGTTGGCATCGGTGGAGACGTTGGACCAGATCACGGAGCTGCCGTTGAACGATCGGCTCGTCGCGAGCTCGAACTCGTAGCAGGACGCACCTCGCACCGGGTTCCACGCGAATGCGGGCGTGCGCGTGAACGTGCGTGACGGAGTGTCGTTCGGCCGCAGCTCGAAACCGCGCAGGCCGGTCGGGGCGCCGGGCGGCGCAGCCGAGGCCGCCGACGTGGCGAGAACCACGCCGAGGACGGCCATGCTGATCAGGACGAGGCGAGCCGCACGCATCTGGACTCATGTCGGCACCCGCCTACGCCGACTTGAGGCGGGGCTCGGCCGCGCACGGTTAGGCCCTTGCACACGAGCGTCTCGAAGGTTGGCGCGATCGGAATCCACGCTCGCGGATTCCGACCTTGCGAGGTCAATCCAACTGCAGGTACAGAACCGCGACCAGGATCGTGCCGGCGAAGATCAGGCAGAAGAGGAGCGCCAAGGCCCACGCGAACCGGAGGTTTCGACGTGCGAGCGCTGGATCCATCACAGGAGCACCGGATCGAGCGCCGCCGCCGCGAAGAGCAGCGCGAGGTAGAGGAGCGAGTAGTGGAAGAGCACCTGAGCGTGGGCGCGTGAGAGGTCGCGTCTGAGGAGCAGCGAGAGCGCGATGAACACCGTCCCGAGGACGAGCGCGGCGGCCGTGTACAGCGGTCCGAGCCAGAGCCCGACAAAAACCGTGAAGGCGACCATGACGACGGAGTAGAGGACGATCTGACGCGCCGTTTCACGGTCTCCGCGCACGACCGGGAGCATCGGCACGCCTGCCGCGGCGTACGCGTTCTTGATCATCAGCGCGAGCGCCCAGAAGTGCGGCGGCGTCCACAGGAACACGATGAGGAAGAGCCAGAGCGCGGGAAGCGCGAGGGACCCGGTCGCCGCGGCATATCCGACGAGCGGCGGCACCGCTCCGGCAGCGCCGCCGATGACGATGTTCTGCGGGGTCGAGCGCTTGAGCCAGCGGGTGTAGACGATGACGTAGAAGAGGTTCCCGACCAGCGCGAGCACGGCCGTCAGCACGTTGACGGCCGAGGCGAGGAGCGCGAACGACACGGCCGAGAGCAGGATCCCGAACTCGAGCGCCTGCTCCGGCGACACGCGGCCGGAGGCAACCGGGCGCTCCTTCGTGCGACTGCCCATGAGGACGTCGATGTCGCGGTCGAGGACGTGGTTGAGCGCGGATGCTCCGCCGCAGGCGAGCGCGAGGCCGACCATCGTGGCCGCGAAGAGCCCGAGCGGCGGCACTCCCTGCGCGCCGACGAACATCCCGGCGGCGCCGGTGAGGAGGAGCAGCGTCATGATCCGCGGCTTCGTCAGCGTGAGGTAGTCGCGCAGTGAAGCGAGCGGTGCGGCGTCGCCGCGCAGCGAGTGAAGGACGACCACGAGCGCGAGGCCGAGCGCGACTGCCGCACCGCCAACGTGCAGCGCGACGGCCCAGGTCGCGTTCCCGCTCCAGGCGACCACTCCGCCGAGCGCGATCGCGACGAGCAGCGCGACGAGCGCCGCACTCGCGCCGGGAAGCAGCGCCGGGTACGCAAGTCGTGCCAGAACGACGTTCGCGACGAGCACGGGCAGCGCGACGAGGGCGATCGCCCAGTGCGTCGTACCGAGCCCGAGGCCGGCGCTGACGACGACGAGGCCGACCGCGACGGCGCCCGCGGCCGCCGAGAGTCGGAAGAGCACGCCCGGCGTCGTCGCCACGCGCGGGAGGCTAGGACTCGCGCTCGCGACGCTGCTCACGCAGCTTCCTCCTCAGGTCGTAGAGCGGTCTCGCGCTCGTCACGTAGGGCACCTCGTCGAAGTTGTGCGGCGGCGGAGGGGATGTGGTGTACCACTCGAGCGTGTCTGCCTGCCAGGGGTCGTTGCCCACCCGCTCGCCGCTTCGTCTCGTCTTCATCACGTTGATCGCGAAGAACAGGAACGCCACCGCCATGATGTAGGAGCCGATCGTCGAGACGAGGTTGTAGCCCTCCCAGCTCTCGTTCGAATACGTGTAGACACGACGCGGCATCCCCTCCAGCCCGAGGAAGTGCTGCGGCATGAAGGCGATGTTGAAGCCGACGAAGAGGATCCAGAACTGCCACTTGCCGAGACGCTCGTCGAGCTTCCGCCCGAACATCTTCGGCCACCAGTAGAAGAGGCCCGAGAAGATCGCGAACACGACGCCGCCGAGCAGCGTGTAGTGGAAGTGCGCGACGACGAAGTAGCTGTCGTGCACCTGCCAGTCGATCGGGAATGCGGCGAGATAGATGCCGGTGAGCCCACCGATGACGAACAGCGAGAGAAAGCCGAGAGCGAAGAGCATCGGCGTCTCGAAGCTGAGGTTGCCGCGCCAGAGGGTCGCGAGCCAGTTGAAGACCTTCATCCCCGTCGGGACGGCGATGACCATCGACGCGATCATGAACCACGCCTGCAGCGGGATCGGGAGGCCCACCGTGAACATGTGGTGCGCCCAGACGAGCATCGAGAAGAAGCCGATCGCGACCGTCGACGCGACGATTGCCTTGTAGCCGAAGATCGGCTTGCGGGCGAAGACGGGAAGGACCTCCGAGATGATCCCGAACGCCGGCAGCACGATGACGTACACCTCGGGGTGGCCGAAGAACCAGAACGCGTGTTGGTAGAGCAGCGCCGAGCCCCCGCTCTCGGGGTTGAAGAAGTCCGTCTGCACGTCCCAGCCGCCGATCGAGATCCCGCGGTCGAGCAGGAGGAGCGTGAGCCCGGCGGCGAGCACCGGCATGATCGCCATGATCAGCCACGAGTAGAGCTCGATCGACCACACGAAGAGCGGCATGCGCGTCCAGCTCATCCCGCGCGTGCGCATGTTGTGGATCGTGACGATGAAGTTGATCGCCCCGACAACCGTGGACACGGTCACCAGGTGTAGCGCCAGGATCCAGTAGTCCTGGCCGTTGCCGGGTGCCTGGATCGAGAGCGGCGCGTACGCCGTCCATCCCGTGTCGGCCGCTCCTCCGTCCGCGAAGAAGCTGAGCATGAGCACCGCGCCCCCGAGCGCGAAGAACCAGTACGAGACCGCGTTCAGACGAGGGAACGCCATGTCCTCCGCGCCGATCATCAGCGGCACGAGGTAGTTCGCGAACCCGGCGAGGATCGGGACGCCGACGAGGAAGACCATCGTCGTCCCGTGGATCGTGACGAGCTCGTTGTACCGCTGTGGCCCGATCAAACCCTCGTTCGCCTGGGCGAGCTGCGTGCGCATTCCGAGCGCCATGAGCCCGGCGAGGATGAGGAAGACGATCGAGCTCGAGATGTACAGGATCCCGATCCGCTTGTGGTCCGTGGTGACGAGCCAGCTCGTCACCCGCCCCCGCTGCCAGGCGGGTACCGACTCAGCCCGGGTTGCCACTCGGCGGGTTCTCCTTGAGGTAGAGGGAAAGCGACTCGACCTGCTCGTTCGTCCAGCCGGCACCGACAGCTGGCATCTGCCCCTTGCCGTTTCGAACCAGGTTCCCGAGGGCGACAGGGTCGGTGAGGGTGGGTGTTCCGGCGATCCGCGGGCCGATGCCCCCTTCGCCGGCGAGCCCGTGACACTTGGCGCACACGCCCGTCCACTCCTCACGCCCGAGCGCGACCGACGGCGCGTTCTGCGCGTCACGCTGCTGGTCGAGCCACGTGTCGAAAGCCGACCGTGACACCACGTCCACCGTGGCGAGCATTCGCGCGTGTTCGAGACCGCACAACTCGGCGCACTGGCCGGTGTACACGCCTTCGCGGTCGGCCTCGAACCACGTCTCGTTCGTCCTCCCCGGGATCGCGTCGATCTTGCCGCCGAGTGCCGGGATCCACCAGGAGTGGATGACGTCCGAGTCCGGCGCGCTCACGATGAGCTTCACCGGTACCCCGGCGGGCGCATGCATCGAGTCGATCGCGACGACGCCGTTCGGATACTCGTACTCCCAGTAGAACTGGCGCCCCGTCACCTTGATCTCGAGCTGTTGCTCCCCCGCAGTCGCATCGGGGATGTCCTTGATTCCCGGAAGCTCGATGAAGACGAAGGCCGCGATGAGGAAGAGCACGACCACCGGCCCTGCGGTCCAGGCGAGCTCGAGCTTCGTCGCGCCGTGAATGGGGGCCCCGTCCTCGAACCGCGCCCGCTTTTGCCGCCGGTACTTCCAGATGAAGGCGATCAGGAGGCTCTCGACGAGGACGAAGACCGCGACGACGAAGATCGAGACGAAGAGGTAGCTGTCCCGGATCCCTTCGGCGTTCGACGATTCGGGCGCCACCGGCGCGAGTTGTGCGAGCAAGCCGACGAAGTCGAGGCCGAGCACCGACTGCCATTCTATGAACGTGCCGGAAGGATCGTCCTGGGGAACTCGCGTACGCCTGCCGGTGGACGTCGTACGTCCCTTCGACGTCTTCCTGAACGGCGTCAGGCAGGAGGAGGGGCGCGACTATCGCATCGACGGACGCACGCTCCTCTTCGAGCGCGAGCTCCAGACGGAGGGCAGACTCGGGTTCTGGCGCTGGCTCGCGCTCTGGGTGGGCATCGCGGGGACGTATCGGCAGAACGACTCCGTCGACATCGCATACCGGCGAGACGGGAAGCCCGTCGTCGCGGCCAGGCTCCCGCTCGAGCCCGTGTCCTAGGCGGAACCCGTGCGTGCGTTCTGCTCGAGCTTCGTGAGTAGCGCTCGCAGCTCGTCGATCTCCTCGGCGCTGAAGCCGCTCAGCAGCCGGCGGTTGAACGCCTGCACGGCGCGGAGGAGCTCGGCATGTTTGGCTCGGCCTGCGTCCGTGAGCTCGACGCTGACCGCGCGGCGGTCGCTTGCGTCGCGGCGCCGAACGACGAGGCCGTCCTCCTCGAGCCCGTCGATATGCCGCGTGAGCGTCGGGCCCTCGATGTGAAGAGCGCGCGCGAGCTCGTGCTGCGTCCGCCACGCTGCGTCCTGGAGATTCGTCAGGATGAACCACATCGGCATCGAGCCGCCGACCCCGGCGAGTGCGTCGTTGAAAGCCCGTCCGACATGCTTGGCGGAGTGGGCGAGCTGGAGCCCGATCGGGATGCCGGTAGAGCGCACGGGCGGAGTGTAGCTTTTTGATAGCGTGCTAACGGTTAGATGGCTAACGAAAAGGCACAGAACGGCATCGAGGTCCGCGGTCTCGTCCGCGAGTACAAGAAGGGCCCCCGCGCCGTCGACGGCATCGACATCGTGGTGGAGCCGGGCGAGATCTACGGCTTCCTGGGCCCGAACGGGGCCGGGAAGTCCACGACCGTCCACGTCCTGACGACGCTGCTGCCGCCGACCGCAGGGACGGCGCTCGTCGGGGGCTACGACGTCGTCAAGGACGGGCCGAAGATCCGCGGACTGATCGGTGTTGCGCTGCAGGAAGCCGCCCTCGACCCGCTCCTGACCGCACGTGACCACCTGCGGCTGCAGTCGACGTTGCAGAGCGTCCCGAAGGCGGAGCGCGAGCCACGTGCGGACGAGCTCATCCATCGGGTCGGGCTCGTCGACGCCGCCGACCGGAAGGTCTCCGGCTACTCCGGTGGCATGAAGCGACGGCTCGACCTTGCGCTCGCCCTCGTGCACAGCCCGCGCATCCTCTTCCTCGACGAGCCGACGACCGGGCTCGACCCGCAGAGCCGCACCGACATCTGGAACGAGGTTGCGCTCATGCGGCGCGAGGCCGGCGTCACGGTGTTTCTCACGACCCAGTACCTGGAAGAGGCGGACGTCCTGGCGGACCGCGTCGGGATCATCGACCAAGGAAAGATCGTGGCCGAGGGCACCCCGGCCGAGCTCAAAGCCGAGATCGGCCGACCGAGCATTCACGCGATTCCGCGAACCGAGGACGACCGGCCGAAGATCGCCGCCTTTCTCGCGCAGTTCGGCGAGCCGCTCGCCTCGACTCGCGACGTCGCCGTCCGGCTCAACGACGGACTCGGACTCACCGACATCGTGCGTGCGGTCGACGCGAACGGTGTCGACATCGCCGACCTCGAACTCCACGCACCCACCCTGGACGACGTCTTCCTCGCGAAGACCGGCAGAACGCTCGAGGGGGCCGCCGAGGAGGCGGAGACGGCGGGACAGGAGAAGCGGAGCAGATGAGCACGACGATGACTCAGGTCGGCGCGATCGCGCGGCGGTCGGTCGTCCGCACCTCGCGGCAGCCGGCGAGCATCATCCCGCCGCTCATTTTCCCGATCGCCCTCATGCTCGTGAACGCGGGCGGCCTGCGCTCGTCGACCGAGCTGCCCGGCTTCCCGACCGACTCCTTCCTGGCGTTCGCCCTCGCGGTCCCGTTCATCCAGGGAGCGCTCTTCTCGACGATGAACGCCGGCACCGACATCGCGCGCGACGTCCAGACCGGATTCGTGAACCGGCTCTCGCTCACCGCCCTGCGCGACTGGCCGCTCCTGACGGGACAACTCGCCGGAATCGTCGTGCTCGGCGTCGTGCAAGTGCTCTTCTACATCGTCGTCGGGCTCGTCGCCGGCGTCCGCTTCGAGTCCGGCCCGGCCGGCATTGCCGTACTCCTGTTCTACGGCGCGCTCGTCGCCCTCTCGTTCGGGGCGCTCGGCGCGTGGCTGGCGTACCGCACCGGGTCCGGCGAGACGATCCAGGCGCTCTTCCCGGTGCTCTTCGTCTTCCTGTTCATCTCGTCGATGAACACACCGCGCAATCTCATCGGCGTCGACTGGTTCCGGATCGCGGCGACGCTGAACCCCGTCTCGTACATGATCGAGTGCGTCCGCAGCCTCATCATCACGGGCTGGGACTGGCAGGCGCTCGCGCTCGGATTCGGGTTCGTCATCATCCTCGGCCTCGTCTCGCTCCGGCTCGCCTCGGGCGCGCTCCGCTCACGGATGGCGCGGACATGACGACCTGGAACGTCGTGCGCGGTGTCGCCTGGCGGACGCTGAAGAACGCCCTCACGAACCCGCAGATCCTCCTCCCGACGATGGCGTTCCCGTTGTTCTTCTTCACGGCGTTCGCCGGCGGCCTGTCCCAGGTCGCGAAGGTCCCGGGCTTCGACTTCCCGCCCGGCTACACGGCGTTCCAGTTCGTCTTCGTCCTGCTGCAGTCGGCCGCGTTCAGCGGCGTCTTCACCGGCTTCGGCGTCGCACGAGACTTCGAAGGCGGGTTCGCGAAGCGACTCATGCTCGCGGCTCCGCACCGGAGCGGGATCGTCCTCGGCTATGCGGCTGCAGCACTCGTCCGCTGGTCGATCGTCGCCGTTCTCCTGACGGTCGTCGGCTTCGCGGTCGGGATGAACGTCGTGGGCGGGCCGGTCGATCTCCTCGGGCTCTACGTGCTGGCCGCGCTCGTCAACTTCTGCGGTTTCTTCTGGGCGGGCGGGGTCGCGATGCGGCTCCGGACGATCCAGGCCGGGCCGCTGATGCAGATGCCGGTCTTCCTCATCCTCTTCTTCGCACCGGTCTACGTGCCGCACAACCTGCTCCAGGGGTGGATCCACGGCGCCGCGACGGTGAACCCGTTGACGTACCTGTTGGAAACCGGCCGCGGCTTCGTCGCCGGTGACGCCCCGCACGTCGCTGCGGCCTTCGCGATCGCGCTCGGACTCGGCCTGCTCTTCTGGATCTGGGCGTTCCGCGGGCTCCGCAGCGCCGAAGCCGCGGGCGTCTAGTCGCGAAGGACGCGCAGGAGCGCGTCCACGACCTGCGGATCGAACTGCGCTCCCGAAGCCTCGATGAGTCGCCGCTTCCCCTCCTCCTCGCCGAGCGACTTCCGATACGGCCGGTCGGTCGTCATCGCGTGGAACGCGTCGCACGCGAGCACGATCCGAGACTCGAGCGGAATCTGCTCTCCCGAGAGCTGATCGGGATAGCCCGTTCCGTCGTAGTGCTCGTGCGCGCAGCGGACGATGAGCCTGACCTCGCCGAGCTGCTCGATCGGCGCGAGGATGCGTTCGCCGAGGATTGGGTGGGTCTCGACGATCCTGCGTTCGTCCGGGGTGAGCGCCCCGGGTTTCGCGAGGATCCGGGAGGGGATGCCGATCTTCCCGATGTCGTGGAAGAGGGCGCCCAGCTCGAGCCGCTTGAGCTCGTGCGGCTCCAGGCCGAGTTCCTGACCGACCCGTAGTGCGAGGTCGGTGATCCAGCGCGCGTGCGACGACGTGTACTCGTCCTTCGCCTCGAGCGCATTCGCGAGAGCCTCGACGGTCGCGAGGAACGTTCGCTCGAGCGTCTCGTAGCTCGCCGCCGTCTGGAGTGCGAGGCGCGTCTGGCGAGCGATGCTGCGGAGCAGCTCGAGGTCCCTATCGTCGTGGGTCGACCGCGAGGCGACTGCGGCTGCGACGACGCCCCAGCGTCCGTCGACCGTGAACGGGGCAATTGCGAAGCGCCCCTCGGTGCCTTCGGGGATCCTGGCGATGGCGGCGTAGTCGGATGGGGCGACGGTGTACGGCTCCCGCCGGCCGAGCCACGGCTCGAGGTGCTCCGCGGGGATCCGCACGTCGCGGTCGTCCGCCGGGAACGCGGCCAGGCGCTCGAGCGCTCCGTCCTCCACGTGCTGGAGCCAGACGGACGTGCCCGGGCTCGCGAGGATCTCGACGGTGCCGGTCGTCACGCGCTCCGCCACCTCGGCGATGCCGGACGCTTCGGCGAGGTCGCGCGAAAATTCGAGGAGGGCCTTCGCGCTTTCGGCCTCCCGGCGCTGCGCCTCGTAGAGGCGCGCGTTCTCGAGTGCGACGGAGGCGTGCCCGGCCATCACCTCGAGCAGCCGGAGGTCGTCGGCGTCGAACTGGTCGAGACCGAGCTTGGAGATGACGATGACGCCGGTCACGCGCGGCCCGTATCTGAGCGGGACGGCGAGGAGAGACTCCTCGATGTCGGCCGTTCCGGCGATTCGCTCGCCGAACTCGTGATTGGCGGCGTCTCCGACGAGGAGCGGCTCGCCATTGCCCGCGACCCAACCCGTGATGCCGCGACCGACCTGCGTCGGGAGGAGGTTGACGGGATCGCCGGGCTCGGCGGTGATGAGGTCGCCGCGGAACGCGACGGGCACGAGGTCGTCGTCCTCGCGGAAGAAGACTCGACAGTTGTGGTAGTCGATGAGCAGCCGGAGCTCGTCGGCCATCGCGAGCCCGATCTGCTCGACGTCGTTCAGCCGCGAGAGCTTCCCCGAGAGGCTCTGAAGCATCTTGAGATGTGCGATCGAGCGCACGTCGTCCCGTCGGATGTGCTCTTCGTCGGGGCGTTCGCGCGAGCTCTCGTCGAACGGCACGACGAGCCCCTTCCCGCGGGCCTTCGCCGTCATCATCGCCGCCTCCGCGCAGGCGACGAGCTCGCGCGGGTTCGCGGCATTCTCGGGGCCGATGGCGATCCCGGTCGAGACCGAGAGCTTGCCGACGGCCTCGGCCTCGAGCAGTCCGAGTTCCACGCCGACGCGCTCCGCGAGCGCGGTGGAGCTCCGGATGTCGCCGGCAGGGAGGATCACGGCGAACTCCTCGCCGCCGACGCGGCACACGACGTCCGTCGTACGGACGGTCGCGCGGAGAACGTCGGCCACACGCTGCAGGAGGTGGTCGCCGATGCCGTGGCCGTAGACGTCGTTCACCTTCTTGAAATCGTCGAGGTCGAGCATCACGACCGCGACCGTCTCGTGGGCAGCGGACGCTCGGAGCAGTTCCTGGCGGAGTCGA
>Ga0207683_10004544_pt1 | contig 11963 bp, 11 predicted proteins | sample KBSM73metaG_FD_184333 | JGI IMG/M metagenome (GOLD analysis project Ga0207683, IMG submission 184333) | Miscanthus rhizosphere microbial communities from Kellogg Biological Station, Michigan, USA - KBS M7-3 metaG (SPAdes) (version 2) | ecosystem: Host-associated > Plants > Roots > Rhizosphere >...
GCCGCATCGATCGGCTGTTGCGGATCGCGGGCATAACCGGGGTCGGCAGGGGAAATGGCAAGGGCCGGCAGCGGACAGCTTGCAAGGGCGAGGCAGAGGGCGTAGCGACGCAGATGCATGCGCGATTCCTTGGCGTAGGGAGCGGCGAGGATAGTGGGGAGTTCACCGGCTGTCACTGGCCTGAAAGTCATTTCGGCGACGCAGGTCTCACCTCGCGATCGCCGGAAGATTCCCTCGAAAACCATGAATAGCACCTTGTGCCGTCGCGCCGCCGTCGCGGATCTCCGTTTCAGCCGCTACTATCGGATCATGCGAACGGCAGACCGCCATGCCCCGTGAGTCGCGCTTTCGCGCCTGTCCGCTGTGTGAGGCGATCTGCGGCCTCGAATTCCAGTTCGAGGCGCAACAGCTCGTCGCGATCCGCGGGGATGATGCCGATCCCTTCAGCCAGGGCCATATCTGCCCGAAGGGCAACGCAATCCTGGACCTCGAATCCGACCCGGATCGGCTGAAACGGCCGCTGCTGCGGGAAGGCGATGCGTGGAACGAAATCGGCTGGGACGAGGCATTCGCGCTGGCCGGCGAGCGTCTGGCGTCCGTGCAGCGCGAATATGGGGCGAGCGCGGTCGGCGTGTACCTCGGCAACCCGAACGTGCATCACTTCGGGCATATCGCGTACCTGCCGCCGTTGCTGCGCGCGTTGAAGACGCCGAATGTGTTTTCGGCCTCGTCCGTCGACCAGTGGCCGCACCAGCTCGTCTGCGCGCAAATGTACGGACACCAGTTCCTGCTGCCGATACCGGATGTCGACCGCACCGATTATTTCCTGATGCTCGGCGCAAATCCGCTCGCGTCGATGGGCAGCCTGATGACGGCGCCAGGCATTGCAAAGCGGCTGAAAGCGCTGGTGGCGCGCGGCAAGCTTGTAGTCGTCGACCCCCGCTGCACAGAGACCGCGGAAATCGCCAACGAACATGTATTCATCCGCCCCGGCACCGATGCACTGTTCCTGATTGGCATTCTGAAAGCGCTTGCACGCCTGCGGCCGGCGCGCGTGGACTGTTACGCGGGCAAGGTGAAGGATTTCGATGCCGCGCTGGCGGCGCTGGGTCCGTTCGACACGGCGACGATTGTCGAGCGCAGCGGCGTTGCCGAGTCGACGATCGAACGCATCGCGGCCGAACTCGATGCCGCGCCACGCGCAGCCGCGTACGGCCGCATGGGCGCCTCGACGCAGCAGTTTGGCACACTGACGCAGTGGCTGATGCATTTAATAAATGTATACACCGGCAATCTCGACCGCGAAGGCGGCGTGTTGCCGAACGACGCCGTAATTCCGCTGACCGGACCGGGCACTCCGGCCGGAGCGCGCGGGCGCTGGAAGAGTCGCGTGCGCGGGCTGGTGGAATTCGGCGGCGAGCTGCCGGTGGCAGCGCTGGTCGAGGAGATCGACACGCCGGGCGAAGGCCAGATTCGCGCGCTGCTCACGAGCGCCGGCAATCCGGTATTGTCGACGCCGAACGGCGCGGTACTCGAGGACGCGCTCGGCAAACTCGATTTCATGGTTTGCGTCGACGTCTATCTCAACGAGACGACGCGTCACGCGAACCTGATCCTGCCGCCGGCTTCACCGTTCACCCAGCATCACTACGATCTGATCTTCAATGCCTTCGCAGTGCGCCGCGTTGCGCGCGTCAACGCGCCGCTGTGGGACAAGGCGGCGGACGAGCGCGCGGATTGGGAAATATTCAATGGCCTCGGCGCGGCGTATGCGCAGGCAGCCGGCAAGCCATTCAGCACGTTGCCCGAACCGGCAGCAGTGATCGGCGAAGCACTGCGGCGCGGAGGTTCGGGGCTGACGTTCGACGAACTGGCCGCGAACTCGCATGGCGTCGATCTTGGGCCGCTACGCCCGAATCTGCTGGAGCGCATCCAGACCGCGAGCGGGGCGATCGAATGTGCGCCGCCGTTGCTGCTTGAAGAAGTCGCGCGGCTTGCCGCTCATGTCCGCGAAAAGCAGCCCGAGGGTACGCTGCAATTGATCGGCCGGCGCGAGATCCGCAGCAACAATTCCTGGATGCACAACGCGCCGCGCCTGGTCAAAGGCAAGCCGCGCCATCATCTGCTGGTGCATCCCGCCGACCTGCGCGCGCGTGGATTCGAAGACGGCGCCACGGTGCAGTTGCGCTCGCGCACCGGCTCGATCCGCATCGAGGCGCGCGCGAGCGAGTCGATGATGCCCGGCGTCGTGTGCCTGCCGCACGGCTTTGGCCACCAGCGCGCCGGCGTGCGGCTGTCGCGCGCGACAACCGTAGTTGGCGCAAGCTACAACGACCTTACCGACCCACTCGCTCTCGATCTCGCTTCCGGAAATGCTGCGTTGAACGGCTTGCCGGTCTGGATAGAAGCGCCCACTTAGGGATCCAAAAAATGCCGTCATTCCCGCGAAAGCGGGAATCCATGTTGCCCTTTCATTGGGAGGTAGCGAAAAACATAAGATCAAATTGGATTCCCGCTTCCGCGGGAATGACGGCAGTTGAGAGGTTATTGCTCTTCAGCTGCTTGCGGCGCGACACAGTAAAGGCGCCAGTCCGACCCGCACCTACGCAATCGCAATGCGACGCGCAAACAACTCTTCGTACAGCGGCATGCAGCGGTCGATGACCGGCTGATGCGCTTCGGACACGCTGTGATCGCGATCTCGCCAAGGCTCGAAGCCGGTCGACCTTAGGACAGCGTCGTACCAGTAGGGCGCCCATACCCCGTCGCTTGCGCGCGGTCCGGCCGGCCAGTGCAGCATGCGCGGCGTAAATGGTATCTGCAGCAAAGTACACAATGCGCGCAGGTGGTCTTCCGGAGCCTTCAGGAATTCGTCGGCATCGATGATCGGTGGCGCCTTGCCGGTGCGCTTGGCGATCTCCTCGTACAAGGATGCTTCCTGAAGCACACCGATGTCCTCCGCCGTGGCGTGTGGGCGGCTCTTCAGGTATGACGCGAGTACTTCGCGCGGATCACGGATCAGGAACACATGTGTCGCCGTGTCGAACCAGTCGTGGCCGATGTGCGGCAACATGTGGTGGGTCATGTGCTTCTGGTAGAAGACGTGCTGATCACCAGGCACCGGGCCCGTCAGTGCTTCAACGACATGCCGCCAATCAGTTTCGCCGGCGGCAATGACTTCGTCCCGGCCGGGGTGGTCCAGCCCGGTCTGCGCGAGGTAGTGTGCATAGAACGGCTCGTCGACGACGGCGCAGTCGCCGCGGTTCTCGAACGCGCGCATCATCGCGGTCGAGATGTTGCGCGGTCCGGACCACATGGCGATGCGGATTGGTGTTTCGATCATGGTGCTGGCAGTTGTTCCGGAATCGGTTTGAAATCCATCCGTTCGCGTTGAGCGTAGCTCGCGCAGCGAGCGAAGTCGAAACGTTTGTTCCCTTCGACTTCGCGCCTTCGGCGCTACGCTCAGGGCGGACGGACACTGGATCGTGGCTTCGGGTCAGGTTTGGCTAGAGTGTGTCGCGTTACGCGGGCAATGCGCGCAAAGCCACATCGCGCGCAATCAACTCCCGATACAGATTCTGCAATCGCTCGACCATCGGTCCGCGTCCGGCGCTGATGCTCCGGCCGTCGATGTCGACAACCGGTGCGACGCCGGCAAACGTGCCGGTGACGAATGCTTCGTCGGCGCCGTAGACATCGGTCAGGCTGAAGGATTTCTCGAACGCCGCAATGCCGTTGTCGCGGCAGACGCGCAGCACGTTTGCGCGCGTGATGCCGCCAAGGCAGTACATGCCGGTCGAGGTCCACACTTCGCCCTTGCGCACGATGAAGAAGTGGGTCGAGTTGCAGGTTGCGACGAAGCCGTGCGGATCGAGCATCAATGCCTCGTCGGCGCCGGCCTTGGTCGCCTGGATGCATGCGGTGATGCAATTGAGCTTGCTGTGGCTGTTGAGTTTCGGATCCTGCACGTCGGGATAACCGCGGCGTACGTGCACCGTGAACAGGCGGATCCCCCGCGTCAGCGTTTCGGGTTTGGGATTCTTGTATTCGGGGATGATGACGACCGTGGCCGGACCGATCGTCATGCGCGGATCCTGGTAAGGCGTGCGCTTGACGCCGCGCGTGACCATCAGCCGGATATGCACATGCTCGCTCATGCCATTTGCGTCAAGCGTGCGGTAAAGCGCGCGCGTCAGGTCATCGCGCGAAAGGCCGATGTCCATGTCGATCGCCTTGGCTCCTTCGTAGAGCCGGTCCAGATGCTGATCCAGGAACGCGATGCGTCCCGCGTGGACGCGCAGGCCCTCCCAGACGCCATCGCCGAGAACGAAGCCGGAGTCGAAGACCGAGACCACGGCCTCGGCACGCGATTTCAGTTCTCCGTTGACATAGATGCGGATTGCCGCGTTGCGCGGATCGTCGACGAATTCGTGCGTGCCCTGGGCCATGACCACATTCTCGTTGCGGCAGTCCGCCGATGGTAACGATTTGTGGGCATTCGCGTAATGCTCGCGCTGCCTGGGTTGGCCGCAGCAGCGGCCACGGTGGATCCTTCCAGGTGCGAGGTGGCCGGCTAGATGGCAAGCGACCTGGTGCTGGAGAGGGAATCACTGACGTCCGCCGGTCGCCAGGCGGTTACGCGGTCGCGATCGTAACCCGACCATCGCGAGCGGAATGATCGGTCGACGTACTTGCCGTCCATCACGACGTCGCGGCCGTCCAGCACGAACTTGACCGATTGCCCCTCATGGGGCAACCCCGCAGAACGGACGATGGATGAGCTGGACATGAGTTGCTCCGGTAATGCGAGGACCTGCCGGCGCGATGCCCGCAAGGCGAAACCAATTCCCCTCTCGGTCACGGCATTTCCATGGCTGGACGAGGACGCTGGAAAGGGGAAGAAAGAACGCTGGCCGAAGCGAAAGCTCGAGCCACCACTGTCGGGATTCGTTGTTGTCGCCGAGCGCTGCCCCCAGCGCTTGCCGATGAAGCCCGAAGCTGAGGGAGAGAATGCGCCGAGCGCCGTGCGAAGTATGTACGGTATCGAACATACTGTCGCGATATTCGCTGGCGCATGAAGCGAACCTCCTGTATACAGTTCCGTGCGAGCTACTATGTGCGATACCGTACATAGGAGCGGCGCGTATTTTCCTTCTCAAGCTCACGTCAATCCAATGAGCGCAATGCTACGGAACAAGCCTGGGTTGCCTGCGCCGGCTTTGGACGAGCCGCGGCAGAACCATTTGCTGCGCGCGTTGCCGCCCGACGAAGCCGAACGCCTCGTTGCAAGGCTCGAGCTCGTGGCGATGCCGCTGGGCAACGTGCTGTACGAATCCGGCAGCACGATGCGCCATGTGTATTTCCCGACCACTGCGATTGTGTCGATGATGTATGTCATGGCAGACGGCGCATCGGCGGAAATCGCCGTCGTCGGAAATGAGGGCATGGTGGGCGTGGCGCTGTTCATGGGCGGTGAAACGACGCCCAGTCGCGCCGTCGTACAAAGCGCAGGGAATGCCTACCGGATGAAGGGCCAACACTTGAAGGAGGAGTTCAAGCGCGCCGCCGGCCTGCAGTACCTCTTGCTGCGCTACACCCAGGCGTTGCTGACGCAGATGGCGCAGACAGCAGTGTGCAACCGGCATCATTCCGTCGACCAGCAGCTGTGCCGCTGGCTCTTGCTGAGCCTCGATCGACTTCCATCGAACACCCTGGCGATGACGCAAGGCCTTATCGCAAACATGCTCGGGGTGCGCCGCGAGGGCGTGACCGAGGCGGCCGGCAAACTGCAAGTGGCCGGTCTGATTCACTACACGCGCGGCCACATTACGGTGCTCGACCGACCCGGTTTGGAAGCGCAGGCCTGCGAGTGCTACCGCGTCGTCAAGACGGAATTCGACCGCCTGCTGCCCGATGTGGCCGGAACGTGATCTTGCGCTGATACTCATGCCAATGCAGGAGCGGGTTGTCGCTCCACGGCGCAGAGGTTTGCCGGTCTGCATCACTTGTCAGACTTGGGGATGATTTGCATCGGCCGCCCGCGGAGCGCTGGGCGCGGAGTCAGAAACCACACTGGAATTGCTCATGGCAGACAAGAAACAGCCGACCGCAGCCAATCGCCTGATCGCGGCTTTGTCGAAGCAGGATCAGCGGCGCCTGCTCGCGCGCTGCGAGTACGTGGAACTCGTCGCAGAGGACGTTCTGCATGAAGCGGGCGAGATCCAGCGTCATGTCTACTTTCCGACCGGCGCATTCATCTCCCTGGTTACGCCCCTCGACACGTGCCCTGCTCTGGAGGTGACGCTGGTCGGCAGCGAAGGCATGGTTGGCGTTTCTGTCATGCTGGATGTGCCGGTATCGCCGCTGCGGCACCTGGTTCAGGGATCGGGTGGCGCGTTGCGCATTGGCGCCGCGGCGTTCCGCGAAGTGCTCGAACGCAGCGCTGCGTTGCGCCGCAGGATCAATCGCTACATCTACGTCAACATGCAGCAAATTGCGCAAACCGCGGCGTGCATTCGTTTCCATGTCGTCGAAGAACGACTGGCGCGCTGGTTGTTGATTCGTCACGACCGCTCGCCTGACGACGACTTTCGCGCGACCCACGAGTTTCTCGCTTACATGCTGGGCGTGCGCCGTGTCGGCATCACGCAGGCGGCCACGTCGCTGCAGAAGCAGAAGCTGATCCGCTACTATCGCGGCGACATCAAGATTCTGAATCGTCGTGGCCTGGAGGCCAGGTCCTGCGGATGTTACTTCGCCGCAAACGACCTGTACCGGCGCGTTCTCGGGTAACGCACGGATCGACTACGAGGCCTCCGCCCTTCAACGGTTTTTACCGGGACTTTGAATCGTGATAGCTGTGCCGACGTGTGTCGGCATGCGCGTCCGGTTCGAACGCGCGTGCTGTTCGGGTGGCTCTGGGGCGTCGCCGGACTGCTGCTGGCCATGCCGCTCCTGAGTTGCATACGGATCGTCGCCGAGCGCATTCCGGCCTGGAACGTCCTGGCGCGAATGCTTGCTGCATGACCTGCCGAGAGACGAGAGTCTCGCCGCGTCGCGGTGCCTTCCAGACTATGTACGATAGCGAACATACTTTGCCGGGGACGCCCGGTACACTTTGACTCGGCAGCGCTCTTTGGCTGTCGAGCGCGCGCTCGCTGCACCAGCAGCTCGCGCAATTACGAAACCAACAAGGGAGAGCGCAATGAATCCAATCAAGATGCTGGCGATCGCTTTGATCGTGGCCGGAATGCTGGGCCTGGCCTACGGCAGCTTCAGTTACACGAAGGAAACTCACGAGACCAAAATCGGGCCGATAGACATCTCGGTAAAAGACAAGGAGACAGTGAACGTCCCGGCGTGGGCCGGAGTTGGCGCGATCGTCATCGGCGGTCTGCTGCTCACGATGCGCCGGAAGGTCTAGCGCGAGGCCGAATTCCACGGAGGTACGAATGAACTTTCACTTGAGTATCGGTCCACTGGTTTCGTTGATCGCCGGCATTTTGATTCTGATGGTGCCGCGACTGCTCAACTACATCGTGGCGATCTACCTGATCGTCATTGGACTGCTGGGCCTGTTCGGGTCCGGATCCCTTCATCTGTAGAACAGCCGCACTGCGTGGATCCGGCCCGGTGGTTTTCTCCGGACGGCCGATCGCAGCATCAGTGACCCGCAATTTCCAGGAGAAGCAAATGTCTTTGGGCACAATCCTTTTAATCGTTCTCGTCTTGATGCTGATCGGCGCCATTCCAGCTTGGGGGCACAGCCGGAGCTGGGGTTACGGCCCAAGCGGCGGCCTCGGTGTGGTTCTGCTGATTGTCATAGTACTGCTGGTGTTGGGGCGGATCTGAACGCTTCGGCCGTCCGCAATTCGATGCTGGCCTTTTGCCGACAACCGCTGGAAATGCGGCGGTGTTCGCCGCCGCCGTCAGCGAGTCGACAGCACCGGGCATTGTTGATCCCTGCCTTCAGTCGTGCCAGAATCGTGCGCAACAAACCTCGAGGTGGTCCGCGCATCGCGGACCGAGCGTGCGACATGTCAACGCGAACTTCCGACAACTAGCCTCGAATCGCCAAGTCGCCCAAAAAGGCGCTTCGGCGCCTTTTTTGTTGCGTCATTCCAGCGCAAGCCTTTCCTGAGCTTTGTCGAAGGACTGGAAACCAGCTCTCCAATGCGACGCAAGAAAGGAACCGGATCGCGGCGTTCGCCGCGATGACAAACCCGTATGCAGCGAGTCACCCCATGATCAACATCACTCTCCCCGACGGCAGTCAACGCCCGTTCGACAATCCCGTCACCGTGCAGGACGTCGCTGCCTCGATTGGCGCCGGCCTCGCCAAGGCTGCGCTGGCCGGCAGGGTCGACGGCAAGCTCGTCGACACGAGCTACCGCATCGATCACGACGCGAAACTCGAGATCGTCACCGAAAAGAGTCCCGATGCGCTCGAGATCATCCGCCACTCGACCGCGCATCTGCTCGCGCAGGCGACGCAGCGCCTGTTCCCGGATACCCAGGTCACGATCGGCCCGGTCGTCGACAACGGCTTCTACTACGACTTTGCGCGCAAGGCGCCGTTCACGCCGGACGATCTGGAAAAGATCGAAGCCGAGATGCGCAAGATTGCGGCCGAGGCGCTGCCGGTCGAGCGCAGCGTGATGGCCAAGGACGACGCGATCACATTCTTCAAGAACAAGGGTGAGATCTACAAGGCGCAGATCATCGACGACATCATCCCGCCCGGCGAGGAAATCTCGCTGTACGGTCAGGGTGACTGGGTCGACCTGTGCCGCGGACCGCACGTGCCGAACACGAACCGCCTCAAGGCGTTCAAGCTGATGAAGGTGGCCGGCGCGTATTGGCGCGGCGATTCGAACAACGAGATGCTGCAGCGCGTTTATGGCACCGCCTGGCTCAATGACAAGGACCTGAAGGCCTACCTCACGCAGATCGAGGAAGCCGAGAAGCGCGACCATCGCAAGCTCGCAAAACAACTCAACCTGTTTCACCTGCAGGAAGAAGCGCCGGGCCTGATCTTCTGGCATCCGAAAGGCTGGTCGATCTGGCAGGTGGTGGAGCAGCACATGCGCCGCGTCTATCAGGCTACCGGCTACGGCGAAGTGCGCGCGCCGCAGGTGCTCGATGTTGCGCTCTGGAAGCGCTCCGGCCATTGGGATAACTACAAGGACAACATGTTCTTCACCGAATCGGAGAAGCGCACCTATGCGCTGAAGCCGATGAACTGTCCGGGCCACGTCCAGATCTTCAATCATGGCCTGCACAGCTATCGCGACTTGCCGATTCGCTACGGCGAGTTCGGCGGCTGCCATCGCAACGAGCCGTCCGGCGCGCTGCACGGCATCCTGCGCGTGCGCGGCTTCACCCAGGATGACGGCCACATCTTCTGCACTGAAAACCAGATCGAATCCGAAGTCACGGCATTCCACGCGCAGGCGATGAAGGTGTATTCCGACTTCGGTTTCACCGACGTCCAGCTGAAGATCGCGCTGCGGCCGGAGCCGCGCCTCGGCGACGATGCGACCTGGGACAAGGCCGAGGACGCGCTGCGCTCGGCCCTGCGCGCGGCCGGCGTCGAATGGCAGGAATTGCCGGGCGAAGGCGCGTTCTACGGACCGAAGATCGAGTATCACCTGAAGGATGCAATCGGCCGCACCTGGCAGCTCGGCACGATGCAGGTCGACTTCATGATGCCGGGCCGCCTCGGCGCCGAGTACGTCGACGAGCACAGCCAGAAACGCCATCCGGTCATGTTGCATCGGGCCATCGTCGGTTCGATGGAGCGCTTCATCGGCATCCTGATCGAACATCACGCCGGCGCATTTCCGGCATGGCTTGCGCCGGTGCAGGCGGTCGTCATGAACATCACCGACGCGCAGGGCGAATACGCGAGCGATGTGGCTCAGTCGCTGTTGAAGCAGGGATTCCGCGTCGAGAGCGATCTGCGCAACGAGAAGATCGGCTACAAGATTCGCGAGCACACCTTGCAGAAGGTCCCTTACCTGCTCGTGATCGGCGATCGCGAAAAGGAAAACGGCACGATCGCCGTGCGGACGAGGTCCGGAGAGGATCTCGGCAGCATGGCGGTGAGCGCGTTCGCCGATCGCCTGCGCAGCGAGGGCATCAAACAGGAGTAACCTGAGCAGCGTCTGTTGCGGCGGCTCCGACGCTGCCCGATCCGGGTGCGTTTCCGGAGCCGCCAGACGGGGGAGAGCTTGGCGGATTTCCGCGTTGTTTCTGGCAGGGCCTGGCTGTTCATCGCACTGGTTGCGATGGCGTTCCCCGAGTCTTGTCATGCCGAAAACGCCGGGAACTTCCTGCAGTTTACTCCCGGGCAAGCCTTCATCATCGGTGCGATCGTCGGGTTGCCTACGGCGATCCTTTGCGCACTGGCCGAGGCGATTTTCCCGCGCCGGCGCATGCCTTTGTGGCTGACGGGACTGGCCGCGGCCGCCGCGATCGCTTCGATTGCCGTGTTCGCAATTGCGCTGAAAGCGGCAACTGCGCAGCCGCGCGCTGACTCGAGGCTCCTGCTGTTGTTCATCGTTCCGCCGCTGGTCGCTCTGGCCTTGCGCGCAGTGGTGAGCGCAAGTTCGCACAGGCTCGTGGGTGGCTGGATCATCGCCGTCGCCTCACTGGGACTGGCCGCAAGCCGCCATCCGGGCGGCGAAGCGGCAGGCGCCCTGACGGGCGGCGCGGCCATTTGCCTGTTGCTTTGGACTCTGACGATATCGATCCTCCGAGCGCGCCGACTGGCGCCTCCGGAGTTGCCGAACGCCGATCGCAAGTTGGCGCCAATGGCGGCGTTGGCCGCCGCATCCGACCGGTTGGCCGGTGTCGCGTCGGCCGTGTCGCAGGCGGTGCCGCGGGGCAAGGCCGGGAGCTGGTCGGCGCGACTCAAGCCGGCCGAGTCGGGCTTGGTCTGGTGGTTCGCCAGCGCCTGCGTCCTGTACTGCGGCATCGGCGTGGCGATCTCGATGGGCAAGCTCGGTGGTGGTGGCTGGCTTTATGTCGAGTGGCAGTATGTGGCTGATTTATTTGGCCTTCGGTCCCCGAAAGAGTCCCGGCCGGCGCATCTGTGGTGGCTCTTCGGGCTGCCGTGGTCGCTCTTCGCCGGCTCCGCGTTCTGGGGTCTGGCCGGCCTGCTGGGCGCATTCGACCCCGGACGCTTGCGCAGCGTACGCTTTGCCGCAGTGGTCTTCGGCGGCGCATTGCTGGTCTGGACTGCCTCGATCATCGAGCAGATCGCGGACACCGATGCCCGCGAACGCCAGATCGACCAGATTCACCGCTAGGTGGCGCTCCCCTGGCTGAAATTCGCAAATCCTTGTAATACAAGGAATCCGCAGCCTGAACCATTTGCTTACGGGCGGGATTGGCGATAAAATTCCTCAATACGCGTTGAAAAAGCCCGAAACCTTTGGCGGTCGGCGATCGCGAAAAGGGTGGGGTGGGCTTTCTGCCTTGCGCGTCAATCAGGGAAAACAAGACCACGCGGCAACGCCTGACGCCGCGAGGATGGACCGACAGGTTTTACTGGAGATTGCGTTATCGCCACTGAGAAGACTAACCGGAAGAATTCGGAAATCCGCGTGCCGAACGTGCGCGTGATCGGCGCTGATGGAGAGCAGGTTGGAGTCCTGACGCGCGACGCGGCCCTGAAGATGGCCGAAGACGCGGGACTGGATCTGGTCGAAATCGTGCCGAATGCCGATCCGCCGGTTTGTCGCGTGATGGACTTCGGCAAGTTCAAGTTCGAGCAGCAGAAGAAAGCGCACGCGGCGAAGCGCAAGACCAAGCAGCAGGAAATCAAGGAATTGAAGTTCCGGCCCTCGACCGAGGACGGTGACTACAATGTAAAAATGCGCAATTTGCGCCGTTTTCTCGAAGAGGGCGACAAGGTCAAGGTGACCGTCCGCTTCAAGGGCCGCGAGATGGCGCACACG
>Ga0207683_10004545_pt1 | contig 11957 bp, 8 predicted proteins | sample KBSM73metaG_FD_184333 | JGI IMG/M metagenome (GOLD analysis project Ga0207683, IMG submission 184333) | Miscanthus rhizosphere microbial communities from Kellogg Biological Station, Michigan, USA - KBS M7-3 metaG (SPAdes) (version 2) | ecosystem: Host-associated > Plants > Roots > Rhizosphere >...
GATGCGGGTGCGGTCTTCGAGGCCGATCCCGACCGCATCGTCCGGGTGCGTCGCAAACGTTTGCGTGAAGCCGGCACGCCGCAGCGACGAGACCACTTGCGCCGACAGCGCCTCGTTGAACGCGCGCTCGGGCACGCCGCGCGCGCTGATCGCACCCGGTTGCTCGCGCGTGTGGCCGGGGTCGATCGCGATCGTGAAGTGCGCGCGGTCGCAGGGCGTCGCGTCATGGCCCGCGGCCTGGACCGTGCCGATCACGCTCACGCCGATGCAGACCGCACCGAGGCCGGTTGCAAGCCCGTGCAGCACGCGACCCGCCGCGCGCAGAAGTCGCGGCGCTACGACAGCGTCTCGTCGGAGGGGGCGCGCCACAGGCCGGCGTGGTTCAGCATGCCGAGGGTGCGCGCCAGCACGTCGCGCCGGTAGGCGCCGAGGTCGCGGCCGGCGTAGTCGTAGAAGCCGCTGCCGCTCTTCAGGCCGAGCCGGCCCTCGGCGACGTGGCGGTCGACGATCGCCGGCGCGGCATAGCGCGCCGCGTCGATCGAGGCCGACATCTCGCGGCTCGCGTGGTGCAGGATGTCGGCGCCGCCGAAGTCGATGAACTCGACCACGCCGAGCGCGGCAAAGCGCAGGCCGAGGCCGTAGCGCGTCGCCTTGTCGATTTCCTCGGCGGTGGCGGCGCCTTCCTCGACCATCCGCGCGGCCTCGTTCATCACCAGCGCCTGCAGGCGCGGCACGATGTAGCCGGGTGTCGGCCCGCAGACCACCGGCAGCTTGCCGATCGACTCCATCAGTGCCTTCGCCCGCGCCAGCACGTCGGGCGAGGTGCCGGCGTGCGTGCTCAGCTCGACGACCGGGATCACGTAGGCCGGGTTCAGCCAGTGGATGTTGAGAAAGCGCTCGGGCCGCTCGACCAGCGCGGCGAGCTGCGTGATCAGGATGCTGCTCGTCGTCGACGTCAGGATCGCGTCGGCGCGACACATCCGGTTCAGTTGCGCGAACGCCTCACGCTTCGCATCGAGGCGCTCGGGCACGCCTTCGAACACCAGCTCGGCGGTCTCGAGCGCAGCGGCCGCGCCGCTCGAAGGCACCATCGAGACGCGCGCCGCGATCGTGTCGACCTGGTCGGCCCGCAGTGCGCCGAGCTGGGCCAGCGCGGCAAGGCTGGCCTTGATCTCACCCAGCGCCTCATCATGCAGCCGCTGCCAAGCGTCGGCCTCGCGCGGCCGAAGGTCGATCAGCGCAATCCGGTGCCCGGCCCATGCGAACGCGATCGCGATGCCGCGCCCCATGCGGCCGGCGCCGACCGCGGCGAAGCGTGGCCGCGACGTGATCGCATTGGTCTCAGTCGCCGTCATGCAGGCGCTGCTTCAGCGCAGCCGGCGTCAGGGACGCGAGGCCAAGCGCTTCCAGCGTGCGCGGTCCGCTGCGGAGGTCGCGGCCGAGGAAGCCGCCGACGATCGCGAGCAGGCCGTGCGCGATCGGCGCGTCGACGCTGGCATGGCGTGCTGCCGACGCCAGGAACGCCAGGCCGAGCACGGTGTCCTCGGTGACGTAGCGGTGCGTGTGCAGGTCGATGTGCTCGCGCCAGTCGCCCGACTTGACCAGCTGCTTGTGGGCGTCGCCATACATCCAGCGGTCGTTGTGGTAGTGGTCGGCGAGCGGGTAGTGCGGCGTGCCCCATCCGTACGCCTCGCGCACTGCGATGCGCTCCAGATCCAGGCGATCGGTCACGGCACGCACGGCAGGCTGCGTTCCCTCGGCGTGGATGTCCCAGCGCTCGTGATGCTGCAGCGGCGCCGCATTCATCACGATCAGTGGCGGGTGGATGATCGGCCCGGCGTTCATCAGCGCGCCGGACAGCGCGTCGCCGCACGGGCTGACGCTCGGGTAGGCGCGCCGGATCACGTCGATCGCGCGGTCGGCGTCGCGCGCCGGATAGACGCCGGTCGGCAGGCGCACCGCACGCACGGTGATGTTGATCTCGCGCTCGCCGTGCTTGCGGGCGAGGTACGGCAAGGTGCCGGTTTCGGCCCAGGCAACACGCGCCCGGTTGCCGGCGGCGCGCACGATCTGCGCCATCGCATAGCTGCCGAACGTGCCGGGCGGCAGGAATACGACCTTGCCGTCACGCAAATGGGGGGCGAGCTGCGTGGCGATGTCGTGCTGCGCAGTCGCCGGCGACGGGATCAGGACCAGCTCGGCGTCGCGCACCGCGGTGCCGATGTCGGCGGTCGCGCCGGCGATCGGCACGTCGCGCGCGCCGGCGGCGTCTTTCAGCACGATGCTGCGGGTTGTGATCAGGGGCTTCAGAGCCGCGGCGTCACGCCGCCAGAGAACCACCTGATGCCCTTGCTCCGACAGGTCAGCCGCGGCCGCGTAGCAGCCATGCCCGCCGCCGAGGATGGCGATCTTCATTTGAGCGAGAGAGACCGGTGGCGGCACGGGCGGCGGGACGGCACGCATTGCAGCGCGGCGGCGGTCGTGGCGCACCGACACCGCTGCAGGCGGGTCGTCGAGACGGTACGGCCCGATCCTTTAGTTGTCAACCTTCTCGATCGTCGGGGTGCACGCGCTCACAGCCGCTTCGACACCGTCTGCATGTGCTCGTTGATCTTGAACAGCACGATCAGCAGCTCGCACCAGATGCGCGCCGCGAGCGCGCCCCGGCCATCACCAGCAGGCCGGTCGCAAAGCTCGCGAACGAGAGGCGGCCGAAGCTCAGCATCGCGGCGACGCCGCCGACCGCGACACCGAGCAGCAGCCAGTAGAGGAACGTGATGATCTTTGGCGTGATCATCGACTCGAAGGTCAGCACGGATTTCATGGAGCCAGCGTAGGCGCCCGGCCGTTACCCGAGCGTTACCGCCGACCGGTCGCGGCTTCGGGCCTGCGGGTGCTGTTCTGCAGGGCCGCGTCGCCCGCAGCCCTAGAGCGAGGTGCGCGCGCCGTGAGCAGTGCTTCGTTGACCGGGTTGCGGTTCCGGAAGCTGTCGCGAAACTCGTCGGGCACGTCAGCGAGTGCGGCTTCGATCCAGCCCAGCCCGCCGCGCAGCGCGGCGCGCGCCCCTTCCGCATCGCCGCCGTCGAGGCAGGCCCGGCGCTCGATCTGCCAGGTCTCCGCGATGTACATGTCCCATGGCTGTGTGGTCGCGAACTCCGCGCGCGCCAGGCGCACCAAGGCGACGGCATCGTCGAGGCGGCTGGCGCGGCGCAGTGCGTCGGCGCGGTACCAGCGCGCCCTGGTCGCGACCGCGAGGTGCTCGATGCGGCGCGCCTCGGCCTCGAGATCGAGGGCCGCCTCGGCGGCTTCGGCCGGGTCCTGCGCGCGCAGCGCATCGACCTGGGCCAGCAGCCGCATATACGAGTCGCCGACCGGGCCGAGGATCGCGATCGACTGCGTCAGCAGCGGCCGCGGGCTGTGGCCGAGCGCCCGCTCGATGCGGGCGGCGACGATCAGGCGGCGCGCGCGCGTCGCTCGAAGCAAGGCCGCGTCGTCGGCGGGCAGAGCCTGACGCGCCCGCGCGACCTGACCGAGGTTCAGCAGCACATCGGCGCGGTGGTTGCGAGCGACCGCGACCCAGGTGTTCTGGCCGGCCTTGACGAACAGCTCGTGGGCTGCGTCGAAGTGGCGGAGCGCGCTGCCGAGCCGGCCACTGCAGGCCGACAGCAGGCCGAGGTGGATGTGCAGGGCGCCGGCCGGCACGCCGGCGACGTCGCCGAGGCGTTCGCTCAGGCGCTGCGCGCGCTGCGCGTCGACCAGGGCGGCATCGAGCTGGCCGAGGTTGCCCTTCACGCCGGACAGGTTCGAGAGGTTGGTCAGCACCTCGGCCAGGTCACCGCGCGCCTCGCCGCCGGCGATTGCCCGCTCGAGCGCGGCGGCGCAGCGGGCCCGTTGGTTCGCGGCCTGCAGCGCATACGCCATGTCGGACCAGAACCGGTAGGTGTCGTCGTCGGCCGGATCGTCCGGCAGACCGGCCTGGTACGGCTCGAGTAGCGCAACCGCCTCGTCCGCCCGTTGCGCCTGTGCCAGTCCGACCGCCAGATAGCGCGCCGCGATGCGCTCGCGCGGCCGGTTGTCATCGGCCGCGGCAAGTGCGCGCGCTTCGTCGGCGGCGACCATCGCCTCGGCGGCGCGGGCCGCCATCAGCAAGGTCTGCGCGCGGGCGAGCTGGGCGGCGAGGCGCTGTGCCGGTGTCAATGCGTCGTCGAGCAAGCCGTCGGCCAAGCCCTGCGCCTGCTCGACGCTCTCGACGAACAGCAGCGGCTCGACCGTGTTGACGCGGGCACGGAAGGCGCCGTCGACGTCGCCGCCCTTGTTGCAGGCGGCGATGACCTGGCGCCGGTGCATCAGCTCGTCGGCGCGGCGCGAGGCCGAGAGCGCGTGCCGAGCCGCCGCCTCATGCGCAGCAGCGGCCTCGGGCCATCGCTGCGCGGCCTGCCAGTGCATCGCGACGCGCGCCGCCGGCAGCGCGCGCCGCGCTAGCTGCTCGGCGATCTGCGCATGCAGCGCGCGCGCCACCGCCTCCGGGATGCCGGCGCGCATAGCGTCGAGGACGAGGTCGTGCGCGAAGCCGCCGTCGCGCACGACCTGTGCGCCTTCGAGCTCGCGCCAGGGATCGGCGAGGTCGAGCGGGTGCACACCGAGCACCGCCGCAGCGAGCTCGATGTCGAAGTCGCTGTCGGCGATCGATGCGAGGCGCGCGAGGCGGAGCGCCGGCGCCGACAGGCGCTGCAGGCGGCGCTCGATCAGCTCGGCGAGCGGCGCCGGCGTCGGCAGCGCGCGCAGCGCCGGCGCCGCGTCGTCGCGCAGCACCGCGCGCAGCGTCTCGAGCAGGAACAGCGGATTGCCGCCGGTGTGGCGCCAGAGCGGCGGCGCCCAGGCTTCAGCGTCGATGCCGGGCAGGCCGAGCGATTCGATCAACGCGCGCACGCCGTCGCGGTCGAGCGGTGTCAGCTCGATGCGGCGCAGCGGCGGGCGGTCGAGCGTCGCCAGCGCCGCGATCGCCGCCGCGGCATCGGCGCCGGCTTCGCCGGCCGGCCGGCTGCCGAGCAGCCAGTGCAGGCCCGGCACCGCCATCAGCGCTGGCAGGGTTTCGAGGGTCGCGGCGTCGGCGAAGTGGAGGTCGTCGAGCACCAGGGTGAGCAGGCCTTCGGCCGTGGCCTCGGTAAGCCAAGCCGCAGCGGCTTCGCGCAGCGCGAGCGGGTCGGTTCGCGTCGCCGGCGTCGGGCCCCACTCCGGCAGCAGGCGGGCCAGCTCGTCGCGCGCCCACGCCGGCAACGCCTGCGGCGCGGACAACGCACGCAGCAGACGGGCGAGCAGCGCATACGGCACCGGGCCGTCGCCCGGCCGGCCCCCCGCGCTCGCGTGACGGGCCTGCGCCGCGGCGAAGTCACCGAGAAACCGGCTCTTGCCGATGCCGGCTTCGCCGACCACGCCAGACGATCTCGCCGTCCTGCCGCGCGGCCTGCGCCGCGGACCATTGCGGCTCGCGTCCGACCAGGCGCGGCGGCCGCAGCACGGCCGGCGGCAACGCGCGTGTCGGGGTCAGCGGCGGCGGAACGCTGCGCTCGATCAGCGCGGCGAGCTCGCGGGTCTCACGATCCGGCGCGGCGCCGAGCTCGCCGTCGAGCAACCGGCGCAGGCGCTCGTACGCGGCGCGCGCCGCAGCGCGTTCGCCGCGCAGGTAGTGCAGCCGCATCACGCGGCGATGCGCCGGTTCGGCCAGCGGGTCGGCGTCGAGCAGGTGCTCGGCATAGACAAGCGCCTGCACCAGCTCGCGACGCGCCTCGAGGTCTTCAGCGATCGCGGCCAGCGCCTGCGAGCGCGCAGTGCGCCAGCGCTCGCGCGCGCTATCGACCCAGTCGCCGAGCTCGGCGCAGTCGGCGTAATCGAGCTCGCCGAGCAGCACGCCGGCAGCGGCCGGCGGCGCCTCACCGAGCCGGTCGGTCGGCGGCTGAAGATCGTGGCCGATGCCGTCGGCGAGGCGCAGCACGTCGTCGGCGGTGACGACGTCGCGTGCGGCGGTCCGGCGCAGGCGGAACAGGCGCTGGCGCAGGTTGTTGCGCGCGCCTTCGGGGTCGGCATCGGGCCAGAGCTGCACCGCGATGCGTGAGCGCGGGGCAGGGCCGTCGAGCACCAGCATCGCGAGCAATGCGGCGTCGCGGCGCTGCAGCGGGTGGACGCGACCGTCGCTCCAGGCGAGGCGCGGCGTGCCGAGCAGGCAGACGCGCAATTTGGCGTCCGCGCCGAGCGCGTTCACGCCGGCCGCCTCGGTCGCTCCTTGCGCCGGCGCCGGCTCGCCTGACATCGGTGGGCTCATGGATCCAGCGCGATCGGCACCGGCGGGCGCGCGGCGCAAGAGCGATCGGTGCGCCATGATCGGTGCAGCGCAAGGCGCTGGCAATGGTGCGGCGCCGGACGGTCGGCCGGTGCAGATCGAGGGGCCCGTGTCGATTCCGGCAACCGCAGCGCGACGATGCCGCGTTTTGCCTCCGGCGATTGCGCAGGTGACGTCGTCGCCGACCATCGTCGCCCACGGACCTTGGGCAGCGATCTCGAGCAGTCGGCATTGTTGGTCGCCGCGATCCAAGGCGCGCACAATCGGCGCGCTTCAAACCAGCATGCGGGGTGCTCTCATGAACGACCTGTTTTCTCTCGCCGGCCGCTGCGCGCTGGTGACCGGCGGCTCGCGCGGTATCGGCCGCATGATCGCGGCCGGCTTCCTGGCCCAGGGCGCCCGCGTCTACATCTCGGCGCGCAAGGCCGAGGCCTGCGACCAGACCGCAGCCGAGCTGTCGTCGCTCGGCACCTGCGTCTCGCTGCCCGCCGACATCTCGACACCCGAAGGCGTGAAGGACCTGGTCGATTCGTTCGCGCGCCACGAGCCGGCGCTCGACATCCTCGTCAACAACGCCGGCGCGGCATGGGGCGAGTCGTTCGACACGTTCCCCGAGAAGGGCTGGGACAAGGTCGTCGACCTGAACCTGAAGACGCCGTTCTTCCTGACGCAGGCGCTGCACGAGTCGCTGCGCAAGGCGGGCGCGAACCGACCGGCCAAGGTCATCAACATCGCCTCGATCGACGGCATCTCGGTCAATCCGCAGGAAACCTATTCGTATGCGGCGAGCAAGGCCGGCCTGATCCAGCTGACGCGGCGGATGGCGCTGCGCCTGATCCAGGACAACATCGTCGTCAGCGCGATCGCGCCTGGCGCCTTTGCCTCCGACATGAACCGGGTCGCCCGCGACCATGCGGAAGAGACCGCGAAGCGCATCCCGGCCGGCCGGATCGGCGTCGACGACGACATGGCGGGCGCCGCGATCTACCTCGCGTCGCGGGCCGGCGACTACGTGGTCGGTTCGACGCTCGTTGTCGACGGTGGCGTGACGCACGCGCGATAGCGGCTTTACGTTTTCTTCAGGCTCCTTCGGAGGCCGAAGGGCCACGCGGGCCGGACGGCCACGGCCCCACCCGCACCGACGCGCGGCAGCGAAAGCAAAGGGCCTGCGCGGACTCCGTTTCGAAATGCCTAGGCACCCGCGCAGGCCCTTCGCTTTCGGACGGCGCTGCTCATGCCTTGAAAGGATCATGGTTGCCGTCCCAATGCGGTGTAAGAGCAACGCCGCTCGCGATGCCACAACGAAGCGGCGGGTTGGCCCGGACGCAGTGCCTAGGCATTTCGAAACGGAGTCCGGGCCAACCCGTCGCTTCGCTCTGAAGCAGCCATCCCACCCGTCGTTTCTCTATGGAGCAGCCAATACGCCTCAAGAAGGCGACATGTCGCCGAATCGAAGGCTCCATTCCAGATCGAAACCGTGTCGTCAAGCGCCATTGAACGATCTGTCCGGAAGTGAACAGTAGCTTGCAATATGTTCGCTGACGAACTAACATCGCCAGTAACTCATGAGAACTCTGTTCCATCATCGGCTCCCATGACCGCCGTTGCCAAGCCAGCGATTCCCAAGGTCGACCTGGGCTCACCGGCTGCTGCGGCCGCCGCACTGCGCACGTTCTGGCGGCTGGCCGAGGCGTGGGAGCTGAGTGCCGCCGAGCAGGCGACCTTGCTCGGAGTCGGACGGACCACGCTCTACCAGTGGAAGCAGGGCAAGGTCGGCAGCCTGGACCGGCACCAGCTCGAGCGGCTCTCGTACCTGTTCGGCATCTACGCGGCACTGCAGATCCTCTTTCCGCTCGCGCGCCGCGCCAACGAATGGCTGCGCAAGCCGAACGCGGCGACGTTGTTCGGCGGCCGCTCGGCGCTCGATCGCATGCTCGGTGGCCAGGTCGCCGATCTCTATGTCGTGCGGCACTACCTCGACGCGCAGCGCGGGGGCAAGGCTTGATCGATCCCGACCGCATCCCGGTCGTCCGCTGCACGTGGCGTCCGTCTTACCGGCTGATCCCGTCGCGTTATCCGACCGTCGCACTGTACGACGCGATCGCCGATCCGGCCGATCTCGAAGTGGTGTTCGCGATCGAGGCGCTCACCAACGCCCGCATCCGCGACGAGCTCGGTGACCTGCAGCTGGTCGCGCCTGAAGAGCGCGTGTCCGGCGCCGGCAGCACGCCGGTGATGGCGGCGTTCACGCATCTCAACCCTGACGGCTCGCGCTTCTCCGATGGCAGCTACGGCGTCTATTACGCGGCGCAGAGCCTCGAAACCGCGATCGCCGAGGTCAGCCATCACCGCGCCGCGTTCCTCGCGCGCACCGACGAGCCGGCGATCGACATCGACATGCGCTTGATCGCGGCGCCGGTCGATGCCGACCTGCACGACCTGCGCGAGCTCGGGCCGGCCGCCGCCGGGCTGTTCGATCCGCGCTTCTACGCCAAACCGCAGGCGCTCGGCCGCCGGTTGCGCGAAGGCGGCAGCTCGGGCGTGCTCTACCCGAGCGTGCGCCACGCCGGCGGCTTTTGCGTCGGCATCTTCCGGCCGCGTGCGCTCGGCCGGGCCCGAGTCGGCGCTCATGTCGCGCTGCACTGGGACGGCCAGCGCATCACCCATTGGTACGAGAAGCGCAATCCGCAAGCGCTCCAATAGCCCGCACCGGGCGCTAGGGGCAGAGTGACGGTATAAGAGCTGCGCAGCATCCGCCTCGAGCCCCGGCGTCTTCGATGGCCAACGGGTTGACGGCGGATTCGCGGTCCGCCGGCTGCAGCACTTTTCTTCGATCAAACAGGAGCGTCATGGCGAGCTTGAACGTGAACGGGGCGGTGCGGCAGTTCGAGGCCGAGCCGGACACCCCACTGTTGTGGGTGCTGCGCGAGCAGCTCGGTCTGACCGGCACCAAGTACGGCTGCGGCATCGCGGCCTGCGGTGCCTGCACGGTGCACATCGATGGCGTGCCGACGCGCTCCTGCGTGCGACCGGTCTCGACGGTCGGCGAGGGCGAGAAGATCGTGACGATCGAAGGCCTGGCACCGAAGGCGTCGCATGCGCTGCAGCGCAGCTGGGTCGCCCTCGACGTGCCGCAATGCGGCTTCTGCCAGTCGGGAATGATCATGGCCGCGGCGGCACTGCTGAAGGCCAAGCCGAAGCCGACCGATGCCGACATCGACGAGGCGATGACCAACATCTGCCGCTGCGGCACCTACAACCGCGTGCGCGCGGCGATCAAGATGGCTGCCGACGGCGGTCCGTCGCGCACCGCATGAAGAAGGATCGAGCGATGCAGACCCCTTCTTCTTCCATTTCATCCGACCTGCCGCCGCTGCCCGAGCTCGACGGCATCGACGCGGTGGCGCCCGCCCAATTCCAGCCGAAAGCTCGCGCGGTGTCGCGGCGCCGCTTTCTCGGCGGCACGGTTGCCGCCGGTGGCCTCGTCGTCGCCTTCAACGTGCCGTTCCCGCAACGCGCGGTCGCGCAGGGCATGGGTGGTGCAGCGACCCCCGCGTCGGCCACAGGCGCGGCGGCGGCCGCCTCCGTCCGTCCCGACGAAATGAACTGCTGGGTCGTGATCCAGCCCGACGAGACCGTCATCATCCGCGTCGCCCGCTCCGAGATGGGCCAGGGCACGTTGACCGGCTTGGCGCAGCTCGTCGCCGAAGAGCTCGAGTGCGACTGGGCCAAGGCCTCGACCGAGTACCCGACGCCGGGCCAGAACCTCGCCCGCAACCGGATCTGGGGGAGCTTCTCGACCGGCGGCAGCCGCGGCGTGCGCGAGTCGCACGACTATGTGCGCAAGGGCGGTGCGACCGCGCGCGTGATGCTGGTGCAGGCGGCGGCCGACGGCTGGAAGGTGCCGGCCGGCGAGTGCGCGGTGGCGAAGGGCGTGATCACGCACAAGCCGAGCGGCCGCACGACGACGTACGGCAAGGTCTGCGAAGCGGCGGCCAAGCTGACGCCGCCGACCGACGTGGCCCTGAAGGACCCGAAGGACTGGAAGATCGCCGGCCAGCGCGTCGCGCGGCTCGACACCGCCGCGAAGGTCGACGGCTCGCAGGTCTACGGCATGGACCTGAAGCTGCCGGAGATGCTGAATGCGGCGATCAAGGCCTGCCCGGTCTTCGGCGGTAAGGTCAAGCGCTTCGACGCCGCCGCAGTTGCGAGCCGTCCCGGTGTCAAGAAGGTCGTGCCGGTCGGCGACTACGCCGTCGCGGTGGTCGCCGACACCTGGTGGCGCGCGAAGACCGCACTCGATGCGCTGCCGATCGAGTGGGACTTCGGCCCGAGCGCAGCGGTCTCGAGCGCAACCATCGCGGCGACCTTGAAGGCTGGCCTCGACGCGTCGGACGCGATCGTCGGCAGCCAGGCCGGCGATGCGCGCCAGGCCCTCGCTACGGCGGTGCGCAAGGTCGAGGCGGTGTACTCGTACCCGTATCAGAATCACGCGACGATGGAGGTGATGAACGCGACGGCGCGCTGGACGCCGGAGCGCTGCGAGGTCTGGGCGCCGACTCAGAACGGCGAGGCGGCGCTGGCTGCGACAGCCGAGGCGTCGGGGCTGCCGACCGCGAAGTGCGACGTCCACAAGCTCAACCTCGGCGGCGGCTTCGGCCGGCGTGGCCAGCACGACTGGCTCGGCCAGGCAGTCACGATCGCGCGCCAGATGCCGGGCACGCCGGTCAAGCTGATCTGGTCGCGCGAGGAGGACATGACGCACGGCCGCTACCACCCGATCACGCAGTGCAAGATGACGGCGGGGCTCGATGCCGACGGCAACGTGACGGCGCTGCACATGCGCATCTCCGGGCAGTCGATCGTCGCCGGCGTCTTCCCGCAGAACCTGCAGAACGGCAAGGATCCCGTCGTCTTCCAGGGGCTGAACGCGGGCGGGGCCGAGGGCGCGTTCGGCTATGCGGTGTCGAACCTGCTGATCGATCATGCGATGCGCAACCCGCATGTGCCGCCCGGCTTCTGGCGCGGCGTCAACCTGAACCACAACGCGATCTATGTCGAGAGCTTCATCGACGAGGTCGCGCAGGCGACCAAGCAGGATCCGCTCGCCCTGCGTCGGAAGCTCCTCGCTCAATCGCCGAAGCACCTCGCGGTGCTGAACGCAGTGGCCGCACGCATCGGCTGGGACAAGCCGGCGCCGGCCGGGGTCGGCCGCGGGCTCGCGCAGATCATGGGCTTCGGCAGCTATGTCGCGGCCTGCGCCGAGGTCTCGGTCGCCGACGACGGCACCTTGAAGATCCTGCGCATCGTCGCCGCCACCGACCCGGGCCACGCAGTGAATCCGCAGCAGATCGAGGCACAGGTCGAGGGCTCGTTCGCGTACGGTCTGTCGGCTGCGCTGTACGGCGCCTGCACCGTGAAGGACGGCCGGATCGAGCAGGACAACTTCAGCACCTATCCGGCGCTGCTGATGGCGCAGATGCCGAAGGTCGAGACGATCGTGATGCCGTCGGGCGGCTTTTGGGGCGGCGTCGGCGAGCCGACGATCGCGGTCGCCGCGCCGGCGGTGTTGAACGCGATCTTCGCGCTGACCGGCAAGCGCATCCGCGACCTGCCGTTG
>Ga0207683_10004549_pt1 | contig 11955 bp, 12 predicted proteins | sample KBSM73metaG_FD_184333 | JGI IMG/M metagenome (GOLD analysis project Ga0207683, IMG submission 184333) | Miscanthus rhizosphere microbial communities from Kellogg Biological Station, Michigan, USA - KBS M7-3 metaG (SPAdes) (version 2) | ecosystem: Host-associated > Plants > Roots > Rhizosphere >...
GGTCCTCGAGGCCGCGACCGCGCACTCGTCGGCGAGGGGCTGGGGCCATCCCGAGTATCGCAAGCTCGGCAGCGTATTCATCGTGCGCCGCCACGAGCTCGACTACCTCGCGCCGGTGCTGCGCGGCGAGCACGTGATCGCCGAGACGTGGGTGGCGAGCTGGAAGGGCGCGTCGTGCGTGCGCGCGACCGAGATCAAGCGAGGCGAGCAGGTCGTGCTGCGCGCCGCGACGACGTGGGCCTTCGTCTCGCTGACGAGCGGCCGCCCGCAGCGCATCCCCGAGGAGCTGCTCGCCGCATTCGCCTGAGATTCCAGAGCTGTACGGCGATTGCACAACACCGTGGGGCATTCTTGTTGCAGCATGGGAGGTCCATGCGGACGAGGCTGCTTGTGGTCGCTGTGGTTTCGGCATGTACGGTCGGATCGACTGGCACCGGCGGTCCCCCAGGTGGGGGAGGCGGCCCCGATGCTTCGCAAGCTGCGGTCGATGCGCCCGCCGGATCGATCGACGCGCCGATGGGTTCGGGCACCGGCTCGGGCTCCGGATCGAATGGCTGCGTGAACCGCGTGACGACCGCGCTCGGCGACGGTCATCACAATCCCGGGCAGGACTGCATGAACGCCTGCCACAACCATGGCTTCACGCTGGCGGGCACGATCTACAGCTCGCCGAACAGCAACACCGCGGTGACCGGCGCGACGGTGTCGGTGACCGATGCGAACGGCCAGAAGATCGCGATCGTCACGCAGCTCAACGGCAACTTCTACACGTCGCAGGCGGTCGCGTTCCCGGTGACCGTCAATGCGAGCAGCTGTCCGAACATCCAGAAGATGACCGCGCAGGTCGCGCAGGGACAAGGCGGCTGCAACCGCGTTGGTTGCCACACGACGGGCGGCCAGGGCCAGATCCACCTACCGTAGTCGCTGTACGGCGCGAGCGATCGCAGCGGCGAGCACAGCCGGCTGCTCGAGCGTCGGATCGTGGCCGCTGTCGGGGATCGTCTCGAACGACGCGCTCGGCAGGCCCTCGGCGATCGCGACATACTTCGCATCGTCGGCGCCGGCGATGAGCGCGATCCGATCGCGGTGCGGCGCCACGGCGCTCCAGTAGTCGGGCATCGCGGCGAGCCCCATGACCTCGAGGCTCCTCGCGAGCTGCTCGGGATCGTGACGCAGCCGGCGCTCGCGGCGCGCGGCGCGCTTGGCCTCGGGGACCCGCGCCTGCGTCGCGAACAGCGCCTGCTTGGTCCAAGCGTCGTCGAATGCCGCCACGCCCTCGGTGCGGAGCAGCCGCGCCCACGCCGCGTCGACCTGCGCACGATCGGCTCGCATGTCATCGGTGATGCCCGGGTTGACGCCGATGAAGACACCGTGCCCGACGCGGCCCCCGGCGACGAGGCCGAGCGCGACGCGCGCGCCGAGCGAATAGCCGACGACGCAGTCGCAACGCTGGCTGTCGACCGCGTCGGCGATCGCCTCGAGGTTCGCATCCCAGGTGTCGAGCACCGGGCCGCCGCCGTGGCCGGGCAGGGCGATCGTGCGCGGCCAGTCGGGTAGCTGCCACGCCGCCACGACGTCGTCCCATGCCGCGGGATCGCCGCCGAAGCCATGGATCAACGCGCAGATCACAGAACTGTGGCGGGCGGTGCGACGACGAGCTTGATGAATTCCTCGCGCGTCGCGAGCTCGAGGAACACGCCGCGCACACCACTCGTGACAAGCCGCGCCTCGTGCGCACCGACACCGCGCGCCGCCATGCACATGTGCAGGCCCTCGATGTAGACGGCCGAGCCCTGGCTCTGCAGCTGGAGGTGCAGCGCGTCGGCGAGCTCGTGCGTCAGATCCTCCTGCAGGCGCGGGCCGCGCGCGAGCATCCGCGCGAGTCGCGACAGCTTCGAGAGCCCGAGCACCTTCTGCGTCGGGATGTACGCCATCGAGATCCGGTAGATCACGGGCAAGAGGTGGTGCGGGCACACACCGAATGCGGTGTTGTGCTTGCTGATCACCATCTCGGTGTACTTCGCCGGGAACGTCTTCGCGAGCAGCTCCTCGACCGCAGGCTTCACTTGCTTCTGGTCGTGGATGAGCTCGTGGAGCCCTTTCGCCGCGCGCGCCGCGGTGTCCGCGAAGTTCGGGTCTCCGACGTCGAAGCCGAGGCGGCCGATCCCTTCGATGATCTTCTCGTAGCCTTCGGTGAAGAGCTGGAGCGCCTTGGGATCGAATTCCATGGAGTGTCCTTGTACTTCGTCAGGATCGCGGTCGTCGCAGCGGCCACGCCGAGCGAGCTGACCTCGCCTGGAGAGAACCGCGCGATCCGGTCGTAGCCGGAAAGCGCGCTGTCGACAAGGCGCGCGGGCGCCGCGGCGCGAAACACTGCGATGCGCAGCCGGCGATGCGACAGCGTCTGGTCATGATAGGCGACGGGATTCTCGTCGACCTCGGTAACGCCGAGCGCGCGCGCGACCTCCAATGGATCGTCGCCCTGCGGCAGCTCCCACAGCCCGCCGAACAGGCCCTCGGCGCGCCGCCGCGCGAGCACGATCTCGCCGCGAGCCTCGAGCCACAGCGCCGCGCGCGCGAGCACGGGCAGCTCGCTCTCTTTCTTGCGCTTCGCGACGACGGGGAGCTCGTCCTGCCGGCCTTCGATCGCCGCGCGGCAGTGCTTCGCGAGCGGACACACGAGGCAGCGCGGCCCGGTCGGCGTGCAGATCGTGGCCCCGAGCTCCATCAGGCCCTGGTTGAGCGCGCCGGGCGCGTGGTCATCGGGCAGCGCGCTCATCAGCTCGCCGGCGTGCTGCCACAGGGCCTTGCCGCCCGCGGTGCTCTTGATGTCGTGCTCGATCCCGAACACGCGCGCGAGTACCCGCGCGACGTTGCCGTCGACGAGCGGCGCCTTCTCGCCGAACGCGATCGATGCGATGGCGCCGGCCGTGTAGGGCCCGATCCCCGGCACGCCGCGGAGCTCGCTGGCGCGCGCCGGCAAGCCGGTCTCGCGGACGGCCTTCGCGCCGGCGTGGAGGTTGCGCGCGCGCGAGTAGTAGCCGAGGCCGGCCCACGCGGCGAGCACGTCGTCGAGCGGCGCATCGGCGAGCGCGCGCACCGTCGGGAACTTCGCCATCCAGCGCTCCCAGTACGGGATCACCGTCTGCACGCGCGTCTGCTGCAACATCACCTCGCTGACCCAGATCGCGTACGGGTCGCGCGTGCGGCGCCACGGCAGGTCGCGGCGCACCTTGCCGTAGTGCGTGACGACCGCGAGTGCGAGCTGCTGCACCCGCTAATTGTACAGGTGGATCATCATCACGACGTTCGGGTTGAACACCACTCCGATGTCGGTCGTGCTGTTCGTCGTCGACATCCCGGCGCCGGTCTCTTGCTTCGTCGACGCGTAGCTGATCAGAGGATTCTCGATGTCGAACGTGAACTGCCAGTGCGGCGTGATCCACGCGCCGACGCCGATGCCCCAGAACAGCGCGATGTCGGTCGTGGTGCGCGTGTTGTTGTCGCCCATCGGATCGTTCGTCGTCACGTCGAGCGACGCGCCGCCGATCAGCTCGAAGTCATAGCGGCCGCGCTCGATCATCGCCTTGCGAATCGCGGTCTCGACCAGCAGCTCGCTCGTCGAGTCCGTCGAGGATGTGGTCGTCGCCGTGTCCTTCATCGTCTGCGACGAGTTCGCGAGCGCGACGCGCGGCTCGAACGTCATCCCGGACGAGGTCCGCAGCCGCATGCTCGCGGTGTTCGGCGTCTCGAGCGACGTCGGCAGCGTGTAGCCGATGCCGATACCGAACGCGAGCCCGACCGGTCGCAGCGTGTCCTCGGCCGGCATCTCGTGGTGCACGACCGGCGGCGGTGGCGGGGCCGGCGGTGGCGCCGGCGGCGGGGGCGGCGCCGGTGGCGTCGGCTCGGGCGGCACGTCGGGCTCGCTCGGTGTCGGCGTCGGCGGCGGGCCGGGTTGCGCGGTGGCGAGGCGCGAGAGGCCGAGGGTCATGGCAAGGAGCGCGGTCGAGAGCCTCATGGCATTCCTCCGAGGAGTGGCGTCTGGTTCACGGGTAAGCAGAGGTCGGTGCACTGGTCGTAGAGATCGGTGCAGACCTGGTCGTGCGCGAACACGCAGTCGAGGCACTGATCGGTGACGGGCGGCAGCTGCGGCAGGCACTGCGTATCGATGCACGTGGTGATTGTCGACGGCAGCGCGCCCGGATCGAGACAGTCGCAGTACGCCTGGCAGACGTCCTGCGCCTTCTCCCCCGGCGTCTGCGTGCAGCCGACGAGCAGCACGACGAGCACGATCCCCCGCATCGCTGAAAATTGTCCCGTGCTGCGTCGCGCGGGACCAGTTTTCTACTGCGCGTGCAGCGGCACGACCTGCCACGCGACGCCGCCGCCGAGGTCGCGCACGACACCGACGAGCTCGCCATCGCATGGTTCGTCGACGCGCAGCGTGGTGCGGGACGCATCGAGCGTGCCGCACGACGTGAACCACTCGGCGTCGCCGAGCGCGATGTCCTGGTGGAGCGGTACTGGATCCGGTACGGCGAGCGCCGGCGCCGCAGGATTTGCGTGCGTGTCGCCGAGTACGACGGTCTTCGTCGCGACCTCGCCGGCCGGGAAGCGCATCTCGACGACGAGCGAGGTCTGCTCGGCGACCGGCGGGCAATCGATCTGCCAGTGGTCGAGGTTGTAGTGGACCGCGGTGAACAGCGCGCGCGGCGACACCACGGTGGCGGCGACCGGTTGATCGTCGGTGGTCGGTGCGCCGCGGTGCGCGATCAGCGCGTCGACCATCGCGGACTCGCCGGGCTGGATCGCCGGCGGCTCCAGGCGCACCGCGACGATCCGATCGTGATCGAGCCACCACGGTGGGTCGCCGGCATCGACGCAGCCGGCGAGAAGCCCGACGAGCGCGATGACGAGCCACGCGCCCTTCACAGGTTCCCCGTGATCCCGACCCACGGCAGCACGGGCGGCGCGCGGATCGCGAGCTGCTGGCTGTAGTCGTCGCTGTACGTGTAGCCGAGCGTGCCGCCGTTGAACGCGACGTCGAGGTAGGCATGCAGGTGCGTCCCGAGCTGGCGGTCGACACGCAGGTCGAGCTCGCGGCGGAACGGCGCGCGGTCACTGTTCGGCTTGCCATAGAGCGCGGAGTACGTGTCGGTGTCGCCGTCGTAGACCGCGCCGGTGACGGGCGTGTACGGCAGGCCGGAGCGCAGCTGGCCGCGCACGCCGATCCGCCAGCCGTGGTCGTGCCAGGCGACAACGGCATCGAAACGCAGCGGCGCGTCGAGATCGGCAGGATGGTCGGGCGCGGTGAACCGGTCGGCGCGCGTCGCGTGGGAGATCGCGCCTGCGAAGTACGCGGTCCAGTGGCGGCCGAACCAGCTCTCGCGCGCCTCGATGCCTGTGGCCGTGCCCACGCCGCTTGCGGTCCCGACGCTCGTTGCGGACGGCTCGACGAGGATTCGCGAGCGGTCGATGTAATAGCCGGTGACCGAGATCCGCTGGTGGGTCCACCGGCGCTGCACGATGGCCGTGACTTCCGTGGCGCGCTCCGGCGTGACGTCGCGATCGACCTGCGCCTGCCGATACGCGCTCGCGGTGAGTCCCACGCCGATGTGGCCGAACAGCGCGGCGATCGTGCCGCGCGGCGACAGCGCGACCTGCGTGTCGAAGATCTCGAGGCGTGCGCCACCGAGCGCGACCACGTTCGCGCCCAGCGCGGCACCGAGCGCGGCCCACAGACCGCCGTCGAACTGGGTCGGGGTGGCAGCGCCCTGCACGACCTCGGCGAGCGACGTGTTCTCACCGATCCGCAGCTCGAGAGCTTTCAGGCCACCGACATTGCGAAGCTCGCGCTTGAAATCCGCACGAGTGTCGACGCTCTCGCGGCTAACGCCTTGCAGTGCTGACGCGGCGAGCGTGCCTTGCCAGCCGCCGTCGCGATAGCGCGCCGTCAACGTGGCCCGCGCGAACCCGTTATCGCCGCCCTCCGTCGCGATCGGAGTGAATGCGAGCGACCAGTGACCTGACAGCCGCCACTCCTGCCGACCCTGCAGGTCGAAATGCTCGCCCGCGGTCACGAGGTCTAGATCACGACCGCGACGCGGCTCCAGGAAGGAGAACCGCATGCCCGCAGCGAATGGCCCGCCGTACAACGAGTGCAGGGCCGTCGACGCCACGGTCGCGTCAGTGACCGTCAGCGCGGCCTGCGACCAGCGCCCGTTCGCCGCCTGCGTGTCGATCTCGAGCCCGCCGCCGGTCGCACCGCCATACGCGAGGTCCATCCCGTCGTCGAACCGGCGCTCCGACGAGATGCCGGCGAAGAACAGCGAGCGCCCGCCCGCCAGGAGCGTCGGCACCTCGAAGCCGTCGACGAACAACTTCACGCGGGATGGATCCGCGTCGCGGATCGCGATGCCCGCGGGCACATCGTCGACCGGCACGAGCGTGTACGACGGCGACAGCTCGAGCGACTGCAGCGAGTCGCCGAAGGCGCCCGGCACCCCGCCGATCTCGCGATCGACATCATCGGCGCGCGCCACATGCGCTCCTACCAGCACCAGCCCGACGAAGAACAGCGACCGCAGGCCGCTACGATATCCCACGGGGACGCGCTCGGCCTAGGGAGCCGGCCACCTCGCAGACTCGGCGGGCCGGTCGATCTCTAGGCCTCGCTTGTCACTGCGCTGCGATCGGCCAGACGTTCCACACCACGCCACCGTTCGTGTCGCGGATCACGCACGCGACCTCGCCCTGCTGGCGGTCCTTCGGCGCGATGTGGATGAAGCTGCGAGGCTCGTCGTCCTGCCAGAGCTGGCCGGCCGAGGTCAGCCAGTTGACGTGCCATCCGGTGGGCACCTCGACGGCGAGATAGACGTCCTTGTCCTTCGGCACGACGATCGAGTCGCCGGCCAGCGGCACGTCGGCGACCGTGATCGCCGGCATGTCGGGATTCACCGCGGGCTCGCCGAGCCACACGGTCTTCTTGACCTTCACCGGATCGAGCGCGCGGTTCGTACCGACCGCGAACGACATCATCACGTCGACCGGCACCGGTGCATCGGCGGCCAGCCCCATGCCGCCGCGGGCGGCCGCGAGCGTCGTGGCATCGGGCGCGATCACCTTCCACTGCACGCCGTCGTGGACGAGCTGCGCGGCGTAACCGGTCTGCGCGACCGAGGCGTCGACCGGCGACTCGACCGTCGTCGGCCCGCCTGCGTGCGCGACCAGCGCGTCGAGGTTCGTCATGTCACCCGGACGAATCTGCGGCGGCGTGGCGCGCGCGACCACGACGTGATCGTGATCGAGCTGCCACTGCTGATCGATCGGGTCGATGCAAGCGGCGAGCAACAGCGGCAGGAGGTAGGCAGCTCTCAAAACTCACCTCGTAGTCCGACGGTCGGGAGGATCGGCAGCTGATGGAACGCCGCGCGTTGCGTGTAGTCGAAGCCGTAGAAGTAACTGATGGCGCTCTCGTTCATGTAGACGTTCTGCACGTCGAGGAACTGCGTCATCTTCATGCCGCCGAGCGTGAAGTCGCGATCGATGCGGAGGTCGAGCTGGTGGTGAATCGGCGCGCGCACCGAGTTCACCGGGCCGAACGTCGGGTAGTACGTGTTCGCATCGCTGTCGAAGATCGCGCCGTCGACCGGCGTCGCGGGCAGGCCCGACTGCAGCCGGAACCGCGCGCCGAACTGGTAGTGACCGAGCCGGTACGAGGCCGCGACGTTGAGCGAGTGCGGCACGTCGTAGTCGAACAGCCGTGGCTCCATGCCCGGCACATCGATACGCGTCGAGTGCGAGTACGAATACGTGAGCCAGCCGAACCACGGCCCACGCTTGTACGTGCCGATGATCTCGGCGCCGTACGTGGTGCCGCGGCCGGTGTTGCCGACGGTGCCGGTCATCATGTCGCGCGCGATCAGCCGATCGCGATCGGTGTAGTAGAGCGAGCCCTGGATGCGGACGCCCTCGGCCGGATCGAGCTGCAGGCCCGCGATCACCTGGCGCGAGCGCTCGCCGTGGAGCGGCGCGAGCAGCTCCATCTCGTACTCGGGCGGCCGCGTGTAGGCGCCTGCCGAGACGCGCGCGATGATCTTCGGGGTGAGCGTGATCTGCAGCTCGCCACGCGGCTGGACCGCGAAGTCTTTCGAACGCTCGTAGTGATCGACGCGCAGGCCGCCGGTCAGCCGCACGCGCTCGTCGATCGACGCGGTCGCGGACGTCCACGCCGCGCTGTTCAGCGACGGGATCGTGCCCATGTACGTGAGAGAGGTGTCGGTCGGATCCTGCGTCGCGCGCGGCGGCTGGCCCTCGACGGACGGCTGCGGCATCGCGACGTCGAGCGAGTGCTGCGTCGCGACCATCTCCGCGCCGGCGCGCCACGACAGGTCCGCGAACCCGGCGACGTCCTTCGCGGTGTGCAGCACTTCGGCGCGTCCGGTCACCGACGGCGACGACTGCACCAGGTGCTGGTACACGCCCTGCTCGAAGCGCGCCTCGAGCGCCATCGCGGAGAGCGCGAACTTCGCGGTCCATCCGCCGTCGTGATAGGTCGCGGCCGCGGTACCGCGCACGAACTTCGTCGCGTCGAGGTAGCGCTTGTCGGGGTTGCGGTCGCGGCTGACGTACACGGCGAGCGCGTCGTCGGAGCCGATGCTCGAGACGCGCAGCGTCCACTTGCTCGACAGTGCGTAGTCGAGCCGGACCTGCTCGTCGTAGTAGCGCGGGATCGTCGTCATCGAGAGGTCGAGCCCGCTCGGCAGCACGTAGGGCAAGATCAGATCGAGCGTCGAGCGCCGGACCGAGGCCATGTAGCGGATGCCGTGCTCGGTGCCCTGCGCGAGTGCCGAGACCTCGCCCGCGCCGAGCTCGGCCTGCTCGTGTGTGGCGTCGCCGCCGGCGCGCGTCGTCACGTTGACGACACCGGACGTCGCGCGGCCGTACGAGACATCGAACCCGCCCGGGATGTACTCGAGCGAGTCGATCGACTCCATCGGTATGATCGAGCGGAAGCCGACGTCGTGATAGAGGCGCGGGACCTCGAAGTCATCGACGAGGACCTTGCTGTCCTGCGGCGAGCTGCCGCGCATGACCACGCCGCTCGACCCCAGCGGCAGCGGATAGTCGACGACGCCCGGCATCGCGGTCAGCGTGCGCATCACGTCGTTGCCCGTGCCGGGCAGGCGCTCGGCTGTCTCGCGGTCGAGGTGGACCGCACCGGCGGTCGCGGGCGGCGGATCGCCGTGGATCTCGATCTTCTCTTCCGCCAGCAGCACGATGTCATCGGGCTTGTCGGCGGCTGTACCGAGCCCGGCGCCGAAGCCGTCCGCGAGCACGAGCAGGGAAGCGCCCGGGGCGGCGTCGATCGTGTACTCGCCTTTCGCATCGGTCTTCACCGTGGCCGTGCTGCCCTCGACCGAGACGACCGCGCCCCGCACCACGGTGCCGTGGCCATCGACCACGCGACCGTGAACGTGCAGAACCGACTGCGCGGAGGCCACCCCGGCCCCGACGAACATCAATGGTACCCAGCGTCGCAAGGGGCCTAGGATTGCCGCTCTACGCGAGCGCGCAAGCCCGAAACGACTGGGGAATTTTCTGATCGAGAAAGTCGGTCACGAAACGTTCGGATCGACGCACGTGAAGGGTGTGAAAGCAGCCTTGATCGCTCTCGCGATAACCACATCCGCCTACGCAGATACGTCGGTACGCGCAACAATCGACGGTACCGGCCACCCGATCAAGCTCGTCACCACGTGGTCGGAGCACGGCAAGCTCGAGCTCGACGGCAAGCTCGTCTACGCGGGCGATGCGGCCGGAACGGTCGTCGCGGGCCACGGGCTCGTGGTGGTCGCGTACGAGGTCGCCGGCGACAAACCGTTTCGCGTGCGCATCGCCGACGACGGCAAGCTGCGCGATCCGATCGCGTTCGCGCGCCCGGGCAAGGCCGACAACTCGCCGTTCGCGATCGCCGCGACCGCGACGCCGGATGGGTTCGCGATCTTCTATCAGGAGGTCCAGAACAACGATCCGACCGCCGCGCACACGTACATGCTCGAGCTCGACGGCGACGGCAAGGCGGGGACGCCGAAGGAGATCCAGGTGCCATGGGCGCTCGCCGACGTCGTGTGGAACGGCAGCGGCTATCAGCTCGCACTGATCTACGCGGGCGGCGGCGATGGCATGCGCCTCTCGATGGTTTCGGCGACGAAGGACGGGCAGCCGCAGGGCCACCCCGACTGGGCGAGCGCAGCGGGCATCGTGATGGATGTCCACCTCGTGAAGGTCGGCGACCGGATCCTCGCGTACTACCGCGGCGGCGCCGGCGGCGATCGCCTGATCGAGACCGACGTCACGCGCGTTGGCAGCTGGGGCAGCGTCACCGAGCACTCGAGCGACCGCGGCGCGCTCGCGCAGACCACGACGCTCGCCGTCAACGCGAAGGGCGAGCCCGTCCGCGTGAAATGACTACTGCGCCGAGATCGGCCACACCTGCCAGGCGACGCCACCCCTGGCATCGCGCAGCACCACGGCGAGCTCGCCGGTCGTCGGATCGTCTTTCTCGACGCGCAGGTATGCCTTGTGGAGATCGTAGTCGTGCATCGAGCCGCATGACGTCAGCCAGTTGACGATGTCGACCGAGTCGTCGGCGTTGACGAACAGGTGGACGTCGGTCAGCGTCGGGACGACGATCGAGGCCCCCGGCGCGACGTCGCCGACCGCGACCTCGTCGAGCGTCGGGTTGTCCGCGCTATCGCCGAGCCAGACGATCTTCGTCGCCGCGAGCTGATCCGCTGCTTCCGCGACGCCGATCGTGAGCGGCACGGGGTCGGTCGGCATCAGCCCGAGCTCGGTGCGCGCGGCGGCGAGCCGAGCCTCGGAGGGTGCGGTGACCGTGTTGCCGGTCAGCGTATCGGCGAGCGACATCGGCGACACGACGGTCGCGACGTCGGGAGCCTGCATCGACGTCGGTGCACCTTTGTGGCCGACGAACAGATCGAGCGTCGACGTCGCGCCGGCCGGGATGTGCGGCGGCGTCGCGCGCACCGCGATGATCCGATCGTGATCGAGCTGCCACGGCGGATCGACGTCGCTCGCGCACGCGGCCATCGTCACGAGGAGCAACGCGCGCTTCACAACACACCTCGCAATCCGATCGACGGGATGATCGGGATCGACTTGAACGCGGTCTTCTGCGAGTAGTCGTAGCTGTAGAAGTACGTCACGACGCTGTCGTTCATGTACACGTTCTGGACGTCGAGGAATGCGGTCATCTGCGCGGGGCCGAGGTGCCAGAAGTAGTCGACGCGCAGATCGAGCTGGTGATGGATCGGGGCGCGCGCCGAGTTGGGCGCCGCGTAGATCGGGATGTAGAGGTCGCGATCGCTGTCGAACACCGAGCCCTTCACAGGCGTGTACGGCAGGCCCGAGTACAGCTGGAACCGCCCGCCGAGCTGCCAGCGCTTGCCGCGCCAGCTGCCGGCCGCGTTGAGCGAGTGCGGCTGATCAAAGGTGAACAGGCGGCTCGGATCGCCGGGATGATCGATGCGCGTCGAGCGCGAGTACGAGTACGACAGCCAGCCGAACCACGGGCCGCCGCGATACGTCGCGAGCAGCTCGGCGCCGTACGTCGTCCCGCGGCCCTCGTTGCCGATCGTGCCGTCGGGGTTCGTGGTGAGGAGCTGCGTGCGGTCGGTGTAGTAGGCCTGCGCCTGGACGCGCGTGCCCTCGTGCGGTTCGAACTGCAGCCCGGCGATGTTCTGCACCGAGTGCTCGGCGTCGATGTTCGTGTAGAGGTTCTCGCTCTGGAACTCCGGCGGTCGCGAGTACGCACCCGACGACAGCCGTGCCGTCAGCGCGCTGGTCAGCTTCACCTTGAGCTCGCCGCGCGGCTCGATCGCGATGTCGCCGGGACGCGCGTACTCGTCGAGCCGCAACCCGGCCGTCAGGCGT
>Ga0207683_10004551_pt1 | contig 11950 bp, 7 predicted proteins | sample KBSM73metaG_FD_184333 | JGI IMG/M metagenome (GOLD analysis project Ga0207683, IMG submission 184333) | Miscanthus rhizosphere microbial communities from Kellogg Biological Station, Michigan, USA - KBS M7-3 metaG (SPAdes) (version 2) | ecosystem: Host-associated > Plants > Roots > Rhizosphere >...
CACTTCCGGATCGCTGAAATCGAGATCGGGGTCGTAGCGGATCTCGCGCGAGGCCAGGTAAAGCTGCTTTGCCTTCTCGGCCGGCGATGCAAAACGCGACACGGTCTCGGCAACAAACGCCTTGATGGCAGGATGATCGCTGTCGACAAATTCCGCGGGTGCCAGATAGACGGCATTCGTGTTGCTAGCCAAGGTCCACTCCTACTCCGCCTGTCGCAATGTCAGGCCGGCGCCGCGGCCAACCGCGCTACCGGCTGTTCGCGGATCGGCAGATTCACCAAAGCGGCGAAGATGCCAAGCGCAGCGCCGAGCCACCACACCATATCATACGAGCCGGTGCGCTCGTAAAGGTAGCCGCCGAGCCACACTCCAATGAAAGCGCCCACCTGGTGCGAGAAAAACACGAAGCCGAACAGTGTCGCCATGAAACGCGGGCCGAACATCAGCGCGACTAGAGCCGACGTCAGCGGCACGGTCGAGAGCCACAGGACCCCCATCGCAGCACCAAAGATCAGGGCGCTTGCGGGCGACATCGGCGCGAGCACGAAAGCCGCGATCGCGACCGCACGCAGCGCGTAGATGATCGAGAGCAGGTAGCGCTTGGGAAAACGGCTGCCGAGCAGACCGGCAGCAACTGCGCCGAAGATGTTGAAGAGCCCAATGAAGGCGAGCACCCAGCCGCCCCACGACACGTCGAGCCCGCGATCAACCAGATAGGGCGGCAGATGCACGGTGATGAACGCGATATGGAACCCGCAGGTGAAAAAGCCGAGCACCAGCAGGACGTAGGATTGGTGGCCGAAGGCTTCGCTGAGCGCCTCGCGGAACGACTGCGGGCGCTTCGCAGCGGTGCCCATGTCCATCGGCGGCGTCGCGACCACGAAGGCAAGCGGCAGCACGAGGAGCACCAGAACAGCGAAGATCAGAAGAGTCTGGTGCCAGCCGAACCCGTTGAGCAGGCCGACTGCGAGTGGCGAGAACAGGAACTGGCCGAACGAGCCGGATGCCGTGCCGATGCCAAACGCGAAGCCGCGCCACGACTCGGGCAAGAGCTTGCCGAATGCCGCGAGCACGAGCGTGAAGCTTGCGCCCGCAAGTCCGAAGCCGACCAGCACGCCGGCCGACAGATTCAGCATCGCAGGCGACGTCGAATAGGCCATCAGCGCGAGCCCGGCCGCATAGACTACGCTGCCGACCGCGAGCGGCAGCATCGTGCCGTAACGGTCCGCGATCGCGCCGACGAACGGGAGCGCGGCGCCCCAGAGAAGATTCTGAATCGCGAGCGCCAGCGCGAACACATCGCGGCCCCAGCCAAGGTCCTGGCTCATCGGCTGGAGGAAGAAACCCGTGGTCGAGCGCGGGCCGAAGGTGAGGATCGCCATCAAGCAACCGCAGGCGACGATCACCAACGCGGCGCTGGTGCCTCTTGCCGGTGCCGTCGTCGTCGCCATCGTCTCCCCCCTCGTGGCACCGGCCGCAAGATTTAGGCAGCGGCGGGTGCTGCCCGCAGCACGGGCTTTTCCTCGATCGGCAGATTGATCGCGGCCGACAATAGGCCAAACATCACGGTCAGCCACCACACAATATCGTAAGAGCCGGTGCGCTCGTAGAGCAGGCCGCCGAGCCAGGCACCGAGGAAGCCGCCCACCTGGTGGCTGAAGAACGCGAAACCGTAGAGCGTCGCGAGCCAGCGCGTGCCGAACATCAGCGTCACCAGCGCCGAGGTCGGCGGCACGGTCGAGAGCCACATCAGGCCCATGCCGGCGGCGAACAGCAGCGTCGTCACCGGACTCGCGGGCAGCAGCACGAAGGCCGCGATGAACACCGCACGCATGAAATAGTTGAACGCGAGCAGATAGCGGCGCGGAAAGTGCATCGACAGCCAGCCGACCGAGATCGAGCCGATGATGTTGAACAACCCGATCGTCGCAAGCGCCCAGCCGCCGACCTGCGCGCTCAAGCCCCGGTCGATCAGGTACGACGGCAGATGCAGCGTGATGAACGCGAGCTGGAAGCCGCAGGTGAAGAAACCGAGCACGAGAAAAACGTAAGAGCGGTGCGCGAAGGCCTCCGTCAGCGCAGCAGTGAGCGACTGCGTCGCCGCCACATCGACCCCGGCCCCCGCCGGCTTCGGCTCCGAACGCGGCGTTGCGAGCGCGAGCGCCATCGGAACGATGAAGAGCAGCAGGCCGCCGAACACGAGCAGTGCATTCTGCCATCCGGCATTGTCGATCAGCGCAACACCAAAGGGCGCAAAGAGAAACTGGCCGAACGAGCCGGCCGCCGTTCCGGCGCCGATCGCCAATGTGCGATAGCGCTCGGGCAGCAGCTTGCCGAACGCGGCGATCACCAGGTTGAACGAACAGCCCGCCAGTCCGAAGCCGACCAGCACGCCGGCCGTGACCTGCAGCGTGATCGGCGAGGTCGTGTAGGCCATCAGCGCGAGGCCGGCCGCGTAGAGCAGTGCCCCGACGCTGAGCACACGCACCATCCCGAAGCGGTCCGCGACCGCGCCGGCGAAAGGCTGGCCGATACCCCAGAGCAGATTTTGCAGCGCGAAGGCGAGCGCGAACACGTCGCGTCCCCAACCGTTCGCCGCCGACATCGGGGTGAGGAAGAAGCCGAAGGCCGAACGCGGCCCGAAGCCGATCAAAGAGATGAGACAGCCGCACAGGATGATGACGGCAGGCGTCCGCCAGGTCATCGAACGGGCCGTTGCGGCGAGCTGGCTCATGGGACATCCGTTGCTGCACTGCCGCATGACGGCAGGACAGACACTTAGGTGCGCCGCTGCGGTTGACCCAACGAAAAATTGTGATCCGATCGATCTGCTTTTTGCATGGCTGCGACGCTGTGGCGGACTCGCAATCGGGCTCGACCCATGCTATATGTGATTTGCTCGGATTGAGGATAAGCCTAGGGGAGAACCCGAGTCATGCCGGCAGACGCCGGTTGTTTTCGTCCCCTAATATGCTCAAACTGAGCATATATACAAGGAGGCAGCAATGCCGGTACTCACGCAGCTTGGACCCACACGCGGCCATCCGTTCATGCCGACCGCCTCGGCGCCGGGGGAGCTTTCCGCCGCTGCACGGAAATACGGCGTGCTGCCGATGCCGTCGCTCGAGTGGAACGCGCAGGTGGAGCGCGAGACCGCGCACCTTTACGAGCGCGTCAAGAACGTGGTGCCCTCGATCGAGTGGCCGTTCTTTGCACCTTACGTGAAAGCGATCAACGACCTGAAGAAGGCGCGCGGTGCCGTCATCCTGGCGCACAATTACCAGACGCCGGAGATCTACAACTGCGTTGCCGACTATGTCGGCGACTCGCTGCAACTCGCGATCGAGGCGACCAAGACCAAGGCGCCGATCATTCTGCAGGCCGGCGTGCACTTCATGGCCGAGACCTCGAAGATCCTGAATCCGGACAAGACCGTGCTGATCCCGGACGTGCGCGCGGGCTGCTCGCTTGCCGAGTCGATCACCGGCGAGGACGTGCGGCTGTTGCGCGACAAATTCCCCGGCGTGCCGATCGTCGCCTATGTGAACACCTCTGCCGACGTGAAGGCCGAGGTCGACATCTGCTGCACCTCCGCCAATGCGGTCCAGGTGGTGGAGAGCCTCGGCTCCGACACGGTGATCTTCCTGCCGGACCAGTATCTGGCGAATTACGTCGCGACGCAGACCAAGGTGAAGATCATCTCGTGGAAGGGCGCGTGCGAAGTGCATGAGCGCTTCACCGCCGACGAGCTTGAGTCCTATCGTGCGGCCGATCCGTCGATTCAGATCATCGCGCATCCGGAATGTCCGCCGGACGTGATCGATGCCGCCGACTACACCGGCTCGACGAAAGGGATGATCGACTGGGTGCGCAAGAACCGCCCGAAGCGCGTCGTGATGGTCACCGAATGCTCGATGGCCGACAACGTCAAGGCGGAGCTGCCCGACGTGGAGTTCGTGCGGCCGTGCAATCTCTGCCCGCACATGAAGCGCATCACGCTGCCGAAGATTCTCGACAGCCTCGTGTACCTGAAAGAGGAAGTCGTCATCGATCCGATGATCGCCGCCAAGGCACGGCGCTCGGTCGAGCGGATGATCCATCTGAAGAGCTGAAAGCCATGAACACGTTCAAGACGCTTGCGACCTATGACGTCGTCATCGTCGGCGGCGGCCTCGCGGGCCTGTTCTGCGCGCTGAAGCTGTCGCCGCGCCCGGTGACCATCGTGACCGCCGCGCCGATCGGCGAAGGCGCGTCGAGCGCCTGGGCACAGGGCGGGGTCGCTGCGGCGGTCGCCGAAGGCGACACGCCGGAAGCGCATGCACGCGACACCATCGCGGCCGGCGCCGGTCTCGTTGACGAGGCTGTCGCGTACGCGATGGCGCGCGAGGCGCCGGAGCGCATCTGCGACCTGCTGAAATACGGCGTACCATTCGACAAGGATCTGGAAGGCCACCTGCTGGTCGGGCAGGAGGCAGCGCATTCGGCGCGCCGCATCGTGCACGTGCGCGGCGATCAGGCCGGGCGCCACATCATGGCGGCGCTGGTCGCGGCGGTGCGCAAGACGCCGAGCATTCGCGTACTCGAAGGCTATGTGGCGGAAGACCTGATCACCGAAGGGCGCACGGTCACCGGCCTCAAGGCGCGCCATATCGATGGCCGCTTGCTCAGCATTCCGGCGCGCGCCGTCGTGCTCGCGTCGGGCGGGCTCGGGCATCTCTATGCGGTGACCACCAATCCGAGCGAAGCGCGCGGCCACGGCCTTGCGATCGCGGCACGCGCGGGCGCGAGGATCGCCGACCCCGAGTTCGTCCAGTTCCACCCGACCGCGATCGACATCGGCCGCGATCCGGCGCCGCTCGCGACCGAGGCGATCCGCGGCGAAGGCGCGTGGCTGATCAACAGGGCGGGCGAGCGCTTCATGCTGAAAATCCATCGCGAGGCCGAGCTTGCGCCGCGCGACATCGTGGCGCGCGGCGTGTTCGCCGAGTTGCAGGCCGGACGCGGCGCCTTCCTCGACGCGCGCAAGGCGATCGGCGCATCGTTCGCGCAGCGCTTCCCCAGCGTGGCCGAATACTGCCGCAGCGCCGGCATCGACCCGGCGCGCGAGCCGATCCCGGTGGCGCCGGCGGCACACTACCACATGGGCGGCGTCGCGACCGATGCGCACGGCCGCACCTCGCTCGAAGGCCTGTGGGCGGCCGGCGAAGTCGGCGCGACCGGCGCGCATGGCGCCAATCGCCTGGCCTCCAATTCGCTGCTCGAAGCGGTAGTCTACGCGGCGCGTATCGCGGACGACATTGCGGGACTTCCGGCGTCGCGCCAGTCGAACGTGACGGAGGGCGACGTGAATCAGATCGTCACCGACCCGGCGCGGGAGCGCGCCTTGCGCCAGTTGATGTCCGCCAAGGTCGGCGTCATCCGTGACCGCACGGGACTGCAGCACGCTCTTGCCGAGATCGCGCGCATCGAACGCGAATCCAGGCATCTGCCGCAAACCCGCAACATGGCGACCGCCGCGCTGATGGTGACGGCGGCTGCGCTGCGGCGCGAGGAGAGCCGCGGCGGGCATTTCCGCTCCGATTTCCCGAAGACGGATGCGAAGCAGGCGCGGCGGACCTTCATTACGTTGGACGAGGCGCGGCGGATCGCGAACGACGTCACGGCAGACGAACTGGCCGTGGCATGACTGCCCTCCTCTGCCCCGATGCGTTCCTGTCGCCGCTGGAGATCGACGCCGCGGTGACGCGCGCGCTCGCCGAGGATTTAGGCCGCGCCGGCGACGTCACGTCGATCGCGACAGTCCCTGAGGGCACGCGCGCGCGCGCCGTCGTGGTCGCGCGCAAGGCCGGCACGATGTCCGGCCTGCCGCTGGTCGAGGCGGCATTGCTCAAGCTTGACCCGAAGGCGTCCATCACGGCGCATCACCGCGACGGAGCTGCGGTCGCAGCGAAGACCGCGCTGCTCACCATCGAGGGCGACGCCCGCGCGGTGCTCTCCGCCGAACGCGTCGCGCTGAACTTCCTTGGCCATCTGTCGGGCGTCGCAACCGCCGCCGCCGCGTTCGTCAAGCTGATCGCGCACACCAACGCGCGGGTCTGCTGCACGCGCAAGACCACGCCCGGGCTGCGTGCGCTGGAGAAGTACGCCGTGCGCTGCGGCGGCGGATTCAATCACCGCTTCGGGCTCGACGACGCGATCCTGATCAAGGACAACCACATCGCGGTCGCGGGCGGCATCGCGGCGGTACTCCGGCGCGCCAAGGCGGTGGCCGGACACCTGGTGAAGATCGAGATCGAGGTCGATACGCTCGACCAGTTGCGCGAGGTGCTGTCAGCCGGCGGCGCCGATGTCGCGCTGCTCGACAACATGAGTCACGCCGACATGCGCAAGGCGGTGGAGCTGGTCGCGGGCCGGCTGGTGCTGGAAGCGTCGGGCGGCATCACGCTGGAAACGGCCGCGGCGGTTGCCGAGACCGGCGTCGACTATCTCTCGTCCGGCGCGATCACGCATTCGGCGCCCAATCTCGATGTCGCGCTCGACATCGCGATGTGAGCATCGGGCGTTACGCGGTAGCAGCGCAAGAGACTCGGTCTGTTACCCTCCCCCTTGCGGGGAGGGTCGACGCGAGCGCAGCGAAGCGTCGGGGTGGGGGTCGAGAGAGTCAGCTCGAATCTGCCGACCCCACCCCCAACCCCTCCCCAGCGAAAGGGCGTTCACGCCCGTCTTCGACGGGCTATGGGGGAGGGGAGCACAGCGGAGTTTGTGCTCTACATCTTGGCTGCCGCATCCGCCGTGTAGGTCGCGCTGCCCCAGGACGGCGCGTCCGAGCCGTCGCCCCATTTGCGCGGGCGATAGAAGTGATGCAGGCCGATCTTGGCGTTCTTCCTCATCGCGCGCACCCAGTATGGATGCACATAGGACGCGTGATAATGCGTCGCCTTGGCGATCTCCGGCAGCCACAGCTTGCCGTCGAGCGTCTCGCGCGAAATGCGCTTGGCGCGCTCCCATGACTCCGCGTCGGTGACGGTGTCCGGAATGCCGTCGCAGGCGAAGGTGAACTGGCAGGCGAGATGGCGGTGCGCGTTCTGATAGACGACGCCGCAGACGTCGTTCGGGTAGAAGCCCGAGAAGGCGCGGTTCATCACCACCTGCGCGACCGCGATCTGCCCGCGCACCGGCTCGCTGCGCGCCTCGAAATACACCGCGTTGGCGAGACACTTCTCGGCCTTGACGCGCTTCGGACCCGTGAGGGCGAGCCGCTCGGCCGGGCTCTTCGGCCGCTGGTCCGGGCCGGTCACTTCGCCCTTGCCGGCGACGGTGACGCCGGGCGACGCGTCCGCGGGCGCCGCGGCCTGCTTCATGTCGGGATCGGCGGACAGACGCGGCTCCTCGCCGGTCGCCCAGGGCTTCATGCCGAACGCCGTGCCGAACGTGTCGATGCCGAAATAAAGCCGCGTGTCCTTGATCTCTGCGTTGAGTCCTTCGAGGCTCGGCGGAGCATTCGGCGTGAACTCGGTCGGATCGAGGTCGGCGACATCGGCGCTCTCCTCGACGATCTTCGGATCGAGTTCGAGCGAGAGCGACACGTCATATTCGGGGAACGGCGCGACGTGCATCGCGGCCGCGATTTCGTCGGTCGTGGCGGCCGGCGCATTGCGCCGGCTCGCCTCGCGGCCGAGTTCCGCAAGCACGACGCTCTGCGCGTCGGGAAGCTCGCTGTCGGTGTGATCGATCTCGGCGGCCTTCGGCCGGCCGGACGAGAATGATGGCGCAGGCGACTCCGCGGGCGGGTTCACATGCTGCTCAATCGAAGCAGGCTCCGGCTGCGCCGGGTTGCTCGGTACGAGGCGATCGCCCTTGCCGCTGCGGTTGATCTCGGGAAACACGACCTGCGGCGCGCGGCGGATCGCAAAGGAACCGTCGCCGGTCGAGCCGGTCACATCCGAGGCGGTGCTCAGACTCGCAAGCCGCACCATTGGCGCTTCAGGGATCGCGGTGCCGATCGGGCGCGGCATCGAGAAAGTCGCGGCGTGGATCGTGCCGAACGGCGAGGCCACCAGGTGATCGCGCCAGCGCGCCGTGACCGAGGGCTGCTGCGCCAGCAGCGCGGCGAGGTCCTGATAGCCGGCTTGCGTCGGCGTCAGAAGGAACACGAGGGTGGCGAGACCGAAGGAGGCAACGTCCGCCCCCTTCGGTCCGTTACGCGACGGAACCATACGCACTACTCACGCACTACTCACGCACCACGACGCAACACGCACTGGGATTTGATCAGACGCCGACTTGCTTAAGATTGGCTCATCGGTGATTGCCGATGATTAACCCTTCTGCGGCATTAACCTTGAGATCGCGTTAATCGCGACGCGTCGCACAATGCAGAAAAAAATTTCACAGACCGAGGCGCGTTAACAGTTCGCTTGAGATTGCGTGCTCGCGTGCGAAAGGCCCGCCGCGCTGTTGCATTCTGGCACGCATCGCGCGCAATCCGGCGGAACCGAAGCGCGCGCGGACCGCTTGTTCCACCCACAAATCTTCCTGCGCGCGCCGCTTGCGCGCGAGACGTTCACCTTCCGCTAACCATGCGCGATGATCGGCGAGCGCCTGCTCGAGCTCGTCGAGCCCCTCGCCGCGCGACGCCGCGACGAGTACGACGGCGGCACGCCGCTGCTCGGAATACAGCGTCAGCGCGCCCTCGACATCGGCGCGCGTGCGGCGCGCCGCCTCCACCATGTCGGCCTTGGTGACGGCGACCACGTCGGGCAGTTCGGTCACGCCGGCCTTCATGAACTGCAAACTGTCGCCGGATCCCGGCTGCACGCACAGCAGCACCGTGTCGGCGACGAACGAGATGTCGGCTTCGGATTGGCCGATGCCGACGGACTCGACCAGCACGAGGTCGTAGATCGCACGCATCAGCACCATCGCGGCGACGGTCTGATCCGACAGCCCGCCGAGCCGGTCACGCGCCGCCATCGAGCGCACGAATACGCCGCGGTCTTCGGGATCGGTAGCGATGCGCGCACGATCGCCGAGCAGCGCGCCGCCGGTGCGGCGCGAGGATGGATCGACCGCGATCACGCCGACGGTCTCGCCGCGCGCACGCGCACGCGCGACCAGCGTGTTGGTGAGCGTGGATTTGCCGACGCCGGGCGGACCGGTCAGGCCGATCACGTAGGCACGCGGCGCCGCGCAGGCCGCGTCGAGCAGCGCCGCGAGCGCGTCGGAACCGGCACTGGTTTCGATCGCCGCGAGCGCGCGCGCGATCGCAAGCTTGTCGCCGGTTCGCAGGAGAGAAAGTTCGGGGAGCCTCACGCCGTACTCGCGGAGCCCTTGCCGAGCGCCGCCTGCGCCGCGGCGAGCCGCGCGATCGGCACGCGATACGGCGAGCAGGACACGTAGTCGAGGCCGACCTCGTGGCAGAACGCGACCGATGCTGGATCGCCGCCATGCTCGCCGCAGATGCCGAGCTTCAATCCGTTGCGCACCTTGCGGCCGCGATCGGTCGCGATGCGAATGAGTTCGCCGACGCCGTCGGTGTCGAGCGAGACGAACGGGTCGATCGGGAGAATCCCCTTTGACTGATAGGTCCCAAGGAAGCTTGCCGCGTCGTCACGCGAGATGCCGAACGTGGTCTGCGTCAGGTCGTTGGTGCCGAAGGAGAAGAACTCGGCCGTCTCGGCGATCTCGCCGGCCTTCAGGCAGGCGCGCGGCAGCTCGATCATGGTGCCGACCTGATAGTCGATCTTGCTGCCGGTCTCCTTCGCGACGGCTTCCGCCATCGCGTCGATGCGCGCCTTGACCAGATCGAACTCCATTCGGGTCGCGATCAGCGGCACCATCACCTCGGGCACCACCGGCGCGCCGGTGCGCTTGCCTGCCGCGACCGCGGCCTCGAAGATCGCGCGCGCCTGCATCTCGGCGATCTCCGGATAGGCGATCGCAAGGCGGCAGCCGCGGAAGCCGAGCATCGGGTTGAATTCGGCGAGTTCCGCGGCGCGCTCCTTCAGCTTGCGCGGCTCGGTCTTCATCACGTCCGCGACCTCGCGGATTTCTTCCTCGGTATGCGGCAGGAATTCATGCAGCGGCGGATCGAGCAGCCGGATCGTGACTGGCAGCCCCTTCATGATCTCGAACAGCTCGGTGAAATCGCCGCGCTGCATCGGCAGCAACTTGGCGAGCGCCGCGCGGCGGCCCTTCTCGTCGTCCGCCAGGATCATCTCGCGCACAGCGCGGATGCGGTCGGCATCGAAGAACATGTGTTCGGTGCGGCACAGACCGATGCCTTCGGTGCCGAACTTGAGCGCGACGCGCGCATCATTCGGCGTATCGGCATTGGCACGCACCTTCAGCTTGCGCACCTTGTCGGCCCATCCCATCAGCGTGCCGAACTCTCCGGAGAGCGCCGGCTCCTGCATCGGCACGCTGCCGGCGAGCACCTGGCCGGTGGAGCCGTCGATGGTGACGATCTCGCCTTTCTTGAAAGTCTTCCCGGCAGCGCTCATGGTCTGCGCCGCGTAGTCGACACGCAGCGTGCCGGCGCCGGAGACGCACGGCTTTCCCATGCCGCGCGCGACCACCGCCGCGTGCGAGGTCATGCCGCCGCGCGTGGTCAGGATGCCTTCGGCGGCGTGCATGCCGTGAATGTCTTCGGGCGAGGTCTCGACGCGCACGAGGATGACTTTCTTGCCCTGCGCCTTCATGGTCTCGGCTTCGTCGGCCGAGAACACGATCTCGCCCGACGCGGCGCCGGGCGAGGCCGGCAGGCCGGTGGCGATGATGTTGCGCTCGGCCTTCGGATCGATGGTCGGGTGCAGCAACTGGTCGAGTGCTGCCGGATCGACGCGCGTCACGGCTTCCTCGCGCGTCACGACGCCCTCATTGGCGAGCTCGACCGCGATGCGCAGCGCGGCCTTCGCGGTGCGCTTGCCGGAGCGCGTCTGCAGCATCCACAGCTTGCCCTTCTCGACCGTGAATTCGAGATCCTGCATGTCGCGGTAGTGCTTCTCGAGCGACTGGTAGATGCGGGTGAGCTGGGCGTAAGCGTCCGGCATCGCCTTTTCCATCGACGGCTTGTCCGACCCGGACGCTTCGCGCGCGGCTTCGGTGATCTCCTGCGGCGTGCGGATGCCGGCGACCACGTCCTCGCCTTGCGCGTTGATGAGGAATTCGCCGTACAGCGCCTTCTCGCCGGTCGAGGGATTGCGCGTGAACGCAACGCCGGTCGCCGAGGTGTCGCCCATGTTGCCGAACACCATCGCCTGGACGTTGACCGCCGTGCCCCAGCTTTCCGGAATGTTGTGCAGGCGGCGATAGGTATTCGCGCGCGCGTTCATCCACGATCCGAATACCGCGCCGATCGCGCCCCACAGCTGCTTGAATGGGTCCTGCGGGAAGTCGTCGCCGGTCTCTTCCTTGACGCGCGCCTTGTAGCGCTTGATCAGCTCGGCCCAGTCCTCGGCGGACAGGTCGGTGTCGAGCACGTGGCCTTTCTGTTCCTTGTGCATTTCGAGGATCTCCTCGAAATGATCATGGCCGACGCCGAGCACCACGTCGGAATACATCGTGATGAAGCGGCGGTAGCTGTCATAGGCGAAGCGCGCGTCGCCGGACGATGTCGCCAGCGCCTCGGCGGTGACGTCGTTGAGCCCGAGATTCAAGACAGTGTCCATCATGCCGGGCATGGACGCGCGCGCGCCCGAGCGCACCGAGACGAGCAATGGGTCCCTGGCGTCGCCGAACTTGCGGCCGGTGATGCGCGCGACGTGTTCGAGCGCGTCCTTCACCTGAGCCTCGAGCTCCTTCGGATAGGTCTGCTTGTTGGCGTAATAGAACGTGCAGACCTCGGTCGAGATGGTGAAGCCGGGCGGCACCGGCAGGCCCAAATTCGCCATCTCGGCGAGGTTCGCGCCCTTGCCGCCGAGCAGATTGCGCATCTCGGCCGCGCCTTCGG
>Ga0207683_10004553_pt1 | contig 11942 bp, 10 predicted proteins | sample KBSM73metaG_FD_184333 | JGI IMG/M metagenome (GOLD analysis project Ga0207683, IMG submission 184333) | Miscanthus rhizosphere microbial communities from Kellogg Biological Station, Michigan, USA - KBS M7-3 metaG (SPAdes) (version 2) | ecosystem: Host-associated > Plants > Roots > Rhizosphere >...
GATCCAGTGCACGGCAAACGACACCAGGCGCACGCCCATGTCCGGGTCGAAGCGCTTGACCGCCTTCATCAGGCCGATGTTGCCTTCCTGGATCAGGTCAGACAGTTGCAGACCATAACCGTTGTAGCCGCGCGCGACGTGCACGACGAAACGCAGGTGCGACATGACCAGACGCTTGGCCGCGTCGAGATTGTCTTCACCGTTGTAGAGGCGCGCGAGCGCCTGCTCCTCGTCGAGCGTCAATACCGGAATCTGGTGCACGGCGTTGATGTATGCATCGACGCTGCCCAATGCACTCGGAATCGGCAGGTTGTTCGCAATCACAGCAGTAGACATGCGTTCTCCTCGGTGCCCCTGGCACTGCAGTAGTCAGAGTGCCAGTTGATCGGTTAGTTCCAGCCGGCTCAGGCTGGTTTCTGTACCGAATAGTACACCAATTCAAACCCCAAGCGCAATGTTCGCCGCGGGCGGCGGCGTAGGCACTTCACCACTGTTAGTGCCGTTTGCGCGCGCGGGGTACGTCGAATGGGAAATAGTGTCACAACCTATTGATTTATAAGTATCACTGAACTTTCTTATGAGCCTGGCAGGCTGCGTCGACCCGGAGTGTTTGGGTTCGATGTTGTTTCGTCGTCTGAAAGCGCAGTTTGTCTTTTTGGGCCAGATTATGCCCGGGCGGCCGCGATGCGCTCGCCGACCTGGCGGTAGAGTTCGGCGTTTTCCCGATTGCCGCCCAGGACGCGGAGAATGCACGGCGTTGTCTGCGTATAGGGATTGCGGAAGGGGCTCTCGGCAAACGCCCGCGCGTCATCGCCAATCACCCAGAACAGCCGGCACTCGGTGTCCAGGCGCACATGCGTCGTATCGCCGAAGTGATCATGGACGTATTTGCCGGTCAAACCCTGATGATTGCCATGACCGAATCCATGCTCGATGTCATGGATGGATTGTTCCATCATGCGCTTGAGCGCTCCCGCGAACCCCATGATGGCTCCGCTGCCGACATATCGGTAGTGACTGGCCGTGGCGTCGTACTTGTGCCTGAACTCCGGCCACTGATAGGTATAGGTCCTTTCAGCAGAGACCAGGATCTCCGTATTGCAACGCAGGAACGTGTCGACGATCTGCTCTTCGGAACCTTTGACGAGCGTGTCGAAACCGCTCATGAGCAGGAACAGCCGAGTGTCGGCTACACCGCTCAGCAGCTTGCGAAGCACATAGAAGCGAGACAGGTCGGCCGCATGCTCGCAGTGCGCGAGGTGACCCGTGTCGTCGCCTACTCCGGCGAGTCGCGGCAGGAGACCATTCTTGCGAGCGGTTTCCAGGCTCCATCGGCACTGTTCGCGCAGCGCTTCTTCGTCGTCCGCGATCGCCCACAGATGGACATCCAGAAGACTGCCGTTGGCATCGACCTCGATTCGCCGTGGTCGAACTCCGGTGCGCGTCTGGTATGTGATCAGGTCATGCAGGCGATCCAGCACGTCGCGTTGGCCTTCGTCCTCGACCACGTGCGACAAGGGAGGTCTCTCCCAGGGATGCCGCAGCGTCATCGCGGTATAGGACTGCTTGAACCAGCGGGACTCGTCGCGGACAAGAAAATGTTGGCAGTAGTGAAGAAAGCGCGCCGCCGTGTATTGGTCGAAATTGCCGTGCCCGGCAGTCGGGCCGAAGGACGGGTCGACGCGCTCACGCAAGCCGCACTCCTGCGCGGCCTCCATGAATCCGTACATTTCTGCGTGATAGTCGTCCCTTTTTTCGTACTCGGCAATGGTGTGCCGCAGGTAGGCGGCACTCATGCGGTGCAGATCGCTTGCGCGAATGACCAGCGGATACATGACATGGCCATCGGCGGTCCACAGGTGGCCGTTGATGGTTCCGCGGGCGGGAATATCGGCGGGCGTGAGCGGCGCGTGCCATGTCATGTCGGGGTCGAGCAGGACGAAAGCGGCGTCGGGATCGAGCTTCGCATTGCTCATCCACCACGCGGCCAACGATCCGAGAACGCAGGGCTTGTTGAGCGGCGCGTAGTACGTTCCGTCGGGCAGGCGATCGGTGTGCGACGGGAAAATGAAGGTCACGTCCGAGCCCAACTGATAAGTGTTGTCCTCGGCACGCGCGTCGTGACTCACCAGCCGGACGATCTGGCAGCGTGACGCGTCTGGGCTCGATTTGACGGTGTACTCCAGAAACTCGCCTTGCCAGTCCTGGTACGGAACGTTGCTCGTGGAGTAGACGATGTAGAAGTCCGCGGCGACGTCTACCGTCCCCACGAGCCGCATGTTCATCGGTGAGCGAAGCATCGGCGAACCTGGGTGAGTGGACGGGCTGCCAGAGAGGGAAGACCGAGAGTCGTGATCAATATCCAAAATCAAAACCCAAGTTTAGAAGACGTCGACACGAAGAACACGAAGAAAAGCGAAGGACACGAAGAAAAGCGCAAGATCGAGTTCAAGATCAGGAGCGGTACACGGAGAACACGGAGGAAGAGGGAGAACTCGGAGAGAAGCAGATTTTTAAATCCGCCTTGGCTTCCGCTTTTCTCCGTGTTCTCCGTGTTCTCCGTGGTTCAATCTTTGTTTTGGTCCTTCGGTCGACGATGAACCTCACTCCTCACTTGAGCTTCTATCCATCGATAGGTGCGCTCCAAGCCTTCGCGCAACGGCCGGCTTGGCGCCCATCCGAGGCGTTCGCGTATCAGGCGGTTGTCGGAGCGGCGTCCGCGCACGCCGAGAGGACCGTCGATATGATGGATCGCTAGCCGCTTGCCGGCAATTTCCATGATCACGTGCGCGAGACCGTCGATCGATATCATCTCCTCGGAGCCGATGTTGAGCGGTTCGGTGCAGTCCGATCGCATCAATCGCTGAACTCCGTCGAGGCACTCGTCGATGTGGAGAAATGAGCGCGTCTGCTGGCCGTCGCCCCAGATCTCGATGGCGCTGCCCGGCGCAGTCATCGCAATCTTGCGGCAGAGTGCTGCCGGCGCCTTCTCGCGACCGTCGTTCCAGGAGCCTTCGGGACCGAAGACATTGTGAAAGCGCGCGATGCGCACGGTCATGCCGTGGTTGCGCGCATGGGCGAGGTAGAGCCGCTCGCTGAAGAGCTTTTCCCAGCCGTAATCGCTGTCGGGCGCAGCAGGATATACGCTTGACTCACTGCAATCGGGATGGTCGGGATCGAGCTGATTGCGAGCGGGGTAGATGCAGGCGGACGACGCATAGAAGATGCGTCCTATCGCTGCCAACGCGCAAGCGCTCAGCATGTTCAGATTGATCTGTGCGGAGTTGCGCATGATGTCGGCGTCGTGCAAGCCGGAGAAGATGAAGCCGGCCCCGCCCATGTCGGCAGCGAGCTGGTAAACCTCGTCGAAGCCCCCGGCAAGCGCCGCGGCGCAGACCTGCGCATCGCGCAGGTCACCGACGATGAAATCGTCGGCGGCCGAGGGCGAGTAGCGCGGCCGCTGCACATCCACCGCGCGAACCCAGACACCTTGAGAGTGCAACCGCGCGACGAGGTGGCTGCCGATAAAGCCGCCACCGCCCGCGACCAGCGCACGTTTCGCCGTCATACCCGGTCCAGCCTCAATGCGCCGACGTTGCTGAGGCGCTCGATCACCGCGGCGATTTCGTCACGCAGGCTGCCCGGCGGCTTCGCGAAACGCGCCTCGACGTCGCGATGGATCTCGGCGAGGCTGCGCGTGCCGTCGCAGCATTCCCAGATCGCGGCGCCCGACGCATCGACCGTCACGGTGTCCGATCGTCCCGGGACGTCGAGAAAAAGCTGGCCGAGGATCTTCGCCTCGCGCACGCGCGGGTGCCGGCACGGCCGCAGGAACGCAAGATCGGCGCCCTCCTTGCGGCGCGCGGCGAACTCGGCGAGCGTCGTCAGGAACTCGCGGCCGATGCCCGGCGCCGCGTGCTTCGCCGCAACGACGTCCCCGCCGCCCCAGGTGCCCGCGTCCCATACGGTTTTTCCCCTGGCCGAGGCGATCGGCCGGCGATAGTCGAGAATCGGGGCCGTGCCGGTCTTCGCGCCGGTTCCGACGGTGAAGTCCGTCACCGTGTGGACGATGCCGGCCTCCGCGGCGGCAATGGCGTAGGCGATGGCATCGGCATCCTCGCGCGGGCCTTGTGTACCGACGTTCGTTTCGGGACGGATGATGCTCATCATCTCGAGCCAGCGCGGCGCGATCCGGCGCAGATCGCTCGAGTGGATCAGCAACGGCAGCGTCACCGCGGGCAGCGTGAGCGTGCGGTCCACGCAGCACAGGTCGAGGAACTTGAAGGCCGGTCCGAGGCCGAACGGGCCGTCGCCGCGCGGCAGTCCATCCCACGCCATCGCTTGTGCCGTTCCGCGCACGGCCTCGTGCGTGACGGGAGCCCGGAAGATGCTGCCCTGAGCGAGCAGCAGCACGCTGCCTTCGATGCGCTCCGTGAACAGCCATTCGAGCAACGACGCCGCGACGTCGTAGGGCGGATACGCATCGCCGGTGAAGGGATGCGACGACCAGCTCGTCGTGCGCACGACACGCGCGAGCCGATCGCTCGGAAGCGTGTCGCCCGGTCTGCAGGCGACGAGGCGCACCAGCTCGCCCGGCTGCCGGACGTGGCCCCAGGAATACTCGAGCAGCTCCGCCTGCCAGGGCGCCTGCGCGAGGAGGTCGACAGGATGGGCCGATGTGCAGAAGACGGTGAAGATCACGGCGCGCTGCTTCGCGCGAGGCCGGCATCGAGGAACTGCGGCGCGACGACGCCGCAGCGGAAATGGCCCCAGCCGAACGTCGCGTCGGGATTGGCGACTGTGGCGCGCTGCAGCCACGAAGTGATCGCGAAGCGGCAGTCTGCGAATTCCCCCGACGGGCAACGCGCCGGCATCGCCTCGTGGAATTCCAGGCTTGGAAACACGACCATCCGATTGGGCAACGGCTCGATCGTCGTGAAGGTTTCCGCCGGCCGGCGCGATCCGCCCTCCTCCTCGATGCAATCGTACAAACGCAGGTTTCCTCCGGCAAAGCCGCGCGGCTCGCGAAACAGGTAGTACACGCAGGAAAGCACGCGCGGGATATCGGGCCCGTCGTCGCAGTGCACTTTGTAGAATTGGCCGTTGCTCGCGGCGGTGAGCTGCGATTCGACTTCGCGCAGCGGAAACATCGGGATGCCGAAAGTTCGGGCGAGCAGAGGGAACCAGATCAGCAAGCGGTTCTGGAGCAGCCGGCTGTGTACCGTACCGCCGAAATGCATCACGACCTGATTCTGTCGATACTCCGGCTTGTACGTGCTGCCGTTATCCGTGCTGACCTGGCCCGTCTTGAACTCATCCTCGGCCGCAAGCGCCAGGGCGAGGAGCTCGCGATATTCGCCGGGCCCGAGAAAATCATCGACGATCGCGTATTGCGGGCGGCGCAGGCGAAAGGCAGTACCTGTTGCCCGCGTGACCGGCTTTTGCAGTTCGAGCACGACCGGCGGCTCGCTGACGACCGACACGACCTGCGACGCGCGGACCGTGCACGCGGCCTTGCCGCCGCCGAGCGGAAGCTGCAGCAGCCTGTCGGCCGCCGGAAGCGCGGCCATTGCTGCGTAAAGATCGAGCAGTTCCCGTGCATCCTCGGGCAACGTGATCCGGTGCAGATCGCCGCCGACGAGGCGCACGGAAAGTTCGACGGTGCGTGCTTGCGCAGTCATGGGTACTCTGCGGGCCATGCATCGGCCCATTGGGTAATGAGGCGTGCGGCCTCTGGCGGGCGAGTCCAATCCAGTCGGGCAACCGGCCGCCGTTCGACGATCCGGCACAGATGTCCGATCGCGCGATGGCGGTCGTCGACCGCGAGCAGCGTCCCGATCAACGCTGCCACCGTGGCTGCCGGCGAAGCCGCGGCGATCGTGTCCCTGGCGTGCAGCGGCGGCTTGCTCGCGACGACGAGCCCTGCGAGCGGCGTGCGTTGCGCGGCGAGCGGAACGATCGTCAGGTCGTCGACGTTCACCGCGCACAGGGCGTTGTCCAGCACGTCCCAGCCTTCCAGGCCCAGTGCCCGCCGTAGTGGAGCGTCTGCGACTTCGCCGGCGAGCATCAGACCGCGACCGGAACGCACGAACGCCTTCGCTGCCAGCCAGACGAACTGCTGTCTTGCCCGTGCGAAGGTCGTCACGATCTCGCCCCTCAGCACGTCGGCGAGGCGCGCTTCCTCACACACGATGCCGTCCGTCCGGCCGCGGCGGTCTATCCGCCAGCTCGTGCCCGTTCTGACGACTTCGAGATGGGCGATCACGTTGGTCGATTCCCCGGCGTAATGCGCCCGGATCATCTGCCCCAATCGCTGCAGCACCGGAACGTCGGTGGAGCGCACGACAATCCGCAGGCCCTCGAAGGACACCGCGAGAACGGATTTTTCGCGCACGGCAGCCGCGCGCGGCGACGAGGTCGCATTGGATTGAAGTTGCCGTCGACAAGCGAGCGCGCCCGTCGCGACCGCGTCCGGCGTCAGGAAACTCTCGGGCCATTCGCGCATCCATGCCGGATTCAGCAGCTGGCTCACCCGGTTCCACGAGTACGGCCCTTCGTACTTCTCGACCATCTCGCCGCGATCGAGCGCGATATTGTTGCTCGGGGCATGGCGCCCTCGCTCCACGGGTTGACCCGGATCGGGCAGTTCGTTCCAGAGAAAGCGAAACGCCTCCGGCTTGCCGCGATTGCCGCGGTAACGCTGGATCAGTGACGTGAAGGTGCTCGTCATCGTGCCGACGAATTCCTTCGATTCGGCGGCGACCAGCTGCGAAAGATAGGCGAGGCTCAGGCTGTCCGTGCGCGGAAGCTCGGCGAACTGGGCGCCGTAGTGATCGAGGATGTGCCAGTCGATGAAGAAATGGCGAGGATAGGCAAGCCTGATCTCGTCGAAAAACGGATCGTCGCGCTCGTCGGTCAGGATCACCAGCGGTTCGCCGCGCGAGAAAAGCGCATCCATGGCCTCGATCGCTTCGCGCGGCTTGCGCTCGAGCGTCGTGACGCCAAACGTCGCCTTGAAGTCGCCGCGTCGCATGTGCACCGCGTTGAAGGGTCCGATGTCGCGGGCAACGCGTGCGGCGAGTTCCGCGAACGGGCGCTTTGCCTGCATGCGCTGCAGCATTCGATACACCGACGCGCGCGTCGCGTCGTCGAGGTAGAACTGGTAGCCGTAGAAGCCCAGGTTGTTGCGATGCTGGCTACTGTCCGGGACCAGCGGCGTCTCGGAGACCCGCAAAACCGGCACACGCTCGTGCTTGCCCGCGACCGTCACCCACTCGCGGCCGCGCGCGAAGCTGCGGGCATCATGGGTCGACACGTCGAGAGTCTTCGGAAACCGGAACGCGAGCTCGCCCAACGAAAGGTTCGTCAATTCGACGCACTCGAGTCCGTCTAGCGCGACCGCATCCGGTTCGGTCCAGGGCACGGGCATCTCGATCAGGTCGGTGACGCGGCTCCCCTGCCGGTTGTCGACGCGGCCGTCGTAGGCGAGGAGGTTGGCTTGCGGCGGCCGGTTGCAGTCGAGAACGAGCGTGCGTTCGGTCAAGTGCGCGAGCACCACGCCGACCTCGATCGACATGATTGTGTTGGTCAGTCCCGCGCGACCTGACTGGTAGTTCGTATAGAAAAGGTAACGCATCCGCATCTACTCGGCTTCGGCCGGCTGATAGTGGACGAAGATGCCGGCGTAGAACTCGCCGTCGAGCGGATACGGGCGCCCGTGCGCCAGGCGCATCCCTTCGTAGAACACGAACTCTCCTGGCTCGATGACAACCTGGCTCGCGTTGCCGTCGACGTCCTCCATATGCAGGGGCCACGGCGAGTCGAGCGCGCGATCCACGCACAGCGTGATGCTGAAGACGAGCGACGTCCGATCGACATGGGTGTGCAGGTAGGCGCCGCGCTGGTAGCAGCGGATGCCGTAGCACGCCGACGTTTGCAGCGGCATGCCGGCCCACGCCTCCGTGATCGGCTTCAGGTCCTGCGCAAGCTGCGCGTTGAACGCGGCATCCTCGAACACGAGGCTGGGGATGGTCTGGCGGGCGACGCTGCCGATCTCCTCGCCGACGTTCTCCGTGCGGAAGCGGGCGATGTTGGCCTGGAAGTGCGCGACGATCCGCTCGTACACCCGCGGATCGAGTCTCTCCTTGCGGAATCCCCGCCCGAAGTACTTCGCTTCGGCCTGCATCCGCGCGCACTTTTCGCGCAGCGCTTCGGGCCGTTCCATCTCGCGGACCAACATTGATTTGGCTGCGCGGCCGTGGCCGTCAGACTGCCGGTGCTCCATGGAGCCTCCTGCTCGCCACCATCGCCAATTCGAAAAAGCGCCGCTCCACGTCGGTTTTCGCGACCGCGAGGAAGCTCCCCAGGTCCTCGCGCAGGAAATCGCGATCGCGGAAGAGTTGCTTGTGCCAATGCGACCCGGCAAACGGCGCCCCCTGGCGATCGTTGATGTCGGCGTAATAGTGAAAGAACGAACCCGGCGCCACGTCGGCCTGCTCGGGTATGGGGACTGCGAATTGCGGATCGTCGAGCAGCGCATAGTCGATGCCGTTCGCCGTAAGCGACATGGCGAAGCACGCCATCTCCGCCATCCAGACCTGGTTGTCCGGCAGGTTCGCGATCTTGCCCAACTGGTAGACCACCTGTGCGAAGCGGAAGCAGTCCTGGATCACCTTGGCGTTGCGCAGCGTGCTGCCGGTCAGGAACACCGAGACGGCGCCGCGGCGCAATTCGGTGTTGCAGCCGAGAGCGGCGAGCAGCTTCTGCAGGTCGATGCCGTAGTCCTCGCTCCCGCGGCTCAGGAACAGCCGGTCGCCGACGATATTGTTCGACGCCATCGCGTTCCGCACGGGAAAGAGGTCCTCCCGCAAGCTGCCGAACAGGAAAAGGTCAGTATCCATCAGGCAAACGACGTCGTCGCCATCGACGTGCGCGGCGATGGCCCTCAGCGCTTCGACCCGGTTGAGTGCAGCGTAGCCCCCACGACCCGCGGCGTAGTCGATGGCGTGGCTGTGCGCGTGATTGGTACTCGCGATCGATTGCACGCCGTAGACATCGAGCAGGCGTGCCATCTCGGCGGAAAAATCCACATGGTCGTTGCACACGACCACGGTGATGTCCCAGCCGGCGGGGAGTTGGCCCTGCAGCGATTCGAACAGGATCGCCAACTGCCAATGAAAATACGGACGATCTTCGACACCGAAGACAAACCGGACGCGGCGGCCGCCGCCGGGAGCCGCGGCAGGCGCCGTCGCGGAGGCATCGGAGCGCACGCCAAGCGCCGGCGGCTCGAGTTCGACCAACCCGAGACCATGGAAGCGCAGCAGCGCTTCGGTGATGTCGGCAAGCATGCCGACATCTTCGCCGTCGAAATGGGAGCGCAGCGCGCGCAGCATGTCGAGCGGCGTATGCAGGCCGTCGCACAGCTCCCAGATGAGGGCACCGGATTCATTGAGCGCGTGCGAGTGTCCTTCGCCATGCGGCACGAGGACGACCTCCCCGGCGACGCGATACGCGGCAAAGCCGGCCCGCTGTCTGGGCCGGGTCGCCAAACCCGTACGAGTTCTTGCATCCATGGCGCTGCGTGAATCTTACTTGGCGCCGCCTTGTCGGTCGGGATCGGGTTTGTCGACCTTCGGTTTGCCGACCTTGACGTCGACGACCTGATCCTTCAACACCTTGGCCGCGGCAGCGGCCAGTGCGCCGCCGAGCACGGCAATGCCGCCCAGCCCCAGCGCCGGGGCCGGGGAGAGCGCAGGATTCAGTCCAACAGCATTACTTCCTCCTCCGATGAGTCTCGCCTGCGCGCGGGCCTGCGGCGGAATGTCGCCGTCGAAATCGTCGCGGAAAATCGTGTCCGCCGGCGCTGGTCCTACGGTCGGGGCGGCAGTCGGCGCCGCAGTCGGCGCCGCAGTCGGTGCCGCAGTCGGTGCCGCAGTCGGTGCTGCCGTCGGTGCTGCCGTCGGCGCCGCGGTCGGTGCTGCCGTCGGTGCCTCGGTCGGCGCTGCTGTCGGCGCTGCTGTCGGTGCCGCAGTCGGCGCTTCTGTCGGTGCTGCAGTCGGAGCCGGTGTTGGGGCTGGTGTTGGGGCAGGCGTCGGAGCCGGTGTCGGAGCCGGCGTTGGAGCCGGCGTCGGTGGAGGAGGTAAACTAAAAGGCGGCGGCAGAGGAGCCGAAAAGGCCGTCTCGTAACCTACGGCGGCCACCACGGGCACCGACAGGATCACTGGACTGATCCAGCGTACCAGTGCATCACGACGAGTGATCGGACGGGAGAACGCGGGTTGCGACGACGCCTCGGGCGTGCCGATATCGGCATGCGAATCGCTCGCCTCGAGCTCCTGGCGAAGCGCCTCGATTTCGGCAAGCAACTGCGCGCGCGTCTTGTCCTTACGTTCGTCGGTCATCGGTAGCCCCCTAACGCTTGAAGACGCTAGTCCAGCAGGTCGGTAGCCGCCGCTGCCACAGCGCGTAAATAGTACACGAGTACTGCACGCGAAGCATATGAAGGTCCCGATCTTTCCAGATATAACCTGATTAGGTTAGATGGCTCCAAGAATGGTCGACGCCAAAAGCGGACAACTACGACCCATCGCGATCGCAGGCATGGGAATCTTGAGGGGATCGTGCACCCATCCTGCAGCGACTCGACTCCGCCCGAAGCATGCGAAGGCTGTCGACCTTTGAACCTGATCAGGTCAGAACGCGCTCGGAGTAAGCGACAATGGGTAAACCTGCCGCCACAGGAGTCCCGATGCACGAAGACCCGAACAACATCCATGCGCTTTGGGATGAACTGACCGAATTTTCCTTCAGTGGATACGGCGACGCGCTCAAGCACATGTTGAAGGCGGCCAGTACGGCTCCGTGCGCGAGGACTGCGACGACATCCTGGCGCGCTCTGCAAAGTTAGGACAGCCGTGAGGCTCATCAGCATGTCGCTCTTCGGCAACGATCTGCTCTACAGCGGCGGTGCCTTGGAGAACGCCGATCTCGTGCGCGAGGTGTATCCCGGCTGGCGGTTGAGGATCTACGTAGAAGCCGGTCACGCCGCGATTCCCCTTCTGCGCCGTCGTGACATCGACGTGGTCGAAGTCGAGGAAACGACCGGGGATCCCGCGCTCCGTTACCTGCACACCCTGACGCGCTTTCAGGCCGCGGCTGATCGCAATGCCGAGTGCGTCGTTTTCCGCGATGCCGATTCGCGCTTGAACGTGCGCGAGGCAGCCGCGGTCGGCGAGTGGCTGGAAAGCGGGTGCGCCCTCCACATCATGCAAGACCACCCGGTGCATACCGATCCGACGTATCCGATTATGGCCGGCATGTGGGGGGTGCGCGGCGGCCGCCTCGATCGCATCGCCGAATGGATGGCTCCGTGGCGCGCGCAAGCGTGGTGGCGCACCGTCGATCAAGGCTTCCTGGCCGACGTCGTGTATCCGGCGTTCACCGCGGCGGATAGATGCGAGCACGGCACGCTGACCGCGACAGCGCGGCCGTTTCCGACACATCCGCCGTATGCCGGCTTCGTTGGCGAGACGATCCCGGTCGCCGACTCGACCGCGCGTTTGATCCGCGAGGCGATGCGAGAGAGAAAGCCGCATCGGCGCGCCAACGTGTGCTCCACCGATCTCGATGACGAGCTGCTGCTCTACGTGCCGCGCAGTCACGCTTCGGTCCTGCTGAACAAAAGCGCCTCGATGATCTGGCATCTGTGCGACGGCACGCGCTCGCTCGGCGATCTCATCGCCGCCCTGCGTGCGGAGTACGGCGCCTCCGACGAGATGGACGAGGAGATCGAGGCAACGGTGTTGCGCCTCGCCTCGGAAGGCGTTCTCCGGCTCGCTTGAGGAAGCTCGCGGCTTAATCGGGCGACATGCGCGACTTCTACTCGTTCTTGTTGCCGATCGTGGCTCGGGCGTGGTCGAGGATGGGAATACGAGTCGATT
>Ga0207683_10004554_pt1 | contig 11938 bp, 8 predicted proteins | sample KBSM73metaG_FD_184333 | JGI IMG/M metagenome (GOLD analysis project Ga0207683, IMG submission 184333) | Miscanthus rhizosphere microbial communities from Kellogg Biological Station, Michigan, USA - KBS M7-3 metaG (SPAdes) (version 2) | ecosystem: Host-associated > Plants > Roots > Rhizosphere >...
ATCTTGAAATACCACTGGTTCAGCATGCGCCGCACCACGTCGGCGCCGCAGCGCTCGCACTTCCCGGCGATGACCTGCTCGTTGGCCAGGACAGTCTGGTCGACCGGGCACCAGTTCACGTAGCCGTCACGCCGGTAGGCCAGGCCACGCTCGTAGAACCGCAGGAACAGCCACTGGTTCCAGTGGTAATAGGCGGGGTCGCAGGTCTGCAGCCGCCGGCTCCAGTCGAACGAGGTCGCGTACCGCCGGAAGGAAGCGGCCTGGGTCGCGATGTTGGCGTAGGTCCAGTCGGCTGGGTGCGAGTTGTTCCTGATGGCAGCGTTCTCGGCGGGCAGGCCGAAGGCATCCCAGCCGATCGGGTGCAGCACGTTCTCGCCGCGCAGGAAGTGGTAGCGGGCGAGGGCGTCGCCGATGGCGTACGCCTCGGCGTGGCCCATGTGCAGATCACCCGATGGGTACGGGAACATGTCCACCAGGTAGAAGCGCTCCCGCGGATCGGCGGTATCTTCGCTGGCGCGGAATGGTTCTAGCTCCGCCCAGCGCGCCTGCCACTTTTCCTGCACGTCACGGGGGTCATAGCGCTGCGCCAGGTCGGCGCTCTCGGCCGCTGTCATCGTTTCCTCACCATTGATTCGGTCCGGCCCCTGCGAGTGATAGTCACCTGCAATGAAAACGCCCCTCGAGACGAGGGGCAGCCGCGCCAACGACGGTAGGTCAGCGCGGCTAGGTAAGAAGCAGCCGGACGGCACGCATGCGCACAGGATAGCGCACGTGCCGCGCATCCGCCGTCACCCTCGCACGTCCGGAGCACGCCGTGGGCTGGCTCGTATGCAGGGCTGGCGCGGGCGCCCCGGCGAGCGCGGGGAGGGCTAGCCCGCCGCCGATTCAGTGGTTGTGACGTTCTACCGAATCTGTTCGGCAGGACGCCACGTTCACGGAAAACTGGAAACACCCAAAGACGCTCGAACGGTGCATTTCGGGCGTGCGGCTGGTGAGGGGATTGGGGGTGATGCGCAGGGAGGGGACGTCGATGGTGATATCCGGGAGCACGCTGGCCAGCCGGACGGTACCGCGGATGCGCGCCGCGGAGGAAGCCAGTCCTTCCGGGCCGGCCCCGGCGGGGCGGTCAGCTGCGGCGGGGCGGGAAAACCGGCCCGTTCGGTAACTTAACCGGCGAGCACCCGGGGCTGATCCCAGTCGGGCCGCAGCGGCATCCCCGACCTCCCGTCCGCGGCCAGCCGCACCCCCAGCACCTGGTGCAGCTCGATGTGGTTGCGGTCGAACCCGAGCCGCGAGCCGGCCATGTACAGCCGCCACACCCGGGCGGTGCCCTGGCCGACCTCCTGGACCGCCTCGGTCCAGTGCTTGTCCAGGTTGGCACACCAGGCGGCCAGCGTCTTGGCGTAGTGCTCGCGCAGGTTCTCCTCGTGCCGAACCTCGAAGCCGGCGTCGTGCATATGCGAGATCAGGTAGCCGGGGCCCTCGAGCTCGCCGTCGGGGAAGACGTACCGGTTGATGAACCCGCGCAAACGGACGGCAGGCTCGGTGTTGTCCGGCCGGGTGATGCAGTGGTTCAGCAGCCGCCCGCCTGTCTTCAGCTTCCCGAACAGGAACGAGAAGTAGGACGGCAGGTTCTGCTTGCCGATGTGCTCGGTCAGACCGATCGAGCTGACCGCGTCGAAACCGGTCTCCGGCACATCGCGGTAGTCCAGGTGCCGCACCTCGGCGAGCTTGGACAGCCCTTCGCGCTCGATGGCGGCCTGGGCCCAGGCCGCCTGCTGGGCGGATAGCGTGACGCCGAGGGCCTTGACGCCGTACTCCCGCGCCGCGTGCATCACCATGCCGCCCCACCCGCACCCGACATCGAGCAGCCGCATGCCTTCCTTGAGCGCGAGCTTGCGGGCGACCAGGTCGAACTTGTTCGCCTGCGCCTCCTCCAGGCTCGCGTCCTCACGCGGATAGCAGGCGCACGTGTACGCCATCGACGGCCCGAGCACCCACTCGTAGAACCGGTTGGACACGTCGTAATGATGCGAGATGGCCTGGGCGTCACGCCTCTTGGAGTGCAGCCGGCCGGTCAGCCAGCGGCGGGCCTGAGTGACTTCCTGCGGCGGCGGCGCCATCCGGTGCACCAGGAGCTTGGGACCGCCGAGGGCTTGCAGCAGGCGCAGCTTCTCCCCCACGCCCAGGCTGATCGACTGGGCCTTCGTCATCCTGGACAGGGCCTCGTACATGTCCCCTTCGACGTCCAGCTGCCCGGCCACGTAGGCCCGGGCCAGCCCGAGCCCTCCCGGAGCCTGGGCCAGGTAGGCCACGGCCGCCGGCGAGCGGACCGTGATCTTCACCGAAGCTCCGGCCTGCCCGGCATGGCTGCCGTCGTAGGCCGTGAACTCCACCGGGGCGTCCGGCCCCACGAATGACTCGAAGACCTCAGCCAGTGCCATCGCATCCGTTCCTTTCGGTCAGCGTCCCGTGACGCACTTCTCATACAGGCCGAGCAACCGGCCCTCGCCGTCGTAGGCGCGCTTGAGGGCGCGGTACGCCTCGCCGTTGTAGAGCTGGTAGAACTCGTCCTCGGGATAGAACGACGTGGAGTACAGCGACTTGTGCCCGCCCAGCAGGCTGACCTCGTCCTCGACGAGGCGGTTGTAATAGCCGTCTGCCTGGTCCCGTAGATCCCCGGGCAGCGGCACGGTCCCCCAGAACCCGAAGTTCACGTACACCTCGCCAGGCTTGAGCGGGTAGAGGGGCCAGGAGCGCTCGCCGCGCAGCCGCAGCGGGCACATCCATACCGGACTCATCCCCACATTTGCCGCAAAATACCGCAGGAACTCGGCACCGCGTTCGACTGGGATCTCCACGTCCTGGATGACCGCCTCACGGGACGGGAGGTGCCGCTTCCGCGTCAGCGCGCCGCTCAGGCCGTAACGGCGGTCCAGGGCGACCAGCTTCCTGTACACGTCCGAGCGCCGGTAGCGCCGCGGCCACAGCATCCTGACCAGCGGTTTTTGTACTCCGAATGGCCGTGAGCACCAGAACCAGTCGGTGTCCCAGCGCCACAGGTAGTCGCGGATGGTGAGAAAGTCCTCCTTATCCCTGCGGACCGACTGGTAGTAGATCTGCTGGCCGGTGTAGTCGCTGCGCCACGGGGCCACGTCGCTGTACGCGCCGACGGTGAGGTACAGCTCGTCGGGCGCGAACGCGGTCCCGTCCACGAAGTCCGCCTTGTGGCCGCGGTAGCTGCCCTCGGCGGCGATCTGGCTGACGGCTTCCATGCAGGCTTCGGCGCTGTCGAACGGGAAGTGGCGCAGGTGCACGTAGGGCCGGACCGGCTCGAGCTCGATGGTGAGAGACAGGCTGTAGCCGAGCGTCCCGTAGGAGTTCGGGAAGCCGCGGAACAGGTCGGCGTGCTCGTTGTCGTCGGTGGCGACGACAACGCGGCCGTCGCCGGTGAGGATCTCCAGCGCGGTGACGGACTCGTGTGGCATGCCGTTGCGCAGCGAGGTGGATTCGATGCCGAGGCCGGTGACCGCGCCGCCGAGGGTGATCGTCTTGAGCTGGGGCACCACCAGCGGCATCAGCTGGTGCGGGAGCGTGGCGTCGCAGAGGTCCTCGTAGGTGGTCATGCCCCCGACGCGGGCTGTCCTGGTAACCGGATCGACGCTCAGCACGTGGCCGAACGCGGAGACGTCGAGCTCGGCCGTTGCGCCCGCTGTGGCGTCGCGGAACCTGAACAGGTTGGACGTACGCTTGGCCAGCCGAACCGGCGCATCGGGCGGCAGGGCCGCGTAGGCCTGGACAAGCCGGGCGACCTCGGCTTCGTGCACGCCAGAGGTCGTGCGGGCATCCAACACGGGCATCCTTCCGGTAAAGGGCTGTTACCTATTATGGAAACGGCCGCGGACGGACAAAAGACCGAGATCCGTACTGAGCCGGACGAACATCTCAGGCAGTGTATCCCTCAGATCTTTTGACATGGCCCTGGCCTCAATGTTCACCCGTCGGGTCCGGGTCGTGGACATCGGGGTCCAGCTCGTGGTCATGGTCGCCGTCCGGGTCATCCTCCGCGTCGTCGTAGCTGGCGGCCACCTCCTCCGGGGTCATCGGCAACCGGGCCAGCGACGGCGGCGCCCCGGCCGTGATCACCTGCCGGAGCAGCAGGGCCATCGAGTACCGCGTGTCGTCGGCGAGCGCCCGGTCGAGCGCTACGTTCGCCAGCGCTCCGTCGCCGGCCTGCCACGCTACGAACGCCAGCAGGGACGCGGGAGCGGCCACGTACCCGGGCTGCGCCCGCCGGGTCACGTCGATCCACAGCCGCCGGTGCGCGTCCAGGTACGCCGGGTCCATCCGGGCCCAGGCGTCGTCCCTGACCCGCAGGTCACGCAGTGCCACCGTGATCCAGGCGAGCTGGTAGTCGGTGGCGTACCTGCCGCCGCCGCGGTAGGTGGCGATCATCGCACCCACCGCGTTCAGCCCCGCGGCGGCGATCATCTGCCGCGCGGCGCCCAGGCGGGCGGACTTGCGGACCTTGCCGAGCAACTGGCCGGCGTGCCGCTCGGCCCGCCGGGTGGCCTGGCGCATGGAGTCAGCGTCGGCCCCGGCCAGCGGCGCGACCTGCGCCGCCACCTCGGTCCGGTCGGCGAGCACGGCCATTCCCGCGGCGGCCATGGTGGCCGCGGCGGGGCTGGCGGCGGGATCGAAGGGCGTGCCGGCCGCCGGGCAGCAGGCCTCGTCGCCGCATGCGTAGGACCAGTAGCGGCCGCCCTCGACCCGGAGGACGTCTCGCAGCGTGATCCCGGCCTCCCCGGCCGCGTCGCGCAGCGCGTACGCGACCGGGTCGACCAGGGTTTCGGTCCCGTATCCGACCGCCGTCATCGCCTCCAGCTGCTGCGAGCCGACGATGCCGACGGCGTGCGCGGCGATGTCCGCGGCCACCCCGGCGCCCGGCGGGTCGGGCAGGTCGTAGCGGAGGGTGACCTTGACCCGGCCGCGCGGCGGCTCGGTTCCCATCACCACCAGGCTGGCCTGCGGCACGAAGCCGAGCAGGTGCGGCACGATGGCGAGCAGTTCGGCCGGCGAACCCGGGCGGACCGGCACCTGGGCTGGCTCGGGGCCGGGCTCGCTGTCGGGGTGGCCGAGCTGCCACGGGAAACGGGAATCCGGCTGGGGGCGCGGGGAGTCATCACCCGCGGTGAGCATTTGTACCATTCCGTCAGCATGCGGCGCGCGGGCGGCGCGGCCCGAGCACCATTTTGACGCCTGTGGATAACCCGATGGGTTATCCACAGGCTGGCGGCGCGATTTGACAATCAGCGCCGCTAGACCATCAGGTGGTGTCGTCCAGCCAGGAACGGAGCAGATACCGGTCGATCGAATCCTCGCGCCCCAGGCGACCGGCCGCCCTGGCCTGCTCGGTGAGCTCGGCGCGGGTAAACCAGCGGGCCTCGATCACTTCCTCGCCGTCGACGTGAACGGTCTGCGCCAGCGCGGTGGCCCGGAATCCGACCATCAGCCCGGACGGGAACGGCCAGCCCTGCGAGGCCATGTACGTCACCGGCCCGACGGGCACGCCCGTCTCTTCGGCGACCTCGCGTCGCACCGCGTCCTCCAGGCTCTCGCAAACCCCGACGAACCCCGCCAGGGTCGAGTACGACCCGGGGGCCGAACCCTTGTGCCGGGCCAGCAGGCACTTGCCCTGGCTCTCGACGAGCATGATCACCGCGGGCTCGACCCGCGGGAAGTGCAGGCGCGCGCACGCCTCGTTCCGGCACGTCCTGAGGTGCCCGCCGTGGCCAATGCGGGTCGGGGACCCGCAACTGCCGCAGTAACGCTGATGGCGATGCCAGTACAGGATCCCGCGCGCGTATCCCAGCAGGGCGGCCTCGGCCGGGCTGAGCGTCCCGACCAGGGCCCGCACGTCCAGGACCCGCTCCCCGCCGGCCGCCGCGGCGGCCGCGGATTCCCCGGCTTGCGACAAGTCGGCCGCGAAGATCCCGCCGTGGTCGTCGAGGCCGAGGAACACCACCTCGGCCGCTGAATTCAGCACGGCTCCCGCCGCCGCCGTGGCGGCTGGCACGATGACGGGGACGGCGGGCTCGCCGGACACGACGCACTGATCGCGCCACATCGGGATCAGCCGAGTGCCTGAGCTCTCCAGGGTCGCGTCGACCCAGCCCGGTTCGGTCCGCTGATTGGCGGCCCGGTCGATGACGCCGCCGGAGTAGGCCAGGACGGTTTCTGCGGATTCACGCCGGCCCGTGGAGGTCATGACCTACAGGCTGATACCGAGGAGCGCGTCGACGGTGGCCGTGACCAGGCGGGCGCCGGCCAGGTCCTCGGCCGTGATGCGGGTGGGGGGCTCGGCGACCAGGGTGTCGGCCCAGTGGTCCACGATGGCGAGCGCGCCAGGGGCGTCGAGGTCGTCGCGCATCCGCGCGCGCACACCGGACAGCACCATCTCGGCTGCGGCCGCCGGGGCCACGCCGGGAGTGACGGGTTCGGGAGCGGCGGCTTCGGCGCGGGCCAGGGCCGCGCGCCAGCGGGCCAGCCGGACCTGGGCGTCGCCCAGGACGGCGTCGGTCCATTCCCAGTCCGAACGGTAATGGTGAGCAAGCAGGGCCATCCGGATGGCCATCGGGTCCACCCCATCGGCCAGCAGCCTGCTCACGAAGACCAGGTTCCCCAGCGACTTGGACATCTTCTCGCCGTGGTAGCTGACCATCCCGGCGTGCACGTACACCCGCGCGAACGGGTGGTCGGCCGGCGAGAGCGCGACCCGGGCGTGCGAGGCGCTCATCTCGTGGTGCGGGAATACGAGGTCAGAGCCGCCGGCCTGGACGTCGAAGGAGTCACCGAGGTACTCGGTGGCGATCGCCGCGCACTCCACGTGCCAGCCGGGCCTGCCGCGCCCGAACCGGGAGTCCCAGGCCGGCTCGCCGGGCCGTTCCGCCCGCCAGACCAGGACGTCGAGCGGATCCTTCTTGCCGGGGCGGTCCGGGTCGCCGCCGCGCTCGGCAGCGAGCTCGGCCATCTCGGCCGGGCCGTACCCGCAGGCGGTGCCGGGCCCGGACAGGGAGCCGAACCCGGGGTCCGCCGACCTGGCGAAGTACACGTCCTCGTCCACGTTGTACAGGGCGCCCCGGTCGGCCATCCGGGCGGTGAACCGCTCGATGACGGGCAGCGCCTCGACCGCGCCGATCAGGTGGGTCGGAGGCAGGACGCGCAGCGCCTCCATGTCCTCGCGGTACCGTTGCGTCTCCCGCCGGGCCAGCTCACGCCAGTCCTCGCCGTCCCGTTCGGCCCGTTCGAGCAGGGGGTCATCGACGTCGGTCACGTTCTGCACGTAGACGACCGTGTACCGGCCCTGGGTTTCGGAGGCCTCCGGGGTCTCCGGGCGCGCGTCGAGCCAGGCCCGGACCAGCAGGTCCCAGGCGGTGTAGGTAGCGGCGTGGCCCATGTGCGTCGCGTCGTACGGAGTGATGCCGCAGGCGTACAGCGTGGCCACCGGGCCCGCCGCGGCCAGGACCAGCTCGCCGGAGGCCGTGTCGTGCAGCCGTGGCGCCGGACCGCTCCCCGGTAGTACGGGGACATCCGCTCGGCGCCAAGACTCCATGTTCGTCAGGTTATCGTGCGTCTCTGGCCAGGCGATCCCGGCCTGCACGGCAGGTCATGGGGTACCGAACGGGCCAGGGTGGCGTGTGGGACGAACATCGGGCTGCTGGTCCGGCCGCTATGGCCGCGCCGGGGTCGGCGCGGCCGCGTAGGGCTCGATGCGGCTGCTCTCTAACCGGCACGATGTGACAACGCGCCGGTTCTATGCGGCCTAATGCCACATTGGGCAGGTTGGGCGCGGGCGGGCGCTGAGTCTCGAGATGACGGTGGGGCGAATGGTGCTGGTGTTGAGCCCGCGCGAGGATCCCGGCCACCGGAACAGCGATCTGCCGCTCAAGGAGCGGTTACCAAACCACAGCGATGTCACATCGCCGTGGTCAGGACCACCACAGAGTCACATTGCCGTGGTTGCGTGCCTGTGGGAGTAGGGGCCTGTGCGGTAGGTGAGGGGTTAGCGGACGCTGGGGGGGAGGGTGGGGGGGTGGCGGTGCTGGGTGGCCTGCTCGAAGGCGTAGGCCAGGGCGATCAGCCGCGGCTCGGTCCAGCGCGGGCCGAAGAAGGACACGCCGACCGGCAGGCCGGACACCGAGCCGCCCGGCACGGTGATCGACGGGCAGCCGGCCACCGCGGCCGGGCTTGAGGTGCCGAACACGTCGTGATCGCCGAGCACGTAGTCGGTCAGGCCGGCCGGGTTCGTGGTCAGCGCCACGATGGCCTCGAGTTCGTGGTCGGCCAGGGGCGCGGAGATGGCGGTGCGGGCCATCCGGGTGGCGTCCCGCCGCAAGGCCAGGTAGGCCGGATCGGCCAGGTCGCCGCTCGTGCTCTCGGACTGCTCGAAGATCTCCTGGCCGAACCGGGAAAGCACCAGGTCGGCGTTCCGCTTGTTGAAGTCGATCAGCTCGGCCAGGGTGCCGGGCAGCGTCCCGGCCGTGCTGAACTCCGCGACGTAGGCCAGGTACGCGTTGATGCCGTACTTGAACTCGTAGTGCAGCGCCTCGAACTCGGGCTCGCCGATCTTGTCCGCGCCGGGCAGTTCCACCGGGTCGGTCAGCACGGCGCCGAGCGAGCGCAGCCGGGCCACCACCTCGTCGAGCACCGCCGCGGTGGCCGGCCCGGCCCCCGCCGAACCGTCCCGCCAGATGCCCAGGCGGGCACCCTCGAGCGCGGCCTGGTCGAGGGCGTGCGAGTAAGAGGTCGCGGACGGGTGCACCCCGGCCCGTTCGGCCAACTCGTTCTCGGCGGCTGAGACCGGATCCTCGGGGTCGGCGGCGGCCAGCACCGCGAGCAGGGCCGCCGCGTCCGCCACGCACGTCGCCATCGGCCCGGCGGTGTCCTGTACCGGTGAGATGGGCACGATGCCGCGCCGGCTGACCAGCCCGTTGGTCGGCTTGATGCCGACGATGCCGCAGGCGCTGGCCGGGCTGACGATCGAGCCGTCGGTCTCGGTGCCGATCGCGAGCGGCGCCAGCCCGGCGGCCACCCCGGCCGCCGACCCCGAACTCGACCCGGACGGGTTGCGGTCCAGCGCGTACGGGTTCGCGGTCTGCCCGCCGAGGGTGGACCAGCCGCTGGTCGAATGCCTGGAGCGGAAGTTGGCCCACTCGGACAGGTTCGCCTTGCCGATGATCACCGCGCCGGCCTGGCGCAGCCGCTCGACCAGGAAGGCATCACCGGGTTCGGCGGACAGCAGGGCGGGCGAGCCGGCCGTGGTCGGCATGCCCGCGACCTGGACATTGTCCTTGACCAGCACCGGAATGCCCTCGAGCGGCCCCCGCGGGCCGTCCACCGCGCGCGCCGCGTCGCTGGCCGCCGCCTCGTCCGGGGCGTCCGCGTTGACCGTGATCACCGCGTGCAGCGCCGGGTTCAGCCGCTCGATGCGCTGCAGGTAGAAGCCGGTCAAGGCGGCCGAGCTGAGCGTGCCCGCGGCCAGCGCGGCCTGCAACCCGGACAGCGACGGCTGGCTCACGCTGACCTGGCTACCCGGGATCACGTCACGGAACTCCGGCATGCGGGAAGGATAACGGTGGAATCGGCGGTGATAAGCGGGGGTGCGGGGATTTAACGGGCCTTAATCCCTATCGGCGGGCCCTATCGGCGGGCAAGGCGCAGGCCGTCCTCGATAGCGCGGGCCGAGGCCCGCACCTGGCCCAGCAGCTGCGTCCGCTGCTCGGCCGGCGCCCGGACCAGGGGGGAGGGCACGGTGAGCACCGCGACCATGCGCTTGCCCTGCATCACCTGGGCCGCGGCGGCCCAGACCCCCCGGTGGATCTCCTGCTCGCTGGTCGCGAAGCCCTGCTGGCCGGCGATGAGGATCTTCTTCTCGAGGAGGGCCGCGGCTTCCGGGTCCCGTTCGGCCAGCGGGGACAGGTACTCCCGGCGGATGTGCGGAGCGAGGCTGGCCAGCAGCAGCCGGGCGCTGGCCCCCCGGTCCAGCGGGAGCGGCTGGCCCGCCTCGAAGGAGATGCGCAGCTGCTGCGGGGACTGGACCCGGTGCACGCAGACCGCCGACCGGCCGATCAGCCGGACCAGGATGACGGTCTCGCCGGTCCGCAGGGACAGGTCGCGCATGACCGGGTCGGCCACGTCGATGATGCTCTCGGCGGCCTCCGCCGCCCGGGCCAGGCCGACGAGCCGGGCCGAGAGCCGGTAGCTGCCACGCTCGTCGCCGGCCAGCAGCCCGGTCTCACGCAGGAGCGTGAGGTACCGGTAGACGCTGGGCAGCGCGATGCCGGTGCGTTCGGCAAGCTGGCGGGCGGTGAGGGTGTGATCGTCGGCGGAGAACGTGAGCATCAGGGCGAGGACGCGGCGCGCGCCCTCACACCCGTGCGCGGCGTTCGCCTCCGGAGGCATCTTGACCGCGGAAGCCCTGGCCATTAACCCTTCTCGGGGAGTCAGAATTTTCTTCTCGGCAGATGATAACGGCGCCTGTCGTATACCGTCAACGAAATTCACTTAGCTGATGCGAAATACTAGCGATCTAAGCGCCGCGCGGGTCAGGAGTTGGCAGACGGAAGGCCGAGGTGCCAGCCGGGCGGCACGAGCAGGGCGGCCCCACCGACCAGGGCGGCGACCGCGACCAGCATGAACAGCGTGATCCACAGGCTGGCCGGGGCGCCGGTCAGCCGGGCCAGCTGGGCCGCGTCAGATCCCCTGGCCCACCGCTGATGACGGCCCCGGGCCAGCTCCACCACCGGGCGCAGCCCGCCGAACAGCAGGAACCACGCGGCCAGGTAGGCGAACCCGGCCTGCACCGCGGCCGGGGCGTAGTAGCTCACCGCGAACACGCCGCCCGCGGTGACCAGCACCGCCAGCGCGCCGAACACGTTGCGGATGGCCAGGAACGTCGCCGCCAGCAGCACCAGGGCCAGCCAGAGCATCGCGGTCAGGTGCCGCTCCGCGAGCAGCAGCGCGGCGCCCGCGCCGAGCACTGACGGCATCACGTACCCGGCCGCCGCGGTGAGCACCAGGCCGGGGCCGGTTCGCCTGCCGCGCGAGTAGGTCACGCCGGAGCTGTCCGAATGCAGCCTGATGCCGTCGAGCCGCCGCCCGGACAGCACCGATACCAGCGCGTGCCCGCCCTCGTGCGCGATCGTGATGACCTTCCCGGTCACCCGCCAGGACTGTGAATTCAGCACGACGCACAGGGCTAGGAGTCCGGTCAGGCCGATCACCCAGGCGGGCGGCAGCGGCTGGCTGCCCGACACCCGGTCCCAGAGCCGGGCGAGCACGCTCATGGCTTTGGCAGCCAGGACACGTGGCCGGCCAGCAGCGCGTAGCCGACGAAGGTCACCGCGTCGATCAGGAAGTGCGCGATGATCAGCGGCATCACCCGGCCCCAGCGGCGGTAGAGGTAGCCGAAGATCAGGCCCATGACGGCGTTGCCGAGGAAGGCGCCCGCGCCCTGGTACAGATGGTACGAGCCGCGGATCACCGCGCTGAGCACGATCGCCCGGCCGGGCCTGACGCCGAGCCGGTCCAGCCTGCTCAGCAGGTAGCCGATCATGATGACTTCTTCGGAGATGGCGTTCTGCAGCGCGGACAGCAGCAGCACCGGGATCCGCCACCAGATGTCGGGCAGGCTCTCCGCCACGACGTTCAGCTCGACGCCGCTGTGGAACGCGATCAGGTACAGGCCCAGGCCGCTGCCGCCGATGACCGCGGCCAGCACGGCGCCGCGGGCCAGGTCCCGGCCCGGCTCGCGGGCGTCCACCCCGATCGATGACGGCCGCTCCCCCGCCCGCGCCAGCAGGTAGAACACGAGGAATACCGGGGCTAGCGACAAGGTAATGTTCAGCAGCTGCGAGAACAGGTCGAGCAGCGGGCGGCC
>Ga0207683_10004557_pt1 | contig 11937 bp, 7 predicted proteins | sample KBSM73metaG_FD_184333 | JGI IMG/M metagenome (GOLD analysis project Ga0207683, IMG submission 184333) | Miscanthus rhizosphere microbial communities from Kellogg Biological Station, Michigan, USA - KBS M7-3 metaG (SPAdes) (version 2) | ecosystem: Host-associated > Plants > Roots > Rhizosphere >...
CCGCGCCGTCATCCTCGTTTCCGGAGGCATGGACTCCGCCGTCACGCTCGCACTCGCGCGCGAACGGGGCTTCACGTGCCACGCATTGAGCGTCGCCTACGGTCAACGCCATGCTTCGGAGCTGGAAGCTGCGCAGCGCATGGCGCGGGCGCTCGGCGCCGTCGAGCACAAGACCGTCGACATCGACCTGCGCAGCATAGGCGGCTCGGCACTCACGCAGGATTCGATTGCCGTGCCCGAACAGGCCGGCTCCGGCATCCCGGCGACGTATGTTCCGGCGCGCAACACGATCATGCTGTCGATCGCGCTCGGCTGGGCGGAAGTGCTCGGAGCCATTGACATCTTCTGCGGCGTCAACGCTGTCGACTATTCCGGTTATCCGGACTGCCGTCCGGAGTTCATCGACGCGTTCGAACGGCTCGCCAACGTCGCGACGAAGGCCGCCGTCGAAGGCGCGGCCCTGCGCGTCCACGCACCGCTGATGCGTTCGAGCAAGGCGGATATCGTGCGTGAAGGCGTGCGGCTGAACGTCGATTTTGCCGCGACCGTGTCGTGTTACCAGGCCGATCGGCACGGACGAGCGTGTCGCCGCTGCGACGCCTGCCGCTTGCGTGCGCAGGGATTCGCAGACGCCGGAGTCGCCGATCCGACGCTGTACGTCTGATCTTTGGATGCGCGGCGCGTTATTCCGCCCGCCTGCATCATCGGCGAGCTTGCCGCTGGTGGAAACTGCGAATAAACTGCGCCGCCTTTTGTCCGATCCGCGATCCTGATTTTGCGCGGGTCTGCATTCTCTCTGCAGCGCGCGAGACGGGGTTCAAAGTCGCGATACGCGCGGCACGGCTATTCTTCATCGAGGCAGGCGGTTTCCTGCTGCACGTGAGACAATTGCGCTGTTGAAACGTGGGCCGTTAGCTCAGTTGGTAGAGCAGCGGACTTTTAATCCGTTGGTCGCAGGTTCAAATCCTGCACGGCCCACCAACCACTTCGATCCGCGGCGTGATTTTGCGTCAGGCATCGATGCGAGAGATCAAGCGCGGAACACGTCCTTCCTTGCGCGGAGCCACGCGAATCGGGCGATGCGATCCTGCGCTACAGCCGTGTCCAACTCCCTGCTGCAGGCCTCGCGCAACGCCGGCGCATCGATGCGCAGGAACGGGTTCGTCTCGAGCTCCAGCCCCAGTGTCACCGGCAACGTCGGTTCCCTTCTAGCGCGCATCGCGCGCACTTCTGCCGCACGGCGCTGCAATGCCTCGTTGTCCGCATCGACGGCCAGCGCGAACGCACAATTCGCCTCGGTATATTCGTGCCCGCAGCACAGCAGCGTGGCCGCCGGCAGCGTCGAAAGGCGATCCAGCGACGCGAGCATCTGCGCCGGCGTTCCTTCGAACAGGCGCCCGCAGCCGACGCTGAACAGTGTATCGCCCGCGAATACGACGCCCGCGCCGAAGTAGGCGATGTGCGTCAGCGTGTGACCGGGGATCGCGATGACGTCGAACGCGGCGCGGGGCGCGTCGAGCTCGACCCGGTCGCCATCTGCGACCCGGCGCGACGCGGTCGCAATGCGCGGATCGTGTGGCGCGATCACGGCCAGGTCCGGGTAGAGTTCGAGCAACTTGCCCACGCCAGCGATATGGTCCGGGTGATGATGGGTCAGCACGATCGCAGAAGGATGGAGCCGTTCTCGATCCAGTGCCGCGAAGACCGGCGCGGCATCGCCCGGATCGACGATCAGGGCGCGGCCCGCGCCGTCGGCCAGCAACCACACGTAGTTGTCGGCCAGCGCGGGTACGGGAATCAGTCGGTTCGGAAGCATGTGCGCATAGGCGGTGAAGTGATGGATGGGGTATGGGCAATGGGACGACTCGGCGCATTTCGCGAGCCGGCTTCGAAAACCCTATTTCGCCGGCAAGATCTTCAGCGTCTGCTCGTCGAACAACGGCTCGTCCTGGCCGACGCGCACGAACAGGACGCGCTGTGCCTGCGCGCTGTCGGGCTGCACCTCGAAATACTGGATGCCGTCCGGGGCATCGCCCCAGTCGCCGCACGCGGGCTCGCCGACTTCGTCGGGGCTCTGTTGCGCGTCGACCTGCTTCTGGTACTGCGCGTTCGGCACGAACGTGTAGCGTTTGACGCCGTGCGGATTCGGCTTGTAGTACTTGTACGGCTTGAGCACGCACTTGGCGGCCAGCGCCTTGTCGGTGTGCTCGCCGAACAACCGCGCGAGTCCCGCTTCGACCGATTCGCCGGCGCGCAGGTCGAGCACCTCGACAAGCGGGTCGGGCGCGCCGGCATCGTAGCGCTGCGCGAGTGCGTGCCCGGAGAAGACGAAGTCGATCTTGCGCGATCCATAGTCGCAGCGTTCGACCCACGCATCGAGCCCGACCGTCGCGTCGGCCAGTTTTTCCCATGCGCAGCCCTTGCTCGCGGCACGCGACGGTTTGGCGGCGCTACTGGCCGCGCACGCCGGCGCGATTGCGGTCAGGGCCAGGGCGAGGCAGAACCAGCGGTAACCGTGCATCGGGATCACCTCGTATGAAGGGCGGATCGTTTGAAGGACAGCACGCTTGAACGCCGGCTCGCTTGAAGGCCGGAGCGCCGATCGTACATCTTCGGCGCCGCGCGTGGCGTCAGCGGTCTACCAGGTGTTGCCGCGGATCGCGATCGAATCGACGACGCGAGCGACGCCGGGCACCTCGAGCACCGTCGCTTCGATGATGCTGCGCTCGAGGCTCGTGTCGACCAGGCCGTAGAGATAGACGACGCGATCCAGCGTCTGCACGCGGATGCCCCATTCCTCGATCGCACGGTTCTCACGCAGGCGCGCCTCGACGCTGGCGGTGATCCGCGCGTCGCCCTCGCAGCCGGACAGGCCGCATTTGCGATAGGTCGCGCAGGCGCTCAGCGACGAAGCTGCGACGGCAGCCGGCACGAGCACACAAAGACCGGAGAAGCGATGGCGCACGACGGATCCTGGGGAAACAACGCGGTCGCCGCTCAACATGGACGGCCCGCCATATTTCGATTGTATCGGGCCCGGTTGCGGGCGTGATAGTGAGAAAGGACGATGCCACGCACCGGGCCGTCGCGTAATTGGCGGAATTTATCGGCTACCGTTTGCGCAGTGCGGTACCAGGCAGTCTTCCGATTCCCGTGATCGCGCCGAATACGTATGCAGCACCTTTCCGAATCCATCAGGATCGCTAAGCTGTGCCGGGGAATTGGGGAACGCGTACCTTCTGCGCGCCGAATGCCACGCGGAGCAAGTTTGATGAGCGATTCGACCTGGTGGCGCGGCGCCGTCATCTACCAGATTTACCCGCGCAGTTTCCTCGACACGAACGCCGATGGCGTCGGCGACCTGCCGGGCGTCATCGAGCGCCTCGACTACATCGCCAGCCTCGGCGTCGACGCGATCTGGATCTCGCCGTTCTTCAAGTCGCCGATGGCGGACTTCGGCTACGACATCGCCGACTATCGCGCAGTCGATCCGCTGTTCGGCACGATGGACGATTTCGAGCGCCTGCTCGACAAGGCGCATGGCCTCGGCCTCAAGGTCATGATCGACCAGGTGCTCAGCCACACGTCGGTGGCGCACGACTGGTTTCGCGAGAGCCGGCAGAATGCGACGAACCCGAAGGCGGACTGGTACGTCTGGGCCGATGCGAAGGCGGACGGCACGCCGCCGAACAACTGGATGTCGATCTTCGGCGGCGTCGCATGGCGCTGGGAGCCGCGGCGTCGCCAGTACTTCCTGCACAATTTCCTGTCGGCGCAGCCGGACCTGAATTTCCACAATCCGCACGTGCGCCAGGCGGCGCTGGACAACGTGCAGTTCTGGCTCGACAAGGGCGTCGATGCGTTCCGGCTCGATGCGATCAACTTCTGTTTCCACGACCGCGAGCTGCGCGACAACCCGCCGAAGCCGGTCGATCAGCGCGTCGGACGCGGCTTCAGCCCGGACAACCCGTACGCGTACCAATACCACTATTTCAACAACACGCAGCCGGAAAATCTCGCGTTCCTCGAGGAATTGCGCGCGCTGATCGACCGCTACCCGGGCACGGCCACGCTCGGCGAAATCTCGTCGGAGGATTCGCTGGCGACGATGGCGGACTACACGCGCGACAAGCGCCTGCACATGAGCTACAGCTTCGAGCTGCTCGGCGACGATTTTTCCGCGGCGTATATCCGCACTACGGTCGCGGCGCTCGACGCCAAGATGATCGACGGCTGGCCGTGCTGGGCGATCTCCAATCACGACGTGAAACGCGTGCTGACGCGTTGGGGCGGCGATGCGCCGACGCCGGCGCTGGCAAAGATGCTGACCGTTCTCGTCGCGTCGCTGCGCGGAACGGTCTGCATCTACCAGGGCGAGGAACTCGGGTTGCCTGAGGCGGAACTGCACTTCAACCAGCTGCGTGATCCGTACGGGATCGCCTTCTGGCCGAACTTCAAGGGGCGCGACGGCTGCCGCACGCCGATGCCGTGGACGCCGGTCAACGGCGCCGGGTTCAGCGCCGCCAAGCCGTGGCTGCCGATTCCGCCGGGTCATCGCGAGATTGCCGTCTCGCGCCAGCAGGCCGATCCGGAGTCTGTGTTGAACGGTTTCCGCGCTTTCATGGCCTGGCGCAAGGGGAACCCGGCGCTGCGCTGGGGCGACATCCATTTCATCGATGCGCCGGAACCGCTATTGTTGTTCACTCGGACGCATGCGGCCGGCAGCCTGCTTGTGGCAATCAACCTCGGCGCCGAGCCCGTCTCGCTGCCGATTCCTGCCCAGACTCCCGAGCTGCACCCGATCCATTGTCCCGGCCCGAGCAACGGCCGGATCGAACAACGCATGCTGGATCTGCCAGGTTATGCCGTCATCTATGCCGAAATCGTCGCCAGCGCCACAGCGTAAGTGGAAAATTCTTCTTGTCGTGGCTATTGGTTTTGCCGCGACCGTTGCGGCCGCTACGCGTGACGACGACGCGTGGACGACACGGATCGCGCGTGGCGACCGCAGGGCCTCGGCGGAGCGCACCGATACAGGTTACGTGCTGAACTTCATCGGCGGCAAGCGCGAGATCGCACAGCAGCCGGCGCGGACGACGACGGGCAGCGCGATGTTCGACGCGTTGTTCGCTCTCGCCCAGAGTGAACTGGCCCAGGCGCGCGTCAGCACGATCACCGACCACGCGTACAACAACGGCCAGCCGGTACCGTGCGAATGCCTCGAGACCGGAGCGAAATGGCCGTACGTCTGGACGCGCGATCTGGCCTACGCCACAGACCTCGCGCTGTTCCGTTTCGATCCGCAGCGCGCGCGCAACGGCCTCGAGTTCAAGCTGTCCGGCGTGCGCGGCGCCGCTGCGACTGCCAAGGCCCAGGCGACCTACGTCGTGCAGGACACGGGATCGGGCGGCAGCTGGCCCGTCAGCACCGACCGAGTCGCGTGGTTTCTCGGCGCCCGCCATCTACTGCACGACGGAGCATTCGCCGGAAAAACCTGGGCGGCGCTCGTAGCGACGCTGGCCCAGGATCGCCGCTTCGCGTTCGACGCGAACCGCGGACTCTATCGCGGCGAGACGTCGTTCCTGGACTGGCGCGAACAGAGTTACCCGCGCTGGACCGCGCACGACGTCGTCTTCATCGCCGAGTCCTTCGCCCTGTCGACGAATGTCCTGTACTACGAGGCTCTGCAGCTCGCAGCGTCGATGGCGCAGTCGCGCAAGGATCCTGCTGCCGCGCAGTTCCAGAAGCAGGCGGCCGCGCTGAAGGCGGCGATCGACAGCCAGTTCTGGCGCGAGGACCGCGGTCTGTACATGAGTTACATCGGTCCGGCGAACACGGTGCAGCGTGTCGACGCGTACGACCTGCTCGGGACCTCGCTCGCGATCGTGTCCGGCGTCGCGCCGCCCGACCATGCCCGCCGCGCGCTCGCAAATTATCCGACCTGGGAGCCGGGCAGCCCGGTGATCTGGCCCGAGCGCGAAGACATACGCGTGTATCACAATCGCGCGATCTGGCCGTTCGTCAGCGGCTATGCGCTGAAGGCCGCGCGCGCACTCGACGAGCCCGAGCGGATCGCGCACGAATTGCGTTCGATCATGCGCGAAGCCGCGCTGTCGGCCTCGAACATGGAAAACTTCGAGTTGATCACGCGCCCGGGCCAGCTCGACAGCAAGACCCACGCCGGTCCGGTAGTCAATTCCAAGCGCCAGCTGTGGTCGATCGCTGCGTATCTCGACATGGTCGTAGAGGGCGTCTTCGGCGTCGGCGCAGACGACACGATCCAGCCCAAATTGCCGCGTGAACTCGTTCCGACATTGTTCGCCGATCGCGACGAGATAGAACTCACGTTGCCCGATCGCCGCATCACGCTCGTCAAGCCGGCGCAGCTGGCCGCCGACGCCAACTTGCTGGTCGCGCAGGCGCAGAGCGGAGCGGCGAAGGACATGCGCGTGCAGTTGAAGGGTGTCCACGTCGAAGCGTCGGAGCTGCCGAAGGGTCAGCCGGAGTCGGCGTTGCCGGCGCCGGTGAAACCGGAGGTCAAGCGCGATGGCGACCAGTGGCACGTCCACGCTACGGCCGGGCCGGGGACGCAGATGTACGTCAACGCCGGCGCGCCGGTCGCGTTCGAGGGTGACGTGAAGATCCCGTATCGCGACGAGCAGCAATGCATCAGCCTGACGGTTCGCGGACGCGGCGGCATCGAGTCGCTGCCGTCAGAGCCGGTCTGCGTCGGAGCGTCGGATTCCGTCGAAGGCGCGTGGCCGCGCACGTGGACCGCGCCGCGCGACGGCCACTTTGCCGCGCGCCTGGACTACCGCAACGCGCACGGGCCGATCATGACCGGCATCACGGCCGCGGTGAAGATGCTGGTCGTGCGCTGCGACGGCGCCGCGGAACAGTCCGCGCCGATCGTGATGCCGCACAGCGAAGGCGACCGCCAATCGACGGCCGTGACCTTCAGTGCGCGCGCGGGCAAGCGCTGCCGGTTCTCTCTCGCCGAGGGATTCAACATGAGCTTCCTTGCGCGCAACGCGGATTACACCGCCGGCGAGGGTGGCAGCAAAGGCGTGCTCAACGAAGCGGACGTGCACGCGTTGTTGATCCGGCAGGTCATGGCGCCGAACGCGCCGGAGACCGGCGAAGACCACAAGCGAGCGCCGAAATGATCGCCAAGCCGCGTCTGGGTTTCTGGCAGATCTGGAACATGTGTTTCGGCTTCATGGGCATCCAGTTCGGCTTCGCGCTGCAGAACTCGAACGTCAGCCGGATATTCCAGACGCTCGGTGCGAGCGTCGACGACATTCCGATACTCTGGATCGCAGCGCCGCTGACCGGGCTGCTCGTGCAGCCGATCGTCGGCTATTTTTCCGATCGCACCTGGAATGTGCTCGGCCGGCGCCGGCCGTATTTCCTCGGCGGCGCGATCCTCGCGACGCTCGCGCTGATCGCGATGCCGAATTCCCCGGCGCTGTGGTTCGCCGCGGGCCTGCTGTGGATCCTCGACGCCTCGATCAACATCTCGATGGAGCCGTTCCGCGCGTTCGTCGGCGACCAATTGCCGTCCGAGCAGAGGCCCAGCGGCTACGCGATGCAGAGTTTCTTCATCGGCGTAGGTTCGGTCGTCGCGAGCATGCTGCCCTGGGCCTTCGCGCATTACGGCGTCAGCAACACGGCCGCCGCAGGCGTGATCCCGGACACGGTGAAATACTCTTTCTACGCCGGCGCCGCCGCGCTGTTCGGCGCGATCGCGTGGACCGTCGTGTCGACGCGCGAGTATCCGCCGGAGCAGCTCGCCGCGTTCGACACGTCGACCGTTCGCCGCCCTGCCGCCGAGGCGCATGCACGCGCGCGCCACTCCGGCTGGCTGTGGCTCGCGGCCGGCGCCGCCGGAATCGCGATCGTCTATTTCGCCAGGATCGACCAGCAGGTGTACCTGCTGGCTGGCGGCCTCGCCGCGTACGGCATCGTGCAGATCGCCGTCGGTGCGAGCCGCTCGCAGAACCTGTTCACGGAGATCGTCGCGGACATGCATGCGATGCCCGCGACGATGCGCCAGCTCGCGGTCGTGCAGTTCTTCTCGTGGTTCGCGCTGTTCGCGATGTGGATCTTCACGACACCGGCAGTCACCGCCGTGCACTTCGGTTCGGCGGACACCCAGTCGGTCGCGTACAACGACGGCGCGAACTGGGTCGGCGTGCTGTTCGCGGCCTACAACGGCTTTGCCGCGCTCGCCGCGATCGTGATCCCGTGGATGACACGACGCCTCGGCCTGCGCATCAGCCACCTGATCAACCTGTGCCTCGGCGGGGCGGGGCTGATGTCGTTTCTGTTGATTCGCGATCCGCAGTGGCTGCTGCTGTCGATGGTCGGCGTCGGCTTCGCATGGGCCTCGATCCTGTCGTTGCCGTACGCGTTGCTGTCGGACAGCGTGCCGGCGGACAAGATGGGCGTCTACATGGGCATCTTCAATTTCTTCATCGTGATCCCGCAGTTGCTGGCCGCCACGTTGCTCGGTTTTCTCGTCAAGACGTTCTTCGGCAATGCGCCGATCAACGCGTTGTTGATCGGCGGCGCGAGCCTGATCGTGGCGGGACTGTTTACGCTGCGGGTGAAGGAGGGGAAATGAAGCAGCTTCCGTGGCCCGCAGCGCTGACGATCGCGGCGATCGTGCTCGTTGCATGTGCGCCTGCGACCAATCCGGGCGCCGCCGGCCCGTTCTATGGCACGCTCGAACCGTTCGCGAGCGAAGCGATCTACTTCGTCATGACCGATCGTTTCGTCAATGGTGATCGGGGCAACGATCAGCGCGAGCAGGGTGGGGCAAACCGCACGTTCGACGTGCCGCTGTCCGGGCCGGACGGCGAGACCGACAACATCGGCTACCTCGGTGGCGACTTCAAGGGCGTGCTCGACAACGCCGACTACATCCGCGAGCTCGGCTTCAGCGCGGTCTGGGTCACGCCGATCACGGACAACCCCGACGAGGCGTTCACCGGCGGCGATCCGATTCACTGGCGCAGCGGTCTGGCCGATCGGGGCAAGACCGGCTATCACGGCTACTGGAGCGACAACTTCTTCGTGCTCGACGAGCACCTGCCGAGCCCGGGACTCGATTTCGCGGCATTCACCAGGCAGATGCGCGAGAAGGGCCTGAAGATCGTGCTCGATGTCGTCGCGAACCATGGCTCGCCGGCGTGGACCATGCCGGCCGTGCAGCCGAAATTCGGCCAGATTTTCGACGCCAACGGCAAGCTCGTCGCGGACGAGCAGAACCTGCCGCCGGAGCAACTCGATCCGCAGCACAACCCGCTGCACGCGTTCTACAAGCCGAAGCCGATCCTCGCTCAGCTGTCCAACATCGACGAGAACAGCACCGCGGCCCTGGACTATTTTGCCGCCGCGTACAGCCACTGGATCGACCAGGGCGCCGCGGCGTTGCGCATCGACGCGGTCGGCCTGACGCCGGCCGGCTACTGGAAGAAATTCGGCGACCGGATTCGCGCGCAGCATCCGGGCTTCTTCATGTTCGGCGAATACTTCGAATACGACGCCGACAAGCTGGGTCCGTACACGCGCGCCGATGGCGGCAATATCTCGTTGCTCGATTTTCCGTTGCGCGGCAAGCTCGCACAGGTGTTCGAGCATCCGGGCAGCGACTATGCGCTGGTCGCGAGCGCGCTGTATCTCGAGCACGGGCCGTATCGCAATCCGTACGACCTCGTCACGTTCTACGACAACCACGACATGGCGCGGATGGATGCGAGCGATGACGGTTTCATCGACGCGCACAACTGGCTGTTCACGGCGCGCGGAATACCCGCGGTGTACTACGGTTCTGAAACGGGCTTCATGCGCGGCCGGCCCGAGCACGGGGGAAACCGCAACTACTTCGGCCAGGAGCGCGTCGACGCGGCGCCGGGCAGCCGCATCTTCCAGCAACTCAAGCGCATCGCCGCGCTGCGCAAGGGCTCGATCGCGCTGCAGCGCGGGTTGCAACTCGACGTCGCGGTCGAGGGCGACAGCGCGATCTTCTATCGCAGCTACGAAAATGCCAACGTCACGCAGACCGCGCTCGTGCTGTTGAACAAGGGTGACGCGGAGAAAACCCTCGACGTCCGCAACTGGCTGCAGCCGGGACAATGGCGCGATGCGTTCAACGGCGAGGCCGTCGCCGTCGGCGATCACCTCAGCGCCACGGTGCCAGCGCACGGAGCGCGCGTCTATTTTTACGACCAGCCATTGACGCGCGCCGACGTTCGCGGCGAACTCGCGCGGCGCATGGGACGCCAGTGATGTCCAGGGACCTCTGAACTCAAGAAGTGCCGTCATTCCCGCGAAAGCGGGAATCCATTCTGTTTTTGCTCAATGGAATGCGATCAAGATGGATTCCCGCTTTCGCTGGAATGACGACTTGTTCAGAGGTTTCTATATGGGTTGAAACAACGAGCTTGAAAATCCAGTCTCCTCTCCGTTGACGGGAGAGGATGAGGTTGACGTTGTCGCGCGTGGCGCTTGGTTCGCCCCCTTGCACCCCGGACCGCTGAACGAAGCCGCCTGCCCGAATTCACGGATGAATACGTATGCAACAAATTGTTTACAAATGGGCTTGCGTCTACGCTAGCCGGCATCGAGGGAACGCAGTTTCTTGCGCACTTCAGGACCACGTTCGGCGCAACATCGATGTTGCTTTTGCGGCGCCGCGATTGCCTACGATTCGGGGAGACAAATCATGCTGAAGCCTAATTTGCTGGCGATTGCGGTCGCGGCGGTCCTTGCCAGCAGTGCCCTCGCGGCGCGTGCCGAGGGGTCGGATTCCGGCACTGCCGGATATGTGCAGAATGCCGGTCTGACGCAGCCCGATGGCGCCGCAGCCGACGAAACCCAGACACCCGACGTCGAAAAGAAGGGTGCCGACGAGAGCGTCGTGAACCTCGGCGAGATCACCGTCACCGGCATTCGCGCCGGCATCGAACAAGCCATCTCGGTCAAGCAGAATTCGAACGAGATCGTCGAGGCGATTTCGGCCGAAGACATCGGCAAGCTGCCCGACATCAGTATCGCGGAATCGATCGCCCGCCTTCCGGGCCTTTCGGCGCAACGTGTCGCCGGCCGTGCGCAGGTCATCAGCGTCCGCGGCCTGTCGCCCGACTTCGCGACCACACTGCTGAACGGCCGCGAAGTCGTCAGCACCGGCGACAACCGCAGCGTCGAGTTCGACCAGTACCCGTCCGAACTGATGAGCGGTGTCGTGATCTACAAGACGCCCAATGCGGGACTCGTCGGCCAGGGCCTTTCCGGCACGATCGACATGCAGACGGTCCGTCCGCTGAATTTCAGTCATAGCGTGTTCGTGGTCGGCGCGCGCTACCAGCGCAATTCGCTCGGTTCCGCCGCGAATGCCGATGCCGATGGCAACCGTTTCAACATCAGCTATATCGGCCAGTTCGCCGACCGAACGTTCGGCGTCTCGATCGGCTTCTCGCATGCCGACACGCCCGTCCAGGAAGACCAGGTCGGTCTGTACGAGCCGTGGCAGGCGATCGGGGACAACTGGCGTCCCGGCGTGGCCGCGGGCACGTACTACTCGGACGGTATCAAGGCATTGCGCCGTACCGGCTATACCAGGCGCGATGGCACGATGGCGACTCTGGAATGGCGCCCTTCGGATGCGTGGACGAGCACCCTCGACCTGTTCCACTCCAGGGCCAGGCAGGAAGACACGGCCAATCAGTTCGAAGTCAACCTCGGTGATTACAACGGCGGCTACGGTCGCATCTCGATCACCGATCCGCAGATCAACGGCAACTGCAACGCGACCGACCAGACCGCGTGCTTCGCCGACGGCGGCGTCCTCGGCAAGATTCCGGCGAACCGGCTGTATTCGGTCGGGCTCGCGATCCTGAACCGCTATCCGGCGCCCAACCGGACGCAGACCCC
>Ga0207683_10004558_pt1 | contig 11935 bp, 11 predicted proteins | sample KBSM73metaG_FD_184333 | JGI IMG/M metagenome (GOLD analysis project Ga0207683, IMG submission 184333) | Miscanthus rhizosphere microbial communities from Kellogg Biological Station, Michigan, USA - KBS M7-3 metaG (SPAdes) (version 2) | ecosystem: Host-associated > Plants > Roots > Rhizosphere >...
ACGTATTCCCCCGGCTCGATGCCGAGCGTCCGCGCCTGTTCCGCATCGACCGAAAACTCGCCGAACTCGACGAAATGATTGCCACTTCCGCTCGTGCCGAGCTGCGCCCAAGCCTTGTCGCGGAAACGCTCGGTGATGGGCGAGACGCTCCAATCCTCGTCCATGACGTCGTGATCGCGGCGCTGTTGGAATTTTGCACCGACGCCGAAGCGCGTCTCGCCTTCGAGGATGCTGGCGAGTCGATCCTTTTGGCCGGCGATCGTGTTCGCCTTGCGATCGAAGACGGTCATCTTCATGCGGCAGGCGATATCCACTCCGACAGCATAAGGAATCACCACGTTTTCCGTCGCGAGCACGCCGCCGATCGGCAGGCCGTAGCCCACGTGTGCATCGGGCATGAGCGCTCCCGCCACTGAGACCGGCAGCGCACACGCATTGGCCATCTGTTTCACCGCCTCTGGCTCGAGGCCCGAGCCCCACTGACGCCAGGGCGCGAGCGTCTCACGTTGCTTGAACGCCGGCTGGTAAAGCGCGCGAGCAAACCCCTCCCGCAGCGAGTCGCCGAGAAACTCCGCTGGGCTCGCCACCACGGCTGCGACCTCGCTCTCGAGCTGCGACATGTCGCCGCCGCTATCGCGAAATGCCAGGATAAACTCATGCGCGCGTTTCAGCGCATCGCCCGGCGGCACGCCGAGTTGAAGAAGATCTTTCGAGTTCATGACTGGAGTTCGTTCGAAAGCCGTCGTTGCGCCGGTCCGGGGCCGGCGCTTCGCACAGCCAAGCGGCTACATTAACGCGATTTCGAGCGCGGCGCGGAAGCCGGAAATCGAGCCCGGTGGCACTTTTCTCGCTATTGAAGCAGAAATGGCCCGCGGTTCGTGCGTCCTTCTCCTAAGCCTTTGTCTGGCGACGAAGTTTGCTTCCGCGCAGGCCGTAATCGAAGGCACGGTCCAATTGCCGAAGCCGTCCGCCGTCTATTCCTTCAATCAACGATACGCGACGGGGGCGGACATTCCCATGGCGCCGACCAATCCGCCGGCGGCAGTGGTCTACCTGGAAGGGAATTTCAGCGCGCAAAGAGACGTCGCGCCCAGAGCGGCGGGGCGGATGGCGCAAAAGAACATGGCTTTTGCGCCTGATCTTGTGCCCGTCCTTGTCGGCAGTGTCGTCGATTTCCCAAATATGGACGACACCTATCACAACGTTTTTTCTTACTCGAAGACCAAACGATTCGATCTGGGTCGCTACAGAAAAGGCGAGAAACCGGTCACGATAGTTTTCGATAAACCAGGCGTGGTGACGATCCATTGCGACATTCACGACTCGATGCGGGGCACCGTTCTCGTCCTCGACACTCCTTTCTTCCAGAAGACCGACACCGCAGGACGCTATCGTCTGGAAAATCTGCCGGTGGGCAATTACGTCCTCAAAGCATGGGTGGCCGGCGACGATGTCCGGGAGCGTCCCGTAGAACTGAAAGCCGGCGCGAGTCTGCGCGTCGATTTTCCCGCCAAGTAATCGACTCATTACCTTTAGATTTCATTTTGATCGACCGCTGAGCTTTCGAGCCAAGTTGCGCCTGGCGATGATGGGTGTCGTCTTCGCCGTGACGGCGGCCTGCGTCTATCTCGCGGAAAAGAGTCGGCAAAGAAACCAGCAGCGCGTCCTTGATGCACAGTTCCAAGCGCAAACCGCTTCCTTTCTAGCCGTCGAAGAAGCGCACTCCGATGCGATCAAGGAAAAATGCCGTGCGATTTCGCATTCAGTCAGAATTCGGGCCGCCTTGGAAGAACGCGAGGTCGAGGACCTGTATCAAAACGCAATCAGCGAATTCCAAAACGTTCTTGGTTCCGGTGTTCCCAACCTCAACACGACTTTTGGAATCCGGGCGTCGTTTTTCCGCTTCTTCGACGCCCAGGGCGTTCTTCTCGCGCCCGAGCATGAATCCGCTGGCCTGGTTGACCACGAGTCGCTTGACGAATCGTTGGTTGCGATGGGCAAAATGCTTGGTGACATCGGCGATCAAAGCGTTTTCCTAATTGCGCTCGCTCGCTCCAATCAGCCGCGCGCCTTACGTGAAGTCGTCTTAACGCGAATCCGCGATTCCAATGGTCGGAATCTCGGTGCGCTCGCAGTGGCTTTTCCGATCTCCGATCTTCAAGACAAGGGAGCTGATGGTCGTGACAAGATCAGCAGCGGCATTTGGTTCAATCGCCGTCTCTACATCGACGAACTCGATGACCTGGACAGGCACATCGTCGCCGAACGCATTGCCGCAATCCCGAACCACAAGGCTGGTCACCTTTTCGTCGAACTGAAAAGGGGGCCAAATCTTCTCTATTATGAGGCCCTTGATTCTGAGGCAAAGCCCGCGCCGACCTATCAGGTCTGCCTTTACCCGCTGGCCACTTCCATCCGGGAAAATCGGACACTTCGCTGGAAGATTATCGGCTTTGGCCTCGGCGTTCTTTTCTGCGGGTTTGTCGTTAGTTTTTTCTTCACCGAAGAGCTGGCCAAACCGGTTGATAAAATCGTCGCGGGGTCAGTGGAAAATCTGACCCGGCGCAAACAAGCGGAGGAGGATCTGCGCGAGACCAACCGGGAACTGGAGAAAGCGTTAACTGAGTTAAAGGCTACTCAGGCGCAGGTCATCCAACAGGAGCGGCTCAGTGCAGTCGGGCAAATGGCGAGCGGCATCGCGCACGATTTCAACAACACGCTCGTGCCGATTCTGGGTTTCACTGACTTACTCCTGACAAATGACAAGTTGCTGGATAACAAAACAGAGGCGCGCAGATGCCTGGAGATGATGCGCACCGCCGCCAAAGACGCGGCCAGCGTTGTGAGCCGTCTGCGTGAGTTTTATCGCCCCACCAGCTCGGACGAGGCATTTCCGATTGTGGACATGGCCAAGGTTGTGCGCCAGGCCGTGTCACTCACAGAACCCAAATGGCGATCACAGAGCCAGGCGAAAGGAATCCAGGTTGAAGTTACAGCCGATATCAAAGCGGCGCCGTTCGTGGCCGGTGAAGAGTCAGCCCTGCGCGAGATCCTAACGAATCTAATCTTCAATGCGGTCGATGCGATGCCGAATGGTGGTCGCGTTCTCCTCGAGACCTCAATGGAAATGAACAACGCGGTTGTTCGAGTCCGCGACACTGGGACCGGAATGAGTGAAAGCATCCGCCAGCGTTGCCTCGAACCATTCTTTTCCACTAAGGGCGAACTCGGCACCGGACTTGGGCTTTCTATGGTGCATGGAATTGTCGAGCGGCATCGAGGCAAGTTGGAAATCGAATCCACGCTGGGACAGGGAACAACCTTCACCATCAAATTGCCGCTGGCCGAGAACATCTCCACACCGGTCCAGGAACAGACGCCACTCCCGGCATCGAAATCAATCCTGAACGTCCTCATCGTCGACGATGAGCCGCCGGTGCTCGAAGTCCTCTCGCGCTACTTACGCACCGATGGGCACGCCGTCGCTACGGCTGAGAGCGGCCGCGAGGCGCTGGCAAAATTCCGCCACAATTTGTTTGATCTCGTCGTCCTCGATCGAGCGATGCCGGACATGAGTGGCGACCAGACGGCGCAACTTATCAAGGAGTCGAAACAAGACACACCGGTCATCATGCTAACCGGCTTCGGGAATCTCGTCGAAGTGGCTGGCGGGCATCCGGAGAATGTCGACGTCGTCTTAAGCAAACCCGTAACCCTCGATGCTTTGCGCCGAACCATTGGCAAACTCGTCCATGTGGCCTGATCTCTCGATTGCCCTGCGAAGGCTTGGGCGCGCCGGTTTGATCCTTTGGCTAACTCTGCCATTTCGATTCGCCAGTGGGGACGACTTCCTAGAGCAGGTTCATGAAGCTCTTTCGATTAATGATTCCAACCACCAACTTCATTTTCAGCTAAGTGGTTTGATCGATCTGGAAACTTATCTAATCGATCAACCTGCTCCGGGTCTCATTTATACCGATGACGACGTTCTCTTTAATCCGCGTTTGACCCTGTTTCTCGATGCTCAAGTCGGATCGCATATCTATGTCTTTGCGCAAGCGCGCGCCGATCGAGGCTTCGATCCGAGCGACCAGGGCGCCCAGGTTCGGTTGGATGAGTATTTCGTCCGTTACAGCTTTGGGAAGGATGTGCGCATCAATTTCCAGGTCGGACAGTTCGCGACCATCGTCGGCAATTGGGTTGCGCGGCATGACTCATGGCTAAACCCGTTTGTTAGCGCCCCATTGCCTTACGAGAACGTAACCGGTATGTGGGACTATGCGGCGCCCGATACTGTCGACACATTATTGAAATGGGGCCATGTCCCGCCCTATGATAACCGCGATTACTCCGATAAGTATCTCCGCCTTCCCATTATCTGGGGCCCGAGTTATGCCAGCGGCATCGCCGTCTCCGCCACCTGCGGCAAGTTCGACTGGGCTTTTGAGATGAAGAATTCGGCTCTCGCTTCGCGACCCGAATCATGGAGTATCACTAACGTCGGATTTGATAATCCCACCTTCAGCACACGTCTGGGTGTTCGTCCTGACGAAAGGTGGAACATTGGCTTTTCCGCCAGCGGTGGTCCCTATCTCTTATCCGAAGCCACCTCTTCTCTCCCTTCTGACCATGGTATTGGTGAATATCGCGAACTCGTCCTGGCACAGGATGTCTCCTTTGCGTGGCACCGCCTCCAATTATGGGCCGAGTTTTTTGAAGTGCGTTTCGAAGGACCATTCGTTGGGGATGCGGATACCTTTTCTTATTACCTCGAGGCAAAATACAAGATCACCCCGCAGTTATTCGGCGCCCTCCGCTGGAATCAGCAGCTCTACGGCACGATCAGAAACGGAAGATCCGCGGTGCAATGGGGCAATGACGTCCAACGAATCGACGCCGCCCTTGGCTACCGTTTCACCAGTCACCTGCAGGGAAAGTTGCAATACAGCCTGAATCATCGGGATGCCTCGTTTCAGGAAGGTGAGCACCTGGTTGCTGCCCAACTCACCCTGAAGTTTTAGGCCTAATGACTCGGCGTTGATGTTGTCTGAGCGATCAACTGCAAAAAGCGCGGATCTTTTCGGAGTCCATCCCATTCCCAGCGATACCTCAAATCATTCAGCGTGATGCTGTAGCCGACGCTATCAATCGCGCCCGGAGTTTTCAGTAACTCCTGGATCAGCGAGACGGCTTGCTCATTCTCGCCGGTCCGCGCATAGATCACTGCCAGGTAGCAAAGCATAATCGCGCCGTCGACGGCATCTTTCGCGATCGGCCGAAGTTCCACCGCACGACGCCCTTCTCGGATCGCATCGTCCTTGCGATTCAGGAATGCCAAAGCAAGACCGAGGTTCGCATGGACATTGGCAATGAGGGGCGATTGCTCGACCGCTGAGGAGAAATCCTGCCGCGCCTGTTCAAGCAGAGGAGCGGCCGCAGCGGTGTCGCCCTGAGCCAGGAGAGTGGCTCCCGAGAGCAACGTTTTCGGAGTATTGCCTCCGTTGAGGTAATCGACCGCCGACCGCGGGGAATTGCGGAGAACCCTTTGCGCGCCCGGAAAGTCGCGCTCGATCATCGCCACATCCCAGCGTGCCGCGATCACAGCGCCGTCGGGATCGGTGCCGGCGGGGATTTGCGCAAGCAGATCGCGCAGAGTGCGAGTGTGGCCTTCGCTGAAGAAATCGACGTAACCCAGCTGGATCTTGGCAATTAGTGAATCGGGCGCCATTTGGCACCAACGCTCGGACGCGCGCCGCGCCGCGGGCCACTGGCGCAACGCGGAATAGGTGTAAACGAGGTTGCGGGTAATGTTCGGATTTTGCGGGTCGAGCTTGCCCGCTCGTTCATACAGCGCGACCGATTCCTTCCAGTTTCCCTGCCGCCGGCGAATGGCGGCGACAAGCGCACCGATGTTGCTGTCGTTAGGCAAAAAGCTTTCAGCAATCGCGAACTCGCGCAAAGCCGCGTCGTAATCGTCATCAAACCAATAAGCGCATTGGCCGAGCGCAAAATGCGCTTCGCCCAGGTCCCGTTGCAAGCTAAGGGCAAGTTCCGCCTCGCGACGCGCTCTTGCTTTCCACGAATCCAGCGGTTCGTGGAAATGGAAAATCTCGGCGCAGGTCGTGGCCAGACGAGCATGGGCGAGCGCAAAGTTCGGATCCAGATCGATCGCCTGCTGATAGAGCTGCTCGGCGCGCCGATAATCCTGCAGCAATGTATCGGGCCCCTGCTCGTAGGGAAGGGCCCGCAGGTAAAGATCGTAAGCGTCGGCATTTTGCGTCGGCTTTTTCGCGACTCGCACTTTTTCCTCCGGCGTCAGCTGGGCACGCAACGCGTCGGCAATTTCGGTCGCCAGTTCGCCCTCCAGGCCTAACGAATCAGCCAGGGTGCGATCGTAACGTTGCGCCCAGATATGGCGATCGGTCAGCGCGTCGATCAACTGGACATTGACCGCGACCCGATTCTTCTCTCGTCGCACGCTTCCCTCCAGGATCGTCGCTACCCCCAACGACTTGCCAATCTCTTTGAGGTTGCGCGCACCGACGTCGCGATACTTCATCACGCTCGTGCGACTGATCACAGTCAGGGCTTTGATTTTCGCAAGGTTGGTCAAAAGGTCGTCCTGAATTCCGTCGGCGAAAAAGGCGTTCTCTTTTTCCTCGCTGTAATTTTCGAAGGGCAAAACCGCGATGCTCTTTTCGGGGACATCTGGGTTCCTTCCCATCTGGTGAGAAGGCGAGAAACGGAGGTAAACAAGAAACGCGATTCCGACGGTGAGAATACCAATGACGACGAAGTCGAGCCTGCGGCCCGTGGTCCAGCGGATCGATTTGGCGGGCGGAACGTCGTCGGTTTTCATGATTCCTTCGGGCGTGATTTCGAAGGCCCAGGCGAGGGCAAGCGCGACCGGAAAACAGAGCGCGAGGACGACGATGATTGCCCGCACTACCCAGTGTGGAATGTCGAAAAACGGAAAAATCTGCGTCGCTACCTGAATCAAAAGCCAGGCGGACATCAAGTAGATGACCCCGGCGCGGTAAACATTGCGCCGCCGCAGTTCAGCAAAGAATTTCTTCGTATCCACGGTTACGCTATGTTGCGCAATAGTGCGTCATTTCATCGCGCTGTCGACCAAGACCATGATCAAAATCGTGCCGCTGTTTCTGTCCGTCTCTGCCTGCTGTCTTCTCGCCTCGTGCGAGACAGCGACACCGCAAAAGTATTTCGAGGTGGCCGTCCTCAATTGCAATCTCATGCATGGCTTTGCCGGTAGAGGCCTGGCGAGTGAGCTCGAAAGTCCTTCGGTCAAACTAGCCGATGCTGGAAGTGGCGCGACGGTCCCGATGAAACGAAAAGAAATCATCGACGGCAAAATTCAATTCCTGGAGGCCAATTTGAACAAAGTGAAAGGACTGAAACAGACCGACGATACACGGGAGATGTTAGAGGCTTCCGTCGCGCTTCATGAATATGTGCTGCCGGTCTACAAAAACGAATACGAAGAGCTGGCCAAGCTTTATGATGAAGGCGCAGCGCCCGAGCGAATTCAGTCAATGGTATCGTCAATCGAAACGAAATACCGCGATGGATTCGCAACGCGCTTTGACCGGCTGACAGCGGCGGGCAAGCCATATGCCGAGCGGCATCACATCAACGTGAAATGGGATATTCAGACCGCGCCTTCGTCTTAGTTCCGATTATCAGAACATCCCCCGGCACGACCTATTTCGGAGAAAATTGCCACCGATCTTCCGGTTCCATGATTGAACGCGGTCCGTCTCCGTTTAGCCAACGGAGCGCAGTAGCATCGTCGCGCAGAAAAGCGTCCAAAAACGCGGTCGTGAGCGCGCACATCACGCGATGATGATTCGGGTTGCGCGGCTGCTCGTCGCCCGGCAGGGCGCGATCGGTAAACGCAGAATGCTCGGCATTGTTCAGCACCACTTCGTATTTGGGTGCGCCGTGCAATGCCGGATAGACCGCGAGGCGCGACTTCAAATCCGCGTGGCCGACGGACGCAATGTCCTTTGTGCCGGTCATGAGTAACCACGGAATTTTCACCTCGGCGAATGCAGTCTCCGCGCTCGAACGTGACGGGGCGCTCGGGCTGAACGCAATCGCCGCCTTGATGCGCGGATCAGTTAGTTTCTTCCCAATAATCGGAAAGTTTTCGCCGCTGACTGCCTGCGTGGTAATCGCACCGAAAGAGTGGCCCGACATTCCGATCTTTTTCAGATCCATGCGACCCGTCAGCGATTGACTGTTCGCGTTCCATGCTTCCAACTGGTCAAGCACCGCCGGCACATCCGCGGCGCGCAGCTCAAAATTCTCCAGCGACGCCGCCTCTCTCATCGCGCTCAACCGGTCTTCCGGCGGCTTATCTTTCCACACCAAAGTATCGCTCCCGGGATGTTGGATAAAGACTCCGACGTAACCACGCCGCGCCCAGTGCTGACCAAGGAATTCATTGCCGCTGCGCGAACCTCCGAGACCATGGCTAAACAACACCACTGGCGCCGGCTGATTGGATTCAGGAAGGTAAACGCGCACCGGAATGTCGCGATTCCGCTTTCCATCATGAACTGTCAGCTCTAGGAGCGGGACTCGAAAATTTGCGTTCGTCTCCATCGGATCGTACTTCGTCGCCGCGTTTTCCTCTCCGCCGACCGCAAATGCAAATGGCAGCCAGAGCGCGATGAAGGTTGAGGATCTAACCATATTGACCAAGAGCGCTGCGGGCGCCTCATGGTTACACGTTTTTCGTGGCGAACTCTGACTGACTCAACGTCGCCGCTTGCCTTCCACATCCGGGTTGACGAGCGCAGTGAGTTTCCCCCCAGTCACACCTGCGATGAGATTCTCCGCGCAAATTCGCGCCATTTCGTTGCGGGTATGCACCGTCGCGCTTGCGATGTGCGGCGCGATCACACAGTTCGGTAATTGATAGAGCTCGTGATCGGCCGGCAAAGGTTCCGGATCGGTAACGTCCAGGCCGGCCGCGAAAATCGTGCCGTCGCGCAAAGCAGTGGCCAATGCCTTTTGATCAACCAGCGGCCCGCGCGCCGTGTTGATGAAGATTGCAGTCTTCTTCATTTGCTTGAAGAGATCGGTGTTGAACATGCCTTTCGTTTCCGCGTTGAGATCCGTGTGAATTGAAACGAAATCGCTCTCTTTAAGCAGCGTTTTCAGATCGACTTTCTTCGCGCCCAATTCGGTCTCGGCCGGTTGGCTTTGATAAACATCGCTGTAAAGCACGTTCATGTTCCAGCCGAACCGACAACGCTTTGCGACCGCGAAACCAATCCGGCCCATGCCGACAATCCCGATCGTTCGGCCGGCCAGATCTTGTCCAAGCCAGCCGACCGGTTCCCACGTTTTCCAGCGGCCTTCCTTCGCATCATCGACGCTTTCGACCAGCCGGCGCGACGCGGCTAGCAATAGGACCATTGCCATATCGGCGGTCGCGTCAGTCAGAACTCCAGGCGTGTTGCCAACCGCGACTCCGCGCTCCGTCGCCGCTGGGATATCGACATTGTTGAAACCGACCGCGAAATTACTGACGACTTTTAGCTTCGGCGCCGCATCGAGCAACGGACCATCGATCTTGTCCGTCAGCAAAGAAACCAGGCCGTCGCAGTCCGCGATCTTTTTCCGAATCGCGTCCAGCATCCCGTTGATGAACTTCACGGCCTCCTCGGTGCTGAACGTCCGCGCCAGTTCGAGCGCCTCGTTGATGACGACGGCCGGCGGGGTGTCGGGATCCCGCATCATCTCGCAGACCGCCATCCGAAGGATCAGACGGTCGAGCACTGCCATCCGTTCGGGCCGCCAGTTCTGCGCCGTCTCGGCCACGACCGCATCGATGGCGTCGAGCCTCGCCACGGTATCGCGCGCCAGGCCCGACGCGAACGTCCGGACCTCGTCCGGCGCCGGCTGCGCATCCGGCCACTGGTGCCCGAAAAACGTCTCCACGGCGCGGTTGACGTCACCGCGTCCGACATCCCACTGATAGAGGATCTGGAGCGCCGCTTCGCGCGCACGCCTCCTGCGATCTTTTTTCACGACCGCAGCCGCGCGATCACGGTCGCCATCTCGACGGCGGCGGCCGCCGCCTCCCAGCCCTTGTTGCTCTTGCTCTCGCCGGCCCGCTCGAGCGCTTCCTCGACCGAGTTGGTGGTCAGCACGCCGAAGGCCATGGGCACGCCCGTCGCGGCCGCGACCGATGTCAGCCCGTGCGCGACTGCGGCACTGATGTATTCGAAGTGCGGCGTTTCGCCGCGAATCAGGCAGCCGAGGCACGCGACGGCGCCGAACCGGCCGGAGGCGGCCGCGTGCTGGGCCGCCACCGGGATCTCGAACGCCCCGGGCACCCGGACCACCGTGATGTTCGCTTCGGCGACACCGAGCGCCGCGAGCCCCGCCAGCGCGCCCGACTGCAGGCGATCCGTCACGAAGTCGTGATAGCGGGAGACGATGACGGCAATACGCAGACCGGGCGCGGCCGGCGTCCCTTCGATCATCCGGACTGAGGATGAAGGCGCCATCATCGTCCCTTGAAGACCGGCTTGCGCTTCTCGAGAAACGCCCGCGTACCCTCGCGCATGTCGTCACTGGCGGAGACGAGCCCGAAGAGCGTCGCTTCGTACTCGGCAGCTTCCGCAAACGGCATCTCGAGGCCGCGGTTCACGACGTCGATGATGTAGCGGGTCGCCAGCGGCGCGTTCGCCGCCAGCTGCTCCGCCAGCGTCCTCGCTTCGTTCATCAGCTCGCTGGCGCCGACGACGCGGTTGACGAGTCCGATACGCTGCGCTTCACCGGCCGAAATCGGCGCGCCCGTGAGGAGCAGTTCCATCGCCTTCCCCTTGCCGACGAGACGAGCCAGCCGCTGCGAACCCGCGTAGCCCGGGATGATGCCCAGGTTGATCTCGGGCTGACCGATGGTCGCCGTGTCGGCCGCCACCCGCAACGTGCACGCCATGGCGAGCTCGCAGCCGCCGCCGAGCGCGTACCCGTTGATGGCGGCGATGACGGGCTTGCCGAGGTGTTCCACGATGTCGAACACGTGCTGGCCGGCGAGCGCGAACGCCCGGGCACTGGTGGGCGTCTGCACCGCAAGCTCGTTGATGTCGGCGCCGGCCACGAAGGCTTTGTCGCCCGCGCCCGTCAGGATCACGACCCGGACTCCCTCGTCCTCTTTCAGATCGAGCACCGTCCGGCGGAGCGCATCCAGCGTCTCCGCGTTCAGGGCGTTCCGGACCTTGGGCCGGTTGAACGTGACGGTCGCGACCGCCCCGTTGCGCTCGAGGAGCAGAACGTCTGAAGCCATGGACGCGTCAGAGAGGGAACGGATACATGAACCAGCCGAGCACGGCGGCCGCCAGCATGAAGCCGCCGAACATCATCCCGCCCAGCCGTGCCTGGTCGCGGGGCTCGTCTTTGGCGATCACCGCGAACACGAGCGACACGAAGAACGCGAACAGCGCCATGAGGAGCAGGTGGCTCTTCACTTCCGGCCTTTCGCGACGTCGTATGCGTCGATGACCACGAGCAGGTTGAGCAGGCCGGCCACGATCAGAAAGGCGTTGCCGTACTCGTAGGTGACCGCGCGCACGTCACCCGCGCCCAGGCCGAGCGCCGACCCCACGAAGTATGTGGCGCCGATTCCCAGTTCCGCGAACGCCTCGAGGCAGACCAGCATGTCGGCGAGCTGAAAGGGAAAGAGGCGGCCTTCGAGCGCGAGGCCGATCGCGAACATCAGCGGCAGCGCGACAAGGAAAATAAGGCCTTTCTGACGGCGCCCCAGCCAGAGATGACCCGCGCCGGGCACGACCCAGGACGCCAGACACAACAGGACGAGGCCACCGGACTGCGATCGCTCAGCGGTCGTGGCGGGCACTGGGGATAGCTTATCACTCACGTAACGGGGTTACAGGTT